>Ga0075163_10000066_pt1 | contig 107983 bp, 101 predicted proteins | sample JI1023141ADNA_FD_71478 | JGI IMG/M metagenome (GOLD analysis project Ga0075163, IMG submission 71478) | Wastewater effluent complex algal communities from Wisconsin, to seasonally profile nutrient transformation and Carbon sequestration -... | ecosystem: Engineered > WWTP > Effluent > Algae... | reverse complement strand
CTTCGGATATCGCACAAGGTTCGATTCTCCAGCTTTTACAAGATGAGCCTGGCAAGCCATGTGAGTCTCTAATTGAAAAAATCGCAAATCATCGAAATGATCTGCGAGTTCGAAAGAAAAAGCCTAAGGTCTCTAACATTCCAAAAACTTCGGAAAAACCTGAAGGTATAAGAAAGCTCAGAACCTACATCAGGTCTCTAAAACCGGGCACAACCTTCAAACTGAAAACCATCGAACATTTGCTTCCACGCTGGAAACTTCACACCTACATCTCCAGAATGACCAAACAACGCGATCTGATCAGAATTGGCTGGGGCACCTACAAAGTGCCAACAATAAGTCCAATTAAGATGAAAACGACAGACTAAAACAACCCAAAAGAGGAATCGGGGCGGTAACATTTTAAATGAGGCAACGGTTCCTCTTGGGTGTGTTTTTTAATTGACGCAATACGGAAATGCGCAGAGCTTGTGGTAAGAGTAGTTTATGACTCACGACTGTTTTTCAAAAGCTCTTATCGCAGTTGCAGCCTTTGGCATTCTTTTCGGTAGCGCACCAGCGCCAGTTTGCGCCGATGATTTATCGAAGACTGTCGAGATTAGGCTGCCCGCTGCGCCTACTAGTGCAAATGCCGGTTCTGCTAGTTCACCTGGTTTACCCGGTTCGGCCAATAAGGCTTCTGCTCCAGTAGAGCATCGAATTGGTCGAATTGAAATTCAAGGAAATTGGCTCATTTTTGCTGAGACTATCAAACGCGTCATAAGAACAAAAGAGGGTGCGGTTTATGATCGAGAGCAGATAGTTAAAGATCTTCGCTCGATTTACAATCTTGGGTACTTTGAATCTGAAGGTGTGAAGGCTGTTCCTAAGCTGCACGGCGACACAGTTGATATCGTGTTCTGTGTGTCCGAGGCGCCTGTTCTTCAAGGCGTTTCATTTCGGGGAAACCCTCAAATTATAGATTTTGAATTGAAATCGGTTATTGGTGATTTTGTCGGCTGGCCTTTGGCCGAGTGGCGCCTCAATGCTGCGATCCAGAAGATAAAGGATCTATGTATTGCCCGTGGGGTAGATCACTGTTCTGTGATTTCGACCAAGGCTAAGTACCTATCTACTCCCGAGTTCTACGCTTTTACCGCTCGAGATCGAGTGAAGAGTTCTGCTTCCTACCATCAGTACCCAGTCTTAATGAAGACAGTTATGAGTTCACCGCTGCGGAGCGCCGATGACTATACTCTTGTGCTGCAAATTTCGGGACAACCAAATTCTTCGATGAAGCAGGCTTCGTCTGTTGGCGGCAGTATTACTTTACCTGCTGATGGTCGGTTCTTTCTTCGGGGGTCTAACATGGAGATTAGGCCAATACAATTTAAGACAAATCCATGGCTGAGAAACCACTGAGCCATTCCAATATCATCTCTTCATCCTTTCGTTCCGTATCATCCTTTCACTGAGCATCTTCGCCTTTAGCGCTTTCGTCTCCATAAATCTTCGCTACTTTGTCTCGCACAACTTGAAAGCCCTGCCAGCCTTCATCAGAAGGATTGTGTGGATCGATTAACTGGCTTGTCGAGCAATCAATTAATGACCACTTGTTAGGATTAGCAAATTTTAGAAGCGATGGAATTGGGTGGCCGTTGCCTCTGACGTGCACCATCAAAGATTCAATTGGATCTTCTTTGCCGGTATTGAATTCAAAGGAAAATTCGTCGCCTGTATAGATGCCCCATGTGGGGTCTGACCAGTCTACGCCTGGAAGTGCATGAGTTATGAGATGGCGAACTTCTTCAGCAGATCCTAATGGATCGGCATTCTGATCTTCTGGTAGTTCTTCTAGGTCTTCGGGTGGCTTGCCACCAAAGTTCAATACCATTACGTCCCAACTCATGAGTTCTTGCATTCCTTTTTTGTGAGACTAATACTGATTGGTTGATTCTCTGAAATCACTGACGGCACTGAAGTTTTTCCTGATTCGGGGGCACAGCAAGCTGAGGCTTGCGCTACAGGCGCTCCAGGAAGTCCAGGAAGTTCAGCGTCTTCACCATAGGTAGTGGCAATGTCTGTGGTGTGAAAACTTTCCCAGGCTATTCCTTGTGGATCGTGCACCCAGGTTTTGTCTGCTTTGGCATAACAGCAAGTCGTTTGTTCTTGTTCAAGAATTGGCTGCTGGGCTTTTTTTAAGCGCATTGATATTTCTTTTAGTGAGTCTGCATCTTCGACTTGTATTCCCAGGTGGTCTAGCCCGGGCTCTCTGCCGCGAGTTGAAATAGCAAAATTGATGCGTGGATCATCAAGCATCCATTTGGCATAGTCTTCTTTTGTCACAGTTGGAGCGGCATCAAAAAACGTTGAATAGAATTGGATCGACTGCTCTAGATTTGCCACGGCTACATGCACGTGAAATCTTTTCATTGGCATTTTTCTCCATCCTTATTGTTATTATTTTCTCTTTCTTCGGCGCAACAGTTTTCGAGCAAGAAGCTCATTAACTGCTGCATTTGATCGTAATTAGCAGAATATATGATTGAGCGACTCTCGCGCCTTGGCATAATTAGAGAGGCACTGCTCAATTCTTTTAGGTGAAACGACATAGTTGCCGCGGGCATGGCAAAGTGACTGCTTAGTTCGCCCGCTGCCATTCCTTGTTGACCTTTGCGCACCAAGAGTCGGAAGATTTCGAGTCTGGTTTCTTGGGCCAGGGCAGATAGAGCGTTTACGGCTGTATTCGTTTTCATATTTCCAATATAATCGAAATGATGGAGAGAGTCAACTGTCCAGCCTTAAACATTCGTAGTAAGTACTTGCCATCGGCCCAGTGCGATGTTAACCTCAGCTCAGTTATCGTTTAGCAGGTTTCTGTAAGAAATGACTGGCCGCAACCATCACCATCATCATATGTTTCTCGATGGAGCGGACTAACAGCCACCTTGCGTTTACGCACGAAACTGTTTAGAGCTCGCTCCCTGCGGGCTCTTTTTTTATGCAATTTTTGAGGATGAGAATATGACCAAAGCCCTTGATGAGAGTAGCCGAGCTAAGGCGAGTGAGACAGAGTCCAGAGTATTAGCGACGAGTTCAGAGGTCGCTGTCAATCTCGAGGGTAGTGGCAAAACTGACCTGCGGTTGACTATTCCTAAGGGGCGCATTCAGGAAAAAGTGATGGCTCTCTTGAGTCAAATTGGCATGAATTTTCTTACTGATGGTCGCTCGTACAGTCCTATCTGTTCAGATCCTCATGTTATTACCAAGCTTTTGAAATCGCAAAATATTCCTAGTCTCGTTGCTCTAGGCCGCCATGATTGCGGCTTCTCTGGCTACGACTGGACTGTTGAGCAAGACGCCGATGTGGTTGAATTGCTAGATTTGCAGTTCGACCCAGTGCGAATAGTGGCTGCTATGCCTGAAGCATTGCTGGATGGCGGCGATTTCAGGACTAAGAACTTTGGTAGAAAATTGATTGTTGCTTCTGAATACCGCAATTTGGCCAAGCGTTTTATTGAGCAGAATAAATTAGATGCTATTTTCTTGCAGACCTTCGGCGCTACTGAAGCTCTCCCGCCTGAAGATGCCGATATCATTGTCGATAATACTTCTACCGGCACCACTCTTAAGCATAATCGCCTGGTAATCGTTGAAGAAATAATGCGCTCCACAACGCGCTTCATATGCAATAAGAAAGCCTTTGAAGATCCCATCAAACGTCGCATGCTTGAAGAAATGACGATGTTGATGAAGAGCACACTTTTGGCTAAGCAAAAAGTTATGCTTGAAATGAATGTATCGCGCGAAGATTTTGAGCGGGTGGTCAGTAATTTGCCTTGTATGCGCGCTCCCACAATTTCAGAGCTTTACAATGGCGATGGCTATGCCATCAAAATCGCTGTGCCGACTAAAGAAGTGCCGGACCTGATTCCAAAGCTAGTGGCTCTTGGTGCTCGCGATATTCTGGAATATAAAGTTGAGAAAATTGTTGCAGGATACGATAAATGAGTGGCGCAGCGGCCTTAGTGCCCCAGGTGAGCGACCCTAATTATGCCGTGATCTTTGATCTCGATGGCACTCTCGTTGATACTTCCAAGAGTTTTGATGAGACTATCAAGCAGATGGTGCAGAGATATTCGGGAGAAGCGTTGTCTGATCAAGAGATTGTTAGTTTGCGGCAAGAAGGCGGCTACAACGACGATTGGGTGACTACTGCTGAGCTGTTGCGTCGGCGCGGTTTTGTCGAGCCATTTTCTAAAATTGTGCAAGAGGCTACTGAGTTATATTTGCAATTGGCTCCAAGCAATGAATTTGCTTTGTTTGATGATCAGCTTCTTTTGGCAATTGCCGAGCGGCATCCTCTTTTTATTGTTACTGGACGCACACGGCCAGAGTACGATCCCATTTGGGGAGAGCGCTTAGACCCTTTATTTAAGCGGGTTTATTGTCTGCACGATCTGCCTGGTAAGGCCCCGAAGCCTTCGCCCGACTATCTTTTGCACTTGATCGCGGATTTTAATTTAGAAAATGGGGTCTATGTTGGCAATGCCGTAGACGATATGTGGGCCGCCCGCGATGCCAACCTGACGCGCATTGGCATTGCTTCCACTCTGCCGGCTAAAGCTCTTAGCGAAGCCGGTGCGCAGATAGTTCTACAATCAGTTAACGAGCTAAGGCAGGTATTTTCACTATGACAACAGCTTCTGGAAAAGACCAAGCTGGAAGAGAACGAGTTGGAGAAGAGCGAATGATCGAAAAGACCGAAAAGACCGCAAAGGCCGAAAAGACCGAAAAGATCAGTAGATTTGCTTCGGTGACGAGGAAAACTAAAGAAACCGATATCACTATCGAAGTCAATCTAGATCAGCCGAGCCCACCGGACATTGAAACATCTTTGCCGTTCTTGTCGCATATGCTTGAGGCCTTTGCTGTGCATGGCCGCTTTGGTCTTAAGGTGCGGGCTGTTGGCGATATTGAAGTTGATCCCCATCACCTAATTGAAGATACTGGCATAACTCTGGGTGAAGCTATTTTCAAAGCTTTGGGTGGTCTTAAAGGGATTAACCGCGCCGGTTGCTTTACTTATCCGATGGATGGCAGTTTAGTCACTATCGCCATTGACCTGTGCGGTCGGCGCAATCTCACCTGGAAAGTGCAATTCGGCAACTTTGAGGTCGGTCACATTGACCCAAATCTCTTCAGAGAGTTTTTCAAAGGTTTTGTTGATGGACTAAGAGCCACTCTTCACTGCCATGAACTCTATGGTGACAACGATCACCACGTCATTGAGGCTGTTTTCAAAGGCTTAGGTAAAGCATTGCGGCAGGCGGTCGTGCCTCTTGAAACTGGCGAGTATCTAAGTACAAAGGGCGTTTTAGATGAAAGCTAAGGTTGCACAGCAGTCGAAGATTAGATTGCAGGAGATTCGAGCGAAAACTAAACTTAGAGTGAAGGCTGAGCAGGGAGTGCCAGTATGAACGCCAATGGCTTTGCTGTAGATTTAGTTACTTCAGTTGGTGGCAACCTCGGCAGCGTTGCTCGCAGTTTGACTCGCCTTGGTGTCAATTTTAATGCTGTTGATGCAGGCAATCCGCCAGATGGCTCGCGTCCTATTATTTTGCCAGGCGTTGGTGCTTTTGGAGCCGTGATGTCAGCACTGCGAGCTGGCGACTTTGATCAAACAATTAGCTCATTAGTAAAAGCTGGTACCCCCTTTCTCGGAGTTTGTGTCGGCATGCAAATTCTCTTTGATTCCAGTGAAGAGGCTCCTGGAGTTGCTGGACTAGGTTTGGTAAAAGGAAATGTCGTCAAGTTTACTCAGGGCAAAGTGCCACAGACTGGATGGAATGAAGTAAGGCCAGTTAACAACACGAGTTGGCCGTCGGGCTTCGTTTATTTTGTCAATTCTTATTATGCAAAGCCAGATTGCGCCAATCCAGAAAGTGACTCTGTCATTCTCTATGAGGCTGATTACTTCGGTAAATTTTGTGCTGCGGTCTCTGTTGGCAATATTACAGCCTTTCAGTTTCACCCAGAAAAGAGCGGTGAATTTGGTGAGGGTCTGCTGAAAAGGTGGGTGAGTGATGTTGTCTAGTGGGCTTTGCAAACGCATAATTCCCTGTCTTGACGTTGCTAATGGCCGCACGGTCAAGGGCGTTAAGTTTCAAAATCTGCGCGATATCGGCGATCCGGTAGAGCTGGCTATTGAGTATCAGCGCCAGGGTGCTGACGAGCTAATGTTTCTTGATATATCAGCTTCGCGCGAAGAGCGCAGCACTGTGTTCGATTTGGTGCGTTCTGTGGCTGAACATTTGGCTATTCCTTTCACCGTTGGTGGTGGCATTTCGAAATTGGATGATGTGAAGAAATTATTGTCACTTGGAGCTGATAAGGTTTCTATCAACTCATCAGCAGTGCAACGCCCCCAGTTGATTGCTGAAATTGCTGAGGCCTGTGGTTCACAGTGCTGTGTCGTAGCCATTGATGCCCGCAAGGTTGGCTGTGAGTTTTCTAGTACAAAATCTTCGACAAATAGATCTGATAGACCGGCCTGGGAGGTCTTGACTAAAGGTGGCAGTGTATCGACTGGTTTAGATGCTTGGGTTTGGGCGCAGCAATGTGTTGAGCTTGGCGCTGGCGAGTTCATGCTAACGTCGTGGGACGCCGATGGCACTCAAGAGGGCTTTGACATTGAAATGGTTCTGGCTTTCTCTGGCCTTCCTATTCCTGTAATTGCTTCTGGTGGAGCTAAAAATCCCCAGAGTTTTGTTGATGTATTCTCACTGGGCCAGGCCGATGCGGCGCTTGCGGCCAGCATTTTTCATGATGGATTATTTACAGTCAACCAAGTCAAAACTACTCTTAAGAACGAGGGCATCACAGTTCGCTTATGTTAATTCCAAGCATTGATATCATAAATGGCAAGGCCGTGCAGCTGAAGCAGGGCAAAGAGTTCGTTCTTGAAAGTGAGCGCAGCCCGCTAGAGTTGGCTCGCGACTTTAATCGCTGCGGCGAGATAGCCGTTATCGATCTTGATGCGGCTATGGGCAAAGGCAACAATAGAGAGCTAATCAAAGACATCTGTCGCATTGCCGATGTGCGAGTAGGTGGTGGCATTCGTGATTTTGAGTCTGGTCGCGAGTATTTGAAAGCTGGCGCTAAGCGCCTGATTGTCGGCACCATGGCCACACCCGAGTTTCTTGAGAAATTCGCACCGCAGCAAATAATGGTAGCTCTTGATCATCGCGGCGAAATAGTTGTGGATAAAGGTTGGGAGAATTCCACCGGCGAGACTATTTGGCAGCGGGCAGAGCGACTGGCTCCTTATTGTTCTGGTTTTCTTACCACCTTTGTGGAAGGCGAAGGCTGCTTACAAGGAATGGATATTGCTGCCATCAAAGAGCTGAGAAAGCGCTTGCCTGGACAGCTTACCGTTGCTGGCGGTATCGCCACGCTAGATGAAGTCATTGAGATTTCAGGGCTTGGTATTGACGTGCAAGTGGGGATGGCGCTCTACACGGGCTTAATTGACCCGGTGGAATCTGTAGTTAAGAGCGTCAAGTTTCATGCTGACGGACTTGTGCCAACTGTTGTGCAAGATCTTAGTGGCCAGGTTCTCATGGTGGCGTATAGCACTGCGGAATCTCTGGCGAGAGCCCTGCGTGAAGGTAAAGGCGTCTATTTCAGCCGCTCTCGTAATGAAATTTGGGAGAAGGGTCTGACGTCTGGCAATTCGCAACAGCTTATTTCTTGTCGGGTCGATTGTGACCGCGACTGTTTACTTTTTACTGTTATGCAGAATCGGGCCGCCTGCCACAACGATACTTATAGCTGCTTTGGCACCGTTTCGGCTGATCGTAAGTTCTCAATGAACGAGTTGTTTGAGACCTTGCAATCGAGAAAAGCCGAGCCGCCATCTAAGTCTTATACTCAAACATTATTTGCCGATCGACGCTTGCTTCTCAAGAAAATTATGGAAGAAGCCTATGAGGTGGTATCCCACTCCTCAAAAGAAAATTTGCGCTGGGAGATTGCCGATCTTCTCTATTTTGCCAGCGTGTTAGCTGTAGATGAAGGCATTGAGTGGAAAGAAATTGAATCAGAGTTGGCTGGTAGAAGAAGATAAAGCTACTTAGATGATCGAGAAATTAGTGCTAGGAATCAACAAATGAAAGATAGTAAAACTGCTGAATTGATACCGGTTCTTGTTGCTGAGCAAGCTCGTCAGTGGGCTGCTTCCTTGACTGAGGCACCGAGTGAGTGCGAGCAATCTCCGTCTTTATCGGTTGATTCTGCCGAGCCCGGTGATGCCGTAGCCGCTGAGCTGAGATTAGAGAATTCAGTCAGAGATATTATTTCTCAAGTACGCGTCTCCGGAGACAAGGCTCTTGCTGCTTTGGCTGAGCGTTTCAAGGACCCAGCACCGAAAACGGTGATACTCGATGCTGTGGCCAAGCAAGCTTTGCTTGAGAGATTGCCTCAAGAAACAAAAGATATCTTAGATGAAGCTGCGAAGCGTATTCGTCGTTTTGCTGAGGCCGTAGTGGCTGTGGCTAAGCCTGTGACCGTTGATTGTGGTGAGTATCAGGCTGGCTTTGATTTCAAGCCTGTGGCCCGCGTCGCTTGCTACATTCCAGCTGGCCGCTATCCGCTGCCCTCTACTGCTCTGATGACTGCCGTCACGGCTCAGGTTGCTGGCGTGGAAGACATTTGCATTGTCTCACCATCTTTGAAAGACGAAATATTATATGCTGGCTCGCTTGCTGGAGTAACCGAATTCCACGAAGTTGGAGGCGCACAGGCTATAGCTGCTGTGGCCTATGGCACTGAGAGCATCAAATCAGTTGACATGATTGTCGGTCCTGGCAATGCCTACGTCACTGAAGCAAAACGCCAAGTTTACGGACGAGTTGGTATAGATATGCTGGCCGGACCAAGTGAAGTAGCCATTGTCGCTGACAGCGGCGCTAATGCTGAGTGGCTCGCTCTCGATTTGCTATCGCAAGCAGAGCATGACCCTAATGCTCGTTCTTATTTGCTCACTGACAGCGAGGCTTTAGCTCGGGCTGTGGCTGTTCTCATAGTTGAGAAAGTTAGTACCCTTAGTCTGCCTGACTACATTGATATTGCCTTAGTTTCTAGTGCCATTGTTGTTCTTGATTCTTTGGAAGCTTGTGTTGCTGCCGCCAACAATGTTGCCCCGGAGCATTTGCAGTTGCAGGTAAAAGATCCAGCTGTTCTCAAGTCGCAGTTGAAGAACTATGGCGCTCTTTTTATGGGTTACAACGCTACTGTGCCGTACGGAGATTATGCTGCCGGGCCTAATCACACACTGCCTACCAATCGAGCTGCACGCTTCGCTGGTGGTTTGAATCCATTCACTTTCTTGCGCGGTCAGAGCTGGTTGCATCTGAGCGGTACCGCCAAGGAATTATCTATGCTTACTGCTGGTTTTGCCGATCTGGAAGGCTTAACGGCTCATGCCGCGGCTGCGAGGGCGCGATTGATTTAGCAGCTTTTTTGCGGTCACTCGCTTTCTATTCCCCTCGGTAAACTTCCGCTCGATAAACGGTAAAGGATCTGAAAATGACCAATCTAGTGCGAGACGACATAGCGCAAACTGAAGGCTACGCCCCCGGTGAGCAGCCGAGCGATACAACTACAATAAAGCTCAATACCAACGAAAACCCTTATCCGCCTTCGCCCAAAGCTTTGGCAGCGATTGCGGCGATTGCGGCTAATGGGGCAGAGCTAGTGCGACGCTATCCTGATCCGACAGCCCGAATTTTTCGGGAAGAGGCGGCGAAGTTGCACGGCGTTCCAGCTGATTGGATTTTGACTTTCAACGGCGGCGATGATTTGCTCAATGTCATAATTCGCACTTGTGCCGGCGAAGGCGACACCGTAGCCTTTTTGGAGCCTTCATATTCGCTCTATCCGGTTTTGACAAAGATACAAGCAGCTAGACCTCTGGTCTTGTCTTACGATATTGCTGGTACCGAGTGGAAGCTGCCAGCCGGTATCGAAACTACAGATGCTGCTCTTCTCTTGATAGTAAATCCCAACGCACCATCTGGTCACCTTGAGCCACTGGAGACGATTGAAAGTGTAGCGAAGAATTTTCGTGGAGTGGTTTTAGTTGATGAAGCCTACATCAATTTTGCCAATGATTCGGCACTGCCATTGGTGCATAAATATGACAATGTAGTAATTCTGCGCAGTATGTCAAAGGGCTATTCGCTGGCCGGGTTGCGCTTCGGTTATGCCATTGGACAGGCATCTTTGCTGAAAGAATTGGTCAAAGTGCGCGATTCGTATCCCTGTGATGTGGTTTCGATTGCCGCGGCCACAGCAGCACTTGCAGATCAAGAATATGCTCGCTCTACGTGGAACGGTGTTTGCTTAGAGCGAGAGCGTTTGTGTTCAGCTCTTGAGGCCTTGGGCTTTAGTATGCCTAGGTCTCATTCTAATTTTCTCTTGGCTGAAGCTCCAGCTGGGGCAAGTGCAGAGAGAATCTACCACGAGTTAAAGAGTCGCTCAATATTAGTGCGCTGGTGGAATCTACCTCGTTTGGCTGCTAGAGTTAGGATAACTGTTGGCACAAAAGAGCAAAACGATAAGCTATTGGCTGCCTTGCAAGATATTCTTAGTAGCGCTAGCAGCAATTAGCAGCAAGAGCTTGTAAATAGAACTAATTAGAATTAGATAGCATTGGAGTAATAAATGAGCGACAAGATGGTGTTAATACCTGGGCCAAGCCACCCAATTACTGTCGAGCACAGCCCTTCGCGGGTCGTCGTTAAGTTCGGTGGTGTAGTTGTGGCCGATACCACTGAGGCCGCTATTCTAAAGCAGCCTAGCAGCCCTGAGCGTTTTGTTATCCCGCGCAAAGACGTTAAGATGGAATTATTGGAGCGTAGTGAGAAGACTAGCTATTGCCCATATAAAGGCGACGTCTCGTACTTCAATCTCAAGAGCGGCGACGCCAGTTCAGCGAATGCGGCCTTTTCTTTTGAGACTCCACATGCGGCTGTTGCCGAGCTAAAAGAACGCATTGGCTTCTATACTGAGAAAGTAGAGTCGATTGTCGAGGAGAAAGTAGGTTAGGACATTCTTTCTGCGTGCTGGAGAGTTTTTAGACGAACCACCGGTCTGGTTCGCTAGATTTGTTTGGTTCTATCCACTCAATTCAATCTGGCTGCTATTCGGATTGCTTTCTATTGTGTGTGTCTGTCCGCCACTTGCTGCCTTCATTCGCGACAATGGCTGGGGGCCGGTTTATCTCTATTACTATTGGACTCCTTTGGTCGTGTTGCTCTTTAGCAGCAGGTGGTTTCGCAGTCGAGTAGCTTTTATGCTATTCGCCTGGTTTTTGAGCTTGATGTTGTTGAACTTGCTGCTTGGTATGACGCAGGGAGCGTATATTAGTGCTATCAGCAAAGCCTTTAGCGCTGCTGTTGTGCAAGGAACAAAGTGATACCTCTATATAAAGGTGCCTGGTCTGGCGAACTCGCAGGTTGTCCCTACAGCGTCTCCTGTAGCCATTCCGAGGAGTGAGCCTAGATAGCGGGCCTGTAAATCAATTGGCATTGGTTATTGCTCTGTTTTTTGTTCAAGCTCAGCTAAACGCTCTGCCAGCTTTGCCTGTACCAAGTTTATCTCTTCTAGTCTGTGCTGAACCGTTTCTTTGATGGTTCTGATATCTTCAAGTGATTTTTCCTCTTGCAGGCAAGCATTTAGGACACCTATTCTTCGTGTTTTTGCCTCTTCTGCCAGAGCTGTATTTTCTTTTAGTTCGGCCATCATCTGTCGTTCTTTCCAAACCGTAGCGCTCTCTCTGTACTTTGCTAGAACTTTGATTGTCTCGTGCTCGGTAATCAGTAGGTTGACGCACCACTTTTCCATTTCCTTGTTGGCTAGGCTAAAATCCGAAAGCGCTTTTTTTGTTTGCGCAGTAGACATAGACTTTGTTTCAACCGCAGGAAGATTTGCAATTATTTCGAAGGAGGCTTTTGCCAGCTCTTCGCGTCTCTCAATGTCCTTCTCCATCGGCATAAACATTGTCGGCGAGAGTGTGATACGGCCTCCATTTATTTTAAGTGCTTCTGTAAGTCTTTCCTCTCTATCTAAGATCTTTTGTTCGGCCTTAGCTATTGCCTGTTCGGTAGCCTCTATGGAGCGGCCGCTACTTTTGATGATGCCATTGGCTCGCTCCTTGCGCACAGCGGATGCTAGTGCTAGTCGTTTTTCTAGTTCTATTCCTTTCTCAAGGTCTTCCGTCTCCAGTCTCAGCAACTTTCTTTCTAGTAGGGCAAGTTTGTGCTTTTGTAGTTCCAAATTCTTTGATGCATTGCGATCTGACCTTATAGCTTGTTGTTGAATCTCAGCCGCCTGCTTAATAATTGGATGATTTGCTTTTTTCTGCCGAGCTGCTCGGCGAATAATCTTGTCTGCTTCCCTTCTCGCCTTTTGTGCCTTGCTCCTAAACTCTTGCTCTTTTGTGCAGGCCTTCTTGATAAGTCTTTTGCAAGCATCTACCTTTAGTGTATGAGTTTGCAATTCTCGCTCTGCAATCATTGCGAGGTCTTCTTGGTTTGGAATTAGACAGCGCCAAATCGCTCTTTCGAGTCTGGCTAATTGTGACTTAGATTCACTGTAGAAGTTGAGTATATTTATCGCCTGGCTGGGCTGCCCTTCCATCGTCAATACTTTTGGCAGACTTCTAGTCGCGGTGCTCTTGGAAGACTTGGCTGTTTTCTTGTCCTCATTCTTTCGTGGCAGCCGTCGCTTCTTTAGATCCGATACAGCGCTCGTCTGAGCTGCTTTTTGGAAGCGTTTTATTTCTTGATCCAATTCTCTTTCAAGCGAGAGTACTATGAACACTGACTTGACGTATGTTTCAAGTCGTTCGAGCAGGCTTGCCTCAGGCTTGGTTTTGTCTTTTTCTGCGACCTCTGATTCTCTTTTACTTTTCATTGGCTTTCAGCGGCATAGGCAAAAAAGAACGCTGATGGCGGCCGCCGCGTTTGTCCGCTTCAATAGTGATTATCTCGCGATCGTCCATTTATCGAGCGTATCTTGCAGCTCGCCAGAAGTCAACTTGATCTATTTGATTCAGTCTGAACCAGGCTTTTTTAGTAGTTAGCCATTCCAACCACTGGCACCTTGCGATAGACCATCACGTCAGAGAATCCGTTCTTATTCCAGCGGCCATCTTTGTCGTGCATTTTGTCGTTAAAACGATCGAGGCTACCGTCACCGATGATGGTGCCAGTATCGCTATTGTTTTCGTAGATCTTGCCCTGGCCTTTGTAAATGGCAGCGTGACCTGGCATTCCGTCTGGGCGTTGGCCAATCAGTACATCACCGGGGTTGACGCTGTCACTTTTCAATCCGCCATCTTGCGGAACAGCTTCATAGCCGTGTAGTTTCAAGAGTTGGGCAAGTTGCTTATTGTTGTTAGTAATGGGGAAGCTTGGATCTAGTTCGTGCAATGCGCCTGATACAGCTAAAGCGCATCCGAGACGCGGATTGATTTTAGGATCAAGCTCTAAAATCGATTTGCCTTCTAGTGGTAGCGCAGGAAGGCTGTCGCTAGGGCCGCGGCTTGTTGTATCGTCGCCGTAGCCAGCGCTGCCTCTGGGGCGGGAGATCATTTCAATGTCTTCGTCTGGGACTATTCTGTCCGTCCGATCTGAGTCTTCTGATTCATAAGGAGCCCAACCATTTTGGGGAATTCTGAAATCAATCGATGGATTGCCATTTCCGGTGATATCGTCGGGAATGCCGAGGTCGATAAAGCAATCTGGTTTTGCTGACGGGGTTAGGCCGTAAATGTCATCGCTTCTGAATTGCAGAAAAGGCATGTTGTCGTCTAAGCCCTTGCCGTCAGCGCGAAGAACAGGCATGTTGTCGTCAATGCCCTTGCTGTCGAAACGTAGTACGGGCATATTATCGTCGAAACCCTTGCTGTCAAAACGTAGCACTGGCATATTGTCTATCAGTTTTAGTCCTGCACCTTTGCCGGTATCCAGGCCGTTGATCGAAAAATTGTTATCGAACCCTTGTGGCAGGCTGCCACCACGTGAGCAAGAGTTGTCGCCTCTAAAGAGATCAATAGGGCTAGCGAAAGACTGTGCGTCTGGTGTGGCTTTGACTTGGTCCGAAGCAGCATCATTTGCTAGATTGTTGACTCTAACCATTGAGTTTCACCTTTGGCAGGGCTGACTATTTGAAAGGATGCTAATTAAGTAGTAATTTGGGCGGTCGGTTGCAAAGTGCTCGACTCCAATAAGATAACTTGCAGTTATTGGCATTTTGAGGGCGCAGTGGGGTAACCCCTAAGCAAGTTGCAAATCTTGCAAATTCTGTACATCTTTTGCATCTTTTACGTCTTTTACATAGTCAATTTGACGCACCTGGTTCTTTCTGTTAAATTACATACCAACTAGTCGGTACTGAATTTTGGGTCTAATCCAAATTTCAAAAAAGAGACATGCCTACCTACTTACTTACTTACTTACTTATCTGCCTACTTACCTAACCAATGGCCCGCACCCGCAATAGTCTTGAAACCCGCACCAAGCTGCTTGACGCCGCTCGCGACCTGATTCGCGCCAAGGGCTATAGCGCCACAACCGTCGACGACATTTGCCAGGCTGCAGGTGTAACCAAGGGCGGCTTCTTCCATCATTTTGAAAGCAAAGATCAGCTTGGCGTTGCTGCTGCTGAGCAATTTAGCAATATGGCGGAGCAGATTTTTGCAGCCGCGCCGTATCAAGCTCTTGAAGATCCGCGTGACCGCCTTTTCGGCTACATCGATTTTCGCATCGCTATGTTGGGCGCTGAAATCTCTCAATACACGTGCTTGCTCGGCACCATGGTGCAAGAAGCTTATGCTACACATCCGAGCGTGCGTGAGGCCTGTGATGCCGGGATGACAGCCCATGTAAGAGAATTGGCGCACGATATTGAGGACGCTAAATTACTCTACGCACCAAAGGCTAGCTGGACTTCTGAAAGCGTCGGCTATTTCATTCAATCAGTTATACAAGGGGCATTTATTTTTGCCAAAGCCAAGCAAAGCCCAGAGGTTGCGGTGCAAAGCATGATGCATTTGCGTCGCTATTTAGAGTCTTTGTTTGAACACTAATAAGGAGTGACCATGCCAGAAACTACATCGACGGTACCTGAACATAAAGAGACCGCCAACAATATGGAGCGCGAGTTAACTTTGACCCGCATCATTGATGCCCCTCCATCAAAGGTATTTAGAGCTTGGACTGAGCCAGATTTGATCGTTCAATGGTTTACGCCACCACCATACAAGACCATATCTGCAGAAGTCGATTTGCGCGCTGGTGGCTCAAATGTGATTGTGATGCAGGCTCCTGATGGCACCCAGATTCCTAATGAGGGAATCTATTTAGAAGTCGTGAAGAATGAGCGTTTAGTTTTTACTGATGCTTATACCAGCGCTTGGGTACCATCCGAAAAGCCGTTCATGACTGGCATTCTTACCTTTGAAGAGCATGAAGGCAAAACTAAATATACTGCTCGCGTGTTGCATTGGACAGTGGCCGACCGCGAAGCCCACGAGAAAATGGGCTTCTATGAAGGTTGGGGCATCGCTACAGATCAGCTTGCGGCACTAGTGGCAAAGCTCAAATAAAGAGAGGAAAGGTTTTAGATGATTGAAACACCAATAGTGGTAGATGCTCCTGCGCAAGAGACTGCCTGCATTCATATTGTTGTTCCCAGAGCAGAGATTCAAACTGTTATGGGACCAGGCATAATGGAGATTTTTGAGGCTCTTGCCGCCCAGGGGATGAAGCCTACTGGCCCCTGGTTTACGCACCACCTAAAAAGACCAGATGATACTTTTGATTTTGAAATTTGCGTTCCTGTGGCATCACCGGTGACACCAGTTGGGCGAGTTAAGGCTGGTCAGATGCCTGCGCATACTGTCGCTCGCACTGTTTATCAGGGCGGATATGAAGGCCTTGGTGAGGCCTGGGGCGAGTTTTTGCAATGGATTGAAGCCCAGGGTCATGAATCTGCTGAAGACCTCTGGGAGGTCTACATGGTTGGTCCAGAGTCTGGGCCCGATCCAAGTCAATGGCGTACTCAACTCAATCGGCCACTGAATTAATTGAAGTTATTTGAGGAAGAAACTGATGATCAAGAAAATAGCAATAGGTGTTGTTGCCCTTGTCGGGTTGGCACTGGTGGTAATTTTAGGCATTGCAGCAAGCAAGCCAGATACGTTCACCGTTGAACGTTCGGCTGTGATTAAGGCTTCTCCTGAAAAGCTGTTTAGTATGGTAAATGATCTGCATAACTGGAAGCAGTGGTCTCCCTACGAAGAAAAAGATCCCAAGATGAAGAGCACCTTTAGTGGCGCTGAGAAGGGTAAAGGCGCTGTCTATTCTTGGGACGGCAATGATGAAGTTGGTTCAGGCAGTATGGAAATTACTGAGGTGGCAGAGCCTTCCAATGTAAAAATAGATTTGCACTTTCTCAAGCCATTCAAGGGTGACAATAAGGTCAATTTTTCCTTTGCGCCTGAAGGCGATATGACCAAGGTTACTTGGGCTATGAGTGGCGATGCTCCCTTTATGTGCAAAGTAATGCAGATTTTCTGCAACATGGATGAGATGTGCGGAAAAGACTTTGCTAAGGGCCTTGCAAAGCTGAAAACGTTAACTGAGAGCTAAAACGGAACTTTCACTCTGCGCTCCCGTCGGCTGGCAGACGACGGAATGAAGAGGAAAAGTAATCATGTCGAATTTAAAGCAGGCATTCGCCCTGGCTGCCGCTTTGTGCGCAGTGCCACTCGGTACTCTCACCTGTTACGCCGGCGAAACACAGTCGAGCAGCATGGCTCAGACCCAGAGCAGCAGTGAAGCGCCACCCATGGGCTCAACCACCACGACTAGTTCAAGTTCGCAGAACTCCACCCAGGCTGGTACTTCGAACTCTAGCCAATCGGCTATAGTTGATAGGCAGTCTTCGTCAGCTAGCAGCAGTCTCGCCCCGGGCAATAACACCAGCCGAACCACTACACAGTCATCAGTTCCTGCGGGTGTGCCAGTAACGACTACCACGGCCTCAAATCGCTCGAAGACCACCGTGCGGAAGACTGCAGTGCGCCCCAAGGCTAAAGTAAAGACTTGGAAGACTCAAACCTGGAACCACAGAGTAATCAGACACTAAATCAAGATCCAAAGTTGTTGGGCGGGGTAAACTTAGATCATTAATTGGATAAATTGATGATTCAAGGCTTCGCTCGACAATTTAGGCTGTGCTGCTTGGCGGTGGTGATAACAATCACCGCTGCAACTGCTCAGTCTTCAGCGGCTGGCGGCGTCGACGGTGCTGATCAGGCCGGTCGTGCTGATCAAGCCGGTAGTGCTAAGAAGAAGCTCATTGCTGAGTATAATCATGGCTATTTTAAGCTGGCCGAGGCCAGTGGTCGATTGGCGTTGACGCAGCAGCCAACCGATATGGAAATTCGATATTATTTGGCCAACACTTTGTCTAAGCTTGGCAAAGCCGACGAAGCCATTTTTGAATACCGGCAGTGTTTGAATAGCAATGCTTCGGCGCAGCTCAAAGAATTTTCGAAGCAGGGTCTTGAGAAGCTTCTGCAGCAGAAAGAAGCTGCTTTGGCTGCTGCCTTGAAATCGCCAGCGCACCAAAAAGAAACTGAGTTGAACGCCTTTCAGAAGCGGCTAACCGACGAGCAGATTCAGGCTGAAAATAGGCTCAGAGATGAGTTGACCCAGGCGAAAAGGTTGGCGAGTGAACGCTATTCTTCCCGCATGCGTCATAGCCCAAGAGACTATTCACCGACTTCTTATCAGCAGAGCGCTAGTGATGCTAACTTTTACCAGCGAGAGTTGCGGGCCCTCGACGAAGAGTATTTTCGCAAGGTTGCCGACCTGCGCAATCATGCCGCTAACGCTTTGAGTCAGACTAACTGTGGCAAGAGTACAATTCGCGTGATGCCATCGTTGAGCTCTAGCAAAGTGAAGAACTATATAAACTACTCTGATGAGGTTGAAGCACCAGTTAAGCCGCTGCCTGAGTCAATGAGCGCTACGGCCTTGTCGCTTGGTAGCAGTACGAAGCCGAAAAAGCGCACTGTTGCTTCGGGTAAGGCTAAATGAAGTTAGGGCTTGTGCTTGGGCTTGGGGGAGGCTTATTCTGCATTGTCGGCTCGTTTGTTGTTGCGCTCCCAACAGATTCAGCTCCGCAGTCAAAAACTGCTGCCCAGGCAAAGTCGCCGTCTAGCAGTTCAATAACGCTATCAGGCGAGGTCAATGTTTTGGCTGGTGCTTGCGCCGCTTCTGGAATCACCATCAAAGACAATAAATTGCCTACTGTAATTGAGAAGGTGCGAATGGGCTCTGCTGCTGCTTATGCTGGTTTAGCGCAAGGAGATCGCGTCCTCAACGGCCAGATTGGTCAGAACAAAATGTTTCTTGCTATCGAGCGTGCTGGTAAGAAATACACTGTGGCTTTGCAGTACACTCCCGATAATCTGGCAGCTGATGCTGCTCGCGAAGCGGCAAGAAAGAATCCGAATTTGAAGCTTTCCGCTGCTGTCACTTCTCCTGAGCAAGAGCGAAAGTTAGAAGCCGCGCGGGTTCTAGCTGCCGCTGCCACTGAGTCGGTTGATTGGCGTACTTTGAAAAATTATGAAATCGTCGTTATGGTCGACTCATCAGGCTCGATGGACGACAGGCTGAATTCTCCACCAATGACAAAGTGGGAGTGGTGTAGCAAAGAAATTGTCAGTTTGGCCAAAGAGGCAGAGCGCCTTGGTAGCGGCGGATTTACTCTCTGCACTTTTGAGAGTAATCATGAGATTTTTACCAATTGCACCGCTGCCAATGTCCGCCAATTTTTGCATAATCGACACCCGGGTGGTGGTACTAATTTAGCTACTCCTCTCAATGAAGTGATTGACAGACACTTCAAGAATGTCAATCGCAAGCCGCTCTTAGTGGTTGTGATTACCGATGCCCTGGTTTCTAATGACGAGATCGAAAACATTTTGATTGCGGCCTCTAAGCGTGTTCGCTCGCCCCAAGAGGCCCAGTTTCTCTTCTTGCAATTAGGTGATGATGCCGCCGGGCAGGAGCTTGCCCAGATTTTGGACGACGAGCTTACTACTCTTGGTGCTCAATATGATATCGTCAGCAGTATCACTTCCGACCCTCTCGTTTCTTTTGGTCTGCGTCGCGGCATGATCGCCGCCATGACTAAGGCGCCTGAGACCAGGCATACTAAGAAAGCGGCCACACCGAGTGAAGAGCTCGCTCGGGTGCGGGAAGAGCTAAGGCGGCTGCGGGCTAGCAAGGTTAAATAGAAGAGGTGGGGGTATCGGTGTCTAAGAATTTCGCGACTGAGACCTTATCTCTTTTGGCTACCTGGATTGCTTTCTCTTCTCTGTGTGCCTGTACGCAGCCTGTGGTTGAAGAAAATCATGCTTTGCGCGAGCAAGGTTTAGCCCTTTGTCGCGCTGGCAAATTAAAAGAAGCCGCCGCCTTGTTCAACAATAAGCTGGCAGTCGACGATAAGTCTGCTGATGCTCACTATGGTCTCGCGACTGTCTATTCGGCTAAATTTGAAGAAGATAAGGCCATTGCCGAGTACGATCGAGCGATTGAATTGAATCCGGGTTTGGAAGAGGCATACAATGATCGCGGCAATGAGTATTTAGCAAAAGACTTATATGATCAGGCAATTGCAGACTACACCAAAGCAATAAGTTTGGGCCCTCAGCATTATGTGCATTGGTATGGTCGTTCATGCGCCTATCGTAAGAAGGGCGAGTTTGCCAAAGCTAGAATGGACGCCACTGAGGGAATTAGTCGCGCACCTAGATATGCTCCTTTGTATTTATGTCGAGCAAGAGCAGAGCAAAGTCTGAATCTACCCAACGAAGCCCAAGCTGATGTCGGCATAGCCTTGAGTTTGCCGGCTTCTTCAGTTTATGAGTTCAATACTATTGCCGGTTATTTGTGGGATGTTGGCAATCCAAGTTTAGCCGTCAAGCAATACGATAAAGTGATTGCGTTAGACCCTAAAGATCATGGGGCCTACAGTGCGCGCTCTGACTGCTATGCCGCTATGGGTAACTTAGCTAAAGCTCGGGCTGATTTGAATTTAGCCGCTCGGTATGCCCCCGAGCCTGATTGGTATAAAGTGTCATTTCTCACTCTCGATGACCTCGATTATGATGCTGCCCATGGTGTATCTTTGCCCATGCGTTGGGCTCTTGCCTGCTCAGCATTGATGTTTACCAAGCATGATGAGGGTTGCAATTCATTGCGAGGCGATGCCGCGACCGAGGAGAACAACGACACTGAACGCGAGGCTCTTGCGGAATGGTGGGGGATTGAGTCTCGTGAAGAATTACTCGACCAACTAAAAGCTTTGCAGGGTGATGGCGGTTTGAACCACACCTGGAAAGAGTACGTGAAATATCAAACTAATGGTATGCAACTAGATCAACTTTTGGATGTTACTAGTGATATTGCTAGTGGTGACTTTAGTAATCGCATGTCTGTTGTCGAAAAGTACGGTCAAGAGTTTGGAGCCAGGGGCATTCTTGCTTGGGATCTTTGTCGTTATGTTTGTCTTGTGCGTTGGGGCTTCAGGCTTGGTTTTGTCAGCGAGCAAGAGGCAAATACGTTGCTTCTGCCTGTGGCAAAAAGATTGCAGAGCAATTACAGCGGCTGGCAGCAGATGGGCGAAGAATACTTGGTTGGTCGAAAGTTCTGGAATGAAGAACATTGGAAGAAAGATGAGAAGGAATACAGTCGCATTTACAAGATGCTCCTGACCGAGAAAAATAGCCCGTGGATGAAGATACCTTGGGATACTGATCTTGGCGCAGCGGCTGCGTCACAGGCAAAGCCTTTTCCTGTGTCAAAGGTTATTGCGGCGCCGGATGGCGTGTCAACCAAAGTTGCTCTGACTGCCATCGGCGAGATGAAAGCCTCTCAAAGAATAATTGGTCAGTTCTTACAGTATTTGGCTGCTCGAAAGGATGCGAGGGTTTTGTCTGAGAAGCAGGCCACTTTGGAGACAGTGCGTTTTATCAGTGATATTAGTGATCCGAAGATCTTGCTTGATATTGCTCTCGCGGCACAGATGAAGATGAGCATCTACCCCTTCATGCCAGCTTCTGATATGGCTCTGTGGAAGGGCTTGTGCCGAAATTGTACTGAGAGAAAGAGCGTCCAGTCTAATAGCCAGGCTCAGTTTCTTTTGAATACATTCAACTGTCCTATGAAGCGTACCGAGATCTCTCGTTCCAATAAGCGAAGTGAGATACTTGCTAGGCAGCTTCAGGCGCTTAAGGTTATGGATTTGTACTTAAATCAAGCTGCGTTTGTAACAGCGAAACTTGGGCCGCGTGGTGCAGATTGGACTGCAATCGCTGGTCCTCTGTTGAAAGGTGTTAGCGACATTGATGTGCTGACAGATATTGCAGCCAGTGCTTATTATAGATGTCAAATGGACGACGAAGCAGCTGGATGCTACGACTTCTTTTTGGTTTGCATGGACCAAGTAATCAAAGGACCAAAAACCAAGGCGTTGGATACCATCGAGTTCTTCTACTGCATTTCGCGGGGTGGTGCCGCTACGTCAGAATATCTTGATGAGGCAGAGGCTAAGGTGCTTGGTATGACTATGCCAGAGTATATGAAATTCCGATTTGGTAGAGGCAAGCATTAGTGCTGCGACTGTGCTATTCAATCGGCTTACTTCGCTGGCACGCCCACAATTGAAACACCAGTTGGACCGTCAACAGTGCGTTTGAGGTCAATATCAAAAGTCACTTGATTGGCTGGTGGCTTGGGGAAATCAGGTATCTCGAAGAAGCCCACTTGATCAACAATCTGCACAGCTGTCTCTCTGAATTCTGTTTCTCTTGGTATATTGCGTTCAACATCAGTGGCAGGAATGAATTCGACAACTCTGCCTGAAATGTCGTGATCTGGTTTGATTGTCACTTCAAGTTTTGCTGTTCCCGGGCAGACATCGGCTGTCTGCCAGCGAGTGTAGATTGCTTTAGCTACGACGCGATACCATTGTGGCCAAGTGTCGCAAGGTGGTGCTTGAAATTGGGTGAGTACACGGGTTCTCGCCATCTCACTAACTGGTTCTATCCGGGTGAAAATTCTCTGCGATTGCAGGGTGCCTGGCACAGCGCTCAAGCTAACTGGTGTCGGCTGATTGGCTGACCAGCGACCGCCCAGGGTCTCTTTACTTTGGCCTGGTGGCGTAATAGTTACTTCATAACCCGGTGCTGTAGTGATACCGTGTTTGGTGATGTAATGAGTCTCTTCAACTTGAGGAAGACTGGTTCGTAAATTGCTAATTGTGTATATTCCCGGCGCAATCATTTGCAGTGCCGGCTGAATAGCACTTGTTAGCGCACCTAAGGCAGAGCCTACCATGCGTCCGCCGAAAAATGTGGTCGGTTGCGCAGTAACAGGAACTGGCACGGACGAAACTGCTAGCTCCGGTGATAGAACTGTTACGCCTTTACCAACTGTCTGGTAGTGATTGGGGGTGGTGTCAACCGACCTGCTACTGCCACTAAATATTGATGTGACATTTGAGCCTGGAACATAGTTGACCACGCCGTGAGCCGGTGTCCTGGTATAGGAAGATATGGGCGCAATCAACCCGTACATTCTGCCGTTGCCCCCTCTGGCGGTGTCGCCGAGCAGCTCCACGGGCCCGCCGTTTATGCCACCATTGGTGCCGCCCGTGTGCACGTTGCCGCGAATTTGTTCCGGTGTGTATGAATCTCTAAGGGGCGACAACGGCCGACCATAGGCGCCATTACCGTTGACTTGACCTTGAAATTGAGGAAAGAGCCGCAGTGATGGATTTAGTTGTGTTTCGCTTTTGATGCCGCCTTGCAAGGGGCCGGTGCTGCTAACACCTGAAGTTAGCGGTCGTTGATTTGGTACGACTGGCACAGGGGGCGGGAAGTAGTCTGTGACGCCGTTGTTAGCATAGCTGGCGCCAGCAAAGGTAATTTCGGTCGCTACTGAAAGCGATGAAAGAAGCGATAAGAGCAGCGGTAGTGAAGGAATGTTCTTGCGGCGCATTTAATGCTTCTCGAATCTCGACTTGGTAACAGAACTATGAATTTCATCCTAGCAAAAATAGTCATACCCAAATTTGGCCTACGTCAGCGCCACGCCCCCAGCTAAGCCCACCAATTGACTAGTTGCAGTCTTTTGAATTGCCAGCGACTGGGTGCAGCCGCTCGTTTTTTGTTAATTATTAGATTGGTTGCGCAGCCAGCACTTACTTCTGCGAATAGCTCTGCATCAAATTGCTGTAGGCCGGTAGGTGATTGGAGAGCAAGGCGCCAAGCCCTTCGATGTCGTTGCGCCAGTCGCGGTGCAATTCGCAAGCGACACTGAACCAGTTCATCAATTGCGCACCGTTTTGAGTCATGCGACTCCAGGCTGCATCGCGCACTGTGGTGTTAAATGTGCCAGAGGCATCGGTGACAACAAATACTTCAAAACCTTCTTCCATCGCTGAAAGAGCGGGGAAGGCAACACAAACGTCGGTAACTACACCGGCAATAATCAATTGTTTGCGTCCAGTTTTCTTTACTGCGGCGACGAAATCGGCGTTGTCCCAAGCGTTAATTTGGCCAGGGCGAGCAATATATGGAGCATCTGGAAACATGGCTTTGAGCTCGGGCACGAGTGGGCCGTTGGGGCCTTGCTCAAAGCTTGTGGTCAAAATTGTCGGTAAGTTGAAGAATTTTGCCAGGTCAGCCAGGGCTAACACGTTGTTCTTGAATTCGTCAGGGGTGAAGTCTCTCACCAGCGAGAGCAAACCAGCTTGATGGTCGACTAATAATACGGCAGCATCATCTTTCGATAATTTATTGTATTTGCTCATAAAAATATGCAAGGCTCCATTAGTAACCAAGATGTTAGTGACCATTTTGGCAATAATGTCAGGCTATTTCAATCGAAGTTAACGCGATTGAAGTGCTTGTTTACTCGTCTAAACGTTTAGAGCTTATTTCTTGAAAGAGCTTTCTAGGTGGTCTTTGCTGGGCATCTCGGCGATGCGGGCCAAGACGTGTGAACCAACAATTACGCCCAGCTTTATCTGTGGTTTGTAGTTTGAGAGCAAAATACCTGGTCCGAGAATGTTAGCGCCATGGGTTAGAACGCCAGCGGTTTGGTCGCGGAATGCTAATTTGTCCACAGCCCAGTTGATGCCTACACCAGCGCCTAAGGTGAGCAAGCTGGTTTTCATGAAACTTGCTTGTTCTTGGCCGAGTAAGCTGAAAGCTTTGCCTCTCGATTCAATAATTTTGCCAGCATTTCTCTCTAGAGTGGCAGCCATATCTGACAAGCCTTCGCTTTCGATAACTGGGTGTTTGCTCAAGCCTTTCAGGGCTGCGAGGTGTTCTCCCTGGCTGGTGATGAGCTTTTCAGCACCAGGAGCGTGAGTTTTTTCAATTTGGCCAAGCAGACCTTTGAGTTGTTCTGGGCGTTTCAGCTCGGCAACTTTTTCGGCGCTGAGGGCTGGATCAAATTCAAATCTTCTACCTGTTTCGAAGAGCGATGGATTGCTTTTCATCAATTCTTGCATTTCCAAATCAGCAGCGTGTTTGCTCAAGCCAATATTGGCGCGTAGATTCTGCAAGCTGCCATAAAATTCTTTCTCAGCAAGATTGGCGGCGCGACCAGCTTCGGTTAGTTCACTAGTACCGCCAGGGCCAGCTTCAGCTAGTGCCTTCCTGAATTTCTCAGCATGTACGTCGAGTTCGGCGGTCCATTTTGTCAGTTCTTCTTGTTGCAAAAGTGGGCTCTTGCCGAGGTGTTCAGAGTATTCACTGACTTGCACCAGTTGCTCAGGAGTTAGAGCTGTTTTGGGCACATTGTCGATGGCCTTGAGTACTTCATCTAGGTCGCCTGGGCGATGGAGTTTCTTGACCAGGTCATCAGCCAGGTTGGCTTTTTCGAATTCGAAGCGATAGCCTTTGTCAAGCAGAGTAGGGTCAGCTTGAAATGCGGCATCTGCTGTTGTGCTTGCTTGGGTGAGTTTGCTTCTCAGTCTTGTGGTCAGGTCTTCACGACTGATATTGAAATCAGTAGCAAGGCTTTGTGGAATGGCGTGGTCGCTTAGGGTGGCAACCTTAGCGCCGGCTGATTCGGCAGCGTTTTGACTGCCGCGCTTGGCCATCATGAAACCCGAGAGCAAGGCTGATGGAATTTCTACCATATTGCTCAATTCTTGACCGGCAGTGAGTTTGCTGCGGTGTGGGCGGGGAATTTCATCATCTTTGATAGGTGGCGGAACTGGCTTTGGCTCTGGCACTCGACGAAGAATAGTCTCGGTCGGAGCAGCTTGTTCGGTTGTTGCTGGTAAGCGGCGCAGAGTTGTATCAGTCGGAGCAGCTTGCTCGGTTGTTGCTGGCAAGCGGCGCAGAGTTGGTTCTGTTTGTACAGTTAGGCCGGGTAAATCTTTGGCGGTTGATGCAGGAGCGTCTGCAGCTTTGGGCCCTAGGCTCTTGTGAATGTCTACTGAGTTTAGATTAAGCCCGCCGCTAAAGCTTTTGAAGACCGGGTTTTCTTTTGGCTGATCAGACATTGCTGGCTCCTGAGTCGATTGCTAATCCATAAGATAAGGCAATCCATCTCTGGTTGTAATGGGGGGAATACGCACACTACATTAAGCTCGTTGGCTCCTGGCGCAATACTGACGGGGGTTGAGTGGCCCATTAGTGCTACGATTTTAGGCTGAGCGATTATTTTCATGGCAAGTTTAACGGCTAGCTTGAAGACTGGTTTGAAGGCAAGCCTAGCGGCAAATTTAACGGCATAGGGCAATGGCTGCAAAGCAATTATTAGTGATATTAGGAGTGATGTTTGCCTTTCTGGCTTGTACCAGTGCAACCTATTATTGGGGCTGGTTCAATGTCTGGCATTCCGCCCAGCAGAGCCCTGCTATTGGCGCTGAGCCGTTGCGCATCAAGCTAGTGGCTTTGACAAAAGATATTCCTGCTGGGGCTGAAATTGACAGCAGTAATATTGATGAACACTACGAAACTGTCGACCACGTCGCCCTTGATGCTTTTTCTTTTGCCTCTGATTGCATCGGGCGCAAAACCAAGTGGGCGCTGGCGAAAGGTCATCATTTAGCCAAGCATGATATTCTGCCGGACCTCAAGTGAATAGATTAAATGACTGAGAAAGACACCACCCTGAAGCCAATCAAGTATTTCTTGTTCCTCGTGCCCATCGCTATGGGGGCGGGATACTATGCTGGCAGTGAAATCGCTGTGAGCGAAGTTGCTATGCACAAGGCGGAGAAGCTTGAGGCTAACACGGCTCAAGGAACGGTCATTCGTGTGCTTCAGGATGTGCCACCAGATGTGGTTGTAGACGGCGCAATGGTAAACGCCCAGAGTACTTTTCATAATCGGATAGAACCAGATTTGGTCAATTCTATAGACTTAGTTATTGGCAAGAAGACCAAGTTTGGCCTGAATAAGGGCCAGTTGGTGGTCAAAGACGATTTGGCGAACTAAAAGGAGATCAAAATTGAACAAGCCCGGTATGCACAAGAATTTGACAAATTTTCTTCGCCTCAGTCATAGGTCTGCCCTGGCTCTGTTTGTCATTGCGCTGTTGCAAGCTCCGGCAGTGCAGGCGGGTGGGAATGATAATTTGCAGCGTGACACTGATCAGCTCGTGCGTTCGGTGCAGACTGCTTTGACACTACAAGGTAAGTGGCCACCGCCCGTGGGAAGCCAGGAAATGCAGCTTTGCACGGCGTTGCAAGCCTTTACCCAGGATGTAAAACGGGCCCCTAGCAGCTCGAATAATAATCAATATCAGAATGGCCAATTTGGTAATCCGCAGTTTGCTAGTCTGCAAGCCAGTGCTGCCAGTGTTGATAATTTCATCGGCCTAGCTAGTAACTCTCCTGACGTGCCATCACGTTGGATGAATATAAAGAATGAAATAGGCTATTTTGGCGGCAATCCCTATGGTTACCCTAATGCCAATCCTTATGGTAATCCGAACATCAATGCCAACGTTAATCCCTACGGAAATCCCTATTACCAAGCCGGAGTTAATCAATCTGGCATGCACTCAGGTTTTCACCATGGTTTCAATCCGGCATTTAATCCTGCTTTCAATGGCAACAATAGTTTCAACAATTTTGGAACCAATAGTTTCGGTAACAGCAGCAGCGGATTTAATAATCCTGGTTTCAACAACAACTTTGGCAATCAGTTTGCCAATACCAGCGTTAACGTAAGCGGCCGCGTCAGCGACTTGAACAACGCCATGCGCGACTTCTCTAGTTTCGCTCAGAAGTCGGTCGGTTCGGGTGGATTTAATGCCAGCAATCCCTCTGCTATTTTTGCTATGGCCAATGCCTTGCAGCAATTGCAGTCAACCGTTAAGAACTCTGGCAATAGTTTGGCCCGCTCCAATAGTTTTGGCCAGCAGCAGATGCAGGTGCAATTGATGGCGACGGCCTTTAGCAACTTTGAGACCCAGTTCAACCAGGCTGGCCCAAATGCCACTGTGCAGATGCGCTACGGCCAGCTCAAGCAACAGTTCTCGATTTTGCAGCATTCAGTATTAATGAATTCCGGTCGCATGCGTTAAGATTCGAAATCGAAAAAATAATTGAGGCGTGATTTTTTAGTCACGTCTTTTTCACGTTGTTGCCATTAGTTTAATAGAGCAAACGCACCGCACCCAAGTCGCTAATCGAAAGCACTGAGTTCTGCGAAGAGCACAATTTTATAAAGTTACCGTGGGGGTAGAGACGAATCCCGGTAGGTTGAGGCCATCAACCTTCCGGGAGTCGACTCTTTAAGGGGTCTTAGTCGAAGCATCGGAAGTGATTTATCCGCCGATCAACCGATTACTTCTTTGTGCTGCCATTGCTACGATGCTAGTAGGTTGCTAATTTGAGCTTCGAGCCGTTCAGGGAGGGTCTATGGACTCGCTTTTGTTCTTAGATTTGGCTGGCATAAAATTGCCGCTTAGTGTCTTGATTGTTCAGAGCAATCGACAATTGGGCGAGAATCACTTGTTAGACGATCATGCAGAGAGAGCGGTGCGTGAACTACAAAGGGGATTAGTCGATGTTGGACGGGTAACTAACCTCGACGATGGCATGAAAGTACTTGCCGCTCGGCATTTTGATGTTTTGGTTTTAGATTTGCCTTTACTTGATGATTCGACTTTGAGTGACCTTGCCCGAGTTCACTCGCTCTTTCCGGGCACACCGATTGTGGTTTTAACCAACTTCACTGACGGTGAATTGGCTTTGCAGGTTCTGCAAAATGGTGCGCAAGACTGTATCACCCGTGACCATCTTACCGGTGTAGACCTGGTGCGTGCCGTTCGCTTTGCTGTTGAGCGTGGGCGCTTAGAGAAGGCAAAGTTTCAAGCTATTAAAGGCGATGGTGCTACTGCCAAGCAGATTATTGAATATTCTCCGATTGCTACAGCCAAGCTTTCTACTAGATTGTTTGTGACTGAAGCGAATCAAGCTTTTGTGGAAGGTTTTTCTTATCTTGGCGAGAATTTAAAGGGCAAGCGTATTTTCAATTTCATTCCGCAGTTGCCTGTTGTTTGTTTTGAGAAAGTGTTGCGCACAGCCAAGCCCTGCCGCATTGCTAACTTTGAAGTGCGAGTAGATAGCATTACTCGCGAGCGCTCTGAGTATTGGGATATTGCCATTTGGCCGATTAAGGACAGCAAGCGAGATATAGTCACCGGCTTGATTTTGATTGCCGCGAACGTTACAGAGAGAGTTGAACGCACACAAGAAATGGAAGCGCTAAATATGGCTATGATGAATGAAATGAAAGTCCCTTTGATCGGCGCCGATAGAGTACTGAGTGCGATCGCAAAAGGTCAATTTGGTGAGTTGAGCGATAAGCTTGAAGAGGCAATCTTGAAGCTGCGTGGAAGTAACCAGAAGATGATCAGTATGGTCAGCAATTTGCTTTATGTTCATAAAGATGAAGTGGCTGAGAGTAAGCCATATGTAGCTATTCAAGACCTGGTCGATATTGTTGCGTCTTGCTTGCAAGAGTTAGAACCATTTTTTGTCGAGCGCAATCTTACTGCTTCAATAAAAATTGCTGACGATTGCAATTTTGTCTATTGCGATTCATTTTGTCTCCATCGAGTATTAATCAATCTTTTGCATAATGCCTGCACCCATGCCCAGCATGGTAGCGAAATTATACTTTCCGCAGATCTTGATAGTGACAATGCCCTGGTGTTGCAAGTCATAGATGATGGAGATGGTGTTGATCCAGAGCTTCTGCCTAGTCTTTTTGAGCGTGTAACACCGTCTCGCTCTGCTACACGAAAGCCTTCGGGGTTGGGCCTTTATGTTGCTGGTCGTATCGTTGAGAGCGCAGGGGGGTCAATAGCTTGTATATCGGCACCATTTGCTGGTACGACATTTAGAGTGAGATTGCCTAATAAAAAGCCATGACCTCATGAAGCGTTGCTGTGAGCGGCATTATTGACAATTTCGACAATTTTAATCTTATTCAATATGTTCATTTTGGGAACTTTTATCGCTTCATTGTGGTCGCAAGGCCTGTCGACTCACTTCGGAGCGATCGTGCTCGAAGGAAGGAAGGTCTTTATGTCTAAGAAGAAAACGCAAAATGCTTCTGCATTTCAAATGATCAAAATTCGTTTGAGGGCAGAACGTTCTCGGCTGGCTCGTTCGGGCCGCTCGGTCTCGGCAAGCAGTTGGCTGCGTGTTTTTTATAAGAATGCATCGGTTTTGCGAACCAATACAGTGAAAGAACAGTTGTTCTTGCCAGCCCGTGACCCTAATTTGTTGGTTGCGGTGGTTGAGAACCTCGGCGATGCGCCTGAATTACTGGCGCAGATGGCTGCAGATAAGCATCCTGCGGTTCGCACTGCCGTAGCCGACAACCCCGCTGCTCCAGTGGGCATCCTGATGGCACTGGCCCACGACCCAGACGCCGATGTCCGCTATTCGTTGGCCGAAAACCATAACATGCCATCACCAGTGCTCAGTGAGCTAGCGCTTGATGAAAATCCATATGTGGCCACTCGGGCTCAAGACACTTTGGGGCGAAGGATTAAGGCTGCGGCTAGAGTCAATATTCACGCGCCGTTCATTGATGTCTTCAGCACCGGCGGCACTAACTGGGCACCAGTTTAGGTGGTTTCTTAGCTGTCAACAGAGCTGGTTTTGCTGTTTCCTTAAAGTTAGCGGGATGATTTCTCTGGTTAAGTCTTACGGCTGATGTCGCGGATTTCTGCCTCTTTTAAAGTAATGGAGAGGCAGAATTTTGCTTTTCGAAGGAGCAAGACATGAAATTCGGTTCGCGAACTCAGGAAGTAAGAACTTCACTCACTATTCATTCGGGCAAAACAAGTTTGACTGCTGATCTAGTAGTGCCTGAACACGCTTCTGGTCTCGTAATTTTTGCTCACGGTAGCGCTAGTAGTCGCTTTAGTCCGAGAAACCAGTTTGTGGCAAGTGCACTTAATAGCAAAGGCTTGGGATCTTTGCTCGTTGACCTGCTCAGTCAAGTAGAAGAGCATCATGATACTGCTAGTGGTGAGCATCGTTTCGACATTGATTTTCTCTCTGAGCGACTCGTTGCCGTGATCGACGCCATGGTCGTTGATGAAAATACCAAGGGTTTGAGGATTGGATTGTTTGGGGCTAGTACTGGAGCCGCGGCTGCTCTTGTTGCTGCTGAGAGAAGAAGTAAATTTGTTAGTGCAGTAGTTTCTCGCGGTGGTAGAGTCGACTTAGCGGCTGATGTGTTTGAGGATGTTCATGCTCCGACTTTGCTCATTGTCGGTGCTAATGATCAAGATGTGCTAAAGCTCAACCAAGAAGCAGTTTTGCTATTGGCCTGTGCAAAACACTTAGCTGTGATCGATGGCGCGGCGCATTTGTTTGAGGAGCCAGGCTCTTTAGAACAAGTGGCGCACCTGGCCCAGGACTGGTTCGCCAAGTACTTGAAGTAATATCTTGAAATCAGAACTTGCCTTCGAGGCTCGACTCAGCGGGCCTTCAAACCGTCAATCAACAAGTCTAGAGTGAGCTTGGCTTGCTTTATCAGTTGTGGCTTCTTGATTGTGGTTTCAGACTCAGTGTAGTTATTGAAATATGGCGGATAGAGCGTAGATGTGGTCATCAAAATTGTTATGGCCATTTCTTCACTCGCCTTTTCTGGTGCGATTTCACCAGCTTTTGCGGCCATTTGCAGCAAGTTAAGAACAGCGGTGCGCTTAAAGACAAAGAAGTGAGCAAAGCGAGTTTTCATAGTTAAAGAGGTATGGAGCAATGCTTCCGGTGTATGAATGTCGCGGGTGACATTGTCATAAACCATAGCAATACTGTGCTCAAGAATTTCTTTCAAGGCAGCCAGTGGCGAGCTACCAACATTGTCAAGCTTCTCTTGCATGAGCTGTTTCATAGACTCAGCATGTTTAGAGATGACAGTGAAGAGGATGTCGTCTTTGGTGCGAAAATCTAGATAAATAGAGCCTTTGCCAATACCAAGGTGGCGGGCAATGTCGTCAATACTAGTGCGCTCATAGCCATAACGCGCAAATAATTCTTCGGCAGCGCCAATGATCAATTCAGCTCTATTGGGGATAGTTTTCGGTCTTGCCATGCGTCTTATTTGTGGACATTTATTGTTTGACCAAATTAACATATTGGTGAAACAAATTGACCAAGGTTTTGGTTTAAGTTTGTATTTATTCGCCGCTCGTCTACAGGCGGGCTTGTTGGTTATTTCCGCATGAGGAGTGAATCGCGCTTTTGCTGGGCAAGATGTTTTTAGGGCGTTCGAGGCTGGCTATGTTCTTCGGTGTTCGCTTAACTACAAGAGTTCTTCTTTTGCTTGCCGCTGGGGTTGTTTCAAGCAATGCTGCTTTCGCTTCGGATGATTTTGCTTTAGCTCCGGTCAATGAGGCCAGGTACAAGAAGCTGATTTTTAACCACAAAAATAGTTACACACCTGATGAAGTTGCTTTCTTGTGCATCATTGGTGAGGAGTTTAGAGACAACAAGCATATTAGCGAAGCAAAAGTGATCTTTGAGAAACTGCGCAAGGCAAACTGCATTACTCCTGATGTGCTTTGCGGCTCTGCCTTCACTTACATGGATGACTTAGACGATACTGCCGATGCCGATAAAGCCGAAAAGTTTTTAAAGCAAGCCATTGCCCTCGATAAGAATTGCAGTAAAGCCTATTGTCGATTAGCTGAAATTGCCTTGTTGCAAGATCGGCTTGAGGAGGCGCTAACCTATGTCAATCAATCACTCAAGTGCCCAGTGAAATACAACAGTGCCTATCTGCTTAAAGCTAGAGTACTTAATATGCTTAAGCGCTATGATCAGGCTTATAAAGCAGCTCTTGATGCTGAGAAATATATGGGTAAATTTGTTTCGGTTTATAGCACCAAAGCCGGTATTCTTGAGCAGATGGGGCGTTATGCTGAAGCGGCAGAGGCTTTTCGTCAGTCGGATCGTTATCATGCTTCCGATTGGGCGCGCCATCAGATAATCAATTGTTTGATCAAAGCCGGTAAACCAGAAGAAGCACTGAAAGAGACTGCTCGCCTATTGGCGATTGTGCCGAACGATCCCGATGCATTTCGCTTGCGCAGTAGCATCTATAAACAGCTGAAAAATTACCCTGCTGCTTTGAAAGATTTAGACAAGGTCATTGTCATTGAGCCCAGCTCTATAGCCTATAAAGAACGGGCTGATTTGTACGCTCGTATGGGCAATATGGAAAAGTCGAAAGCAGATTTAGCAGCTGCGCGCAAAATTCTTGAATAGGTTTCGGGCACTTTTGTTCAAGTAGTCTGTTAAAGAGTTCTGTTGAAGGCTTCTGTTATAGGTGTCTGTTGAGCGCGTTTATTCAAGGCCAGCGCGAACGCCAGCTAGAGTCATAGAAATCATGCTATCCGCGTATTTGCGCAGGGTCGCTTCGGTAAATGACCTGGGATCGCGCGCTTTGAGGCGGTCATAGGGTGGAAAGAGAGCGGCAAGTAGATAGCAGACTAGCTCAGCTTGATAGAAGTAATCTTCGGGGGCCTTGGCCGGGGCGATCTCCTTATTGCTGGCAGCTTTTTCAAGCAAGAAAGCAATCTGTAAAAATATGGCGCCCTGGAAGTTCATAATTTCAGCCATGATAGATGGATTGGCTGAGGCAATTACCTCGGGGCTATGCAGTTGGCCGCTAGCAATTGACCAGTAAGACATTACGTGGCCGTGCAGAAGCTCGCGCAGCACGCTTAGGTAAGGTGCCTTGGCATCTTTTACCAACTGGTTTATGCGCTCAAGTTCGCGGCTGGTGAATTGTTGAACTACAGCAACAAGAATTGCTTCTTTGTTCTGAAATTCAAGATAGACAGAGCCTTTGCTAATTGATGCTCGGTCGGCGATGTCATCTACAGTGGTTTTTTCAAAGCCGTAGTAGCCAAATAGCCAGGTTGCCGCTTCTAGGATTTTTTCGCGTCTAGATAGGTTCATTTTTGTCTCCTGACACATTTTACAATTAACGAATAGAGGATTGACTATAAATGTATTTTCAGTCAAACTTTCATTAGTCATTAGAGTTTTGCTGCCTACTAGGTAGCTGGAGGATTTATGTTGTCAAACAGATTAAGTAAAGGCATTTGTCGGGCGGTAAGCCCAGTTTTGGCATGTGTTTTTGCCTGGGCTCCACTGACTGAAGCCCTGGCTGCGCCATCTTGCTCTTCAAAGATGGCGAAATCGGAAAAATCGGCCGAAGTTGCTGAGAAAGATATTGTCGATACTGCTGTAGCTGCTGGAAAGTTCAATACTTTGGCAAAAGCTCTAGGCGCAGCTGGATTGGTTGAAACCCTTAAGGGGAAGGGACCATTCACAGTCTTCGCTCCAGATGATGCCGCTTTCGCTAAGGTGCCAGCTGATGCCTTAAACGCCCTGCTTGCTGATAAGGCGAAGTTGGCTAAAGTTCTCACCTACCATGTGGTCAATGGTGAAGTTCTGGCGAAGAAAGTGGTGAAGCTGAAATCGGCTAAGACTCTTGAGGGCTCAAGCGTTGCCATCAAAGAAACCGACGGTAAAGTGATGGTGGGTGATGCCAATGTCACTGCTACTGATATCAAATGTACAAATGGCGTCATTCACGTCATTGACAAGGTATTGATGCCACAATAGCGTTTATAGATGGGGCTGCTAGCCTGTTTTGGCAGCCCCACTTTTTCCCTAAGCGGAGACTGAGGCGGAATGGTCTTGAAGAGCATTGGGCTTGTCTTTAGTCGGCCGAGCTTACTCATTTATGTTTTGCTTTGCTGCGCCCTGCAGCAAGCCAACGCTCAGCCGGGTCTCCCACCCGGTCGTTCCAGTCAAGCAAGTCAAGTAAATCAAGCAAATCAGCAGGTGGCAAAAATGGTCACAGAGCAGCCTCAGGTGCGCGTAGAGAAGCGTGACAACCACACTTATGTAGTTGGTTCGGTGTTGATTAATGCGCCTCGTGAAAGGGTCTGGTCGACTTTAGTTGATTACGATCGCTCTCCTGAGATTTTCACCAACTTGAGTCTGTGTAAGGTGATTGGCAATGAGGGGGAAGTTAAGTTGGTGAGGCAGGTGGTTAAGCCTGGTGGACCAATCAAGTTTGATTATGTTGTTAATTTGATCGAGACCAAGCCTAGTTTGATTAAGTGGAAGAGAAGATCTGGGTCGTTCAAGGAAGTGATGGGGGCCTGGGAGCTTGAGTCGGTGGCTAAAGCTGCGTTGACCAAAGATCCTGTAAGCAAGGATTCAGCCAATAAGGATTCAACGACCAAAGATTTTCTGAACAAAGATTCAGCGTCAAAAGATTTGGCGACATTGGTGACCTATAGCATTCATTTAGATGGTGGTCTTGCTTTGCCACCCTGGCTGCTTGCCTCTCAGGTGAAGGGCTATTTGCCGACAGTGCTAAATGGGTTAAAAGTAAAGTTAGAGTCGTCAAAACAAGGCCTTAAGTCATGATTGTTTCATTGCGGTTGCTTTATGCGTTAATCTTCATTTTCATGCTTGCTCTCACTGTCTGGTGTGCTACTCAGGAGAGCATACTGGCGATACCACCGGTGGTGTTGAATGATGTCTGGTTTAAAGCAACACTTTTTGATGCCTATTTCGCTTTCCTCTCTTTCTTTCTCTGGGTCTGCTATAGGGAAAAGTCGCTTCCGTTGAAAGTTTTCTTGTTTTTTGCCATAGCCTGTTTGGGCAATATTGCAATGTCCCTTTATGTTTTGGTCGCTCTTTATCGCCTTAAGCCTGGCGAAGGGTTAGAAAAGCTATTTTCCCGGCAATAAATTGAGCGCAATTGTGGGCACAATTGAGTGAGGTCGTTTATTTTGTTAAGGACAGATTCTTTTGAAGTTTAAGCCAATTTTTGCCCTTCTTTTGCTCACTAGCTCGTGTCCTTCAATGTCTCTGGCGGCTCCTGTGCAGAAAGGGGGCGTTGAGGTCAATCAATCGCAATCGTCCTTCCGCCTGCAGCGCAATGTGCCCGCTCCAGCACCACCGCAGGTAACACAACCGCCAGAAGAAGTTAAAAGCGTAATGTCGCCTGATTTGGTCAATCAGTTTGCTAGTCCGGTAACGCCGACCACTCCTGCGCCTCCTGCTCAGCCGCTTCAGGCTGGCACGGCCAAGTTTGATAACAACGATAACGCCCCGCGATCGACCACCGTTTGGCGCCCTGGGGTGATTTTGTCTGGTTCCACCGGCCAGGATGCCCTTACCCCTTATTGCGATTTGGCTCAGGCGGCTCAGCAAGCTCAGCAATATCCCACCAGCCCCGAGGCTGCTTTCATTTATGCTGTGGCCTTAACTCGCACCAGTCAGGTCGAGCAGGCCCTGAAAGAGGTGCGCCGTGCTCGCAATTTGGCTCAGGCCACTGGCGACCCTGATTATTTCAATCGCGCTGTCGGTCAGTATGAGTTAACTTTGCAAGACGAGCCTAACAACAACTGCATTCGCTATGGCCTTGGCTGGGGCTATTACATGCAGGCTTACTTGTTTGCCACTAAAGCTCGCAATAAAGTTAATTTAGAAAAGCGCATGGCTGGTATCATGCCGAAAAAGCAAAACAAGACCACCGCTGGTTTGTTAGGTGGTGCTGCAATTCTTGCTTCTGCTCTAACTGGCACAAGACCAATTGCTTCGGCTATACCGCGCATACCCGGTGCTCTGGATGACGTTCCGCCTTGGGCTGAGCCGCAGATTCGCATTTATTATCAAAAGTGTCTCAGTCAACTGGGCGAACTAATTAAGCGCGACCCGAAAGACATCTGGGCCGCTGCCTATCGCGCCCATGTAGAAGAAGAATTTGATGGCAACCACGATGCTGCTTTGGCTAAGTTGGCGGCCTTGAAGAAAACTAGCCCGCAGAACCCCGCTGTAGCATTTTTCTTGGCCGATGCCTATGCTCGCAACGGCAATTATGGAGCTGGCTTAAGCTCGTTTGGCGATGCCTTGAAAATTCGCGCCTCAGGCAAGTAGCTAGATTTAAGTAGCTATTCGCAAATAGCCTCTCGTAAGTAGCGAATAGTAATCATTCTCACAGCTTCTCAATCACTACTAGTTCTTCAAATCCTGACATTTCGCAGTGACTGCGGGTGAAAGAGCAGCTTTCGCTCATGTCTAGTATTACCAACTCTACTGTTGTGTAGACTATCGCTCCTGGTAGAAGATGGCCACCAATTGTGGTGCCGGTGCCGTCGGAAATTGATATGTGTATGTGACAGCCAGTCTTCGAGACCGTGCCTGTCACTGAAACTATTTCATGGGGGCCATCGATTACGCTGGCATTTTCTTGATTGGCAAAGCGCAAAGCTGCTTTTCTGACTGAGCCGACCAGCGACAAAATTACTCCGGCATGTATGTTCTCTTTCAGGCAGAGCGACTCGATTTCAGCAAAAATATCTTGATTTGGTTTTAGTCTTTTGACGATTGTCTGCAATCGACTCTCTCTTTCTTTTTCATTACTTGTCACCAAAAGCCACCGGCATTCCCCAGAATAATCCTTGGCCGTAGTCGATGCCGCATCCGGCCATTATGCGTAAATGGTCTGGAGATTCGATGCCTTCTGCAATAGTTTTAGCACTAATCTGTGCTGCTAATTTGACCAAGTTTTTTAAGAAAAGTTGATGCTGCTCGCCGCTTTCGCATTTTTTAGTAAGGTTCTTGTCTAGTCTGAGATATTGCGGTTGAAGCAAAAATAGACTTTCTAATGAGCTAAAGCCCGAGCCTACCTGATCAATAGCAATAGAAACACCTAGTTCTTTCAATTTATCTATGTGGCTTTTCAGACAAAGCGGGTCTGCCAGAAACTCTTGATCGCTTATGGCCAGGCACAATTTGCGATCAGTTACTTTGAAAATTTCTTCGAGGCCGTCGACAGGTATATCAAGCAAAGTTGAAGAAAAAACTTTGACATGGCAATCGCCGGCGTCTGGAAGTTTGTTCATCATACTGAGGCATAGCTTGAGGCAACGTAAGTCTACTGCTGTGCGCAGATTGTGTTCACGGGCCAGTTTGTAAAATGCTTCCGGTTGTTCAAAAACACCGACTAAGCCACGTGGCTGAATTTCGTAGGCAATCACATGCTGATTGCTAAGCTGCGCTATTGGCTGATATACGGCTCGCAAGCCCGCACCGCTACGCAGCTTCTCTAGCACCTCAGCCATTTCATTGACCTGGCCGTCTGGTTTTGAGAATGAAACACTATTCTTGCCTGAGCGTTTGCTGATTTTAAGGCCTGAATTGGCCGCCGCTAGTATTTCTTCAATCGACATCAAATTATCTGAGAGTGCTGTGACACCGGTACTAGTTGTAATTTTAGTAACGCCATCGGCTAAGTTTATTGGTGTTTCTGCCACCGCCAACCTTACTCTTTCTGCCACCTGTAACGTTGTCGATTGATCAGCGTCTGTGACAAGAATCATAAATTCATCACCACCGATTCTAGCGACGTGATCGGATGGTCTCACAGCCTTCTGTAGGCGTGACGAGAGCTCTTGTAAGACGATATCGCCAACTGAGTGACCGTACTTTTCATTCACCCCTTTAAAATCATCGCAGTCGATAAGCAAAGCAAAATTTTGAGTGTTGTTCCGCTTTGCCCGATTTGTTTCTGCTTGCAAGACCCTTTCAAATCCCCGCCGGTTCATGACCTCGGTGAGAGGATCAATCATTATCAGCCGCTTCAGTTCGCGATTGCGCTCTTCTACTGCTGAGGCCATTGAGTGCAACTTCAATTGTTGCTCTTCGTGCTGCTTGAGAAATTTATTTTGGCTGCGATAAAGATAAAACAACAGCCCAATAACAATGAGCGCCATTATTATCAGTTCGAATTTATTACCTAGAAACAGACTGGCCACAATCAGAAGCAGGGCCATAGCAGCCGTGATTAAGATTGTGTTCTTCAGTTTTTGCTTTTGCTTTGAACCCTCGCCATCTTTGAGGGCGGTTGGCATTAGCTGGGCCAGTTCTCCCGAATAAGATTTGAGAATCTGGGTCAAATGGTTCTTCATACCCAATTTGTACCCAGAGGCTTACATGATCTTGCAAAATATTAGTAATGGTTCCAAATGTAAATATAGTGGGAATATTGGTTGTTGAGCGTCAAAAGGCGAAGTCTGATGGATTTGGATTCTCGTTCGCTAGTGACTGGCAAAGTCTGCCCCTCCTGCCAGATCAAATATAGCCCTGAGATGGAGCGCTGTCCCGATGACAATAGCCTTCTTGCGGTGGTGCGGCGCGACCCCTTCATCGGCAAGCTAATTGCTGATAAATATCAAATTGTCGAAGTGCTTGGGATGGGCGGCTTTGCCACTGTGTACAAAGCTGAACAGAAGGGATTGCGGCGCTCTGTGGCAATCAAGATTCTGCATGCCGAATTTGTCGACAAGCCTGAGAAAATCAGGCGTTTTCAGCATGAGGCCGAGTCAATCAGCACTCTGGTTCATCCCAATGTAGCCGCTGTTTATGACTATGGCGTTTTGCCTGAGGGGCAGCCCTACTTGGCTATGGAATTGGCGCCGGGAACAACCTTGGCTGATGTTCTTGCCCAGCACAAGCGCTTGGATAGCGACCGCGCTCTTAAGATCTTTTTGCAGGCCTGCGATGGCATTGCTGCAGCCCATGCGATTGGTTTGATTCACCGCGATATCAAACCCTCGAACATTCTGCTCGATAGGGCCGAGGACGGCTCTGATACTGTCAAAATTTTAGATTTTGGTCTGGCCAAAGTAGTGTCGGATGAAGAGAATAATCGTGAGCATTTGACTATGACTGGTGAAGTGCTTGGCACTCCAGCCTACATGTCTCCGGAACAGTGTACCGGTGGCCCAATTGATTTTCGCACTGATATTTATTCTTTTGGCTGCGTTATGTATGAGGTGCTATCAGGAAAATTGCCGATAGACGGCGATACATCGTATGAAATGATGAATAAGCATATCAACGAAGCACCCCGTTCTTTGTCGAAAAGTGGTGCCACTGTGCCGCCGCGAATGGTTAAAATTGTCAATAAAGCTTTGGAGAAAGATCCAGGTGATCGCTTCGAAAGTTTTGATGAACTCAAAGATGCTCTAAAGGGCTTGCAGCCTGGTATCACCGCAGAACTAAAAGAAATTTTGTTCTCTGGCAGCAATGCTAAGCTTTCGAAGCGAAAGCGATCTTTGAAGAAAAAGATATTGTTGTCTTTCTGGTGCGGTGTTCTAGTTGCATGTGGTTGTGTTGGTCTTTTGATTTACGAAAATCAGAGTAAGCAACAAAAACAAGCTATTGCCGCTCAGTTTGGAGAGAAAGTTGAGCGGATAGACTGCGGTGTGGTTTCCTTCGATGCTCCCGCGTTATATGCGCCAGCGGCTGCGGCAGATAAGGCCGTGCTTCTGCGGGTGCAAAGTCGTATTGACTCTGGTAATTTCATTGAGTTGAAGCACTTTTCTGATTCACCTTCGGTGGAGGCCTGCGCTAAGGCACAGCGCCGTTATCATGGCACCTATGAGCGCTTTGTTGAGGTCATGCCCATTCACCAATTTGATTTTGGCAAAGACAAAGATATTCATGGCTTGGTCACCGAGTTTGTCTATGAACGCCTCGACATTGTCTATCGTGAGCGGCATGCCTACTGGGGTAAAGGTAACTCTATTTGGAAGCTAAAAGTGTGTACGCAAGAATCTAAAGAATCAAAGCACGAGCAGGTGTGTGACACCGTATTTAATACTGCGGAATATCGCCCTGGTGCTAAATTTGTTCGGCCTGTTCTTAAGTGATTGGCAAGGATATCGGCTAATAGACGTTCTCATCAAACTCAGACCAGCGATTTTTAATTGTCAGGTCGATAACAACGCGCTGCGAACGCGGGCCGTGTTGAATAACCAATCCAGCATGACTGTCGTCAACTGGGCTTAGGCTGAATAGCTCTTTTTTGTAGTCATATTCGTCGTCTTTCAGGCGATAAAAAGTTTTGACTAGACGGAGGCCGGTAATAACTGGATAGTCTTCTTGCAAGACCAGGCTCGTGCAATAGGTTCCGTCTTTAGTCAACCCTCTGAGCACTAGTTCGTGCTTAGGCATTGTCAGTCGTGCTATTTCGACAATTTGGTGAGCGTCTGTTTTTTCGGTGAGAAGCAAAATTCCGGCGAAGACCTGCACAATTAATAGAATGCCAATGCCCAAGGCTCGGCTTTTATTGGTCCAGCGGAAAAGCAGTATGGCAAAGCAGGTAATAGTAGCGGTCGGCCACATTAGCAGCATTGAGACAAAGACCAGTGCGGCAATAATTGGAACTTCGTTGCGGCAGTCTTGAGAAAAGAGCATGATAATGCCAATGACAGGGCTGCACATGCTCACAGCGGTGAGCAGCAGGCGCAGGCGGTCATTTTCGATTTCGATGAAGCCGTGGGTAGCAAGAAACCAGTTGGCAACAAAAACAAGGCAAGAAGCGACAAAGAGCCAGAATAGGTTGCGCTCATTGAGGAGGAGGAATTGCGATAGTGATGATTTTGAGGTCTCCATCTGCTAATTATAACCTCAGTGTATAAATCTACTTACCGGGTAAACAGGAAACAGAAGCGGATAGGGATCCGGTGGATATGCCGAGAGCTGCGGCCCGCACTTCCCTAGCACCCTGTAGTTCGCAACAATTTCCTAGATTCGATATCGCGGAGACGCCATGGGAGAACTAAGTCTAGAGTTTCAATCGCACCCTCTTAAAACGATGGAGGGTTTGACACTGCTGTCTGTCGATAGGAATAAAGACTGTCATAATTTCTCCCTTGTATTTGATGACAAAACAGGAATGTTATGCAATTGTCTCTACCAGATATTGCCTGGAGTAATTGGCCTTGACGATTTGGTGGGAGCCACGGTAGTGACGGTGGATGATCGTGAGCCGACGGGAGTTAACATCCATTTTTCTAATCAGGCTCTACTGATACTGGATTGTATTACTCCTGACGGGTACGATGTTTGGGCTCCAGAGAAACTGATTTATGACAATAATCATTTCGAGCCGCCCCTGCTTGTAGTCGTAACACGAGATGATTTCTCCGATATCGCGGAATAGTAGGACGAAAATCGTGGAGCTGAATCAGTTTATAGCGGTTCGTTCAGTCTAACTGGCGCCATGTTGGCATAGCCGTTTAGTGCCAGTCGAGACTTTGGTTGCGTCTGCTAGCGGTGCCACCAAAGAGTCGGTAAACTTCATTAACAAGATTGCTTTACAAAGCAGCGTTAGGCCCAACCAGCTAGCCTGTTCGGCCAATTACAATTTGAATTTGAATGATCCATTTGTAAATGTACAACTGTCATTCCATGCACTTTTCCTGTGCGTAGTTATAATTCTCACATCGCGTGTGGTGCACATGCGGTAACAAAAAGGTAACAAGCAAGTGGCTGTAGCAGCCATTTGCAAAAGTGAGGTGTCCCATGGAACTTTGGACTATCGTTCCCCTTCTCGTAATTCCAGCATTGGCAATTTTTGGATTCCTTAAGGCGGCAATGTCGCTCAGTCAAGCTTAGAGCTGCCGTCCCAATCAGCAAAATACTTCTCGCTCTAGGCAATGAATTTCAACTCCCTACAACTTAGGGCGGTTTGACTTCAGGGAGGATAGTTCTGTTTGCCTAAATGGCATACAGGTACCGGGATCGTTCCAGTCGAATAGAGAGAAAGTTCTTGGGTTGGCGTCACTGTCTTCTTTGCTTTGTTGCGAGGACCAGTCGCGGTTGTATGGGTTAGATCTTCTACCATAGTATTCATAAGCGTCGGTGCTTCTGGGCTCTGAGTGGTAACTTGGATTGTCGATAAAATTGCTCAATTTGGAGTCCATGAGTTTACGTTGGAACTCTGGATAGCTGCTCATATCCTCGCGACTTATCGATGTGTCGAAGAAGCTCATCTGGCCGAATTTCTCCTGCATGATATTGAGGCCGGCTATTTCCTCTGGCGTGAGGTTCTTGTTTTTGAGTGCTGAGCCGATGTCGTCCTTTGTCATTTGAGCAGGGAATAAGAGGCCCAGAGGGCCGTCAAAACCTGAATGTAAGTGATCAAAGGCTTCTGTGGCGAGCTTGGCACCGTCAGTTATTTCTTTTAGCTCCTGGGCTGCATGCTGCCGCAATTCCTTCTCAGTGAGAAGAACATTTGCGCCAGTGGTGTCACGCATGATACCAGCTTCGTCTCTTGCGGCAACTATATTAAGGCCCGGTAGTAAGTGGCTGTCAACGAGAACCTTGTTGGCTGCAGCAGTATCTTTACCGGCTAGCTGCTCGCTCAAATCGGCTAGAGCATTTTCGGGGTGGCGAAGATATCCGCTATCGTATTGATTCGCTTTGAGGATGAATTTGCGGTCGGTGGTTTCAAATTCGCAGGCCATGATTTGCACCCCTTGTTTCGCTTTCGACTTCGTCAGTTTAAGGGAGGCATGTGGACATCAATTAGACACGAGCTAACTGGCTTTGGGCGAGATAACTGAATAAAACGGTTACGTGGATATACGGTGGCAAATTGCCCCTGTTTAGGTGTAATATTGCTATGTTATGGGTATATTGGTGTTGTCTGGCTGGCTAGCACGAGGGAGTCGTGTCCAAGAAATACGAAGTAGTTAGATATGAGGGGTATGAGTTCTTCTTCAAATACGATATGGATCCGCCGGGGATGCTTCATATCTATGCGCGCGGATTGTTCCAGCCTGAAGATGCAATTGAAGTTTGGTTTGAAGGAACTGAAGAAGTCGAAAATACAGATAACAACAGGTTTGAGACATATACAGATACCCGAGGCATCTACTGGTACTGGTTGGATGCAAAGCAAACCAAAATAATGATAATTAGCTGCTTTCAGAGGACGAGCTGATGAAGAGAGAACCAAGAGGAAAATTTGACAAGACTAAAGTCTTAAAAATGGGGGCTGTAGAGCTTTCCGCAGATGAGCATGCTGAAGCCGTACGACAAATCGCAGCTGCCGACGAGGAATGCCGTGTCAATTTTCGCTGGGGTGCTTCTCAGGTCGACATGGTAAAAAAAGTAGCCGATCTGATGGGAGTATCCTATCAGCAATACATAAAGCAAGTCGTATACAGGCAAGTCCAGGCAGATCTTGAACAGTTCAGCAAAACCCAAGCGGTGGCTTCGCGAGAATTGAAGACTGCACTTTAGTTTGAAGTTGCTTTGAGAAGCCTTCTCTACCTGCTCGGTTTAATTTGCACGAGCCCTAGGCGTTCGTAGCCTTCATCGGTCATGGATAGCATAGCGTCAAGGGTGACGCCGAGTTCTTTGGCCAGCTGTACCTTGGTGAAAACAATGCCTTGCTCAGGCAGTAGAAATACAGTTTCACTTATGGCTTTTGCTAAGGCTTTGATATCGTGTTCAGTGAAGGCCGACTGGGGTGCGGCTGCCCCTTCATCTATGCCATCTATGTCATCTATATTGTCTATTCCGTCGATGCCAAAGCGAGGCACAGAGATGCCTGTTCGTGCTTCCATAATTTCTGATGGCGTCTGGTTGTCTATAGCTTCGCGAAGCTTAGCTGCTCGCCAGGCTCGCTGCTTTGCACCGTCATGCACAATATCTTCACTAGAGCCCATGGCCCCTCGCAAGGTTTATCTTGGTTTCTTTTCGTCTTGGTGAGCGGCAAAACCACTTCTAGCGATTCGAGCTTTGCGTTGTGCCTCGCAGGCAAAGCCCACCATTTTCTGCCATTCAATTGTGTCGCCTGGCATGCTTGAGACCCCAAAGCTATATTCCCACTCTGAGTGTCCTTCCCTTAGTTTGCCTAAGTTGCGATTGCAAATGTCGGCGAAGTTTTTAGCGAACATGGCAGCGAGAGCGGCATCGAGTCCGGGCATCAAGAGTGCAAATTGTTCTTCTTCGAAGTGGCAGAGCCAGTCAATTGAGCGCTTGCAGTCTGAGATTTCGGCTAGTGTAGTTTGTACCAACTCTTTGTCGTGGGCGCTCAGTTTTGAGACATCTTTGCCTTGTTTGCGAAATTCAAAAATCATTATCGATAAGGGCCACATCTGAGTTTGAGCGCGTTCGACTTCTTTCTCGATGGTCCATACCAAAAATTCAAATCTAAGCAAACCGCTGCGCTGGTCGTAGAGAGTGGCTGCCAGTTTATCTACGGCTTTGCGATCGTAGCTCCAATTGGTGACCAGGTTTTGAGTAAGATCTTCATCGTCAAGGCGATCGTTTGAAATATTGACGAGCCCGCTCTGCACTAGCTTATACAAGGCTGGTGTCCACTGTCGTAAGGGTAGACCGGCCTGCTCGACGGCGTCGGCGACAATGGGGTGCTGTTCTAGTGCTTGGTAAAATTGCCAAATGTGTGCGTCGGCTTTGACGCCGCGTTTGTCTAATATTTTGGCTAGCTCTTGTTCTTCTGATACTGACTCTTTTGAAAAGAGGCCAGAGTACATTGTCAGACCCAGTGATTTTAAATATTTGGTTTGATCGAAAAGAGTAGCGGCTTCTAAAATAAAGCTATCGAGTTTTACGCGGATAGTGGTCTGTGCTGGGCGTTTCTCTGGGATGAAACGGAAGAAACCTTCTTCTTGTAGGACAAACTCGTAGAGTACATCAAGACCTTCCTGGGCGGCCGAAGAACCGTGTACTGGTTTGCCGTTGTCAAAATAGACGCGCAGCATGCCATCCCGTTGACTAACTTCGAGCAAGCCGGTGTTTTGGTTGATGCCTATTGTTTGCAAAAGACCAAAGCTCGGCATTGCTTTGAGATTGCCTTCAAAAGCGGCTGCTTCTTTTGCTTTGTGTGCTTCTAGAGAACCATAGGTGGCTTGACTGTTTTGAAATATTTCTGGCTCGAATTGTTCGGAGTAGCTTTTGGGAGCTGGTTTTACTGCCCAATCTTCTTTTTTTGCCGGAGTATCGAAAGCCTCGGGGTTGTAGGTTAGCTTCTGCAGGTTAGCCGGCAAGTTGTTACTTGGTTTGGCCTGCATTTTGCGCCAGAGATCTTTGATGTGTCTTAGCACCTCGGCAGCATCATCGCTGGTGAGCAGAATGCTTTCGTGTTTCGATGTTTCTGTTTTGGAGGGCTCAATTTTGAAATTTAGGTCGCGGCTTTCTTTGTCGCAAACGACTGAGACTGTGAGCGATTGGGCGCCAAGAAAACCCAGCGAAGTAAGATAGAAGCTTTTGCCGGCCTTGGTGCGAGCCTTTTCCATGATCTCTTCGATGTGCTGCAAAGTAGGAAAAGCACGAATTTTATGCAGCGTTCCTTGTCTCTTTGGAATAATTTTTGATTGCTTGATGTGCTCTAAACTTTGCTTCTCTTCTTGATTGAGGGCGAAGTGTGGGGCTTGCTCCATGAACATGTCCAAGACATCAGAGCGTTCTAAACTGTTACTAACGGCGATTTTTTCAAAGATAGACAAGGCTAGAGTAAAGTTGTCGCGGGCTGCAGCTTTTTGACCCGATGAGTGAGCAAAAAATGCTCGCAATGTGCAAACTCGAGCAAGTAGAATAGGGCCGGGGCGCTTGATGGTTACCATCAGGCGCTCAAGTTCGCTCATAAGAACGCGACAGCGCGCCAGTCTGGCCCCGGCTTCTGGGGCCATGTTGTTATTGGCGCTGTGACGAGCGCGTTGCAGGTTGCTTAAGACCGATTCGATAATTAGCTCAGCTGTGGGGCCGTCGGCACCGACTAGCACTTCTCTGATGCGAATGGCTTGGTCTAGCAACTTGTCGCAGCGAGCGGCATTTTCTTTCGTGGTGTTGACATTTACTTCGGCCTGGTGCACTAGCTCGTCAGAAAGAGTGAGAAAGAGGTGGTCGTCTTTCGGCTCGATGCGATTTACTGTTCGGGCAATTAAGTCGTCTGCCAGGCGAAAATTGGAGCCAAGCGAGAGAGCTTTGATCAATCCGGCCACCACTGCCAATAACTCGGTGCTAAGGGTGCCGCTCTGAGCACCATTGCGGCCAGAGCTTGAGGGCTGCTCATCGATTGCTGAAACAAGTTCGCTGTAGGCTTCATTGAGTTTGCCGTCTTTTATCAGTTGCCTGACGTATTCAAGCTTCTTCAGCAATTTCACCGCTTTACTCCATGTTGCCGGGGTTGTTTTTGTTGCTTTTCTCTAACTGTTTGGCGTTCTGAATTATAGCGGTCGAGAAACCAGTATAGTGTTTATATTGACTGGCTATTTCTACAGATGGTAGCATCGTCCAGTTCATTAAAATCCCTCAAAGCTGGCTGTGAAGTATCTGTGGAAGTAATCGCGTCGGTAGACGGCAATGGACATTTTCTTAGTGTAAGCCCGACTTGTTTCGCCGCTTGGAAAGTATCGCCGAACGAGCTTCTTGGCACTTCGCTTTTTGATATTATTCATCCAGAAGATGTGCTTTTGGCTCAGCAAGCACTTCTTGCTACTAGTTTTATGAATCAGGCCAAGTCGTTTGAAGGACGAATTGTTTGTCCTGACAAGGTTGTGGTTTCCATGAATTGGACAGCCCAATGGTCAGAGGTTGATAACGCTACGCTTTTAGTGGCTGAGAAAGCCAAGGGGCAGGCCGCTGCTGCTCCCATGATGGATACTCGCAAAGAGAGCAAAGAGAAATTGCGAATAGTGCTAGATGCCCTGCCAGTTGGGGTTTTCTTGGCTACGACCTCAGGCAAAATTGAATTTGCTAATAAGGCTCTTGAAAATATGATGGACACCGGGGCCATTGGCCTTGATGCTCGTCCGATTCATTCTGTTTTTCCCATTAGCGGAACGGGCAAGCAAGCTGAGTCTACATTGCTCAATTATGTTGATAAGCAGACCGAAATGCAGGTCAAGACTGACCATGACCGCAAGATATCAGTCGAATTTTCATTGAAGCGTATCAATGTCGGCGGTGTCTTGATGTATTTAGGCACGGCTCTTGATATTAACGAGAGAATTGAGCTTGTTGCTATCAAGCAGAAGTTTATTGAAGTGGTGTCAGAGCAGATTAAGACGCCTTTGGCCAGGGCAATGGGTTTTATCAAACAAACCCTACAGGGGCTCTATGGCAATCTGGACGCACCAGGTAAGGGGCGGGGCGAAGCCGCTCTTGGCGATATGCAGAAGGCAATTTTGGCCCTTGACGCTATGGTCGAAGTGGACAAACTTGAGACTGGCAGCTTTGATGTGGAGTTGAGCCCGAACAGCATTATGGTGCTGGTGAAGCAGGGTGTGCTTTCGATGTTGCATGACATCCGCGAAGCTGATTTGGTCTTTGAAATCAACGGGCCCGACGGCGAAGTCATGGCCGATGAAGCGCGCATGTTCCAGGTGATTCAAACACTCTTGTCTAACGCTATTAAAGTGTCGCCTCGGGGTAGCAAAGTGCGGGTGCAGATTGTGGAAGAACCCGATCGCATGCGAGTTGAGTTCATCGACCGCGGTTGTGGACTTTCGGAAGATCAAAAGAAAGCTATTTTCGATCGCTTCAGGCAGCCTTCAACAGACGGCGATCCCAATGCTCTAGGCAACGGCAAAAGTTTACTAGTGGCAAAATATTGCATAGAAAAGCATGGTGGCAGTATGGGTGTGTTTAGCTCACCTGGCACTGGCTCTAACTTCTGGTTTGATTTGCCTAAGGCTAATTTGTAACTTGTTTCAAAGTCGCTCTAGCTCTAGTGTTTTCGCTCTGAGCGGCTTATTGGCTTCGGTGTTTTTCTTGCAGCAAATTGCTTTGCCAGCTCTTGCCGCTCCGCAGTCTCAATCTCGCCCTCAATCTAACTTGCAATCTAACCCTCGGTCACAATCAAAGTCTGCTCCTGTTAGTAGTTCTGTTAATAGTTCTGGCAGCAGCCCTGTCAGTATCTATTCGAATGTGACAGAGCTTTCTTACCGCGCCCGCGAGCGCTTTGAAGCCGAACCGAAGAACCCTGAGGCGGCCTACAATTTTGCTGTATATCAGCAGATCATTGGTGATAGGCAGTATGCCCAGCAGATCTTCACCAAGGCTGTGGAGCTTAAGGCCGATGATTTTCTCAGTCACTTAGGGCTGGCGCAGACCAAGGCCAACGATCCAGCTGGTAGCGTCAAAACTGCACAGGTTGAACTGACTAGGGCTCAAGCTCTGGCCTTGAGCGCTTCTGGTTCGGCGCAGTTTCGCGCCGGGCAGCTTGATCGCTTGGGCAAGACTTACCTGGCTATTGATGAGCCAGAAAGGGCATTGGCCCTTTATCAAAAGGCTTACCTACTACAGCCCGAAAGCCGGCAGATTCTGCAGATGCTAGTGCGCTCTGCTCTAGCAGCAAAGAATCTGAAAGTAGCCGGGCCTCATCTCAGGGTCCTAATGACTGGGTCTGTCAACGAGCGCCAATTGCTGCTTGCTATGTCGACTAACTGTCCGGTCCTGGCCTCTAGTGGGGGTCTGCCCACTGTTAAGCTGGAGCGTTTTATTCTTGACCAGGTGAACGCAAACCATGGCGCTGATGCTGAACTGTTTTATGCTCTTGGTCGCAACTTTGAAGCTGCTAAATGTTTTGCTAGTGCCTCTCAGTGTTATGGCACTGCCGCTGCCTTGGCCCCAGAAGAGGGTCAGTACGTGCTAGCCCATTGTGCTCGGCTGGTTGTGGAAGGAAAGCGCCCGGCGGCACTGGCGGAGCTTAGGGTTTTGGCCAGCAAGTCGCTGTCGCAAGAGCCGTCGCCCCGCCGTCTCGCCGTAGCCGGCACGATCGCTGCTGGCGTCAAATATTTGAGCGGGAGTGCTCTGCACTACAAAACCAGCTTGATGGACGCTTCGCACTTGTCATGCGATTGCAAGTTGGCTGCCTTAAATTACCTACTGAGGCGTATGCCTGGGGTTGTTTATGCTCGCATTAATGCAGGTAAGGGGCCTTGCAATTTGCTTGTTTACGACCCGGCCATCACTTCAGCAGAGAAAGCCTGGGCCAAGTTGAGTCGAGATGTAACCTATAAAATCGTGCCAGGGTCAAGTCGCACTATTGTTGACTTTCCTAACCTGGTGCAGGCTGTTTTGACTAATTATGATATGGCGCCAATTCCAGGGCGCAAGTACTACGAATTTGAGCCCTTGCCTCTCAAGCCCTAGGTGCTTTCTGATTCTAGATACTCTCTGGTTTTAGATAGCCTCAGGCCCTGGGAGTTCGTAGGCCGCCAGTCAAGCCGCTTAGCCGATTAGTCAATGAGACAGCGGATATAAAGCTTATCTGATTTATCTAAGTTGTAGGCATTTTTATATACATTCTGGCCTTCGGGCTTTGTAGACTTATGACCTTAGTCAAAGCTTGGGGGTGTTCTGTGTCTCGCCTTGCACCTATTAATTTCATGGGTTGGATTAACGACAATCGTCATCTGCTCAAGCCTCCAGTGGGCAATAAGCTGATTTGGGAAGACAGTGACGTCATCGTTATGGTCGTCGGCGGCCCTAATTCGCGTACTGACTATCATGTTAACGGTGGCGAAGAGTTTTTCTATCAGGTGGAAGGGGATATCACCCTCAAGGTTTTTGACCAGGGCAAGCATGAGGATGTGGCAATTAAGCAAGGAGAGATTTTCTTGCTGCCGCCTAGCGTGCCTCATTCTCCGCGGCGTCCGGCCAATACCGTCGGTTTAGTTATTGAGCAGAAGCGGCAGCCTGGTGAAGAAGATGGCTTTATCTGGTTCTGCGAAAAGTGCGGTGAAAAACTCTACGAAGAGTATTTTCCTCTGACAAATATTGCCACCCAGTTTCCACCTATTTTTGACCGCTTCTACGCCAGTGAGAATACTCTCTGCAAGAAGTGCGGCACTAAAGTTGTTAAACCTAAATAGCTGAACCTAAATGGTAATAAGCATGAAGAAGATCGACATCCACACTCATATTTTGCCCAAGCACTTGCCGAAGTTTAAAGACAAGTATGGCTACGGTGGCTTCATTGAGCTTGATCACCATAAGCCCTGCTGTGCGCGGATGGTGCGTGACGATGGCAAGTTCTTTCGTGACATTGAAGAAAATTGCTGGGAGCCTTCTGCCCGCATCAAAGATTGCGATCAGTTAGGTGTCACTATGCAGGTTCTGTCCACCGTGCCTGTGATGTTCAGTTACTGGGCTCAGGCAAAAGACTGTCTTGATTTGTCCAGTCACCTCAATGATCACATTGCTGAGATTGTGCGTCAGTATCCCCAGCGCTTTGCTGGCTTGGGTACTATTCCTATGCAAGATCCAGATTTAGCTATCAAAGAAATGACCCGCTGCGTTAAAGAGCTGGGTTTACGGGGAGTGCAGATCGGCTCTCATGTCAATGATTGGAACTTGAATGAAGAGCGGCTCTTTCCTGTTTTCGAAGCTGCTAGTGAGCTTGGTGCTGCAATTTTTGTGCATCCCTGGGACATGATGGGAGAAAATCGCATGTCGCAGTATATGTTGCCCTGGCTGGTAGGAATGCCCGCTGAAGTGTCGCTAGCAATTTGTTCAATGATCTTTGGTGGCGTTTTTGAGCGCTTGCCTAAGTTACGAGTTGCCTTCGCCCATGGTGGCGGTGCTTTTCCCATGACTTTAGGGCGCATTGCCCATGGCTTCGCTACCCGCCAAGATCTTTGTGCTGTGGATAATCCAATTTGTCCTAGCAACTATGTCGGTCGTTTTTATGTTGATGCTTTGGTTCACGATGCTAATGTTCTGCGTTTCATCCTCAATCTTTTTGGTGAAAAGTGTATTGCCTTGGGCAGCGATTATCCCTTCCCGTTGATGGAAGCTGAGCCAGGCAAAATGATTGAGTCGTTGACTGATGTAAGTGTCGATGTGAAAGAGCGATTATTGAGTGGAACGGCTTTAGAGTGGCTTGGCATGAACTAGCAAGGGCAAAAGCGAGCAAGGCAAGAGCTAGCAAGGCAAGCATTAGCAAGGGGATAAAATGGACAGCCTGAAAGTAAAGAACGAGTCGAATCAGATGCCTTATCAGTTTGAGAATTCTCTTGAATTTGCTAAATCGCTCGATCAAGGCGATCAGTTAAGTCACATACGAGAACAGTTTATTTTGCCTAGCGATCTGGCTGCCAGTGGCGGCAGCTCTTGTGTCTATTTGGCTGGTAATTCGCTTGGGCTGCAGCCGCGCAAAGCCAAAGAGTATATCAATGCTGAGCTTGAAGATTGGGCTAAGCTTGGGGTTGAAGGCCATTTGCATGCCCGTCATGCCTGGCTGCCGTACCACGAATTTGTCACTGATATGAGTGCTCGTCTGGTAGGAGCCAAGCCGTCTGAAGTGGTGGTGATGAATACCCTCACTGTCAATTTGCATTTGATGATGGTGTCATTCTATCGACCAACAAAAGAGCGCTACAAGATCGTCGTAGAGAAAAATGCTTTTCCCTCTGACCAATATGCTGTCGCGTCACAAGCCAGCTTCCATGGCTTTGATCCAGCCACTGCAATAATCGAGCTAACTCCTAGGCCCGGTGCTGATACTCTTGCGACCGAAGATATTCTTGCTACTCTCAAGCAGCATGGCGGTGAAGTTGCTTTAGTGCTTTTGGGCAATGTCAATTATCTTACCGGCCAGGCTTTTGAGGTCGAAAAAATTGCTGCGGAGGCCCATGCCCAAGGTGCGCAGTTTGGTCTCAATCTCGCCCACGGTGCGGGCAATTTAGAACTGAAGTTGCATGATTGGCAAGTCGATTTTGCCGTCTGGTGTTCGTACAAATATTTGAATGCTGGCCCGGGTGGTTTATCGGGTTGCTTCGTTCATGAAAAACACGGTCACTCTTTTGACTTGCCACGCTTTGCTGGCTGGTGGGGGCACAATAAAGAAGAGCGCTTCAAAATGGCTCCAGTCTTTGACCCCATGCCCGGTGCAGAAGGTTGGCAACTTTCCAATCCACCGATTTTCCAACTGGCAGCTTTGCGCGCTTCGCTAGAATTATTTGATCAAGCCACCATGCCAAAGCTGCGTCAGCGAGGCGATAAGCTCACTGCTTTTATGGAATATTTGCTCAATTCAGTTGAAGGCTTTTGCTCAATAATCACGCCATCTGATATTGCTCAGCGTGGCAGTCAGCTCAGCATTCGTTTTAAAGGAGACGGCAAAGAGCTTTTAGAGCAGTTTAAACAAAAAGGAGTAGTCTGCGATTTTCGCGAACCAGATATAATTCGCGCAACGCCAACGGCTATGTATAACACCTTTGAAGATGTCTATCGATTTTATGAAGTGGTAAAGAATTTTGCTGGGCAAAAGTAGAGCTCTAAAGAGGAAGGCGAAAAATGGTTGAAGCAACAAAAGAAGCTGAAATAGCAATTGTTGGCGCTGGCCTGGTGGGCTCGCTTCTAGCAATATTGATGGCTAAGCGTGGTTTCAAAATCGACGTTTATGAACGTCGAGTTGATATGCGCAAAGAGAAAATTTCTGCTGGTCGCTCTATTAACCTGGCAATTTCTACCAGGGGCTTAAAGGCCATGAGTTTGGCTGGCCTTGATGATGATGTGCTGTTGCAAGCTGTGCCCATGCGCGGCCGCATGATGCATTCCAAAACCGGTGAGTTGACTTATCAACCCTACGGCAAAAGTGATGATGAGTATATCAACTCAATTTCGCGTGCTAGCCTCAATCAAATGCTCATGACTAAAGCCGAAGCCACTGGCGCTGTGCGCTTCCATTTTCAACAGAAGGCAGATGGTTTGGATATTCCTACCAATGCTGTGGCTTTTGTTGATGAGTCGGTAAAACCTCATGCAGAGTATGCCGTGAAAGCGGCTATCGTCATTGGCACTGATGGCTCGGCTTCTAAGATTCGCGATGATATAACCGAGCAGTATGGTTATAACTGCACTTCATCACGGCTTGATTATGGCTATAAAGAACTGGTTATTCCAGCCGCTCCTGATGGCGCTTTTCAGATGGAAAAGCATGCTCTGCATATCTGGCCTCGAGGCGCCTATATGCTCATTGCCTTGCCTAACTTTGATGGTAGTTTCACTTGTACTTTGTTCCTGCCCTTCGTCGGGCCGAACAGCTTTGAGGGCTTGACCACAAGAGAAGCGGTTGCGGAATTCTTTAACGCTGAGTTTGCTGATGCTGTGCCTTTGATACCAAATCTGGTGGACAATTTCTTCGCTAATCCCACTGGCCATATGGACACGGTCAAGTCTTATCCCTGGAACGTTGATGGCCGAGCTCTATTGCTAGGTGACGCTGCTCATGCCATTGTGCCTTTCTTTGGTCAGGGCGCGAACTGTGGTTTTGAAGATCTCACTATCTTAGAAGAGTGTATTGATGAGCACATTGCTCGTGGTGGCAGTCTATATATTGATCAACGCGAGAAGGTTTCAACCGAAGCACCAGAAAGCGTAGCCGATGCCGCTCAGCAGCGACGGGCACAAGAAGGCGTCTATAACTGGCAAATCATTTTTGATGAATTGGTCAAGCGGCGCAAACCAAATTGTGATGCCATAGCTGATATGGCGGTTGAGAACTTCACTGAAATGCGCGACAAAGTAGGCGATCCTAAATTCTTGCTCGGCAAGGGTGTGGAAAAGCTTTTAGAGAAAGAATTTGCCGGCGCTTATCGCTCTCGCTACTCCCTGGTCACTTTCAGCAACTACCCATACAAACTCGCTCTTGAAGCTGGTGTGGTTTGCGAGGAAATTTTGAACGAACTGTGCTCCAATATAGAGAGACCGGATCAAGTTGATCTGGTTTTGGCGAAGAAGCTAATTGACGCTAAGCTCACTCCGCTGCTCTTGCAATATGGTGTCAGTAGCGAAGCTGTGGCCGCAAGGTAGCTTTCAACTGGGAAGGTAGCAGCCTTCAAAGTGTTAGCTTGGAAAGGGCCAGCTTCGAAAGGGATATATTGTCCGAAAGTAAGTTTCCGGCTACACGTTTGATAGTCATTGCCAACCTAGCGGTTTTCGCCGCTATGTGTGTGGTTTCTGGCGGCAAGGCAATAAGCGCTCCAAGTTCCGAAATGCTTCTCGACTGGGGGGCTAATTTCGGTCCGCGCACTCTCAATGGTGAGTGGTGGCGCATGTTCTCCTCTATGTTCTTGCATATTGGTTTCGTCCATATTGCTTTCAACATGGCGGCCCTGTGGAATTTGGGTCAGTCGGCGGAGGAACTCTTTGGCACTCGCCGCTTTGTCAATCTCTATTTCATTTCTGGCTTCGGTGGATCTTGCCTCAGTCTGCTCTTCAATCCGGGAGTGGTCTCGGCTGGCGCCTCGGGGGCAATTTTTGGAGTTTATGGTTCGCTATTTGCTTTCTTTTTTGCTCATCGCAAAGAGATGGGTAAAGAAGCATTTCTGGCTGGTAGTAAGTCGGCTACAGCATTTCTTGTTCTCAATATTGTGCTGGGTTTTACCTTCGGCTTTGACAATTTTTGCCATCTAGGTGGCTTGGTGTCTGGTTTTCTTTGCGGTACTTTCTATTTACCCCGTGGTAACAAGCCACTTTCAAGGCATCCAGTACTGGGAACTTTCCTGCTCATTGCCTCTATCTATGGGCTTTTTAAGTATGCTCAAACTATCCCTTTTGATCTGGGAGATCGCTACTACGTTCTTGCAGCTCGAGAGCTAATGCAAAGTGATCGCTACGCTGAGGCTTCGGAGCTTCTCAACAATGCCCTGGTGAGAAAGCCTAATAATGCTGACGCTATTTTTTTGCGCGGCTTTGCCCTGCTGAAGACTAAGCACTATCAAGAAGCTCTTGCTGACTTCGAGAAGGCAGCCGCCATCGCCCCAGAGCTAACTGAGGCTGTGAAGCTTCGAGATGCGCTTAAGGCCGAGTTTGTACCGGCGAAAAAAACAGATTCTAAGTGAGGCCCTTTTCGCTTAACCCAGCACTTCACTCAAGAAGTTCTGCATTGATTGCCATGAGCGCTTGTCGGCAGTAGCGTTGTACTGCAGGCCATTTTCAGGCATGTTTACTTCTGGATTAGTAAAGGCATGGCTGGTGTGGCCGTAGGCGTGAAGCTGCCAGTCAGCTTTAGCATCGGTTAGTTCTTTAGCAATGGCTAGAACATCGGTTGGGGTGGCCATGGGGTCATCATAGCCGTGCAAAATCAAGACTTTGGCGGCGATCTCTTCTTGTTTGCCCAGGGCTGGTGGGTGGAAGAGGCCGTGGAAGGCAACTGCTCCGTTGACGCCTTTGTCACCAGAATTTTTGCCAGAAACGCGGGCCAGATCAAGGGCGCAGAGGCCGCCAAAACAGAAGCCAATCACCGCAATCTTGTCGCCTACCATGGGGTGTTTTCTGGCGGCTGCCAGGCCGGCTAGGAGCCTCTGGCGCAACATGGCACGATCATCCATGAAAGGCTGCATCAATTTGCCATTCTCTTCCATTGAGCTGCCGCGTTTACCCTTGCCATAATTGTCGAGGGCAAAGCCAACATAACCGAGCTCGGCCAATTTTTTTGCTTTCTCTTGTTCGAAAGCACCCTGGCCGCCCCAGGCATGACAGATCAAAACGGCGGGACGTTTTTCTTTCTTTGTTTCGTCATAGGCCACAAAGGCTTCGCAGATCTGTTTGTCGTCGGCGTAGTCGAGTAATTCGGTGTGCACTGCCTTTTATCTCCATGTCTGTTCGTATGTTTAGTAGATCTAGTCGGTTTACCCTAGCACATTGTTTTTCTTGCTTCAGAGGAGCACTAGAAAATTCTTTCTTGCCTCTCCCGATTAAATTCAAGCTGAGTAATTGGCATAGACGCGAGTGAGCAATTCTATAAAGTGTTCTGGGGTTTGGGCGCCGGAGGCAATGACATCACCTTCTAAGACAAAGGCTGGTACGCCACTGATGCCCAGGCGGATGCCTCTTTGCGCTTCTGCTTTTACTTCGGCCACACCTTGGTCTGATAGCAAAAAGGCTTGTACTTCTGCTTTGTCTAAGCCAGCTTCGACTGCGACTTCCGTTAAAATATTGATGTCACCGATATCGGCGGCCTCACAAAAATAGCGCTGAAAGAGAAGTTCTGCGATTGTATCCTGAATGTCTTTCTCAGCTTCTTCTTGGATACCGGCTTTGTCCGCGCTCTTTTCAGCGAACCAGAGCAGGCGATGGCCATTGAAAGTATTGGGCGTGCGTGTGAGTTTGTCGAGGTTGAAGGTCAGTCCGTCAGCAGCTGCTTTGGCGGTTATGTCTTTATCCATTTCAAGAGAACGCTCCCAGCTGCCAAACTTGCAGGTGCGATATTCTTTGCGGTCCATTCCTTCTGTCGGCATTGATGGATTGAGTTCAAAAGGGCGCCAGACTACTTTGAAATTGACCTTGCCGCCAAGGGTCTTCAGCGCTTTATCTAGCCTAACTTTGCCGATGTAGCACCATGGGCAAATGATGTCTGAATAAATCTCTAGTTTCATTGTCACTGTATTTGTCTCGCTAGCAACATTTCCAAACAGTTCAAGAAAGTTAGTCTAGCTGGCATTTGTGCTGCTTGGCGCAAATTCTAAACTTTTTGGAAGCTTTTCAGTCGTTGACAAAGTTTGGCTAGCACTTATAGTGGAAAGATGAGTTACATAAATCGAGCAGCAAGAATATCGTCATCATCATCATCGAATTATTCGAGATGCGGGTGCTGCTTGTCTTTCAATTCATAGATTTAGTGATTTGAACTTTAGAGGCCCGCCCAAGCGAGGCCTCTTTTTTGTGCCTCGCTACCGGTAGAAGGCAGAGCCATAAGCTTTATAAAAGGTAGTGATGATAGACATTGAACTAATAAGAAATAACCCGGATGCATTCAAGCAGGCTATTGCGACCAAGCGCATAAACCTCGATTTGGACCGTCTTTTGATTGTTGACGAAGAGAGGCGTTTGCTTGGTAAGGAAGTAAACCTATTGCGTGAACAGCGCAATCGCATTACTGATCTGGTCACTAGCGATGGCCCCAATCGTGCCAGCCATATTGCCCATTCTAAAGAAATTGGCGCGGCATTGGTGATCAAAGAAAGCGAGCTTAAGGCTGTAGAGCTTGAATATCATAAGCTAATGGCCCATGTGCCTGGCTTGCCCGCTGAGGGGGTGCCTGAGGGCGCTGATGATAGCGGCAACGTTGAAATTTATCGCCTGGGCGAAGTGGTGAAGAGGCCATTCAAAGAACGAGATCATATTGAAATGGCTTTGCTTAATCGCATGGTCGATTTTGAAGGGGCTCGCTTTGCTGCTGGCTCCAGAGCTTATGGTTTGATTGGCGACGGGGCATTGCTTGAACTAGCGGTGCTGCGCTTTGCCCTAGACCATGTTTTAGCCAAGGGCTTTACGGCTGTCTTGCCACCGCTGATGGTGAACGAGGCGGCCATGTTCGGCACTGGCTATTTCCCTCTGGGCGAAGATAATGCTTACGAGTTAGAAGACGGCAAGCGCTATTTGACCGGCACTTCTGAAGTTGGCATTGTTGCAATGCAAGCCAATCGCACTTTCGATGGTCTAGCTGGCGCTGGGGCCGGAGAAGGCTATAGCGCTCTGCGTTTTGCTGGCATCTCTACTTGTTTTCGTCGAGAAGCTGGGGCCGCTGGTCGCGATACCAAAGGCCTTTATCGGGTGCATCAATTTCAGAAAGTAGAACAAGTTGTATTTTGTGCCAATGATGCAGAAGTGTCTGAACAAGAGCATCTACGCTTGCTCAAGAACTCCGAAGAGATAGTGCAAGCGCTAGAGCTGCCCTATCGGGTGGTGGCAGTTTGTACCGGTGATATGGGCCTTGGCCAGGTGCGTAAGCATGATATTGAAACTTGGATGCCGAGCCGTGGAGCCTATTGTGAGACACATTCTTGCTCTACTTTTCATGACTTTCAAGCCCGGCGTTTAGGCATACGCTATATCGATGGTGATGGAAAGAAAAAGTATGTTCATACCTTGAACAATACGGCCATCGCTTCTCCGCGTATCTTGATTGCCATTCTGGAAAATCATCAAAATCAAGACGGCACTATCAATGTGCCCAAAGCTTTGCAGCCATACTTGGGCGGCCGGGAGGTGCTGGGCGGATAAAGGGAGTCCAGACATCGAGGAAGTGCACAAAATTATTGGTCCGATTTAGCCGGAGATTTTTGAAACTTGATAAAGCAAACTATAGAATTTGTAGAGACTAAAATTCCCTGCCTAGATCCGATAACACGGTTTGGTGGCAAACCTACTTGGTTTTCCACTCCGCAATGGCCGCTCAGTCGTTCCACTGGCCAACCTATGCAATTTATCTGCCAGATCTTATTGACGCCGCCAGTTTTTACGCACAGCAGTTCAGAAAAAATGGCGTACCTTTTTATGAGTGCTTCAGACGATGAATATATTGATGGGACCTATGACCCAGAGCAAGGTGAGAACGCATTCTTTATACAAACTAAGGCCATGGACATTCCTGCCGACGCAGAAGTCGAAGGTATTTTATTGAGCAAAAGAATTGATCTACCAAATAGTGCTCCGATATTCGAGCCTTGCGAGTTTATAGCAAAGCTAACAACAAGCGAAGAGTCTGAATCACAGCCGCAGGCTTTATATGGGATGGGCATTGAGCCATTTGAGAACAAGATCGGTGGCTGGCCCGTTTTTCTGCAAGACAATGAGTTTCCAGCAGGAGGTGAGTGGAAGTTAGCGTTGCAGTTAAGTGATTCTAGAGTTCCATTTTGGGTTAATTTCGGCGATGGCTGCGGTTATGCTTTTATTGATGAAAGTGCGCAACTCGGAAAATTTTTGTGGCAATGTTATTGAAAAAGTGATCGTTTTCGCTTGATGGTCCATAATCGCTTTGGCTCTGGCTTTTAACTTAGCCGATTCTACCTTCCGATTGGTTTGCCTCAGTAATTCAGCATAGCAATTCAAACATGTAGCTGTTGCCGCTGCCATGCAGGAATCCCAGACTGTGTTTTGCGTTAGCGCTCTACCCAAACACGATGTCGTCTTTGTGCTTGAGCTGAAGGAGCAAAATTTTCTTGGGTTGAGCCAGCTGGTGAATAGTTTGGCTGGGCCGCATAGGTTTGCTGTGCGGCAGGGTTTACGGCTTGGGTTTGCTGATTAGCATTTTGGCCGTAGCTCTGTTGTGATGCATACAAGAGTTGCTGCTCGTAGCTTGCTGGTGGAGCACTAGTCGCTTGCTCTTGCACTGCCGCTGAGCTGGTAGCCTGACTTGCGGCTTGACCTGCTGCCTGATAAATCTCTGGTGATTGCTGCTCACTGGCCCGTTCGGGCAGACCACTCTGCTGTAGGTCCTGGCTTACCTGGCTTTGCTTATGCGCCCAAGGCAATTCAACGCCTCCCTCTCCCCAGTTAATGATGAAGGGTAAGAGCATAATGACAAAAACCACTAAGGCGAAAAAGATAGGCAGGATTGTAGGATTTGGCAGGGACGTAATAGGCCTCTCTCCACCTTGAAGAGCGCTACTCCATGAAGCTGATTGGTCTGGATGCCCGCCTTGAACCCCGTGATGACCGCCATGGCCATGCCCGCCGCCTGTGTGACTCATTCAGTGACTCCGCCTTGCCTGGCTACAATAATAACTGCAAGGTAGCTGAAATGATGATTATTTCTCAAGCTTCAGTGGGAATTGCCCCCAGTTGGGGCAATTCTAATTCTTAAATAGGAATGACGTGATCAGCCATAGCCTTTGTTGTCTCGATCAGTCGGGCATTAGGAAGATCGGTTGATTCCATTTTCTTTCGCGCTTCTTCTGGGCTGCGACCGCCTTTTATGTGGCGCTCGAGCAGACGCGGTTCGATTTTTTGAAAGTTGCTTTCGATGTACCAGGTCTCGTCCAGCAAGGGTTTAATTTTGCCCCAGGTGCCGTTCGCCAGGAGCAAATAATTGCCTTCGATGACAATTAACTTGTGGCTTGGTTGTACCAAGATGGCATTGTCACTAGGTTCTTCAATTTTTCGATCAAAAGCTGGGCAGCCAACGGTGCTACTGGTATTTTCGCGTAAGCCAGTGAGCAGATTGACGAAGGCTTCGGGGTTAAAGCTATCAGGGATTCCCTTCAGCTCCCAAATGCCCCAGGCTTTCAGTTCGGCATTGCTGCGGTGAAAGCCATCCATGGGCACAACAATTGCTACTTTGTTCTTCAGATCTTTGTTGATGCCTTTGGCCAGGTCTTTAGCTAAGGTGCTTTTTCCCGAAGCCGGAAACCCGGCGATGCCCAAAAGCAATCGCCGGTTTTCGCCTAATGTTGTCACTTTGGCCAAAAGCGAATTGTAGAGCTCTTTTGGCAATTTACTTAATGACACTTTCCCGATTCTATTTTTGTTTTACTGCTTCAACGTCAATGCTGACTTTAACGTCGTCACCGACCACGCTAGAGCCATTGTCTAGAGCTTTGTTCCATGACACACCAAAATCTTTGCGGTTGATTTTTGTGCTTGCTGAAGCACCAACTCTGGTGCCACCTTGCATATCTTTGATTTGCTCGGTGGGGCCGTCAACATCAAGAGTTACTTCTTTAGTTACGCCTTTGATGGTGAGGTCGCCAGTGACGGTGAATTTGCCTTTGCCGGCGCTCTTAACTTTCTTCGATTTGAAAGTCATTTTGGGGAATTTTGTAGCGTCAAAGAAATCGGCGCCTTTGAGGTGCTCATCGCGGCCTTTCTCGCCAGTATCGACGGAAGCCACGTCAATCTCGGCGTCTATTTTTAGTGTTTTCAGATCTTTGCCATCATAGTCAACGTTGCCGCTAACTTTGGAGAAGTGACCCTTGACGTTGGAGATCATTAAGTGGCGCACTGAAAAATCGGCAGTGGTGTGAGCGGAGTCTATTTTCCAAACGGCAGCGGCTGGGGCTGCAGCTGGTTTTTCTTTACTAGCCTTGGGGGCGGCTGAAACGAAGTTGATTGAGATCACGCTGGCAAGGGCTAAGGCCCCGCAGATCGATTTTATTGACATCTGTTACTCCTGAACTGTTTGGGTATAGTAACTTTGATAGGGCTATTTTGTCGCTATCGTCGTCATTATCGTTATTGATATGCCAGTGATTGGTGTGTAAGCTCGCGGTGCTGTAACATAAACTTTAAGGTTATTTGTTGGAGGCGGTCATGGGTAAAGAGCAAGTCAAAAAGAAAGAAGTCAAAAAGAAGGCTTCTAAGACTATGAAAGAGAAGAAAGTGGCCAAGGCCGAGAAAAAGGCTAGTCGCTAACGCTAAGCTTTGCTTTTGCCGTGGCGGAAAAGTCCTGGTGAAATGCCGACTACTCGTCTGAAAGCTTTGCTGAACGCAGCTTCTGATTGATATCCAACGCTTTGAGAAATTTCTGCCAGCCCTTTGTTGGTTGAGTTTAGTGTTTCTTTGGCCTTTTCCATGCGCCAGAAAGTTAAGTAATCAACTGGTGTTGTCTCGGTGTATTGGCTGAACTTTTGAGCAAAGGCCGAGCGTGACATACCTACTCTTGCGGCCAGTGCTGCCACCGTCCACGGTGCGTCTGGTTGCTTGTGCATGAGTGAGATGGCCTGGCCGATCTGGGGATCAGCCATTGCTTTAAGCCAGCCCTGGCTGCGGGGGCAATCTTTAATGCGCTGCATGTGGGCGCGCATGATTTGCATAAATAGAAGGTCGGTCAGGCGAGCAATGACCAGGCCCGAGCCTTGTCTTGGTTGGCTGGCTTCGTGCACAAGAAATTGAAAAGTAGAGTTGAGCCACGGTTCGCTTTCTATGTCATCGGCCGTGAGGTGCATAACTGGCGGCAAGGCGGCAATAAAGGGATGGTTAGCGTTAAATTCGTAGGTGAAGCAGCCCGCCACCATGCTTGTTCTCAGGCCGCCGCCCCCAAGCGTAATTGGGCCAGGATTTTCAAAATCGATTAGAGTTTCGATGCCGACAACTGGGCTGTCCGGCGCGTCCTTTAGGGTATGACTGGTTGCCTGGGGCAGTAACACTAAGTCTCCGCCGGTCAGGGTCATGGGACTCTCATTAGCTATGGTTAGCAGGGCGCTGCCGCGGCTAACTATGTAAAAGAGGGCGTGGCCAGAGCAGCCGGAGACGGACATGCCCCAGGGGGCGGTAAATTGGCAGGGTGAGTAAATCTTGCCGCTGATGCGGATTGATTGAAATACTTCCGATAGCGGATCAGCTAAGTGTTGTGAGCTTGGCTCTGCTATAGGTTCGGCAATAGAGGCAGCTATGTCTAACGATTCAGTTATGTCTAAGGATTCAGTCATCTAGTACCACTTTGGACGATTGGACAATAAAGCAAGCGTTTTGAGCATGGATAGTCTTGCTAAATCATTGTATCTTCGATTTAGTGATTTGCACAGGAGGGCCATTCATGGCTAAGTTACTTTGTATAGATTCGAGCAGCCGTTCCGCTACTTCGGTTACGCGGCAGCTGACTGAGGCCTATGTGGCTCGATTTAAGGAGGCCAACCCAGGCAGCCAAATTGTGCGCCATGATTTGGTGGCGGAAAAGGTTCCCTATGTCAGTGAAGCTGGCATCGCCACTCTTTATACTGAGGCTGATAAGCGCACGGCCGAGATGGAAGCGCTCTATAAGGAGTCTTCAGTTTATGCAGATGAGCTGGTGGCCGCTGATGTCATTGTTTTGGGCGCGCCGATGTACAACTTTAGTGTTCCTGCCGTGCTCAAAGCCTATATTGACATGATTGTCTTTCCTGGTAAAACTTTTGCCTATGATGGTGGTGCCCCGGTTGCGCTGCTTTCGGGCCAGCACAAGAAAGTAATTGTCTTCACCGCAAGTGGTGGCAACTATGATCAACTGCCCTATAAGGCCGCAGATTTCTTAGAGCCCTATTTGCGGACGGTGCTTGGTTTTATTGGCATTGACGATGTTACTTTCGTCAAGGTTCAAGGTCATGACGCTGCATTGGTGCAAGAGCAGACAGAACAAGCCCTTGCAAAGATTGAGCGTCTTGTTGGGCAGCCTTTAGCTGTTTAGAGCTATTTATTGCTAATTAGGTTGTCTTGTTTGGTTCAACGAAAAGGCCATAGCCAACTCCGTGAACGTTGCGTATGTATGAGCTTTCCGAATCGCCATCAAGTTTCTTTCTCAGCCTTTTGATGCAAGTAGTAAGCGCTTCGCGGGTTGAGTCAGACTGGCAGGGCCAAACGCTGTCAAGCAGTTTGTCTACGCCAAAGAGTTCTCCTGGATGGCGCATCAAAAATTCCAATAGAGCAAATTCTTTTGGAACTAACTTTATCTCTTGACCGCTTAATGTAACTTTGAAGTCTTTGGGGTCAAGCTCTAGTGGGCCGACTTGTAAAACGTCGCCTACTAGGGCTGTTGGGCGTCTCAATAGAGCTCTTACGCGAGATTTTAGCTCTCTCGAGTCGAAGGGTTTGGTGAGGTAGTCATCAGCTCCGGCGTCTAACCCTTCTAGTTTGTCGGCGAGCTCGCGTCGACCGGTGAGGAAAAGCACTGGCGTGACACCGCCGCGCGCCCGAAATTCTTGGAGAATGCCAAGTCCAGTTACTTCTGGCAAATTCCAGTCAAGGATTATCAAATCAAAAATGTATAGTTTGACCTGGCTTAGGGCGTCGGCACCATTGTCAACGTGTTCCACTAAGTGATTTTCGCGGGCCAGGCATTGAACAATCAAGTCAGCCAACTGCGGGTCGTCTTCAACTATAAGAATTTTTGCCATCAGTTTTCCAGGTAATACTTGCTATGGGATGCCAGGGTAAACCAGAATGTGCTGCCTTTTCCTTCAACTGATTCTACCCCAATCTCTCCCCCATGCTGCTCGATAATCGCTTTACATATTGCCAGGCCGAGTCCGCTACCGCGATTGCTGCGGCCGTCTTCATTTTTAACCTGGCTGAACCTCTCAAAAATGCTGGCTGCTTTATCGGCAGGAATGCCCCGCCCCTGGTCGGTTATCTCGACCCTTAACATGCCTTCTTGTTGCAGGCCTGATTTTTCGTTTTGCTTGGACGAGTCGACTGCTTTAGCGCTGATGCTTATGGTTGAACTGTTGGGCGAGAATTTTAAGGCATTGGAGAGCAGGTTGACTACCACTTGGGTGATTCTTTCGGAGTCTATATAGGCTTCTAGATTGTTGTCAATAGAGTTGGAGATTGTTATTTTCTGTTTCTTGGCTAAGGCTTCAACCGCTCCGATTGAAGTATCAATTGCTCTTCTCAGCGGCGCCTGTTCCATGATCAGCTCGACGTATCCAGCATCGAGTTTTTCTAAATCTAGAAGGTTGTTGATTAAGGCCATTAGCCGGCTGACATTGTCTTGGGCATTGCTCAGGTTTTTCATCGCCTGTGGTGGCAATACCCCTTCGGCATCTTCTTGCAGCATGGAGTGAATCATTTGAATAGAGGTAAGCGGTGTGCGCAAGTCATGCGAGACGACGGCAACGAAATCACGCTTCATTTGCTCCAGCTGTTTGCGCGCGCCGACATCTTGAATGACGCAGTAAAGTAATTGTTCATCGTCGGACCAGGTGGCCGACCATGCGCTTTCGCAGATCGTGCCGTTTGCTTTTATTACTTTTACATCAAAGCGTTGTGAGCCTTTTTCTTCAATCACTTGCAATAGCTTGGCGCGCGCTTCGTTGCGCTCGGACTCGTCGAAAAGGTCCACGGCTCTGCGACCAATTATATCTTCCACTTCATAACGCCACATATCTATAACAGCTTCGTTGATGCTGCTGAAAATAAGTTGACGATCAAGCGAGCAAACTATATCGGCCACATTCTCTAGCACCGCCACTTCTTTGCGCCGCATGGTTGCTAGGTCTTTGTACATGCGGTGATAAACACGATCGATTTGGGCTAGTTCGTCGTCACCATTCAGTCTTATGGTTGGAGGCTTTCCTAGACTCATTCTTTGAGTATTGTGCATGATGACGTTGAGGCGATCGGTGGTACTGCGATTAAAGAGAATGGCTAGTCCAAAGGCCGTGCCTACGCTTAAGACAAGAGAGCTATACAAAATTAGATGGAGAATCTCATCATCTCGTTGCAATCTGGCTAGTTTGCTTTTATCGAGTAGTTCATTCTTGCGCGACATCTGATTGGCCAAGTTAATCAGCTCATCTATATAGCCTTGAATACGGGCCCAAGCTAATCCGGCTGCCAGTCTATTACCGGCATCGTAATCAGCTTTGGCAACATCAAAACCGATACGAATTTGATTGAGCAAGTTGGCGATTTTCATCCAGGTTTCTTTGTCAGAACCTTTGCCTTGCTGTGCCAGATCGCGAATCATGTTAACTTCTTGCACTATTTTGCCGGCCATGCCGTCTAGGCGTGCTCGCAGTTCTGGTGAGTGGGTAGTGCTTGTCCAAATGACAAGGTTGCTGCGCTGCATGTAGAGAAACATGGCTGAATTGACATGGGCAATCAATTCTCGTGAATAACTTTCTTCCCGACGGGCGCGATCAACATTGCCCAGTTGATAGAGCAGGGCGCTGACTAGAGCCAGTTCAGCAACAACCGGTATGGTGACAATGATCAGAACTTTGCGCGAGAGCTTCAATGAAAAGACCGCTTAGCCAAGGCTTTCAGGAATAGTGCCTAATTTTAGCATTTGTCTCATTACTCAGGAGTCTGCTCGTCGCGTTTTACTTTTTCGCGCAGGCGTTCGTCAATAAACGGCTCTATGATTTGCAAGAATTCGGCAGGTTGGAGATTGTTGGGTACAACTTTGCGCGCACCACTTTTAATGGCTAGTAGTTCAGTCGCTTCGTCGGGCATCTGATCAAGACAAAAGAGAAAAGGAATTGCACGCAGCTCATCGTCTTGTCGAATCTCGCATAAAAAGCTCAGGCCATCACCGTCTCGCATTTTGAGATCGCTGATGATAATGTCCGGTAAGTTTTTATGAGCGAGAAATAGTGCTAGAGACATAGCTGGGGCTGGCACTATCTGGTAGCCAAGTTGTTCTACTGCTTGCCGAACCAGGTTTAGTGTTTGCTGCGAAAGGCCAGCGATTAGTAATTTAGGAGTTTCCATGTTGACTCATTGGTGCAAGCGACGGTAGAGCAACTATAGCGCCTTTGGCTAAGTAGAGCGAATGAGCGCGTTACTTTTCATTCTTTACTGGTTTGCCACGATCGTCATAGTCAGCCGACTTGATTACTGCAGAAACAGAGGTTTCAGCTGGTTTGAGCACTTTTTTCAAATAGCGATCGTCTGTTTCCCAGAGTTTTGGGCTGTAGCCCGTTAACACACGTAAGCGCTTCTTGGCCTTTCCCGCCCAATCTTCATCGGCGTACTGACCTGACATAAAGCCTAGGCCTTTGAAAGTCATTCCTTTTTCTAGACCTACTTCTTGTCTGGCTACCATAAGCCAAGACTTAACGCATTCGTTGAAAGTATCAGGCTCCTTTTCCGCTTGGTGGCTGAGTTTTTCGTCAAGCGCTTCAGCGTAGAGCACTCGTATGTCCATATCATCGTCGTTGAGCTGAATAGCGCGCTTGAGCAGCTTCAAAGCTTTGTTGTAGTTGTGGTGGCGCATGAATTGCTTGGCTTGCAAAAGTAAAGCGCTGGGGGTCTCGTCCGTAAAGATCTCACTGCCGTGACGCTCAGGCGGGCTTGGGTCTTCGTTCAGTCGCCGCCTTTCGCTGCGCTCTCTGCGGCTAGCCGCTTGGGAAGCTGAACTGGTTGAACTGTCTGAATTAGCCGAACTGGCTGAATTGGCTGAGCTAGCTGAACTAGTTGAACTGGCCTTACGGGCAGAACTAGCTGAACTGGTCGAACTAGCTGAATGAGTTGAACTAGCTGATTTGTCAGGCTCAACAGCTCTGACTCGGTCAAGCGTGCTCAGGCTGGCCAGCAACAGGCTAATGATTGTTATTGCTTTGGTCGTGGCCGACAATTGACTAGATTCCCCTCTGCGGGCTTTTATTTTACCTTGGTATGAAGACATACTGCTGACACCTTGTCAATTGATCGGCTTCCTCTTCATTCATAACGTGCAATGACTTTCTTTGACAGCTTGCACCATTGCCCAAAATATCGGGGGCCATCTCTTTAGCTTATGCTGCGTGAAATAGGATAATAAATAGGGCGTTAGGCGCTAAGCTAAGCGATTACCTAGCCATTACTCGAGTAGTTAGCTAGACAATTGCTTTAGCAACTAGCTACGTATTTCCGGCTCTTGGAAGAAGGCTAGAAGTAACCCTGGAAAAGTCAGTGAATATGAGCTCAGCTATGAATTTGAAAATAAGGCTGGAAAAGAGCTTGAAAAAACGGCTAGCAAAGAACCGGGACAAGAATCTGGTTAACAGCCTGGAAAAGAACCAGGAAAAGAACCGGGACACCGATAACTGCGTCGAGTTTGGTCGGAAGCGCGTCAATACTACAAAATTGACCTGCTCTATTACCATTGTTGCCATCATTTCATTGGCTTTGCCACTGCCTCTCGGCGCTAGTCCAGAACCCCTTGTTGCTAGTCCAGAACTTCTTGCTGCTGGTCCAAAATCCGTCGCGACGAAGGGCGCTGTTGGTGGCTCTGCTGGCGGTCGTTCTGCCTGGTGCCATGCTGTTGTCTCTCAACCGCTACCCGGGGGTGCGGTAGTGGGAAATATTGATGGCCGGCCGTTTAAGCCCGAATTTATTCAGTGGAATAGTTACAGTATTACGCTAAAGCAAAATCGCAAGCGCTACTGCAAGGTAGTAATCAACATGATGAAAAGTCAGAAACCGTTGTGTAATCTGGCTTTTACTTCTGATTCGAATAGTCGACCACATATTTATGTCTACACTCGCTCTACTAATTCAGAGCCGACTAAAGAGCAGCACTATACCAGCAAAGATGGCTATGGTCTTAAGCTTGCACTGCTTTCGCCTTTGGTTGATAGCTGGGTTCCGGGTTCGTTATCGCTGCGTTTGCCCGATGGCAGTTTTGTTGCTGGCAGTTTTAAGGCCGAGAAAGCACCACGAATTATCTGGGATGACGAGAGTGTGAATCCTTAGACTCTTTTGATGGTTGCGCCTTTGTCTCTGAAGGCGTTGACGGTTTCATCGCTGACGCTGGTGTCGCTCAAAATGGTCTTCACTTGGTGGCAGTGGCAAATTTGATAAGGTGAGGCTGTGTTGATTTTGTCCGCCGAGGCCAAGACTATGGTTTCGCTAGCTGCGGCTTGCAGTGCTCTTTTGATATACGATTCTTCCAGATCGCCCGTGCTCAGTCCGGCTTCAGGATGAACTCCTGTAACTCCCATAAAGTAAGTGTCGGCGCGCATGCGACTAATGGCTTCAAGGGCTACAGCGCCAACTGTCACGGCGGAATGCTTGAATAACTTTCCGCCGATTATGATTACCTCTAGCTCTTCGTGCTCAAGCAGGGCTGCTGCAATAGTTGGGCTGTGAGTTATGACTGTTGCTTTGAGTGTAAGTGGTAGATTTTGCACTAGTTGAGCGTTGGTTGTGCCGCCATCAATAAAGACTATTTGACCGGGTTTAATTAGTTTGGCTGCAGCTTGGCCAAGCTTACTCTTCGCTTGTGGAGCCAGTTTCTGTCTGCCTTTTAGATTGACTACTGCTGGTGAGCTAGCCAGAGGGGCTAAGCTGGCGGCTGGTAGCGCCCCGCCGTGAACCCTTTGTAGCAAGCCTTCGTGGGCCAACTCGCGCAGATCTCGTCTGATCGTATCTTCAGAAACTTGCCATTGTAGGCTGAGTTCTTTAGCGATAATCTGACCGTTATCTCTCAAGCTTTCTAAAATTAGTTGTTTGCGCTGGCTTGTTAACATATGTGCACGATTTGTCATGAGTTTGCGTGTTAATGCTTGATTTTGCACGAAGTTGCACGGTAGAGTATACACGGTTCTGGAGGAAGTAAACAGTGGAGCGAGTTCGAGTAAAGAGCAGCACCTTGCTGTCTGACGATTGGTTCATTCTAAAAAAGCATCATTTCGAGTATTTGCGCTCGGATGGTAGCTGGCAAGAGCAAACTCGCGAGACTTATGACCGTGGCAATGGCGCCACCATCCTTCCTTACAACCTTCAGCATCACACGGTCGTTCTGGTAAAACAGTTTCGCTTGGCGGCTTATGTAAACGGTCACAATGGTTTTTTGATTGAGGCCTGTGCCGGTCTACTTGATAGTGATGATCCCGATACTGCAATTAAGCGCGAACTGGCTGAGGAAGCTGGTCTTGAAGTTAAGAGTATCGAGAAAATTTACGACTGTTTTATGAGTCCAGGCTCTGTTACTGAAAGACTGCATTTTTACATTGGTGAATACGAAAAGCGCGAGATTGCTGAACGCGGCGGTGTTGATGGTGAGGACATTGAAATTCTGGAAATACCATTTGCACAGGCGCTAGCAATGGTCAAAAGTGGTGAAATTATGGATGCAAAGACAATTATGCTTTTGCAGTATTTGCAACTGCATGTTTTTCGGCAAGACTAGAGCAATCTTGAGCCAATTTTTTGGATCTTGACTGAATCATCCAGAATTTTGTTGGCCTGTTCGCTGCCATGGGCTGGGAGGTGAAGGCTGACTGGTGAATCATCGTCATGGAGTATGTCAATTTGCATGATTACGCTTGCTTGGTCCCAGTAAACATTGAGCCGTGATAGTTTGTCTAGACGAAATGTTGCTAGCATCACCAGCGGTATCGTTACTTTTTTCTGAGTAGGAGCTACACCGGGAAGGATAAATTCCATCGGTCTGTCGTGGGTGAAAGAAAGGACTAGTTCATCGACCACTCTGTTGGCGTTGACGGTGCGTGAGATTGTCGTCAGCTGAGCGTCTCCTGATAGAGCTTTGAAGAAATCTTTGTAGAAGCGCTTCAGTTCGTTGACTCCGTGACCACCGGTAAGCGTGGGTACAAAAGTTACAACGGCATCTTCACAGAGTGTCTCCATGGTTTCGTCCAAATCTTTTTGATTTAGGGCGGTAAAGAGATGGTGGTCAAATAGTTCTTCGGCGTTGACAGAGGGGCCGATACAAGCGCGTAGAAATTCGATGGTGCGGGCTTGCGAAAGCAGCGCGGCGCGCTGATTGTAGCTAGCTCTTGCTTCGCAGTTGAAGCCATGTCCAGTGTTCTCATAGACAAACACTCTGGCATTATGGTGGTTCAGCATTTCTAGCATCAGTTTTTCCATAGATGACGGCGGTATTAGTGTGTCATCGGCACCCAAGTGGAAGATAATTGGAGATGTGATTTTGTCGGCTTCTTCTAAGTGTTTATCAATGTCGGCACCATAATAACTAACGGCAGCTTCCAGCTTGGTGTGCGCACTGAGGCGATAAGCCATTCTTCCGCCCAGGCAATAGCCCATAGCGGCAACTCCGCCTGTGACCTGGGGCAAAGTTCGCAAATACTCTACGGCACTTACTAAATCGCTGATGCCCTGTTCTTCATCGAATTTATTTTTGTACGACATCGCCGTTTCCATGTCGCTACCACTGTAGCCAAGCTCTACATTCGGCCACATGCGGAAGAACAGATCTGGTGCTAGAACAACATATCCTTCTTGGGCATAGTAGTCGGCGACCTTGCGAATGTGCGGGTTCACACCAAAGATTTCTTGAATTAGAAGAATTGCCGGTCCCATGCCCGATTCAGGCAGAGCCAAGTAGGCCGAGAAAGATTCTCCGTCTGCTGCTTTGATTGAGACTTTTTGATGCGACATTCTTTCCTCGGTTTTATTTGATTTAGTGCTTTAATCGAACCAGTTTAGTAGTTCAACGGGAAGGTATTCTCCTTCAGGAAGGAATTCTAGTTCTTGAGCAAAGTGCATGAGGCAATCGGCTTTTGCTAGACCTGTGAGCATATGCGATTCTTGACCGAGGGTCGGCATTACGGTTATATCGATTGCTTGCTTCGTGCCACGACTTTCGTTGGGGCTTTTGCTGCCATTGGTTTGGCCATGATTGCTCTCGCCTGAATTGAAAAGGCTAAGTTGGCCTCGCACAAAATCGAGACGGCCAGCTTTTTTCTTTAGATTGCGTGCTGCTTTTGCCTGGAAGAGTCGTTTTGTGTTGACTGCTCCCTGCAGACGGGCAATTACAGGTTTGACAAATAAATTGAATGTCACCAAAGCTGATACCGGATTGCCTGGTAAGCCGAAGACTAACTGTCCTGCTTTAGACTTGCGATTGACTCCAAAATAGACCGGTTTACCTGGTTTGATGGCAATACGCCAAAATATAGTTTCAACTCCCTGCTCTTCGCAAACATCTTTGATAAAGTCGTATTCGCCGACCGAAACACCCCCGGCCGAGATGACAATGTCGGCAAATGCTAGAGCTTCTTGCATTATTCTAGTGGTCTCTTCACGATTGTCTTTAGCGTGAAAACGCTTTACTTCGGTTACGCCTAAGGCATTGAGAGCGGCCACAAGAGCATAAGTGTTTGAATTATAGATTTGACCTTCCGCCAGTGGTTGTCCCGGTTCTATTAGTTCGTCGCCGGTGGCGATGACGGCAACTCGCGGACTGCGATGCACCGAAAATTCTGTAATTCCCAGGGTGGCTATCAGGCCGAGTACTGGTGGCGTAATTACTGTGCCCGGCTGGAGGACTGTTGCGCCAGCTTCAATTTCTTCGCCCTGCAATCTTATGTTTTCGCCAATTCTTGCCGAGGCGCAGACGTCAATTGTTTCTGGCGGGCCGTCTTCTTCTCTTTTCTCGCTTTCTGGCCCGGTTTCGCTTTCTAGCTCGTTTCCTCTCGCTTGCGCTTTTTCTTCTCTTTTTTCTTTGCAGACTTCTTTCATCACCACTGCTTCTACCGTTCCTGGTACCGGCGCTCCGGTGAGGATGCGGATGCACTGGCCTGGATTGATTCGTGTATTGGCAATGTTGGCCGATGGATCGGCCCCGGCGGTCATCTCACCGATGACAACCAGGCTCTTAGGATTTTCAGGCGAGGCCTTTACCAGGTCTTCAACGAGCACTCCAAAGCCGTCTACGGCAGAGTTGTTGAACTGGGGCAGGTCAAAGTTAGCTTTGATGGGCGCGGCTAGAACTCGTCGCAGCGAGTTGCCTAAAGAAATTGTCTCGCTGGCGAGGGGCTGGCAGTTATCCAGAATGGCTTTGAGTGCTTGTTGGTAGGTGAGCATTGTCAATCCAATTTGGTCTTGTCGGTATGAGTGTGTAGCTCCAATTCTCTGTGCTCAGTTGAGCTAGCGCCATTCTTGCCGTGGTCTCCGCCTGCAATCATCTTGAAGGCGTGATTAATGGCAGGGAAGAGCACTGCTATTCCGTCTTGAGCCGCTCCTAAAGAACCAGGCAGGCTGACTATAATTGTTTGCTTGCGCACGCCAGCGACGCCACGAGAGAGCATTGAGTACGAATTGCGATCTTGTCCATAGCTTCTAATGGCTTCAGCTATTCCCGGTAATTCCCGCTCGATCAAACGATTAAGGGCTTCCGGTGTGTTGTCTCGCGGGCTTAAGCCGGTACCGCCGGTGGTGATGAGTAGGTCGATCTTGAGATCGTCGCAGATTCTTCTAACTGCCGGCACAATAGCTGATTCGTCATCCGTTAAAACAGATAATTCAGCAATTTCAAAGCCTCTATTTTGCAATTGCTCAGCGATATATTGTCCTGACCGATCTTTTGCTTTTCCTGCTGAGACAGAATCGGACAGCACTAAAACTGCTGCTCTTCGGCTAATTTCCTGATTGGTTGCTGTGGAATAGTCGCTTTTTCCGCCAGTTTTACTCACTAGCGTGACTGATTCTATTTGCATCAAATCATCAACCATTTTTGCCATGTCGTAGATGGTTAAGGCTGCTACTGACGCCGCAGTCAGAGCTTCCATTTCTACTCCGGTTTTGTAGACGGCTTTGACTGTGACTGCGATCTCGATAAAGTCTTCGTCAAGCTGAAACTCTACACCGACGAATTCAACTGGCATGGGGTGGCAGTAGGGAATAATTTGACTGGTGTTCTTGGCTGCTTGAATGGCAGCTACTTTCGCTACATCCAGGGGGTTTCCCTTGGGCAAAGTATTATTTTTGATTTGCTGGATAGTGCTTGGACTAACTCGCAAAATCGCTTTTGCTACTGCCGTTCTCAGCGTACTTACTTTATGCGAGACATCGCGCATGACTGTCTATCCTCCAATTTCGATCATTGCTCGGTTCTCCATCGCTGCTATCTCTTCAGCTGGAGGGTGAGCTTCTGGCTTTTGAGCCAATGAATATAGAATCATACCTTGTAGCTCTTGATCGCTCGCTCCCTGCCGCATACCATCGCGAAGGTTTATCTCCGCTGGGTGGAACAGGCATGATTTGATGGAGCCGTCGGCCGTTAAACGCAGGCGGTTGCAAGTCGAGCAAAAGCTCTCTGACATAGAGGTGATGAAGCTGACTGAACCGCCGCCGGTGATGGCGTAGTCTTTGGCTACCGCTGAGAGATCGCCCTCGACTCGCGTTAGCTCATAGCGGCTTTCTATCTGGCTTAGCATATCTTTGTAGGTTACAACTTTGTCGCTTGCCCAGGAATTATCTTTGAAAGGCATGTACTCAATGAAGCGCACGTTGATTTTGTGTCTAGCGGCAAAGTCGGCAAAGTCCATTATTTCATCGTCGTTGATACCGGACATCACTACCATGTTTAATTTCAAGCTATCAAATTGGCAGTCGATAGCCGTATGAATACCTTGCAGCACCTGGTCAAAAAGGTCGAGGCGCGTGATTGCCTGGAAGCGCTCTTTCGAAAATGTATCAAGGCTGATGTTGAGGGCGTTTAGACCCAATGTCTTTAAGTCGTGGGCGTGGGTTGCAAGCAGTGTGGCATTGGTGGTCATGGCTAGGGTTTCTAGCTTAGGAATTCTTCCCAGCTCTTTGATGAGAGTTGGCAAGCCGTTTCTGACCATAGGTTCTCCGCCGGTCAATCTTATTTTACGAATGCCCATGTCTGTGAAAATGGTGGCCAGGCGCGTTATTTCTTCATAGGTTAAGAGTTGGTCGCGTTTCTTCCACTCCATGCCTTCGTGGGGCATGCAGTAGAGGCAACGCAGGTTGCAGCGGTCTGTGACTGAAATACGCAAATAAGTGTGTGCGCGACCAAAGCTATCAATTAGTTGATTCGGCGCAGCCGCTGGCTTATCTTCCATAATGTCGTGGAGACTGCTCACTGTGTATCTCCTGCCGATGAATTTTTATGCAACTTGGCTTGTGCGTTGCTGTGCGATTCTTGTGCTTTGTTGCGTGATTGGGGCTGCGATTTATTGTGCGATTTATTTTGCGATTCTGTGTGGGTATGCTGACAGTTGACCCAATCTGCTGATCCGTCTTGGTAGGTTTCCTTTTTCCAGATGGGCAAGCGCGTCTTTATTTCGTCAATGATAAAGCGACAGGCCTGGAAGCTGGCGTCGCGATGGGCTGATGTGACGCCAACAAATACAGCGGCTTCGCCGATATCGAGGAGGCCCGTGCGATGCACGCAAACAGCTGAAATAATGGAAAAGTTTTGCTGTGCTTCGTTTAGTATTTTCGCTGCTTCATTCTCCGCTAACGATTCGTAGGCCTCGTATTCTAGGCTGAGTACGGCTTTGCCTTCATTGTGATTGCGCACTATTCCCTCAAAGCAGACTATTGCCCCGGCTTGTGGGTTTTCTAGGCTAGCCTTGAGTTGCTCGACTTCGATTCTTGTTGGCGAAAGTCGAAAGTTTGCACTCCCTAGCTGCTTATCGCTCTTCTCCAAATTGTTTTTGAGCATGGTTCTTAACCGCCAGCTACTGGTGGAATGAAGACGACTTGGTTCCCTTCGCAGACTGGGTCTTGCCAATCGACAAAGCAGTCATTGACAGCAACGCGCAATTGTTCTTTGACTAGAGAGAAGTGATGTTTGGCCGAAAGTTCGGCAAATAGACCTGCCAGATCGGTTGCGCTGGTGCGAATCTGCTCACTCGCCTGGCCGCGCTCTTCTTTAAGTATGGCAAAGTAGCGAACCGTGACGTTAACTGGCACAGATACCGATTGACCTCATAACCTGCCAGCAATTATATACTGTGCACTTGCTGGCGCTGCTTCGTTTGTACTTTTCTCTGTGTTTGTAACTATTAAGTTTGGAGAGTTTATGCCTGAAGTAAAGATTGAAGCGGTTGCTAATAGCCCTTGTGGCGCTTGGCCTTCGCCTATTGCGGCAGAGATGGTTGCTCGGGGAGCTCTGCGCCTTAGTCAAACCACCTATGATTCTGATGGAACGACTCTCTTCTGGTTGGAAGGTCGCCCCAGCGAAGGTGGGCGGTCAGTACTTGTGAAGTGCTGTAGAGATAGTCAAGATAAAGCCGCTTTCACTGATGTTAATCCGGCACCTGTAAGCATTCGTTCGTTAGTGCATGAGTACGGTGGTGGTAGCTTTTTTACCGATATCGGTGAAATTTTTTACGTAAGCTTCGAAGATCAACGAATTTACTACTGCAAGTCGGAGAATGATTCATTTTCTCAACCGGTGGCTTTGACTCCTGCCTACGATGCCGAGCACTCCCATCGATTTACCGATTTCTGCATTGATCGCAAACGCAATCGGCTTTTCTGCGTCATGGAGGAGCATAGCCCTGATCACCAAGAGCCTGTAAACACTATTGTGGCAATTCCAATACGATCTGCCAGCGAAGATGGTCGTATTGCTGATCCGCTGGTAGTGGCCTCTGGCTTTGATTTCTATTCATCTCCTCGTCTCAGTCCCGACGGTGAGACCTTAGCCTACCTCTGCTGGCGGCACCCCAATATGCCTTGGGATGGTTGTGAACTGTATGTGATGGGCGCTGATACTGTTGAGCCTTCTGGCTTGCAGCAAAAGTGTCGATTAGTAGCCGGTGGCCTTGACTGTTCGGTGTTTCAGCCGCAATGGTCTCCCGATGGTAAGCTCTTCTACATTTCTGACCATTCCGGATTCTGGCAACCCCAGGTAGTTGTTGACTTATTTAGTCTTGATTCCCGGCCTTTGCTGTCAGAAGCAGCCTATGCTCAGTGTGAATTCGGATTACCTATGTGGGTGTTCGGGCAGTCAACGTATGCGGTTGTGTCAGAAAAATTGGTGGTCTTTGCTTTTAACCGCCGTGGCATCTGGAGTTTAGGCAAGCTGGAACTCGATTTCGCCAGTTCCACTGGTCATAAATTTGTTGAAATTGAAAGCTCTTTTACTGAATTTTCTTACCTGACTGCCGGAGATAATAGGGTCGCTATGTTGGCGGCCTCCGCTGATAAACCTCAATCGGTTGTCGAGTTTGATCTTGATACCTGTCAATTCAAGAGTTTAAAAGCATCGGCTTCGACTCTTCCTCCGTCGGCGTATTTCTCCAAACCGGAGGTAATCGAGTTCCCCACGGATGGCGGTTTAACTGCGTTTGCGTTTTACTATCCGCCAACCAATCCCGACTTTGTTCCGTTGCCAGCGGAAGCTCCACCACTGATTGTTAAGTGTCATGGTGGGCCGACAGGGGCTGCATCAAGCTCTTTGTCTCTGGGAATTCAATATTGGACGTCGCGTGGTTTTGCTATCGTCGATGTTAATTATGGTGGAAGCACTGGATATGGCCGTGAATATCGCCAGCGACTGAATCAGAATTGGGGGCTTGTGGATGTTGCCGATTGTCGCAGTTGCGTCCAGTATCTTGTCGGCAAAAAGTTGGCCGATCCTCGCCGAGTTGCGATTTCAGGAGGCAGTGCTGGCGGTTACACCGTTCTTTGTGCCCTTACTTTTACAGATGTCTTCACCGCCGGCGCCAGTCACTATGGTATTGGCGATTTAGAAGCTCTGGCTCGTGATACCCATAAGTTTGAGTCGCGCTACACCGATAATTTGGTGGCGCCGTATCCCTCTGGGCGTGAGCTCTATCTGTCGCGCTCTCCAATCAACCACGTTGAGAAGCTAAATTGTCCTGTGATTTTCTTCCAGGGGCTTGACGATAAGGTGGTACCTCCCAATCAAGCGGAGGATATGGTTGGTGCTCTGAGAAAGAAAGGTATTCCGGTGGCCTATATCGCTTACGAAGGTGAATCTCACGGCTTTCGTAAGGCGGAAAATATCATAAGGACCTTACAGTCGGAGCAATATTTCTTCACTCGTATATTCGGGATAAGTCTTGAGGCTTGTCCCGTGAATGTTGAGATTGAGAATTTGCCGCTGCCATAAGTGAAGATGAAGGATTCTCGAGAAGGCTTACAGAGAATTTAATTGTCAACAGCTTTAGAACTTGGTCTGTAGACTAATTATTGGCACTAGAATACCCGTCAGGTATCCACTTCGAGCGCTGGGGACATTTTATGGCAAGCACCTGTACCAAGCTGCTCGTTTGCACAAAGGGAAAGCATTGTGCTGCACGAGATTCTCAAGATGTCTTGACCTTCTTGCGCAAAACTGTTGAGAAAGCTCAGTTAGACTATGTCTTCAAGGTGAAGAAGTCTGACTGTTTGGGTCTTTGTAAGCATGGTCCGGTGGTTGTGGTCGACCCCTTGGGATTGAGTTATGGCGGAGTTACTAATGTCGACTGCATCGATATTCTTGAGAGACACGTCGCTAAGAAGAAACCAATTAAGAGATTATTGATTAAGCGTGGCAAACATAAATAGCCTTTCTACTGTAAATTAGCAGTAGAAATTGACCTCCGGAACATAGTTAAGGTTTGCCATGTCCAATCAGCCCATCAATTCAGCTAGTAAAAGTGGCGGAGAGCCTCTTTTTACACGAGTCTTAAATGACTTGAGGCAGCACCGACCCCAGCTCGCTGAAAGGATCGCTGCAAATTCTTCGGTTTTGGAGCGTGTTCGGGATTATGAAAAGCAAACCGCTTTGGTGACTAAGCAAGTTACTCTGTCGGCTGCCAAAGGTGAGGACATTGAGCGTCTTGCTTTGCTCGATCCTATTACTGAACTCTACAATCATCGTGCTTTTGTAAAAGAACTGAAGGCCGAGCTGGCTCGAGCTAAGCGGTACAAGCACCCAGCATCTTTGGTTCTCCTGAGTGTTGATGGCTATGATGAATTGGCTGGACAGTATGGTCCGTTAACTGCTGAAGCAATTCAGAAAATAGTTTCGCACGCCGTGCGTAGCGCCCTGCGAGAAGTTGACGTAGCTGCCAAATACAATCAGTGGCAGTATGCCGTAATTCTTCCGCAGACCAATGCTGCTGGTGCTTCATTGGTTGGTGAGCGCATTCGACTGCGAGTTAATAGCCAGGCGATTAACCACAATGGCCAAAATTTCTCTGTTACTGCCAGTATCGGTGTGGCTACATTCCCGGATCACGCTAACGAGTACGATGTACTGATAGCATGCGCCATAGAAGCACTGGAAACTGCTCTCCTGCGTGGTGGCGACAGGGTTGTTTCTGTTTAGCAGCTTGGATTTTTGGCAGTTGCAATTTGCGGATTGCAAGTATTGAGATTAGTAGTATTGGGTTAGAGGCATCCTGACTAGGGTTCTTAATTCTGGCTTTTGGTTAACTTTGGTGCCGCCAATGGCATGATTGATACTGTTAGTGGTGACACATAGCTGAGTACCTCTTGAAACTGAATTGACTTTCCTCTCAAGAGTATTTTCAGTAGCGAATCTTGCTGCCATCTAACACTGTCGAAATGGCACCAGAATGCTGCTAGGTAGAGCTGTAGATATTTTCGACTTACGCCGCCGTATATTTCGCGGATGGTGAGGTAAGCTCTAAAGCCAATTGCTGTTAGCGAATCTTTTTGGGCGCCTGATGAGCTAGGGGTCTCGCGCTGCTTGCATCGTATAAACAAGTTTCCTGGTAGTGCTTCTATTAGACCTGATACTTCTAGCATTACTAGAGCTGAGGATACCTGCGCTGCATTCATGGCTGTGGCAATACAAAGGGAGTCCTGGGAAATTGGCATCTGTTGAATCGCATCAAAGACAATCATGTCGGTCTCTGTTAAGTCAATGTCAATGTTGTCAGCTGCGCAATCTCTAGACGACTCAGAAGAACTGGAGAAACTCTGTGACTCTTGCTCCTTCTGTGTTTGAAAATTATTTCTGTTGCTTTCGTCCGGCGGTTCGGATGGATGTTTGTAGGAAACCGAAATTAGACTGCGTCGGAATAGTATTTTTATAAATGAGTTTAGTGGTGCGGAATATACATCAGTGCTTGGTTTTAGCTCAAGTTCTTTTTGCAGGTGACAGGCCAGGGTGGTGACGATGTTGTGTGCCGTAGCGAAGGCGATGTTGCAGAGCCTAGTTAGTCGGTAGCTGGTAATCAGCACTCTTCTTTCCTTTAAGTAGATTGCTCCCAGCCAGGCTTTTAGTTGTTTTACATAGCGAAAGCAGGTTCGCGCAAGGAATCGTATTTCTCGAGAACATTGTCTACAGGCAAGGATGCGCAGGCTAATTCTTGCGAAATTTTCTGCTTCCTGATTGCCACAGTGGCAGCGGATCATTTCGTATTCGAAGAGCTTTTGCAGTACGTGCTCTACAGCAGATTCGTTGTCGGGTATCAAAGACTCGAATTCTGGCCATAGCCCAGCGACAGCGTCTTGATTGGCATCGTATATAGTTTTAGTGGTTGTTTCCATGGTGTCTGCTTCTCCTTCTTCCTCTAATAACGTGCAGAAGTATGGAAAAGTTCAAATTTTGCTGGAAATTTTTTTGAATTTCTGTACTGGTCGACGGATTTTTTTACCGATATCGGTAAAAAAAATCCATCGACACCATTCACGACAGTCGAAGAAAAATGGACATTAATGAACTTTTTAATAGAAGAGGACGCTCAATATAAACCGAGCGGTTCTATTCACTCATCTATTCATTTATTCATTCATCGCTGCGGCCATAGCCGCCGCCGCCAGGTGTTCTTATTTCTATTGTGTCGCCGCATTGAACATCGATAGTAGCTGTTGAGCCAAGTTCTTCTATATTACCGTTGGCTCTTATAATCCGGTTGACGCCGCATTCACCTTCCGTGCCACCGGCTAATCCTGGAGGCTTTATTTTGCGACGATTTGAAAGTATTGAGGCTGACATTGGTTTGAGGAAGCGCAGCCGTCGGACAGTACCTTCTCCGCCTCTATATTTACCTTTGCCGCCACTGTTGCTGCGGATGGAGAATTCATCTAACAGCACAGGAAATCGCGACTCTAAAATTTCAGGGTCTGTCAATCTTGAATTGGTCATATGCGTTTGAATTGCATCGGCGCCGGCGAATGAAAAACCGGCACCAGAGCCGCCGCAAATGGTTTCGTAGTATTGCTTCTCTTTGTCGCCGAAGGTGAAATTATTCATGGACCCTTGAGAGGCCGCCATGATGTTGAGAGCTCGATAGAGTGTATCGACAATTATTTGTGAGGTTTCTACGTTGCCTGCTACTACAGCCGCTGGTTCACAAGGATTGAGCAATGAACCTTTGGGGATAATCAGTTCTAAGGGCTCCATGCAGCCGTCGTTGAGTGGAATGTTGGCCCTCGTTAAAGTGCGGAAAACGTATAGTACAGCGGCACGAGTAACCGCTAGAGGCGTATTCAGATTGTTTTTTGTCTGTGCTGATGTTCCTGAAAAATCTATCACTGCTGAGCGAGTTTTTTTGTTGATGCGAATAGAAACTACTATCTTGCTGCCATCGTCCATAGTGCTAGTTGCTTGACCGTCCTCTAGGTCGCTCAACAGTCTTCTAATTTCTAACGCGGCATTGGCTCGAACATGCTCCATATAGCTTGAGACTGTTTGCCTGCCATACTTGTGCAGGAGCCCTTGCAATGCGGCTATTCCTTTGTTGTTGGCAGCGATTTGCGCTTTGATGTCGTTTATATTCTGACGAATGTTGCGCGGTGGGTAGGTCGCTGACTTGAGCAATTCAATGAATTGAGACTGATTGAATTTCCCATCATTGGCAATGAGAAAGTTGTCTATTAATACTCCCTCTTCGTCTATATTTTGGCTCATAGGGGGCATTGATCCTGGTGTGATGCCGCCTATGTCGGCATGGTGTCCCCTTGATGCTACGAAGAACAGTCTTTCTTCTTGTGCATCGAAAACGGGGCTGATAACAGTGATATCAGGTAGGTGTGTGCCGCCGTTAAATGGATTGTTCAAAATGTATACATCATCGACTTTGATTGGTCGCTTACTCGGGTCGCCATCCCTTGATTTGATCAGGCTCACCACTGAATCTCCCATGGAGCCAAGATGAACAGGTATGTGTGGGGCGTTGGCAATAAGTCGGCCGGCGCTATCAAAGAGAGCGCAGGAAAAATCCAGACGCTCTTTGATGTTGACTGAGTGGCTGGCTTGCTGCAGAGTTATTCCCATTTCCTCTGCAATTGACATGAACATATTGCTAAACAGCTCAAGTTTTACGGGATCTGCTTCTTTGGTTTCTGTTTGTCGTAATTCGCTAGATTCAGCATTATCAGTTGGCCCTTGTTCTTCTTGTTCTTCGCTGTTCTCTCGTTCTATTGCTTTTAGGAGGAGAGTGCCATCGTGTAAAACCTCAGCTGACCAGTAAGGTTCAATAACAGTAGTGGCCGTATAGTCGGCAATTAAGGCTGGGCCGTTGATTGTTGCACCAGGACTGAGCAGCTCACGTACATGAACTTGCGTCGCATGCCATTGGCCCTGAGAAAAGAGCATGTGGGTATCCGATTTTTCATTGAGTGAGTTTCTGGCTTGGTAAGGTTTTTCTGTTGAGTTATATTCGCAATTTAGTCTCGAGGCCGTGACATTGCGAACTGATTTGAGTGAGAGTGGTTGAGGCTGGCTCTTTGCTGTTACTCGGATTTCTTCCAGGATGGGGCAGTGGTTCTCAAAAGCAAAGCCAAACAATCTTTTGTGTTGGCCATGAAATCTAATCGTTAGTTCCTTCAGGTTGTAATTCAATTCTACTGGGATGGTGGTATCAGAATCTTGGTAGCGTAGGAATAATTGCTTCTCTAATTGAACTTTCCCTTCAACGTTTTGAGCCCGGAGCTTCTTTGTGGCTAGACTGCTGAGATTTTCGACTAGAGCAATAAGCTCTTCTATCAAAGTTTCATTCAGTTCTTTCCGCACTGATTGCTCTAGGGTGGTGTTGACTGTAGTGGCGCCAATGCCGTAGGCCGATAATACACCAGCCAGAGGGCTTATTAACACTTGTTTGACTCCCAATCGCTCAGCTATTAAGCAGGCATGCTGTCCGCCGGCACCGCCAAAGGCAACTATTGTTGCCTCACTAACATCGTGGCCTTTTTGAGTGGAGACCTTTGATATTGCTTGAGCCATTTTTTCAATGGCGACGGTGAGAAAGCCCCAGGCTACTTCTTCTAGGCTCTTGTGAAGGTTACTATCCAGGTGTTCTCTATTGATCTGAATAAGTAAATCTTTGAAGCGACTGGTAGTAGCTAGTAGATCAAGTGGCTGCTGCTGGTCGCTGCCGAAAGAATGAGGGAAATGGTGCAATGAAATGCGTCCCAAGAGGAGGTTCGCATCGGTAACAGAGAGAGGTCCGCCGTGCCCGTAGCAGGCTGGTCCCGGTTGAGCTCCGGCTGACTGTGGACCAACCAAGAAACGGGCACCGTCGAAACTTAATATTGAGCCTCCGCCAGCAGCCACTGTATGCACTGCTAACATTGGAGCACGCACACGAATTCCGTCGATAGTTGTTTCGAAAATGCGCTCGTATTCGCCTTGGAAATAGCAGACGTCCGTAGAAGTTCCACCCATATCAAAGCCAACGATATTATCTATTCCATGTGCTTCAGCTGCTCTTTTCGCCCCGACTACTCCGCCAGCGGGCCCGGAAATTAGGGCATCGCGACCACGGAAAAAATCTTTAGTTGTTAGACCGCCGTCCGATTTTATAAATTTGATATTCAAGTTTGAAGAAGAACCATTGAGGTCGTTGCCGTCTCCGTCCTCTTCCAGTGCCTCTAGAGGCCCTGGTGGCTGTACTTGTCTTGCTGCTTGTACTTGTCCTAGTGCTTGCCCCCGCGTTAGTGCTTCTTCATGTCGCAGCGATTGGTCTAAGGCAATTAGCTCGTCGTGAAGCTTGTCTACATAACTTTGAAGAGCTGGCGTTAAATAGCCATCGACTAATGTGGTATCACCTCTGCTAATAAATTTAATTAGCGGATTGATTTCACTTGATCTTGTAACGTTCTCAAAGCCCAGCTCTTTCGCTATTGCAGCGCATTGCTCTTCGTGCTGAGGATATTTGTAGCTATGCATGAATACAATTGCTAGTGATTTTATTCCACTGGCTTTGGCGTCTAGAAGCAGTGCTTTTGTTGCTTCAATGTCGAAGCTCTGAATTTCTTCTCCGTCAGCGCTAAAGCGCCCAGGTACTTCGATTACAGATGAAAAAATGGGCGTGGGTTTGATTATTTCTAAAGCAAAAATGTCTGCTCTATTTTGATAGCCAATTTTGAAGGCATCCTTCATTCCTTTATTCGTTACCAGCAATAAAGGTTCGCCCTTGCGCTCAAGCAGGGCGTTAGTGGCAACGGTTGTACCAATGCGCACCTGTCCAATAGTGGCATGGTCGCTGGTAGCGGTCGGATGTGCCTGGGCCTGATTTGAGTCAGCTTGCTTGGATGGGGGCGGACATGCCTGGGCCTGATTTGAGTCGGCCTGCTCGGAGTGGCCCGGATATGCCTGGCCCTGATTTGCCTTAACTTGACTGATGATTGTGGCAATTCCGACAATTGCAGGATCTTGGCTTTGATCTGGTAATTCAGAGAGAATCTTATAGACGAATATTTCTCCATCGGGTGCTTTCGCTACGATGTCGGTAAATGTTCCACCGCGGTCTATGTAAAATTCGAATGCCATGGCCAGATTGTAACGCCGATTAGATCCGAAATAGGGGTGGAGTCGACCCTTGATACTTAAGTTCTAAGTATTGATAAGTTCAATTGGCTGAACTAAAGAAAAATTTCTATTAGAAAACCACTGCTTGATTATTGTCACTGATTTCAGTGGTAAGCCTTTGCGGGCGGCAGGAATTGCTATGTGTCTGGCAGTTATTGAGAATGGACTTGCTTTGAATTTCATAGAAGTGCAGGGTAATTTAAGACAGGCATACAATGGTATGCGTGCACTTGCTGGCAAATAGTAACTTTACCGAGTTTTTCGTTTGCAAATAATCGATATACTATCCAAATAGTCATAAGAATGGTCTTTTTTCTGACTGCGAGCTGATACTAATCGAGAGTAAGCATGGCAATGAGCGCAAACAACATCCAAACAGCTACATCTACTTCTGTCAGTGACTCACCTGAGCGTCTTGAGCAAATAGCCAAGTGGCAAGCAGTAAGTGAAGAAGCTCACTCGGCTTTTGAAGTGCGGCGTTATACCCAAGCTGAGACACGCTTCTTGGATGCTTTGATTATTGCCGAGCAACTATCTGGTGTTGTCACTCCTGAAGCAAAGGATGAGTTAGACCAGAATATTATTACGACGATAGCTACGATGGCTAAGAACGCTGTTGATACTAAGCCACAGAGCCCCACGCAGTTTCTGCGACCCGCCTATAAAATCGTCGACGTTAGCGAAGAAGATCTCGTCAGGCTGGCCAAGAGCCTTAATAATCTAGCTGCGTTGTATCACTTACAAGGAAAGTTCTTCTTAGCTGAGAATCTATATGACCGCTGTCTAGACATAAAATTGGCTCTTTATGGAGAGGAGCACTTAGAAACTGCAATCAACTTGCACAATTTGGCTGTTCTCAACTGCGCCAAAAAGAAATGGGAAAAGGCCGAGATTCTCTTTAAGCGAGCTCTGGAAATCCGCGAAAAACTACTGAGTGAAAATGATCCCGAGTTGATTCCGATTTTGAAGAACTACGGCATTATGCTGCGCAAGACCTTGCGCGAAGACGATGCTAAGTCTGTGGAAGCTAGAATGGCTGCCATTGAAGCCCTCAAAGTCTCTTAGGCCTCCTACTATTGCAGTAAAGTGCAGCAGCGAGGCTGCGGTATCCGCGCCTCTAAAAATTCTTAGCCACAGGGGTCGTAGCTTTACGATCTTCAGCCTTAGCTGCTTCTAGTTCTATCAGAGTACGTTTGCGCTCAACTCCCCAGCGGTAACCCGAGAGTGAGCCATCGCTGCGCACCACCCGGTGGCATGGAATTACCACCGCCAGGGCGTTTGCGGCACAGGCGCTGGCAACAGCACGGACGGCCTTGGGCGCTCCAATATTTTTACCGATATCGGTATAGTTTCTGGTTTGACCAGGCGGAATTTCCCTTAATGCTTGCCAGACTCTTTGCTGAAAGCTCGTACCCCTTATGTCAAGAGGGAGGCTTAATCCTTGGCCGGGTTCTTCGATGTAAGAAATTACTTGAGCAATCACTTGTTCGAAATCTTGATCTCCTCCTTTTAATTCGGCGCGGGGAAATCGGTCTTGGAGATCGCGTAGCAACTCACCGGGATCATCTCCCATTAAAATTGCACATAAACCCTTGCTGCTTTGGGCTACAAGAATAGAGCCGAGAAAGCAGTCGCCAATGGCAAAGTAAATGATGGTGTTTTCGCCGCCGGCTTTATAGGCCGTTGGGGTCATGCCCAGCAGAGCATCTGATTCTTCGTAAAAACGTCCACTTGAATTATAGCCAGCGTCAAAAATTGCTTGGGTGACGCTGCTGCCATTACTTAGTTCTTGGCGAATTCTTTTGGCCCTATGGGCGGTGGCATATGCCATTGGTGTTAGTCCTGTTATTGATTTGAAGATGCGGTGAAAATGATATGGGCTGAGACCTGCACTGCTAGCCATTTCTTGCAGGGTGAGCTTGCGTTGCGATGTTTCAATCAGTCGACAGATGTTTGAAACTGTAACTAGATGGTTTTCCTGTTGAGAATTTTGTCTTGGTTTGCAGCGCTTGCAAGCTCGGAACCCGGCAAGCTCAGCTTCTTCGCAAGTCTGGTGAAATTGTACGTTTTCATATTTTGCGAGACGGGCACCACAAGATGGCCGACAATATACTCCGGTGGTTTTCACTGAGTATAAAAATTGACCATCAAATTGTTTGTCGCGTTCGACAATTGCTTGCCAACGACAATCTATATTTAGGGGTGGGTTGGTGGGCTCTTTCATGGCTTCAAGCTTAGCAAGGGAGTAATTACTGTGCACTCCGAGTCTTGCTTTTGAATTGGTGTTTTGAGAATTAACTAGTGCTTTTAGAACTTCCGGATTCTAGAACTTTAGTGCCTCTAGAAATTAGTGATTCTAGAACTCAGGATTGAATTTTAATTGATCGATGCTCTTTTATTGGCTGTTCTCTATTTAAGTGATCGGCATGGTGAAGTAGGTAGTGGTACCCCGTCCGGCTTCGGATTCGGCCCAAATTAGGCCACCTAGACGTTCGACGTTGCTGCGGGCAAGATACATTGCCAGTCTTGAACCGTAGGTATCTTGCGTGTGTTTACCTTCAATAAAGCCAACGAACATTTCAGCAATTTCAGACTCTGGTAGAGCAGGGCCAGAACTTGACACGCCAATGCGCATCTCGTTGCCTCTTACCTGGCTTTCCACTCGAACCCGCCCACCGGCCGCTGTTACCATGATCATGCGTTCGAGAACTTGTCGCAAAATGCCTATGATCGCTTCTCTGTTTCCTAAGATTGGCGGCAATCCGGTTACTGTTTTGTAGTCTAATAGAAGTTGGCGATCGCGGGCCAGTGGTGTCACTTCTTCAAGGCAGTCGGCAACTACTCTAGTGATATTTATCTGTTCTTTGACGGCAGCAGGTGGTGGCACAAAGCCGCCATACATCATTAGTAAGCTATCCACCACTCCTACCAGCTGGCTGTAGTGTAGGTGTAGCTCTGCTAAGGCCTGTCCGACCGATGGATGCATGGTATTGCGAGCATTAGCAAGGATGGCATGCCAGCTTAGTTCGGCCCCGGTTAATGGGCCGCGGATATTATCTTGCAGCATGCTAACGATTTCCTGACGCAGCAATTGATTTTCGCTGCGCAGTGATTTGTCGCGTAAGACCATGATGTAGCCCATTATTGAGCCATCATCACCGGAAAGTGGCTGTAGGTGTGCTAGTACCTGAACGGTTTTTTCGCTAGCTCGCTGGAATATCACTCCTTCAGGATAGAACTGATTGATCAGTGCCATCGGGTCGCCACCGTGCTGCGTAAAGGCTTGTCCCATGCCGTGACTTTGGGGCGTCTCGCCCGGTTTGAGAACTAAGTCGAAGCAAAGGCGTCCGGCGATTTCTCCTTCTGACATACCCGTCCAGTTAAGGAAAACTGGGTTGGCGTGCAGGATGTTGCCGTATTGGTCAAGAATGAGGAAGCCTTCCGTGGAACTCTGTAAAACAGCATCTAGTTGTTGTTGCAGTACGGTTGCTTGTCGCCCAGCTTGATTGACGTGTCTTGATAGTTCCGCCACTTTCTGTGCTTGGGTGGTAATTTGACGATTGAGTGTGTCGACTTGTTGGGTTGATTGCTCGGCAATTAAGCCCCGCTCTTTTACTGCTTCAACTTGCTTGTTCAGCTGAATCTTGAGATTTTGCGTAGTTGAGCGCATCGACAAAACCGCAGTATCAATTAGCTCTCCCAGCTCCAGCCAGTCTCCTGAAAGTCCTTCTAAGGGCGGAATTACTTGTTTATTGTTGGCAATCGCCTGGGTGCGACGCACTAAGAAGCGCAACGGGGTATCAACTGATTGGGCTATTTTGGCCGCCAGGAATAATCCAACCAAGCCGCCAAAGACTCCAACCAAGCCACCCAGTAATACAACTTCCACTAATTTTGACTGTTCGCTGGGAACCGGTTTGCAAACTAATATATAGCCGATAACAACTCGGTCGCTTTCCAGCGGCAGAGACATCCACCAGGCACCTTCTTTTTCGAAACCATTGGCTGGCACAATTAGATGATCTAGTTGCGGAATGCCTGTCCCCAGCGGTGAGCGGGCAACAACTTTGCTGGCGTCATGGCCGTTGAGGTCGAGCAAGAAGCGCATCGGCCCTGGTAGATTTTTTATGCCCTGGGAAAAGGCCGTTGTGGTTTTGATTTTTTCCGAATAGACAGCTAGCTCTACTCCCAAAACATTGGGATCTTCGATGCCGAAGCGAGAAGCTAGCGCTGTGAGGAAATCGGAATTGAGCGGCTGGTTGACAGCGATAATGCCTTTGTGGCCACCGCTCGAAAATGACTTGACTGTACTGATTGAAATTACGCCAGTTTTTTCGCTGAAAGTTGGACCCTTGTAAAAGTCATGGGCCAGAGCCAGGTCAATCACTGTGCTCTCTGCTTTCAGTGAGTAACCGCTTTGATTCGGGGTCTCGGTGCTAAAAAAGACATTTCCCTTTTCGTCGGTAACTTGAACGCTACCAGGGAAGAATAGTTTTTCCTCCGCTGCCTTGATACTGGCAGCAGCCTCGCCTTTGTTTTTGCCGTCATAGGCAGATAAAAAGCGTTGGTCGCGCAGCAGGCTGTCAACTAGCCTCTGGGTTTGATCTTGAGCGGCGGTCAAGCTTGTGTTTAAGCGCTGGCCGCGCACGCTAGCTACAGCTGAGGCCGCCAGGGTTCTAGTAGAGCGAAAGTCAAAATAGACAGAATAGAGAACGTGGCCAGAGACCACGATCACCACTACGGTAATGAGCGCAAACGTGAGCCTTGAACTCAGATTCAAAGAGCTACCACCAAGCTATTAACACCTTACAAAAGAACCATAAGAAGTTTAACCCCTTATGCAGCCTCTTGGAATCGGGTATACCCTATTTACCGGCTTGAGCCTTGCGGTATTCGGCTTGCACCTGAATCGCCCGGATTAACTGGTTGGGGCCTATGAAACCCAACTCCAAAAGAATTTGGCCTAGTGGCTTTGGATCTCTATCATGATCTTTGTCTTCGCGTTGAATGCGTAAAGACTCATCCAGCTGATAGATCGTTATGTAATCTAGTTCAACGAGAATTTGCCCCAGCAGCGTACGGCTTGGGTCCTGCTGTGAATTGTCTTGGGCTTCTTTGGAGCTTTTGGATTTCGGCATTTTCTTTTTTCGTTTATTACTTGAGTTGGAAAGCAGACCGCTGGGCAACACCCGAAGAATTCAACTTATGGCTGCTGGGTTTCCCCCCTGACCAGGTTCGTCGGTCTTCGCCGTCACCCAACGATCTGTGAATAGTGATTATAGACGAAATATCCTATCAATAGCAGTGCATTGTAAATACTCGCTTTGCCAGACTTCCTCCGCAACCTTTTGACAAGGGCTTACACTTATTATTCTGACAAATAGAAACTTTACCGATATCGGTGAAAAAATTGATTGAGCTTGGCAAGTGGGAGCGAATTTGACATGTTGAAGTACCTTTCAACCCTGCGTTTAATGCCGCCAACTCTCATAACTTCTACTTTGGAGGGGAGCTGGGCGATTCAGGTTTTGAAATCGGCCGTGGAACTCGGCATTTTTGAGTCTCTTGTTGACGGCCCACTTTCTGCCGCATTAATTGCTAAGAAGAAAGCTTTGCAAGTGGAAGGTACTAAATTAATTGCCGACTCACTGGTCGGCATGAATTTACTTGATCGTGCCGATCTAAACGGCAAGGTTCGCAGCACCGACGCTATCTACGAATTGAATATGACTTCCCAAACATATTTGATTTCAGACAGTCCGCTTTTTATGGGCATGTATCTAAAACAGCATGATGAGCTAGACAAGATGTGGCGCAATTTGCGCGAAACTATTCGCACAGGTACACCGGTAATGGCAGTCAATGAGGATGCCAAAGCTGAGGAGATTTTCCCCCATCTGGCAGAGGCCATCGTGCCTTTAAACTACTGCATTGCCGCAGATGTAGTGAAGTATTTGAAAGAACGCAATCAGGAGGCTGAGAGCGCCAAGAGCATAAAAGGGCCACAGCGTTCGCGACCGGCAAAAGATGGCGACGAAGAGGTCGACGTTGTCAGTGGCGGCAAAACCACGAAGAACATCAAGAAGGCGCTAAATATCCTCGATCTGGCCGCTGGTTCGGCTGTTTGGAGTATCCCCTTTGCCCAGGACAATCGCGATAATCATATTGCTGCCCTCGATTTCCCGGCGGTCCTTGCTGTTACGCGAAAAATAACTGAGCGCTTTGAAGTCTCTAGTCAATATACCGAGGTGCCCGGCAACTGGCGTGATATCCGGCTTACTCCGGGTCTGTACGATGTTGTCATCCTTGGTCACATTCTTCATTCGGAAGGTCTGGAGATGAGCAAGAGATTGTTGGCATATTGCGCAGCCGCGCTCAAAGACGGAGGCACTCTAGTGATTGCCGAATTCATGCCCAACCAAGAGCGCACAGCGCCTTTGTATCCTTTGATGTTCGGCTTGAATATGTATCTTGCTACTACTGATGGTTGCATTTTTAGTTTTGATGAAATTACAAGTCTTTGTCGCGCTGCTGGTTTTAGTGATGTTTATCGTCATCAGGGTGTAGAGTACGATTCGCCAGTTGTCTTTGCGACGAAATAAGTGTGGTGGCTGTCTCGATGACGGATCAATCTAAGAATCTAAGCCCAGGCAACGAGCCAATTTTTATTTGGGTTCAGTATAAAGAAGAAGAGATCAACAGCTGTTATTGGCAGGTCTATAAACAACTGCAACTGCCCCATCGATTGTTCTCTATGTTCGCACTTAGTTTTAGTGTGGCAATGGGTTATGTTCTGCTTTCGCCAGAGAGCCCGGTGTCTTCTGCGAATACCTTGGCTGAGTTGATGCAAATTGACTATCTGCCAGGTCTTTTAATTGCCGGAGTTGGTATTCCGTCTACATGTATGGCTATGGTGTATTTATTACTGCACCATTTGTCACAGGATAGTTTTCGCAAGCGACCGAACTTCCACTTCCCGATGATGTACCTTCTCTATCCAACTGGTATTCAGGTGCAGTTTGCAACGGGCACTGGCATGATCGATTGGCGACAATTTTCACTTGTCCTTGAAACCGGTGAAAGTTTTTGTTTGGCATCAAATATCAATGATGTTTTTGTTTTACCAAAGAGATGTTTCGCTTCGGCCGCTGAGGTTGAGGCTGTCAGGGCCATTCTTGCTGCCAATTCGCGTAATTTTAAGAAAATTGGCAAAGATTTCGATGCTACATCTATTGTCTACGAAAAGAAGGCAATTTCTTCAGTGATGATAGATGGCGAACAATTCTCCATTCCCGATATGCTGCCTCCACCCGGCATTATTGAGACTCCTGGCTTGCTTCAGCAGTCGCTAGACGACCTTAGCATCAATGCAAGCAATAGCACTAACACTAGCTCGAGCGCTAGCAACAATGCCATTGCTAACACCGATACTAACAGCGAAAATAGTACCAACACCTGTGCCGATGATGCTAAAGCTCCGGGCTCTCTCCCTGCTGCTAAGCCAGACATTGACACTAGCTATCCGCCCGCTCAAGCCTTAGAGAGTAGTTTGAAAACAGGGCTTGAGGTTGAGGTGCTCTATCAAACTGGAGAGATTGCCCAGGCTGAGAGTATTTATTTCTTTCGCAAGAGATTGGTGCTCTTGGGGATGATCTATATTAGTCTTGCTCTGCTCATGCCCCTCAATTTTCTTGCCTTGGGTTACGTCTGGCATCTGCCTCAAGCAACAGAAGTAGTAATGGGACTGTATCAGCAGTTTGTCCTTTTGCTGGTGCCCATTTATATTGGGCATGCTGTTTCTATTTATTGGAATATCATGCAGCGCACCAAGCTTAATGATGCTGCGGCTCAGGTGTTTGTCTTTCAGTTGACTGAGGAGGGCTGCGGTGTTCGTACCGGTGAACGCTATGTGGTCTTGGCGTGGTGGCACTTCGAGGAGTGTTGGGAAACTGATGAACAGCTGATGATGCTTCTTGGTAGTCGCGGCAGAACAATGTTTGTTATTCCCAAGAGAGCTTTTCCAGATCGGCTCGGATTGGCCTATGCCACAAACTTATTGCAGCGCAAAATAAAGCGCTACAAGGTGCTTGCTTAAGCTGTGAGATAGTTGGCCCAATAAAAAGTGAAGGGCAAGAACCTTAGTCTTGACCGCCTCCGGCCAAATTAGTCTTGACCACCTGCGGCCAAATCAGTCTTGACCGCCTGCGGCAAAACCAGGACCACTATCGGCATCGTCAACATCGGTATCGGCGTTATTGAGACGCAGTAGCTCCCGGCGCCATTCTAAGTCAGCCTGTGCTTCTTTAATTAGGCTGGCTAGACCTTGGAAATCGGCAAAGGAAAGATCAATAGCTAAGCCGATGTCGAAAGTTAGTTTTACCCGTTCGCAGTTGGGTGAGCAGGACATGCAGACCATGTGGTCTGGTCCGCAAACTTCGAACATTTGTGTTTCATCGCATTGCAGTGGATCTTTCTGCCAATCGAGATACTCAATAAACGTGTCGTCTTCAAGACTTTGCTGCACCAGCAACACAAGCGCCTGATATTGAGTGTTATTGAGATAGATAGTGACTTCTTGGCGCCGAAAATCGAGAGCAAATTCTCCGTTTTCTTTGTCTAGATATAGATCAGCAAAAGCATTGGCGAAACTGATTTGAAAAGCGGTGCTTGTCTTCATCTTTACCCTGGTTGTTTGAGCCACTGAGCAACATCTTTAGCATGGTAGGTGATTACTAGATCAGCCCCTGCACGGACTATACCCGTTAAGCACTCCATCACAACTTTTTGCTCGTCGATCCAGCCGTTGGCGGCGGCTGCTTTGACCATCGAATACTCACCTGAGACATTATAGGCTGCAATCGGTAATTTAGTCAGATTGCGGGTTTGACTGATAACGTCAAGGTACGGCAAGGCGGGCTTAATCATAACGATGTCGGCGCCTTCTTGGATGTCTAGCTCAACTTCACGTAGTGCTTCGCGACCGTTGGCTGGGTCCATTTGATAGCTCTTGCGGTCACCAAACTGAGGAGCTGATTCGGCCGCTTCACGAAATGGTCCGTAGAGAGCTGATGAGAACTTGGCACTATAGGCCATGATTGGAATGTTCTCGAATCCGTTTGCATCTAGCGCCGCTCTAATGGCGGCTATGCGACCGTCCATCATGTCTGATGGAGCAATGATATCGGCTCCAGCGGCAGCTTGTGAAACAGCTGAGCGAGCGAGTATTTCGAGGCTGGGATCGTTGAGAACTTTGCCATCGTGAACTAAGCCACAATGACCATGGTCCATGTATTCACAAAGGCAAGTATCGGCAATGACCATGAGGTCGGGGAAGCGTTTTTTAAGTTCGCGGGTGGCGCGTTGCACGATACCGTCATCAGACCAGGCGCCGCTTGCTTGAGAATCTTTGCTAGAGGGGATGCCAAAGAGCAGAACGGCGCTGAGGCCTAGGTTTACCGCTTCTTCAGCTTCTTTCAGCATTTCGTCTATGCTTTGCTGATGAATACCAGGCATAGACTTGATTGGGGTTTTAATGCCCTTGCCTTCGACAATAAAGAAGGGATAAATAAGCTGTTCAAGGCGTAAATGGGTTTCACGTACCATGGCGCGCAACGGTGCTTTGGAGCGCAGGCGGCGCATACGCATGTCAGGGGTGACTCGAGGCAAGACATACTTGTTGCTTGTCTTGTCCAGTTCTGCCGCTACAGTCTCTTTCATCTAATGGTCCTTATTATTGGGCAAAAGCCATATAGCTACTAAATATATCGCCTTGGCGTGCCTGGTTCGTGTCTATAAGTGATTCTGTTCGAATTTTAATGATGCCAAGAGTGCTGCCAGGCCCTTGAGCGTGTGATCTTTTGCTACCAAATCTACCCGACCTAGGCTTTGTTCGGCTGCAGAGGCAGTTATTGGTCCAATAGCAGCTATTTTAACTGAGGCAAGCAGGTCTTCTTTCGCTAGCGCCAACTTCTTTTTATGATCGGCCTTAGCGGTCTCGGTTTGTGATCTCTTCGACATTAGCTCGGCTTCAGGATGAAGTGGCTGTTGTGTATTTGCGGCTGCTCCAGGCTGTAGCTCTGGGTTGATATCAGAAATTGCTTGCGATTCACTTTCTGTTGCTGGATCCATTTGTCGCCCTAGTTGCAGTTCTAGCCCTAATTCGAGTACTAGCCCCAGGTTGCGAGCGGTTTGAGCGCTGGCTAAGGTGATTATGTCTATGGCTTTATCTTGCAGCAGAGCAACCAGCTCCACTGCGAGTTGCTCTTTGTTAGCCGGCAAGCCACTTTCGTAAGCAATGGCAATGTCAACTTTTGCGCCGGCGGCCTCTAGCTCTTCGGCTATTAATAATCTGCCGATATTAGTTTTGGGCCAGAGGAAGCGTTTCCCTGCAAGATTTGTCTGTTGTGGCAGCTCCGCTGCGAGGCTTTCGGCGACATATGCTGTTGGTTGGAAAGCCACGGTCAGTCCTGCTTCATTGAGGCTAGAGCTAGTGGCCGCACCGATGCTAGCCAGCTGGCAACAGCTAAGAGCTTGGGCTGACAGCCCGAGTGCTTTCAACCTTTGCAGGGTGAATTTCACTGCATTGTGACTGGCGAAAATAACCCAATCATATTGATCAAGTTCTTTCAGGGCCTGATCTAGTTTTGTATAGTCAGCGGCTGGGTGAACAGCCAAGAGGGCTCGTTCTATGGTCGTGGCGCCCTGCTCTTGCAGGAGCAGGGCAAAGCTTTCGGCCTGCTCTTCTGCTCGCGTTACCAAGACTCTTAGGCCCTGTAATGGTTTGTCCTGCATAGTTGATTGACTATCGAATTTCGGCTGTTGTGCGGTTACGGAGGTGACACCACATTTGGTGTGGATAGGCGCAGCTCTTCTAAGATCTTGTCGGCACCGGCATCTTGGAGCTTCTTGGCCAGGGCTTTGCCGAGTAAGTGGGCGTATTCTCTTGGTCCGCTGATTGAGTCGCGATAGATTTCACTACCGTCTAAGGCGGCAACGCAGCCCGATAGTTTTAGTTTGGTCTGATCGTCTGCTTGTACTTGAGCAAGGGCACCGGCTGGCACTGAGCAGCCACCACCAAGAACATCTAGGAAGGCGCGTTCTGCGGTAATTTCGTCTTTGGTATCTTTGTCTTCGATGCAGGCTAGCATTTCTAAGATATCTTTGTCATTGTCTCTGCATTCCACCGCGAGAGCGCCCTGTCCCACAGCTGGAGTACAGATATCGAGGTCTAAGTATTGAGTAATTTTGTCGTCAAATTCAAGGCGCAGTAAGCCCGCCGCTGCCAGAATCATGGCATCGCACTGGCCTTCTTCTAATTTGCGAATGCGAGTGGGGATATTGCCGCGCATATCGACAAACTTTAAGTCTTGGCGCAAAGCGCTAAGCTGTGCCGCTCTTCTTCGGCTCGATGTTGCTACGGTGCTGCCCGCGGCCAGTTCCATAAAAGAAGTTGCTTTGTTGCTAACGAAAATATCTCTTGCGTCCTGGCGGCTGAGAACGCAAGCAAGAGTTAGACCAGCTGGTAGATCGGTTGGTAAGTCTTTGAGGCTGTGAACGACGAAATCCACTCGATCTTCAAGCAGAGCTTCCTCTAGTTCTTTGACGAAAACACCCCTTCCGCCCAGCTCAACAATCGGGCGGTCTAAGACTTTGTCACCACCAGTGGTGATGGGATGAACTTCGAATTTAGCATCCGGGAAACTTGTCTTCAGGATTGCGATGACAGTGTCCGTCTGAAGGCGAGCTAACTTGCTCTCCCTTGTGCCAACGCGAATAGTGCTAATTTTTGAACTTTTCACTATGGCACTCGAAACCATCACTAATTTAAAATTGGACGCTGGGATGAGGGCGCAGTTTCCTGGATTTTCTCTTGCATCGCTCTGCTTTTGCGCGCTTCAGCACAAGCAGAAGATTGTTGTGATGCGAACTTAGCCATACTGTTTGTAGCTAGGGGGGAAAGTGGATCAAGATTGAAGAGTGTCCGTAGAGCTTCGGCTTGCTGCCGCAAAATCTCGTAGTCTTTTGTCGCCTTCAGCTGTACTGTTGGATGATGCAGGATCTGATTAATAATAGCTCTGCTAATCGCTTCCATGTCTTGTCCGCTAGCATTGAGCCCCGGTAAGACTGTGTTTTTGGCCATATGCTCTTGGCGAATAGCTTCAATCTTCTCGCGCAGAATGGCTATAGTTGGCACAACTAACTGCGACCGCTCCCAGTTGTGATATTCCTCAAGGGTTTCGTAGATGATGGTTTCAGCATCGCTGATTAAGGCTTCTCTGTAGGCCATGTTCTTGGCCACGATTTGGCTCAAGTCATCAGCAATATATAGTTCAACTCCGTCAAGCTCAGCCACCGCTGGGTCAACGTTTCTTGGTACGGAGATGTCGATGATTATTTGCTTGGGCGAGTTTTTGTGCCGTTGGCGGGCCAGCTCATCTCGTTGCAGAACAAATTGTTTTGAGCCTGTGGCAACAATAACGAGATCGGCTTGAGCTGCCACGGCTGTGCGCTCTTCGAAGCTAAAGCTAGTTTTTAGACGCTCTTTGTTGTTGAGCTTGTTGCTGAGGAAGTTTTCGATGCGTTCGCTGTTGCGATTGAAGAGTACTATCGGTCCTTGCCCTGAATCGGAAAGAAGATGCTTGGTGCAAATCTGACCCATTTTGCCCATGCCGATTATGGCTACTGATTTATCTTTCAGGCTACCGAGTAAATCTTTTGCCAGTTCAACTGCTGCCGAGCTGACTGAAACCGCTTTTTTACCAAGGGTTGTTTCTGAACGTACTCTCTTACCGTTTGTGAGAGCCAGCTTAAAGACTATATCGAGAATCGGCCCAGCTGTTCCGTGCTCAAGAGCGGCCTGGTGTGATGCTTTTACTTGCGACATGATCTGGCCTTCGCCCAGAATCATGCTGTCCAAGCCCGCTGCCACCCGCAATATGTGCAAGACCACATCATCTCTGAGCAAACGAAAATTCGGTTTGAGGGCCTCGTGATCGCTCACCGACTGCACGGAGCTGAAGAATAGGTCAATTTCCTTTAGGCCAGCAGCTACATCATCTACAACTGCGTACACTTCTGTACGATTGCAGGTTGACAAGATTGCTGCTTCCTTTATATGGGGAAAGCGTTTTAGCGCTTCTAAGGCATGGCCGATGCAGGAATCCGGAATGCAGAACTGTTCCCGGATGGCTATGGGAGCTGAATGGTAGTTGATGCCGCTTACGACTAAGTGATTCATGTTACCTGCGCAGAGCGCTTTTCAGAAAGGGAATCTTTCCCTCGACCCAGATTATAGCGACGCTTTAGCCCATTAGGCCTGAGTCAATAATCACAGTAAATAAAACGTATTCTCCATAAATGGCCACGATGACAATTAAAGGGAAATTCGTTTCTCCTAACCTCCCTATATTAAATCCGATTGGCACCCGATTCATCCACCTTTCGGTTGAAGAGAATTGCCATTTATGAGCATTCTTAAGATGCTCAATTTCTCACATAAACATTGTTGAATGAATTGTGGGCCGCTGGCAAAAGCGAATGGTTTGCTGTTTTTCCCGCTGTAGAGGTCTCAGACCATGTCGCCAGCTCGCTTTTGAGCTCAGGGTGGAAAATGCCCCCGAGCCAAGCCATTCCTTTTATCACTCTTAGGGTTGGCCTCGAAAGCATGTCATTCTTTTGATCAGGCAGATAATAAACGCGATTTTGACGCACTGCTTGCAGCTTATTCCAAGGCGACTGTCTCATGAAGGCCTGATTGTGAGCTTCGCAAGGCATGATAATCAAGTCTGGGTTGCTCAAAACTAGTCGCTCAAGGCTGAATCGGGGATAGCTGACATTGATATCGCCGGCCACATTTATGCCACCACAGGAGGTGATGATGCCATGAATAAAGCTCGATTTGCCGGCGGTCATCAGTGGTTGCGGCCAAACGCAATAGAAAACTTTGGGGCTTTTGTTGGCTTTTCTTATGATTATTGCTAGGTCTTGAAGCTTGGTTGCGAATTTTTCTGCGGCTTCCTCTCCCTCTTGGCAATGCCCGGAGAGTTCGCCAACCCGTTTCAGATTTTTACCGATATCGGTGAGCGTACTGTTGTCAACAACGACGGCGTTCAAATGATGATTCTTGATCTTGCCCGCCAGTTCTTCCTGTCCCGAGACCAGCATGACTAGATCTGGCTTCAGTCGGGCCAGGCGCTCCAGGTTTGCTGAAATAAAGGTGCCGACTTTGGTAATTCCGATTACTTCTTTAGGGTAGTCGCAAAAGCTCGATACTCCAATAATCTGGTCTTTGGCCCCGACAGAACAAAGTAGCTCAGTGTTGGAAGGGGCCAGGGAGACAATCCGCGGTTTCGGACTCATTTGAATAGTCTGATTTTGAGCGCTATTCTGGCTACTCGGTCTATTCGGAGCTTTGTCATTATTGGCGAAGGCCGCAGAAGGCCCCAAGCCAGAGCAGCTACTAATAAAGGCGGCCGTCAGCACTGAGAGATGGATAATTAAAGCCGGTTTTCCAGCCATGTTTGGGCTTCTTTCAAGCGCTCCTGATGAGCGAGACTTTGCAGGGTTAGAGTGCGATCAAGCAATTGCCAATCGAACAGAGTCATTCTAACCAATCGGTCGATTTGTTTTTGGTAGTCTGGGTCAGTCCAGCGAAAGCCGTCGTCGCTGGGTGGAAACATGGGCGGAATGTAGATGATATCTGTGTATAGAGTGCTTTGTTGGCGAGCTTCGTTGTAATAGCGCTCGCTGTCATATGTCATTGCTTGACAGATGTTCCAGCGTTGCCATAGTACCCAGGCATCGAGGGTGGAACGGTCTGCGATAAAGCTGCCAAGATGATTCTCTTCGGCAATCTGCGCTTTTAAGACTTGATTCTTAAATAGTTCTTGGTCGGGAATTTCGCCAGGATACTGATAACCCATTTCCAGGCAAAGTTTTCGCCCGAGTTCGGGAATGACTGGCAATGCCAGAAGCGGAGTCAGCGCTTCCACCAGGGTGGTTTTGCCGACTCCGCTTGCTCCAATCACTATGATGCGTTTGCTTATGGTCTTACTCTTGATTGCAGTACTTCTTAGTTATTTGGATTAGCTGGTGGTTGTTGCTGTTGTTGTGGCGGTCTTGCTGCTGGTGCAACAGCCGGAGCCGGTTTGGCCTGGTGGTTGCTTTCTTCTGGTTGACCACGCCGGCGCATTTGATCGGCTAAGTCGATACCAGTCAGACCTTTGATCATTGTCAGACTTTGGGCGGCAACATTCAAGACGTCTCCGCTTATCTTGCTGGCGCCAGTGGTATCACCACCGGTGGAAAGCAAGGTGATTGATCCGACCTTGGCTAGAGGAGAAGCGGCAGCTTGTACGAGATCAGGCAGCTTGTCGATAATCATCTGCATAACGGCAGCGTCATTGTACTGTTTGTAGGCTTCAGCTTTTTTCGACATGGCGTCGGCTTCGGCTTGACCTTTAGCTGCTGTTACTTGGGCTTCGGCAAGACCCTTGGCGCGACTGGCTTCAGCGTTTGCTATACCCATTGTGCGTACGGCGTCGGCTTCGGCTACTGCTCTCAGTTTTGTCGCTTCAGCTTGACCTTGAGCTGCTAGCTTCACCGATTGAGCATCGGCTTCGGCTAACATTGTTCTCTTCAAACCTTCTGCTTGAGTCATCAATCTAATTCTTGATTGCTCTGCTTCAGCGGGCTTGGTGATCTCAGCTTCTAGGGCTACTTGTCGCTTCATGACTTCGACTTGTTGCAGTTCAACTTCTTTCTGCGCTTCCACGATTTTTACTTTCTGCATTTCTTCAGTCAGTTTTTGTTGTGATTGCGCTTTGACAATTTCGTACATCATGTCCGATGAGGCCTTGGTTCTAGCTACTTCAGATTGATAGGTAGCTTGGCTTACTTGGAAATTCTTGGACGATTCTGCCACTCTGGTGTCAGCAGCTAGTTTGGCTTTTGCACCTTCTTCAGCCGCTTGCGCTTGGGCAATTTGAGCATCTCGTGAGGCGCTAGCTTGGGCAATTTGGGTTTCTTTGGTTGCTTCAGCTTCACCGATTGCGGCACTTCGTTTCGCTTCGGCAGTTTGCTTTTTACCGAGTGCTTCTAGGTAGCCAACAGAGTCGCGAATTTCTTTGATAGTGAATGAGTCAACAATTAGACCCATTTTTGCCAGGTCGGCAACGGATACTTCTTGCACTCTCGAAGCGAATGAATCAAAGCTTTGAATCAGTTCTTCTACAGTCATCGTACCTAAGATGGCGCGCAAGTGGCCGACGAGTGTTTCGTGGGCAACTGTGGCAATCTCATCGTTAGTCTTATTGAGGAAGCGTTCAGCAGCGGTGGCAATGGCTTCTTCGTCGCCACGCACTTTAACCTGTGCTACACCTTCTACGTAGATCGGGACACCATTTTTAGTGATCATTGCGGCGTTTGAGTGCACTTCTATAGTCATCACTTCTAGAGACAGCAAGTGTCTCTGGTGCATGACCGGGATGACGATACCACCGCCGCCTCTCAGCACCTTGATGCCTCCAGGCACAGCACCGGTAATAATCATCGCTTCGTTCGGGCCGCATTTTTGATATACGTTGGCCAAGAAGTAGAAGATGCTTAGAATGACGACAAAAGCAATCGCTCCTCCGCCCCAAAGCACAATATTTGGATCCATCTTTGCGTTCCTCCAAAAGCCTTCGAAAAGCCCCTTACTCGGAGCTTCCTCGATGGACTTATTCCCTGTTTTTAGTTAAAACCGTTGTCTATCAGATGTCCTAATGACTTCCTAATAACTTTTCAATCCTATACCGTATGTGGTGCCTAACACGGGATTCCAGTTCTTTTCTTTATATTCTTGACAACCTTTTGTTCCTGATATTTAATCTGTTTATCGGTCGCCGAAAGAGCTTTCGGTTTCGGTTCCTCGCGTCTCCGTCCTGTTGGCTTTTTGCACCATTTTAATGACCGTCAAGCTGCGAGTCAGAAAATGGTTCTACGAGTACCACAGAACCGTCTGTTTCGACAATTATCACCTTGGCACCGCGAGCAATTTCGCAGCCCTCCTTGGCTGGTCGTGCTGCTGAATTGAAGCGAGTTAGGCCGATAACGTAGCTAACTTCACCCAGTCGCCCCTCCTTAATAGGTGTGTTAACTTCAGCAATTTGGCCAATTGCTTGCTGCACACTGATTAAACTCGAGGCTGATAACTTGCGGGTGGCCCAGGCGAGCACAGCTTTCATGATGTTGGTCGCTACCAATCCGGCAAGCATTGCTGGGATTAGCGTAAAGGGTCCCATCCAGGGTAGTGCTGAACGCACGGCGATGCCGGTGACACCAAAGAAACCAATGAAGATAGAGATCGACATTGGGCTGAAAATACTCAGTAGAGTGAAGTAGAGGTTTTTCTGGCTGTGCCCGTGGCCTTGGTTTATCGCCAAATTTGCGTCGCGCCCGCTATTGTCTCCATCTCCGTCACCGTCGTGTCCGCTGTGACCATCCGCGGTGTGATGTCCTCCGGTCAACCCGCTGTGCCCATGGGCTATGTGCATGCCGTCGACGCTTCCACCGTCAAGATGATGAATTCCGTGGGCGGCGTCGAGAACTCCCTGGGCATGACTGCCGATTCCGGCTTCTCCGCCCGAGCTATCTGATTGAATGGAATGTCCGTCGCCACCGTCGCTACCGTCGTGACCGAAGTGGCCCATCATCAGGGTAAAGACAATGAAACCCCAGCCAAAAACTGTGCACATCAAGTAGGTTTGCCCGAGAAGGTCGAATCCTGTCATGTTTTAAAATACCGGCGTCGAAGTAAACTGTGTTCAAAAATACTGTATTCAATTACTGTCAATTCAGATACCCCGAAAAGATACCTGGTAAACTCCAAAAACCCGCCCAATACTAAAGAAAAGACTAATCAAGAGGGCGCGTCCCAAATGAAAAAAATGGGTAGCGATTAAGAAGATGACTCTGTGAATGAAAAGATGGAACTAGTCTTTGCCCACAACAACATGGATTTCGATTCTTTGTCAGCGCAATTCGCTCTGACAAAGCTTTATCCTAGCTGCAAAATGGTGTTGGGTTATCCCTTGACCGGCAATCTTCGCAGTTTCATCACTCTGAACCGCAGCTACCTGCCGATTGTTGAAGTTAAGTATGTCGATCTTTCTAAAGTGACGCGTTTCTTTCTTGTTGATTGCCAGCATTTCGATCGGCTTGATAGCGGTGTGCGCAAACTGATGGAAGAGAATGATCAGTTTGTTTCTCAGTCTCAGTCTGCTTCTAAGTCACACTCTGCTTCTCCTCCGCAGACTCCGATTGAGGCTCTCAAGCTCTGTCGGCCACTGACCATTTTTGATCATCATGAACGAGACAAAGATAGTCTAATGTCGCTAGCCACAGAAGATTCGCATGTTGAAGTTGTTGGATCTGCCACCACAATTTTGGTAGAGAAAATTCGCAAGAAAAAGATTGCACTGACTCAGTTTGATGCCACACTGCTCGCCATCGGTATTTTTGAAGATACTGGTTGCTTGACCTATGCTGGAACCACAGCTCGTGATGCTGAGTGTGTTGCCTTTCTTATTCAGCATGGTGCTGATTTGTCGGTGGTGCGCGAGTATATTCGGCCGAAAATCGAGCAAGAGCAAGTAAATTTGCTTGAGGAACTACTGAGAGCGGCTCAGGTCATCAATGTACAAGGTCATAAATTCGTGGTGGCAACGGCCCACGTGCCGAAATATGTTGAAGAATTAGCTTCGATAACGCGGCAACTACTTGATCTCGAAGCCGTCGATGGCGCATTCACCGTGGTGCACATGAAAGATCGCGTGCATGTGGTTGGCCGAGCCGATCCACGTGTCATCAGCGTTAAGCCAGTGGTGCAAGCTTTTGGTGGGGACGGTCATCCCGGGGCCGGATCCGCTGTGGTTAAGGGAGGGAATGTTCGAGAAATCGCCGAACGCATCAAGACGATTTTGCAGGAGCAGACACCACCTCAGCCTCTGGCACGTGATTTGATGGTCAGCCCCGTGCGCACCATTAAGTCAAATGTCTCCATGGATGAAGCCGGCCGAATGATGTTGCGGTATGGCCTGGATGGACTTTTAGTGGCTGAGGGCGAGGACCTTGTAGGCGTGGTTTCGCGCCGCGACATAGATCAATCTAGTCATCATAAACTCGGTCATGCAAAAGTTTCTGGATTTATGAGCAAGCCAGTGATTTGTGTCTCTCAAGACACTCCATTGAGTAAGATTCAAGAACTTATGGTGGCCGAAGACATTGGCCGCTTGCCAGTTTTGGATGAGAACAAGAAGCTAGTTGGTCTTGTCTCCCGGCGCGATGTGCTTAATAGTTTGTTTGGAGCTCACTATGCCCGACAGGAAAACGTCGCAGCACAGCGTGGCTCCTCTGCTGGCAGCGACATGGGGGACAGTTCTTCTGCTGATCCGGTTCGTGGTCTTGCTGGTACTTACACTGACGCAGGCGCTCATTCTGGTACTCATTCTGGCGTTGGCTCCGGCGCTCATTCGGATGCGTTCTCTAAGGCCGGGCGCCCTAACAAGAATTTGAGCGAGAAGCTCGCCCATGTCGACACTGACACAGCCTGGCTCTGTCGAACGATCGGACAAACGGCTCAAGCGCTAGGCATGTCGGCCTATGCAGTTGGTGGCTTTGTGCGAGATCTCTTGCTCGATGTTCCTAATTTTGATCTCGACTATGTCATCGAAGGCTCTGCCCAGAAGCTTGCCCAGCGATTGCTAGAGCTTTATCCCAACCGGCTGACGCTGGCAGCGACCCATGATCGTTTTCAAACCGCCACACTGGTTTATCGCTCCGAAAGCGCTGCCGTGGCAGATGCTGGCAGTGTAGCTGACATCAGTGAAGTTGACATCAGTGGAGTTGATATCGGCAGTCAGCAACAGGTCGAACGGGAAGTTGATTTGTCTACAGCTCGCACTGAGTTTTACGAGTTTCCCGCTGCCCTGCCTGAGGTTGAAGCCTCGAAGTTGGAGCAAGATTTGCTCCGCCGCGACTTCACTATCAATGCCCTGGCTGTATGTGTTAACCCTGAACGCTTTGGTGATTTGACCGATCACTTTAATGGCTTGCAAGATCTTGAGCGCAAGATCGTCCGCATTCTCCACCCCTTTAGTTTTATCGAAGACCCAACCCGTATGGTTCGCGCTGCCCGCTTTGCCGGTCGGCTGGGATTCCATCTCGATGCCAAAACTAAAGAGCAGGCGCGACGTGCTAGTCAAATGGGAATATTCGATGACCTCGGTGGTGTGCGCATAAAAGCTGAATTGAAGATGATTCTAGAATCTCCGCAGCGCTTACGTGCTCTCAATCTTTTAGCTGAGCAGAGTGGCAATCTTTGTTATCTTGATTCGCACTTAGAATATGGCGACGGTGTGCGCAAGACAATTAGACGGGCCGAGCGCTTGCTTGGCCGTTATAGTGTTGATGAACCCTGGGTTGTTTATCTGGGTGCTTTGCTTTCTGAGTTGCCACCAGAGAGAGTGCCAGGTGTGCTTGAGCGGTTGATGCTTACCAATCATCAAAAAGAAGTGATCGAAAGCGGTCTGGAATTACATCGCTTTATGCCTTCGAGTATCGGCGAGATGAAACGTTCTGAGCTCTATGAAATGCTGCACGGAAGGGCTCGTGAAGCTCTTGCTATTGCCGCTGCCGCTGGGCAGGTTGGCACTGATTTCCGTCGTTCGATAAAGCTCTATTTGGAAGAGTTAGCTGATACTAAACTTGATATCACCGGTGCTGATTTAATCGCTAGTGGTTTTAAGCCGGGTCCGAAAATTGGCGAGGCCTTGAAGCACGTTTTAGCAGAACGTCTAGATGGCCAAGTGCGCGGCCGTGAGCAAGAATTGCAAGAAGCCCTTAGCTATTTTAAGTAGGCATAATATGCACTACAGCGTCAGCGTATTTCTAAGAATGAGAAGTCAGTGCACTACGATTCAAAAATAATTGCAGCAAATGGCATCTCCATTAACGTGCAGGTGGCCGGAGAAGGGCCACCGGTGCTTTTCCTTCACGGCTTTCCCGATTCATTGCATCTCTGGGATGCCGTCTTGCCCCACTTTGTCGCTGCTGGTTATAAGGTCATTGCCTATGATCAAAGAGGCTTTGGTCAAACTGACGCGCCGGAAGGTGAAAACTCATACAAAATAGATGCCATTATTGATGATGCCATTGGTGTTTTGGCGGCGCTGAATATTTCCGAGAAAGTCATCGTTGTTGGTCATGATTGGGGCTCGGCCATTGCCTGGCTGTTTGCTATTCGTCATCCTGAGCTAGTGGAGCGTTTGGTCGCAATTTCTGTCGGTCATCCCACTTCTTATCGACATTCTGGCTGGGCCCAAAAAGTTAAAGGCTGGTACATCTGGATGTTTCTTTGTCGCGGCCTGGGCGAGTTTCTTGTGAGCAGAGACAATTTTCGCTCTTTCCGCTCTTTGCCCTGCGCTCAAGAAGACAGTCAGCGCCGTGTGCGCGATCTCAGTCGTCCAGGCCGTTTGACTGCTGGTCTTAACTGGTACAGAGCTAACGCTAGTGATTTATTTCTAGCGAAAATTGGTAACTGCACAGTGCCTACTCTGGGCATTTACGGCCCAGATATTGCCCTGACTGCTGAGCAGATGATCAACAGTGCAAAGTATGTTGACGGCCCCTGGCGCTATGTCGAGATGACTGGCTGCACCCACTGGATACCGCTGGATAAGCCGAGAGAACTGGCCGAGATTATTATTGATTGGTTGCGCACTGTTTAGTTGTGACCTCTAAGATCCGATCCGAACCTTTATGGGTTATTGTTATTCAGTGGTGTCGTAAGAGAAGTGGCTGTGAACTTGCTTAGAAAATCTGTATTGGTAAGTTTCTCACTGACGATAGCCGCTAGCCTGACTTGGTCTTATCTTCGTGCCCAAGAAGCTAAGCCGGCCAAGGAAGCCACAGCTGAGTCAAGAACTGGCGCAGTTTTTATCGATCAGGCAACGGATGAAATGGTTGGGCCAAGCCCTGAACCTCAAGAATTTTCAGTAGACGGTGCCTATCCACGAAGTGTGCGTGAGGCTCAGAAGAAGGTTCTCTGGGGTTACATCGATCATTCTGGAGCGTTTGTTATTCGTCCGCAATTCGATGAGGCCTGGCGTTTTGATAATGGTCTGGCCTGGGTTGTGAAAGGTGATTTTCGTGGCCACATAGATCGCAGCCTTAAGTCCGTTTCTGACAGAAAGAGAACGGAAAAGTATAGAGATCGAGATTACGAGCGCTATCGCATAGACTTTAAGAAAGATATTTTCGATGCAACTGGAACCAAGCTCATAGCTCCGGAAGCTAAGGGTGTGACTGTTTTCCGCTTTTCTGGAGGTTTAGCACAAATCATTCTGCCAATTGATTTGTGCCGCAAGTTCTATCCACGGGCGGTTGAGAAAATTGACGTCGATACTCAGTCTCGTGCCAGTTGTGGATATATCAATGAGGAAGGACGCATAGTTATTGAGCCTAAGTATGAAATGACTGGTCCATTTCATAAGGGTTCAGCTCTTGTGCGAAAGAAGAAAATTTGGCTTTTGATTGATCGCCGAGAGCAAATTCTACAGACATTTGAAAACAGACATGTGGAGCAGTTCTCAGAGGATTTGGCCTTAGTGTGTGATGGCAACGATAAGGGCTTTATCGATTGCTTTGGAAAGGCAGCTTTTAAGCAGAGATTTCCTGATGCTGGTTCTTTCTCAGATGGTATTGCGGCTGCTGCTGTGAGTCTATCTGAGTCAGAGAAACTCAAGTTGTTAGCCAAAACCCATAAATGGACATGCGGCTATATAGACAAGACCGGCAAACTTGTAATTCCAGCAAAATACATGGCGGCACGCCCCTTTCACGACGGCTTAGCAGCTGTCTTGGTTGGTCTCAAGTGGGGCTACATCGACACTAGTGGACAGGTCAAAATCAAACCACAGTTTGATGATGCCCATACTTTTTCTGACGGTTTGGCCGCCGTTAGAAATGCTTACCTTTGGGGCTACATAAATAAAACTGGAGCCTACGCTTTTCCTCAAAAATACGGTGCTCTCTGGGCGCCGAATGCTCAGCGCGACTATCTTGAGGTTAAGCCATTTAAAAGCCCTCTTACGCTTGTAAGTGCACCTGGGGATCGTTGGCGCTTTATTGACCGCACCGGTAAGATTCGCACCGATATCAGACCTGGCCATCCGCAGCATGAGGAAAGTCAATTTCGTGACGGGTTAGTGTTAGCAAAAACCGAGCCTGAGCGGAAGTATGGTTTCATCGATATCAACGGAAAGTTAGTACTCGAAGGCTGTAATGCCGATGGCCCGTTCTCCGAAGGCCTGGCCCAAACAATGACTTATGGCGATAAGTTTGGTGAGGTTCGCAATTGCGGTTATATCGATAAGTCTGGAAGGACGATAGTGCAACCAATCTATTTCTTGGTTCACCCATTCTGTAATGGTTTTGCATCTGTTTCCCATGGCCGCTGGGGCGAGACCAATGCGTATCATGGAAAATGGACATTTATTGACAAAACAGGCAGAGAAATTTCTCCCATGATTTTTGATGATGCCAAAGATTTCACAGAGGGTCTGGGATTGGTAAAAATAGGCAAGAAGTGGGGCTTTATCAATGCCAGTGGTAAGTTGGTCATTGCGCCTGCATATGACGGAGCTTCCCAATTTTCCGACGGGCTAGCTATGGTTAGAATCGGAAATAGACACGGATATATCGTGTCCGTCCGTTCCGCCACGTGGTAGGCGGCAATCGGTTGGCGTGGTTTGCTAAATAGGCGCGGCGATCGGAGAGGCTCGAATCCCGTTAGCGAAAGCC
>Ga0075163_10000065_pt1 | contig 109527 bp, 112 predicted proteins | sample JI1023141ADNA_FD_71478 | JGI IMG/M metagenome (GOLD analysis project Ga0075163, IMG submission 71478) | Wastewater effluent complex algal communities from Wisconsin, to seasonally profile nutrient transformation and Carbon sequestration -... | ecosystem: Engineered > WWTP > Effluent > Algae... | reverse complement strand
TTCGGGTACGATGTACGGGCAGTTGGTACACGGATCGTGATACACATTTACCCGACAACAAAAAGTTTCTTCTATAATAGGTTTGGTAAATACCGTTTTGGATTCGCCTTGTGCTACCACTGCACCGTTGCGCATAAAATAAAGCTGGTCGGCAAACTGAACCGCCTGATTAAGATCGTGCACAATGGCCAGCACGCCAATGTTGCGTTCACAAGCTTTTTTTACCAGACTAAAAATTAATTGCTGCTGTGCGATGTCGAGGCTGGAGGTAGGTTCATCCAAAAGCACGTACCGCGCAAATTTTTTTTCATCCCACACCTGAGCTAACACGCGCGTAAGTTGTACGCGTTGTTGTTCGCCACCCGATAAGGTAAGGTAATTGCGATTGGCCCAATCAGCCACACCGGTAAGTTCCATTACTTCATCTAGCAGTTCCTGATTATGTTTGGTAGTACGCTTAAAGTGCTGACGACCCATTTCAACAATTTGTCGCACCGAGAATGGAAACTGAACCTGGGAATGTTGTGGCAACACAGCCCGCACGGCAGAGAGCTGCGCAACAGAATATGAAGTAGCCGCTACATCGTTAATGCGCACTTCGCCTTTATAGTTTGTTAGTTCGTGCGATAAAATTTTAAGCAATGAACTTTTACCTGCACCATTTGGACCTGCTATGGCTGTAAACGTGCCGGGTTGTACGGATAGGTTTACCCCATTCAGTAAAGTTTTTCCGTTAATAGATAATCCGATATGCTTCGCCTCAATCATTTTGCAGTAAATTCATTTTTATAATTTGCCCGCACCAACAGAAAAATAAAGAAGGGCGCACCAATCAAAGCCGTAACTACTCCTATGGGAAGTTCAGTAGGTGCAACCAGTGTACGCGCCAGTAGATCGGCCAACAGCAATAAGATTGGACCACCTAATAATGAAGCCGGTAAAACCAACCGGTTGTCGGCACGAAAAATTACACGCACCAGGTGTGGCACCACTAAGCCGATAAAACCAATTATGCCCGCGAGCGAAACACTTACACCTACAGCCAGCGCACTAAAAAATACAATTGATTTTTTTACTCGCTCTACATCCACACCCATGTGAAAAGCTTCAGCTTCGCCAATGGCAATGGCGTTGAGTGGAAACTGGTAGGTTAACATCCACACACTTGATACGATTAACACCGGAGCGGTGATTAAAACTTTTTGCCAGGTGGCTCCACCTAAATCGCCCAACGTCCAGAATGTGAACATGCGCAGTTGATTTTCATCGGCATAAAAAATTACTAATCCCATTAATGCGCCTGCCAATGCATTGATGGCTACACCACCCAGAATAAGAACGGCAATATTTGTTTTGCCAAGTTGCCGGCCGATTTTCATCACTAGCATGGTTGCCACAAAACCACCGGCAAAAGCAGCTACCGGCATCACCAAACTCATACCCAACGCTGAACCTGTAAACAAAAAACTTCCAAACACCACAAACGTAACCACAGCCAGTGCAGCGCCACTGGAAACACCAATCAATCCGGGTTCAACTAGTGGATTACGAAATAAACCTTGTAAAGCTGCGCCACTTACGGCCAATGCGGCACCAATCAAAATCGTCATCACAATCCGCGGCAAGCGAATGCTCCACAGTACTGTTTCAAATACGGCATCGGGTTGTTGTGCCGTAAGGCCTACCTTATAGAATGCCATCAACATCATATCTTTTAATGGAATAGTTACCTGCCCAATGCTCAATGCAACTAATGCAACCACTACCAACACGATTGATAAAATACCAATTAGTGTACTTACCTTTTGTTGTTTCCAGGTAATGGCAGCTGTACTCATGGTTACTTAGTAGCGTGAAGTTGCAGAGCAAGTTCTTTTACTACTTCACCGAGGCGCGGACCAAAGTTGGAAAGCCTGGTGCCATCAACAGCCAATATTTGTTTCTTCTTGCCCGCAGGTAATTGTTGCACACCCGGTATTGTAAGCACACCTTCTACTCCACCCAATGCCTGCACGCCATTTTCAAACATGAGTAGAAAGTCGGCACGCGAAGTAATCAGGGTTTCGGTGCTTAATGGTTTGTAACCCTCCACTCCGGTTACAGCTGGAACTGCGCCTACATATTTTAAGATTTCTGAAAAGGTATTGGTACCCGCAATGTTAAGCGATGCTTTATCGCGATTGAATACACATAACACGCGCGGTGTGGTGTTCGATTGACTGACAATTTTTTTTACTTCGGCTAGTTCGCTTTCAATTTTATTGATCAGCTTTTTGCCTTCTTCTTGTTTATTAAGTGTAGTCGCTATTTTTTGAATGAGTTCTTGGGTGCCTTCAAACGAAAACTTCCGATCGATTGCCACAACTGTTATCCCTGCGGATTTGATGTGGTCAATTACTTCTGCCTTAACATAGTCAGCCTCCACTATAAACAAAGTAGGCTTAAGGCTGATGATACCTTCGGCACTAATGCCGGTACGATAGCCGATAGAAGGGAGTTTTTGGATTTCTGCCGGATACAGACTAGTGCGATCGGAGGCTACAATTTTTGAGCAATCGCCTAGCGCGCAAACTGTTTCGGTAATGGCACTGCCTGCAGTAATTATTCGCTGCCCCTGGACCGAGAAGAAGGAAAGCAATATCCCCAACTGAAGTATATATCTCATTGTTTAGATTCTTTCTAAATAGATCGCAAAAGAAGCTATTGTTTAGAATTAATCCAAATTAAATATGAATAGAGCAATCAGGTTTTAACGATGATTTTATTGTTCAGAATCGTTCGCTGAGATGTACATTTTTGAAATGTGAAATACCAGAAAACCTTCTAAAATAGCTCAAATGGAACATTTTAGAGGTGGCGCGATTTTATTGATCAATTTTCAAAACTGAGTTTACATGAGAATTTTTCTTTCGCTGGTTCTGTGGTTTATTTTATTAGTGTTGTGTTGGCCATTGGCTTTGGTCATGCTTTTTCTGTTTCCACTGGTGTGGTTGATCTTACTTCCTTTCCGGATTGTGGGGTTTACATTGGAAGTAGTCTTCAGTCTGATAAAAGGAATTTTGTTGTTCCCTTTTAAACTGGTGAAGGCAATCTGAGTTTGGAAGAATTAGTTTAACGATTCCAATTCTAGCTCGCGCTTCTTTAAAGACTTATCCAACCAAAACGTACCGGCTGGTACAAGTGATACGGCTAATGCAACAAGAGTGCTGAACCAATTCCACTTCATAGTTTTTATAACTGAAAGCGTCAGCACGATATAGGCCATAAACAAAACACCATGTGCCCAGCCTACTACTTTAACAGCCATCGGCATTCCGAAATAATATTTAAGCGGCATGGCAATCAGTAACAATACCAAAAAGGAAATTCCTTCTGCAAGGGCAACTTTTCTGAAAATTTTTAATGCTGTCATATGAATAAAGGCTGACCTGCAAGATACAGGTCAGCCTGATTTTATTAATCTAATCTCTAAACTCCTCTTTTAATCAATGCATATTCAATTTGTGGTTTGCCACGCTCGCCACCCGTAGTAATTGCTGTAAACTTAAGTTTGTAGTAATTTCCATCTGCGTCCTTAATCACATAAAACCGATCCGTACGAATAGTTGCCGGTGTTGTTGGCCCGCCACCATTACGCCAGGTCGTTCCTATTTTAAGTTGATTCTGTGCACCAAAAACAAGTGCCTCGATATTAGCTTCAGAGAAATTTTCGTAAGTCAGCTCTGCGGTTGTTAAGACCTGAACCGCTTCAACACCAACACGGTTTTGCAGTATTACATCCGGGAAATAATATGGAACAGGGCCACTTCCAAAATTGGTTGTATTTCCAAAGTGTGTCCATGCTATATCCCAACTTGTACGCGAAGGTTCCACCGTAACTGCACCAGCAGTGAAGTTTACATATTGAAATTCATAGGTGGAATTCTTGGTGATTTGAATTTCTGAGAAAGAAATAGCATTGATGTCAGCATGTTGCAATGTATAACCACTACCATTACGAATTACCCGGATTTTTTTCCAACCTAATGCTGGTGCTGGTGAACCTACACCATTGCCACGATTAATGATATATACTTTATTCTCTGTTGCAGTCGCTGAAATACTTGCAATAGCGGTCTTGGTTAAATCACCAGTAGGATCATCAATCCAGCCAACAGCTTGTGCTGTCCAGGTGGGAACAGGAGAGCCAGTAATTGCTGCAAATACCGCCTCGTAAGACAAGCGATTACGCAACACAGCTGTATCAGCATTAGTAACAGTTGCGAGATCGGCTTTATCTAACGCATAAGCCATCATCCCGTTCGATGAATTCAGGATTACACGAAAATCATCACCAGTATAAAAACCAAGATCCCACGAAGTGCGGGCAATGGCGGTTTGGCGATTTGCACTTAAATCGATAAATACTTTGTTAGGATAACTGGCTCCGCCACCATTAATCTCCATCCCACCACTTGCCGCAACAATTTCAGCAAACGTAAGCGTAAGTTGATTGCTTTCACCAACGACTAAGGAGGAAGGTGCATCAATAATAGTAAACACTAACGATTCATCGCCATCAAATAAAGCCACCTCTGTTTTGGCAACTACAAAAGTTACTTCATCACTTCCCACAGCTACCGGAATGCTTAACAGGTTTGAAACCGCGACAGGTGTGGTTGTATAGTCAGTTCCGTAAGCCACTCCACTCTCCGTAATACTTACAGTTAAATTAGCTGCCTCTGTTGCTTCGCGTGTTAGCGTAATGGTTATCTCTAACGAAGTTTCGGTGTCTGTTATGCCTAATTCCGTTGACTGAAACGACACCACATTATCCGGCAACTCCGGGTCTTCTTTGCAAGAAGAAAAAATTACAAGCCCGCTTATGGCTATTGTACTTAATGCACTTTTAAAAAACGTATTCATTGTTAAACATTTATTTAGTTAAGGAATAAGAAACACTCAGAAAATAAGATCGGCCATAGCCAACAGGCCGCGCACCACCACCCGCATGCACGCCTGTAGCGGCTGCAGTTGTATTGATACTCACCACATCAAACAGATTACGCGCACCGGCAGTAAGCGAAATGGTTTTGCCAAAATCTTTTTGAAGGGTGAAGTCTGCCCAATGAAATGCAGCTTGTTCTGCTAAGCGGGCTACTTGCTCGCCATCAACAGTTGCCAATTCAAAGAATGGTGTTACACCGGTAAACTTGTGGTACAACGAAAATTTTAATCCTGCGCGTGGTATGCGATATGATGCTGAAGTTGTTACTTCAGGCGACCATTGAAATTCTTCCAGGTCATCAAAACTTTCACTGTATGGATTGAAGCGAGCGGTTAATGCATACCCGGCATTCATTTCCCACACATTACCTTTTAACGTATTGCTCCAGGTAAAGCCTTTGGTTTTGTATCGATCTATGTTCAGATAAGTGGTGATAAGATTATTTCCTGGCTTCTGGCCGTAACCAATCATATTTTCAACAGCGTTGTAAAAACTACCCACCACCGTAGTGTATTTGAACTTATCAGTATCAATCACTTTCCAGTTATACGATGCATTTATACTGTGCGAGAGTTCAGACTCCAGATTTTCATTGCCTTCAATGGAATGACTGGCATCAAAAAAATCAAAATACAACTCGCGCAACGATGGTGCCCGGAAACCACGACCGTAAGACAAACGCAAATCTTGATTCTCGTTTAGTTTAATTTTTGTGTTGATAGATGGAATTACAGGCGGTGCCGCATAAACGGAATTGTAAACGGAACGTAAACCCGGCCTAACCTGCAACCACGCATTCACTTTCCATTCTGCAGAAAGAAATACTGCATAATCGCCCATGGTTTGGGTGCCGGTTTTTATTCTGCCACCACTTCCGGTTTCGTAATTAAAATCAATACCAGGTTGAAGCGATAATTTTTCGTTCCATTTATATTGAAATGTACTACGCCATGTAACTCCGCTAAACTTAGTTACATCCTGCAAGCCTGGCCCAAGCGCCAAACTGCTTTTGTTTGTTGATTCATCTACTGTTGTGGTTTGTGTTTCGCGGTTATAGTTGGTAAGTGATAAAACTCCATTAAACTGTAAGCGTTGAGAAAACTCATACGCACCTTGAACTTGCTGCATCAGTCGGTTGGTATAATACCGTTGATCCAATGCCTCGCCATTTACAAACACACCTGGATTATAAATATCTTCAAAGAGATAATCGGCCCGGTAATACACATCAGTCTTCTGTTTGTTATAACCCAGCAGTCCACTTGCTAAGTACTGTGTTTTAGGATGCCACTGTTTATCGCGACCCGCAGCATTACCTTGCCAGCCACCAAAATAATTACGACTTATATCTGCACGCGTGCGCCAGTTATTTTTTGCATATCCCAGACCAATACTTTCGTTATGGATTCCTTTATCCCAACCGTACTCACTTCCAACGGTTTCTTCATGCACTTTAGCCTGGAGTTCGAGTTTACCATCTACCGTTTTTTTGGTGATGATGTTGATTACTCCGGCCAGCGCATCGGCTCCATATACTACCGACATGGGGCCTTCAATTATTTCAATGCGTTCAATGGCGTTTACATTAAGCTGATTGATGTTTATCTCGTTGGTGGTTCCCTGGCGGCCAACCATCGGCACACCATCAATCAACACTTTTACATTTTGTCCGGCTAACCCTTGCATCGAAAGATTCGATCCACCCAAGGCAAGGTCCTGCGAAAAGCGAATGTTAAGTTCGGTGTTTAAAACATCTTGTAACCGAACCGCGCCCCGTGCGGCAATGCGTTCAAGCGGAATTGTTTTGATCTGATAAACGGACTTCCGTGCGGATTGAGGTTCGAACTGACCCGTAATCACTACCTCTTCCAGCACCGAAGTTTTTAGGGTATCGCTCTCCTGGCCCCAGATCAGCAAAGGGCAAACAAGAAGTATAAGCAGGGGTATTTTTTTCACGGCAGCAAAGATTAGAATCGTTCTAAATAAAAAATACCCATTTTGGTATAATTAATGACATTTGGCATTTGAATTCATAAGCCACAAATTTTTGGTACTTTTGACCGATTTCTTATGAAATCAGTTAATTCAAGAACTGATTTATGTCATTTTATAGCTATGATAAATTTACTTACCGATAACCCCACTCTTGAAAATACCCAAATAGGTAGCCTTAAGGTACTGTTGGACAAGGACGACATGGTTTTGCAAACCATTGAAAACTCTACCGATGCAGAAACAGTGCGCACCATGTTGATTAACCGCAACATCATTCACTTTTACTTTTGTGTGGATGGCCCGGCCGAATTTTCCTTTGGCCCGCATTACAGTCGTCAGATTGAAAAGCAACGCAATTATTTTTTTTACAACCCCGATGCCGATCTGCCCTTTCAGTTAAAGCTGGCACCCGGTGGCCGGTTGGTGATTTTATCCATCATGCTGGAGAGTCTGCACAAGTTGTTTACCCACGATGCGTTGCCCTTTTTAAAACCCGAAAATGCGAAGACCAAGTTTTATGATGAGCGTGAAATTCCGGCACAACTCTATGTAGTGTTGAATCAAATCTTCACCATAAGCTTAAGCCCGAATGCCGAGAAGTTGTACTATCAAGGCAAAGTGTTGGAATTATTAGGACTATACTTTTCTGAGAAGAAAGCCAACACCGAAAGTTGCCCGTTTCTTAACGATCAGGAAACGGTAAGAAAAATAAAAAATGCCAAGGAGCATTTACTAAAACACATGGATGCCCCGCCAAGCTTAAAGGAGTTGGCGAAAATTGCCGGGCTAAATGAGTATCAATTAAAAGTGGGCTTCAAAGAAATTTACGGCAACACGGTGTTTGGATATTTATTAGATCATCGGTTAGATCACTCGCGCATGTTGTTGGATACAAGCCGGTATCAGGTAAATGAAGTAGCCTACCAGATTGGTTACACGAATCCGAGCCATTTTATTGCGGCCTTCAAAAAGAAGTTTGGCATTACGCCCAAAAAATATCTAATGAACCGGCATTAACGCCTGCGTGTACGCGTAGTTCCGAATAACATTCCAAACACACCGCGTACCAATTCGCGCCCTATTTGTTTTGAAACAGGGGAAGACATCACTTCTTCCAGTGTACTTTTTTCCTTGCGGGAACGTGTGGTTGTTGTAGTGGTTCGCTGTTGCGTTTGTTTTACCTCCTCTTGTTCCTTCCGTGCAGTCTGCATCTTTTCGTCCAGCATTTCGAATGCACTGCGTGGGTCAACGGCATCCTTATATTTTTTATACAGCTCCGAAGCATCGAGATGACCTTTGTATTCTGATTCACTCAATGGCCCCATAAACGAAGCCGGAGGTGCAAGATGAGTTACAACCGTTTCGGTGGGAATACCTTTTTCATTTAACACGGTAATAAATGCCTGGCCGGTTCCTAATTGCGTAAACTGTTGCTCCATGTCGTAATACTCCGACTTCGGAAAAGTTTTGATCGTTTCTTTCAATGCTTTTACATCGTTGGGCGTAAACGCACGAATAACATGATGCACCCTATTACCCAACTGCGCCAATACATTGGCCGGAACATCTTGCGTAAGCTGTGTGCAGAAAAATACGCCCACACCTTTCGATCGGATTAACCGGATAATCTGATCGATCTGATCCATAAATGCTTTGGGGGCATCTTTAAACAACAAATGCGCTTCGTCTAGAAAGAAAATCAATTTTGGTTTATCTAGATCGCCCGCTTCGGGCAGGTTTTGATAAAGCTCGGCCAACAACGCCAGCATAAAAGTTGAGAACACTGCCGGCTGACTTTGAATATCGGATACATTCAGCAAACTGATTACACCGCGGCCATCTACTTTTTCAAACAGATCATCAATATCAAACGATTTCTCGCCAAACAAATGATTTACACCTTGTTGTTCCAGCGCCACAATTTTTCTCAGTATAGTACTGGCTGTAGCCGGAGAAATTTTTCCGTAATCATTTTTTATTTCGGCAGCACCGGCTCCTTCCGATAAGTAATTAAGAACTTTCTTCAAATCATTCAGATCAACAATGGGAAGGTCTTTATCATCGGCATACTTGAACAGAATCATCATTACACCGCTCTGCACTTCATTCAATTCCAGAATTTTGCTCAGCAACACAGGCCCAAATTCAGTAACAGTTGCCCGCATTTGCGCGCCTACTTTTCCGCTTAATGAATACAACTCAACCGGATAACCTGATGGTGTGTATTGAATACCAAGCGCATTCGCGCGTTCATTTATTTTATCGTTTACTGCGCCTGCTTTAGCCATCCCAGAAATGTCGCCTTTCATGTCGGGCATAAATACGGGCACACCCGCTGCCGAAAGTTGTTCGGCCAACAATTGCAGCGTGCGTGTTTTACCTGATCCCGTTGCACCGGTAACCAATCCGTGGCGGTTCATCATGCGCAAGGGCAGATTCACTTTTGCCGCTGCCTGAATGGCGCCTTCGTAAATTCCGGCCCCGAGGTAAATACTTGAACCAGAAATGGTGTATGACTTATTAATAGACTCGGTAAATTTTTCGGCTGACATAAGCTTGCTTTAAGAATTGCTGGGAATTGATTTTTGAACCAATCGAAAATTAGGTTAAAAAAACGGATTGATGTTTTAAGACTATTAAAGTTTTTTCTTCAACAGCCAATCTACCTGTGGATCATCTCCCATCCAAAAGGTATGTTCGGAAAAACGCTCAAATCCCCAACGGGCATAGAATTGTTGGGCTTTGTAATTTTTCTCCCATACGCCTAACCAAATCCATTCAAACTTATTAGAAGTTGCGTAGTCCATTGCTTTTTCCATCAGCAACCGCCCTACTGATTTGCCTTGTGCTTCGGTAAGTACATACAAACGCTGAAGTTCAATTACATTCTCGCCCAGGTAAGAAGTTACCTCATTACTTCTGCGCAGGCGTACAAAACCCACTACTTCGGCATCATCCAACGCCAGATAAAGTTTTGATTCGGGCTCGTGAAATTCCTGTTCAAGCTGCGGCAGGTTATACGCAGAATCAAAGAATGCCTGCAGGTTTTCAGGAGTGTTTGAATCCGCAAAAGTATCGGCATAAGAAGCTATGGCTACTTGCCGCATGGCAGGTAATTGATCGAACCGCGCTTCTTCAATACGAATCATATAAAAACAAAACTGCTTTATCCAGCCCACGTCATAAGCCCGACAAAGCAGTTATGATTAATAATTATTTATCTGAATAATTCTGGAAAGTATAAAGTACACCCAACGAGAAAGCCTGACTTAACTGCACACCGCTATCCTGATCGAAGTCGTACAACAAAATGCCTCCTAACGAAACGTTCACAAACTTATTCACTTTGGCAGTGAGGTTAAGATCTAAACGATGGTCGATTGTTTTTGCTTCGAGTGTTTCGTAGTTGGCAAACATCACGTACCGCCATTTCAGGTTCACATTTTCAGCAATGTCTTTATTAAAATCTGCTGTTAATTGGAAGGCCAGCCACTCGAAGCGCGTGTTTTCACCTACCAATACGCCATAAGGATTAATTGGACTTACCGCATCAAAGCGACCATTATTATCGGACACCACCGTTACACGTGGAGAAAAAGGTGAAAGATTAAGTTTGAAGTAATCAACGGGCTTATACTCAAAGCCCCACGCTGAAGTAATAAATGCAGGCGCAAAAATATCGGAGATAAGCGTGCTTTGTTCTACACCATTTATGTCTTTTGCATAGCTATACCCTTTGGCAAACTGCGATAGGAAGGAAAGTGACGAAGTGAAACTCCACTTAGGGGCAATCTCACGACCGTATTTGGTTTGAAGGAAAATCCGATCTAACGTTTTACGATAGCCTTGGCCCTGGTTGTTTACCATACCATACAGGAAATCGAGCTCGTTGTCCCAACTGTTTTTATCTTTTTTATAGTTGGCTTTGTAGTTTAGAAAGCCATTGAACCCGATAGAATTAACACCACCAGCCTTCCAGTTTGACGTGAAAGATGCCTGGTTAACATTTAATCCAGATTTAAAAGCTTTTTTCCAGTTACTGGTTGAGTCAACTTTTACTACTTGTGCCGATACCAACATAGAAAAAGCCATCAGCAAGGCAACAAAAAAGGGTTTTTTGAAAGAAAATAGGGACGTCTTCATAGGTTTTAAATTTTCGGTTACAAAAATAGCAAATAACCGAATGCCCCGGTTTGCTTAAAACCAGATCAGATGTCGTTTAACCGGATTTCGTCAAGCGCGATTTCAGTGAGCGGCTTGGTAATAAACTTGATCACGTGATTGTTGTTAACAATCTTGTCGATATCGCGCTTATTATCGGAACTGGAAAGGATAATTACTTTACACTTGCTGCGAACCAGTTCATTGAATTTCTCAAACTCGTATAGAAAAACAAACCCATCTACAATAGGCATGTTAATATCTAAAAAAATGAGGTTGGGAATATTTTCAGTTTCGTTCTGATGTTGCTTGAGGTAATCCAGCGCACCTTTTCCCGAACTCTTCACCTCTACACGTCTTGCAAACTTGGTAATTTCTATAATCCGCTTACTGATAAAATTATCAGTATCGTTATCATCAACTAACAAAACAAGATCAATCGTTTTAGTAGCGGCCATTTCCATTCGCAACCTGCTTTAATATTATCCCTGCACTTTTCAACTGTTGCAAAATTATTCTTTTTTGGCAGTTTCTAAACTTTTGGCCCTGTTGTTAGGGAGACACGTAAGTATTTACTCAAAAAAGTAAAAAAACAGGAAGCTATTGGGTAAGGATTCGGAGTTTTTCGCCTCGCGACACTTTAAAATCTTCTTTCTTGTTCCACTCCATAATGTCCTTAATGGTAACATTATATTGACGTGCTACGCTATAAAGTGTATCCGATTCTTTCACCTCATGCACAATAAACTGAGGCTGTGCAGTTTGTGACACAGATTCTTTTATTTGGTTGGATTTGGTCGCTAAAACCTGGCCCGGTTTAATTCCAGCGGTTATCTCAAGTGAATTCCACTCCAGCAAATCGGTAACACCTACGTTGTATTGTTTTGCAATCGAGTAAAGAGTTTCGCCTTGTTTTACCAAATGTGTGCCTGGTTTTTCAACAGTAGCTTCTTGCTGTAACGCCAACCGCGAAGAGTCAACAGAAATTTTTTCGATTTGAGCGATAGAAGTTTCAGTCTGGGTTTTAGTCTGAACTGTATTCACCGTTTCTTTTGGGCGAACCTCCCAATTAAAAAACGAATCGGAGTCAATCTCGGCTACTACGGTTGTTTCCTCGGTTATGGGTTCCAGAACGGGTACATTGTTCGTGTTTGTTGTAATAGGTTGCTTCACATTATCTAACCGTACCACATCGCCAGCCTTTAAAGATGCCGCTAATTGTTTATTGTATTTTTTAAGGCGCTTCAATTGCACCCCGGTTTGCTGACTAACCAACCACAAATCATCGCCCGAGCGAACGGTATAACTTTCGCCCGATGAGCGTATTTTTTTGCGGGCGAGATAATAATATGAGCCCACCAGTACGGTATGATCAATTGGGATTTCGTTGTACGTCAAAAATTCAGAAATACCAACACCTGCGCGTTTAGCTAATGATGTTGTTGTTTCGCCCGGCATTGCCTGAATGGCCAGAATTCCGTTGTGTCGTTTCTTTTCGGTACGAGCTGTTGGTTTAACTTCAATTACTTCTGGTTTTGATGAAGATGCAATGTTGAGGGTATTAAACTCTGAAGGCAATTTGCCGGTTGGTATAACCACCACGTAAGTCTTGTCGGCCGGAATTTTATCCTTCCGGATCCATTTGTTGTAATCGCGCAGAACAGATTCTTCCATAGCCAATTCGCTTGAGAGTTCTGAAAAGCTTTTGGCTGAAGTAATCGGATAATGCGAAACCTTTACTTGAGGCTCGCCTTTCACTGCATTTTCGAAAGCGACTTTATGCGCCAGGTATTTTTTTATGTACCAATATGTATCCGATGTTATATCCATGTGGCGTGCTCCATTGTACTTATCGCCCACCGAACGCTGCACTCCGCCACCACCCATTTGGTACGATTGCAGCGCGAGCAGCCAGTTATTGAACATGAAATTATTTTTCTTGAGATACCGGGCCGCTGCACGCGTAGCGGAATGGATGTTCATACGCTCATCTACATCTTTATCTACCCGCAAACCCATTTCCAGGGCTGTAAAATCTTTAAACTGCCAGAAGCCAACAGCATTGCTCACGGAAACGGCATCGGCAATCAATGCACTTTCTTGTAACACCAGGTATTTGAAATCCAACGGCAGCCTTTCTTCTTCAAAAATTTTATCAATAATGGGAAAATAAGTTTTCGCGCGTTCTACTTTGATATTAAAGTAGCGCGGGTGCTGCGTAAGTGCATCCACATCTTTTTGAATTTCGCGTCTGGCATCATCACGTATAGTGAGTGTCATGTCAGCGAAATGCATTTTATGAGGCACTTCAGGAGTTTGGGCGTATGAGGCAGCAACTCCAAAAAAAATGAGTGCGACTGCAAAAAATCTCATTGGGTTCAAAATTACGTGAAAAGATCAGGAATTGAAAATCTATAACGATAGTAAGCGTTATTTCTTACGCGCCATCATTATTCCATCGCGCAAAGGCAACAACATACACTCCACTCTTGCATCGGCAACCACGGCATCGTTAAACTCCTGCAGTGCGCGGGTATCTTTATCGGTTTTGGTTTGGGTAATCTTACCGCTCCATAAAACATTATCTGCCAGAATAAGTCCCCCGGAACGTACTCTATCAAAAACCAGGTTGTAATACTTCAGGTAGTTTTCCTTATCGGCATCAATAAAAACCAGATCAATGGTTTCGTTAATAGTTGGCAAAAAATTTAAGGCATTACCTATTCTGTAATCAACTACATCTTTTAAACCTGCCTGTTCAAAGTATCCGCGCGCGCGATTTTCCAACTCTTCATTTATGTCGATGGTAATCAGTTTACCTCCGGCAGCAAGGCCTTCGGCCAAGCAAATAGCGGAGTAACCGGTATAGGTGCCAATCTCCAGAATAAGTTTGGGTTGCATCAGTTTGCTGATGAGAGAAAGAAATCTTCCCTGCACATTACCCGAAAGCATGCGGGGTTTAAGCACCTGCGCATGCGTATCGCGAGCTATCTTTTTAAGCAGTTCTGGTTCGGCAGCGGTATGCGCTTGCACATAAGCAGCAATATCGTCAGGCAGAAACTCCATGAGCTGGCTCCATAATCAGGTAACTGAGTTTGTCTTCATCAAACATTTCAAATGCTAATTGTTGTAACTGTTGGGCGGAGGTGTTTTTTACGCGATCAAAAATTTCGTCCATAGAAGTTACGCGACCCTGATCCAGAATATTGCGGGCCATCATCATCATAAAACTCACGTTGTTTTCTTCGGCCATGGCAATCTGCCCCAGCAATTGTTCTTTTGACGATGACAATTGTTTTACACCCATGGGGGCATCATAAAGCTTTTTCAGCTCTTGTTTTATTAACACAAGACTTCGCTTTAATTGTTTGGGTTCGGTTCCAAACGTAATGGCAAACAAACCCGTATCGGTAAACGGAACATATTGTGCGCCTATAGAATAAACATAGCCATGCTTTTCGCGCAACGCGAGATTAAGTCTTGAGTTTAAACCCGAACCACCCAAAATACTGGTGAGCATGTAAAACGGACTGCGCCTGGCATCAGTAAAAGAATAAGCCGGGCGACCAATAGCACAACGCGCTTGCTTTACATCGCGCTGCAGGGTTACGGTGCGCGGTTTGTAGCCTTTAAATACACTTCGCTTTTTGGAAGACTTTAAAGTGGGAATAACACCGAGGTATTTTTCAGCTAGCTTAATTACCTGCTCCATCGAAATATTACCCACACACGAAAACACCACCCGCTTAGTGTCGAGGTGTTCGCGAATAAATTGCTGAAAGTTTTTGCGCTTAAAAGTGCGCACTGTTTTTTCGGTACCCAGAATATTCATGCCCAGCGAGTGACCTGCAAAAACTACACTATCAAACTCATCCTGAAGCGAATCGTCCGGATCATCCATGTACATCATCATTTCTTCCAGTATCACTTGCCGCTCGCGTTCAATCTGCGAAGTCGGAAAAATGGAATCGAACGTAATGTCGGTTAACAATTCCATGGCGCGCTCAAAGTAATCATCGCGCAAAGACGCGTAGAATAAAATCTTTTCTTTATCGGTATAGGCATTCAACTCGCCACCCAGCGACTCCAACCGATTAATAATATGAAATGCTTTACGCTTGCTTGTGCCTTTAAAGGCCATGTGTTCCCAAAAGTGCGCAATGCCTTGGTTGGTTGGTGTTTCATCGCGGCTGCCAATATCCAGCATCAGACCGCAGTGAACAATTTTGGTAGTGGTAACCCGGTTGTGAATAACACGGATACCGTTTTTCAGTGTGTAAATTTCGTACTCCCTCATAAGCGAAGTGCAAAAGTAATCTTTACACCATGTTGTACCAACCCCGAACAGAAATGCCCGTATGCGGGCAGGGCAGTTGACATATCGCAGGTAATCTTTGTAAAATAGCTGTTGTGTTACGGCACAAAAATTGAATTAGTGGAAACAAACCCTGGAACTATGGAAACCCAAAAAGTTAAAACCTGCTTTACCATCACCTTTACGGACGATCAGTTTAACCATGCACGTGCTTATGTGGAAGATATGAGACGCCACCCGCAGCGGGTGTTCTGGCGCGGCAAAGAAGCAAAGACCGATGATGAGTTGATTGTTGAACAAATTGCACACCGCATACTCTCGGGCTTTTACAATACTGATACTTACACTGCCAGCAAACACATTGTGCGCATGGAGAGCATGAGTTCTACGCGATAAGATTTTATTGGGATTGGTAAATTTTCTGTTTCCAAAGTTTGATTGGATAACTTAATTGGAGCGATAGGTATGAACCACGGCTGACTATCGTGGCAGTTTCATCAAGAGAACTATTAGTGAGTCTATAATTGATGTTTGCCTTAGTCTGCTCAAAAAGGCCTTTGGAGTAGAGCAGGGTAAATTGGAAACTATTGCGTTCATAATTGAAAAACTGCAGATTTAATCCTGCAATGATTGCAGCATTCCTTCTTCTTACAACAATATCTTGAATCACACAATCTCCCAAGCAAGCGGTATAAGTTGTGTTGTCATCAGTCATTGGCGGGGAATAGTAATAACTGAGTCCAGAGAGAAGCCTAATACGAAATAGAATTGCATATAATTCTTTAGGTGTCTTAAGCTTAAACATCTTAACAGTTGTTAAATGTCTTTGATAAGCAATTGGAAATACATTTAGTGTCTTAGTAATATTAGTTCGCCTAGTAAAACCAATAGAAGGCGACCCAAATCGAAAACCATAACCGAGGCCAGTTGAATTCCAGCCAGTTATTAGTGCGTCTTTATCAGTCCATTTATACTCAATAATTAATCCAGCATCTAATCCGAAATTATAATTATTTACCTTAAATGTTTCTCCCGAATTGGTTGCTTTTGAATTGAAGGGAAATTGCAAGCCAATTGATGGTTTAAGTTGTAACTCTCTCTGACCGTAAGCAGAGAGAGTTACAAGTGCTAGGAATCCTAAAATTAAAAGCCGAAACATTGATCAATATCCATCTTTTATTTCATACTCCCTGCTCCAGACTGAATATCCGAAAAATCGAGTTGTGTACCAATATTTATTAATGCCGTAAGATCTCTCGTATGGCCGTAAATTTAGTTCATTTCCACATCCATCATCTTCTAAAAAATCTTCATCCTCAAATGTGCTTTTACATTTGGGTTTTATTCTATAAAAATACTGTATTCTCTGGCCACAATCTGAATTCGAAACCCAAATGCCAGCATCGCTTTTATATTGTACCTTCGTTTTTGCCTGAAGCGAAAAATATACAGCTACCTTCTGGTAAACTATCTTATTATCCATTCTAAATCGGTCACTTTCATAGTCGAATCCTTTATCTTCCTTGGCAGAGGCTCCACTTTGAGTACAAAAAAGTTGAGTTCTGCCTTGCTGGGTACCTTTACTTCCATCCGCAAGAAGATGTAGCACATCATCACTTGTGCTAAAAGTCATGATTCTTTCATTTTGTGTGTTACCAATGATCAGGTCGGCAATTTCTGCCTGATATTTGCTCTCAAGCACAAAACATGTTTCCGATTGAAGGTCTATCTTGAATACATACTCTCCAATCTGAATTAGTCCATCCGAGTTGATAAGTGTCGTAATAAAATCGTTCGTATCAATTAACTCAACTTCTTCTGTAGACAAGGATTTGCTAACTCTGCCATTCGGTGAATCTTTAATTTTCAAACTCTTAAAAGGTTGGTAGCTATCTACCTCATCTAACTTTTGCACTAAATTTTTTTTAAAAGTCCCGTCTTGATTTCTATCAAATCAGTGTAAGACTGAATTGACCGGAAAGAGACTACACCATTGATAACTGACACATCCTGAGAGATAGAAGTCTTCTTCTCAGTTGCAGAAAAATCTATACTTTCTGGATCACAAGAAAGTAGAGCTAAAATGAAAACCGCACTTAGCCTTGCCAAGCTGGTCTTTGGTAAAAATTGATTCTTCATTGCTTTTTTTAGTAAAGCTATCCAGAGTTCAAAGTGAAAGTCAACGGGGTTTTCCCCGTATTTAATACGTGGTTTTTCCCGTTTTTTAAACGTGGTTTTACCCAACTTTGGCGGGTGAAACCACGCAATAGATTAAGCCAAAGATTTAAAAAATTGATAATCAATGTCTTACTAAATCCTATCCAATACTTTTTTGATGAGGCTTTCAACAACCTTGTTCGGGTCTTTCGCGAATTTATTTTTTATTCGGTTGGCTATAATCGCATTTGCGCTTAATACTTCGTGGCCCAGCAATCTACTAAAGGCATAATAAGCTGAAGTTTCCATTTCGAAATTGGTTAGCCAGAAATCGCCTTTGTGATAATAATTCAAGTCCTCCAGCAACTTCGGAAAGCGAATGGGTAAGCGTAACTCACGACCCTGCGGAGCATAAAATCCCGGACAGGTTACCGTATTACCAATCTGCATGTCGTTTTCAATCTGATCGCGCAAAGCTTCTGATCCGCGCACCACGTACGGCATAAACGGCAAACCGGTTTTTTTCTGAAGATCATGCGCAAGGCCGGTTTCAAAATCATCCATCGGCAAGTCATAAAAATTCATCAGGTTATCCAACCCAACCGCATAATCGGAAAGCAGATGTGTGCCAACCGGAATGTCTTCCTGCAAAGCACCTGAGGTACCAATGCGCACTACCTTTAATCTTTTCTTACGCGATTTTGGTTCGCGGGTTTTCAGATCGATGTTGACGAGGGCATCTAATTCATTAAAGAAAATTTCCACGTTATCGGAACCAATGCCCGTGCTGATAACCGTAATACGTTTGCCTTTATATTTACCTACGTGTGTGATAAACTCACGCTTGTTCATTTCAAACTCTACCTCATCAAAAAACTGACTCACCATATACACGCGGCTGGGATCGCCTACGGCAATAATCGTATCCGAAATATTTTTGGGTAGCAGGTTAAGATGATAGACACTGCCATCGGGATTGAGGATAAGATCGGTTTCGGAGATTTTCATGTGTTAGATTTTAAATTTCGGATTCAAAATTTCAAATTCCGATACTCAGTCAATTTTAAATCTTAAATTCTAAATTTTTAATTAACCGCTTTCGCAGGATTGCCAAACACCGTTTCGCCAGCTTTAACCGGAGCCACCACAACCGAACCGGCACCAATGCGCGCGCCTTTACCAATCGTAATACCAGAGACAATCGTTACACCGGAACCAATAAACACTTCGTCTTCAATTTTAACTCCGGGATTAATGTTACTACCGGCACCAATCTGTACAAAATCGCCTGCCGTTACTTCTACCCCAACAAAAGCTTTGGCATGAATAAGGCAATGGCTTCCAATGGCTGAGCCCGGAGCAAGATAAGCATGGGCATCAATAAAGTTTCCGTGACCAATAATCGCTTTTTCTGAAACAGTTGCTTTGGAATGAATAGCATTAACGGGTTGTACATGCCGAACTTCCTGCAACATCTTCACAATTGATTTGCGTAGTTTATTATCATCAACGGCCACAAAGGCTTCGCATTTTTTACCGATCAGTTTCAGAAAGCCATCGTTATCGGTATCGCCCAGAACGGTTATTTCATCAACCTGTGTGTTGTGCAGTTTTTTGTTGTCGTCCAGAAAACCGTACACAACAACTTCGTTTGTTTCAAAAATTTCGCGGGCTGCACGGCCCAAGGCATTCGCACCAAAAATAATTACCGGATTTTCCATGCCGCAAAGGTATAGAATTGATGCCGATGCGAGGCGAAGATTTTAGGAATTACGAATGAGATAAAGATGCACACCAATGGCTACAGGATAGAGTAACAAGTAAACAGGTGATGGACGCACAATACCCATTAACATGGTGGCCGGCAGTAAGAGTAAAAATATGCTGATTATTATAATCCAGGTTTTATAAGGATGCTCAGTCTTTTGAATTTGTAGAATCCGGTAGATCAGGTAAGCCACTACGGCTACATTAAAGGCCAACAGCAGGATGCGAATCAGAATCATAACTTAAAATTAATCGTTACCCCGGTTTTTTCTAACTTTACTGCATGACGCGGGAAGATATTCTTACCATCCTTCGAGCCCATAAGGCTGAAATTCAAAAAAAGTATCCGGTAGCCACTTTGGCTTTGTTTGGATCGTTTGCGCGTGGCGAGCAGAATTCAGACAGTGATATAGATGTGATGGTAGAACTTAAAGAACCCATGGGCTGGGATTTCATTGATTTATTGGAAGACATTGAAAAACTTTTTCCACAGAAAAAAGTTGATGTAATCAGTAAAAACGGAATTATACCACAACGTTGGAAGTATTTTAGCAAAGACCTGATTTATGTCTAAATCAGAATTATTGGTTGAGGATATTTTAAGACACATCAATGATGTTGGTGAGTTTATTACGGGTATGACTTCGGCTGAATTTCTGGAGGATAAAAAGACAAAGGCAGCCATATCCTTAAAATTATTGGTGATTGGCGAGGCCGCAAACAGACTTCCCCTAACATTAAAATCAAAACATCCTGAAGTTGAGTGGAACAAAATCATAAGAAGCAGAAACATTATTGCTCATGATTACGAGGGGTGGATTTTACCATTATCTAGAAAATCGTAACCATTCATATCCCTGAACTGAAAGAAGTAATGCTTAAAATCCAATCTGAGCTTTGAACCTTCCTGAATACGCCCTTATTGTTGCCGGAGGCAAAGGCACACGCATTAAAAGCAAGTTGCCTAAACAGTTTTTGGAATTGAAAGGCAAACCCATTCTTATCCATACACTGGAAGCCTTCTACCGGTATTCTGAAAACATAACTGTTATTCTGGTGTTACCTGAAGATGATTTTGCCATCTGGAATGAAATCTGTAAAAAATACAACTTCACTAAACCGGTAATTCTGCAAAAAGGTGGTGAAACCCGGTTTCAATCCGTAAAAAATGGGTTGGAAAAAATTGAAGGCAACGGACTTGTTGCTATTCACGATGGTGTGCGGCCTTTGGTTAGTGAAGATATTATTGGCGCTTCGTTCCGGTTAGCGGCTGTACATCAATCGGCAGTAGCGGCAGTAAGATTGAAAGAATCCATCCGCATGACGGATCAAGACAATACAAAGGCAATGGATCGCTCGCGTTTCAGGCTTATTCAAACGCCACAAACTTTTTCGATTGAACTGATCAAACAAGCGTATCAACTTAAAGAAGACCCCACCATGACGGATGATGCAAGCGTAGTGGAAAAGTTAGGACACACCATTTCTTTGTTTGAAGGCAGTTACGAAAACATTAAGATTACTACTCCTGAAGATTTGATTGTGGCGGAAGCACTAATGAAAAACAGGAGTTAGAAAAGCAGAAATAAAAAAGGGGCCAAAGCCCCACTATCTACTCAATACTAATTACTAAAGTCTCTTAGTATTCGTCTTCATTAAAAAAGAAATCTTCTTTAGTCGGATAATCCGGCCAAATCTCTTCAATACTTTCATAAGGTTGGCCATCGTCTTCCAACTCTTGCAGATTCTCTACAACTTCTAACGGTGCCCCCGAGCGAATAGAAAAATCTATCAACTCATCTTTTGTTGCCGGCCAGGGTGCATCTTCCAAGTACGAGGCTAGTTCAAGTGTCCAATACATAGTGGTTGTCCCTCCTGTTTAAATTTCCCGCAAAAATAAAATTAAATAGCCCATAGTCAAGAGTTGCGTGTCGATAGTTCAGGATTTAAAAAAGTAATCGTTTTCGGAGTATGTGTTCGTGCGCATACATCTGTGGATATTGACCCAAAAACGCCATATTTGCGTTCCTATTTAATAATCACCAACCATGGCAGACGAAAAAATAATTTTCTCGATGACGGGCGTAAACAAGATTTACCCGCCCCAAAAGCAAGTTTTAAAAAATATTTACCTCTCCTTTTTCTACGGAGCCAAAATTGGTGTGCTGGGTTTAAATGGTTCGGGTAAGTCGTCTTTGCTGCGCATCATTGCCGGTATCGATAAAGAATTTCAGGGCGAAGTAGTTTCTGATCTGGGCTATTCGGTTGGCTATCTGGAACAGGAACCACAGTTGGATAAAACCAAAACCGTAAAAGAAATTGTAGAAGAAGGCGTGAAAGATGTGGTAGCACTTTTGAAAGAGTTTGAAGCCATCAACGAAAAGTTTGGCGACCCGGAAATATTAGAGAATCCGGATAAGATGGATAAACTCATCACCCGCCAGGGGGAAGTACAAGAGAAACTGGATGCGGTGAATGCATGGGAACTTGATCATAAATTAGAACGCGCTATGGATGCGTTACGCTGTCCTCCACCCGATGCCAAAGTGGAGCATCTTTCGGGTGGTGAAAAACGTAGAGTTGCGTTGTGTCGCTTGTTGCTGCAAACACCTGATGTGTTGTTGTTAGATGAACCTACCAACCACTTAGATGCAGAATCAGTACAATGGCTGGAAGAACACTTGCGGCAATATCAAGGCACCATCATCGCGGTAACGCACGACCGTTACTTTTTAGATAACGTGGCCGGATGGATTCTGGAATTAGATCGCGGTGAAGGTATTCCCTGGAAAGGAAATTATTCAAGCTGGTTAGATCAAAAGCAAAAACGTTTAGCACAAGAAGAGAAATCAGAATCGAAACGCCAGAAAGCATTAGAGCGCGAGTTGGAATGGGTGCGCATGAGCCCGAAAGGCCGCCATGCAAAAGGTAAAGCACGCTTAAGTGCTTACGATAAACTGATGAGTCAGGAAACGCGCGAGAAAGAAGACAAACTTGAATTGTTTATTCCGCCTGGGCCACGCTTAGGCAATAAGGTTATTGAAGCTCACGGAGTATCAAAAGCATTTGGCGATAAGTTGTTGTACGAGAATTTAACTTTCTCTCTTCCGCCTGCTGGAATAGTAGGGATTATCGGACCGAATGGTGCCGGTAAAACTACGTTGTTCAAAATGATTACCGGACAACTACAACCCGATGCCGGAAAGTTTGAAGTGGGGGAAACGGTGAAGACCGCATACGTAGATCAGGAGCACGATGATTTAAAACCTGAGGACACCGTATTTCAAGCTATTACCGGTGGTCAGGATTTGTTGATGGTAGGTGGGAAAGAAATTAACTCACGTGCTTATGTAAGTAAGTTTAATTTTAGCGGAACCGATCAACAGAAAAAAGTAAAAGAACTTTCGGGTGGGATGCGCAACCGCGCACACTTAGCCATTGCCTTAAAGCAAGGTGGTAATTTGTTGTTGTTAGATGAACCTACCAACGATTTAGATGTGAACACGCTGCGTGCATTAGAAGAAGCCCTCGAAAATTTTGGCGGTTGTGCGGTTATCATTTCTCACGATCGTTGGTTCCTCGATCGCGTTTGTACACACATACTTGCTTTTGAAGGCGACTCGCAAATGTTTTGGTTTGAAGGAACCTTTAGCGAGTACGAAGAAAACCGCAAGAAGCGCGTAGGCGATGATCAACCGCATAGAATCAGGTATAAGAAACTCGTTAAATAATTTGAAGATGATACAATTTAAAAATTTGAAAATGATCGAACACACCTTCAAATTCCAAATTAACTAATGTTCAAATTTTCAAATTCGTGAAGGCATTCTACACCATTATTCTACTTGCACTCAGCAACACCTTCATGACCTTTGCGTGGTATGGCCATTTAAAATTTAAGGAGATGAGTTGGGGCAAGAACCTGGGGTTGGTAGCTATCATTCTAATCAGTTGGGGTATTGCCTTGTTTGAATACATCTTACAAGTACCAGCCAACCGAATTGGCTTCAAAGAAAATGGCGGCCCCTTTTCGTTAATGGAATTGAAAGTGATGCAGGAAGTAATTACGCTGGTTGTGTTTGTAGTGTTCTCTTTGTTGTTCTTCAAAACCGAAACTTTTCGGTGGAACCATTTGATAGGATTTATCTTTTTGATTCTGGCTGTTTATTTTGTTTTCAAGAAGTAATTGTATTTCGGATTCAAGATTTAAAATTTTGAATCCGAAATTATCTTATCTCCTCCCCCGGTTTCGTCTTCCAACGCTCGTGCATCCACACCCATTGTTCGGGATGTTCGCGTACAATTTGTTCGGTAACGTTGGTAAAGTTCTGCGTGTTCACAATCAAATCTGTTTCTTCATCGCCAGTACTTACCAACGGTATTTCTGGTAAGATATGCATGTGCTGTTTGCCGTCTTCACCAAGATAAATATATGTTGGCACCACGGCACAACCCGTGCGTAATGCCAATACGGTTGCGCCAATTGGAGTGGCAGCCTTCATTCCAAAAAAATCCACAAAACGACTTTTCACTTTTGTATCCTGATCGATCAGGATCGCAATGGAACCACCGGATTTCAATACTTTAAAGAGCCGCACACTTTCTTTGCCACGTTCTATGGCAATCGCACCGAATGCGTTTCTATATTCGAACAAGAGTTCATTCAATCGTTCATCTTTCAGGGCTGTTCCTATAATATTAGGATTTAGTCCTCGTAATGCCATATTGGTTACCTGCAGATCAAACGCGCCTACATGCGAAGTAAGAAACATAACACCTTTGCCTTTTGCATGTGCGCGCTCGTAATTCTCCAGACCTTCGGTAACTAAAAACTTCTCCAGATCGGCCAGTGACTTAACTTTTAATGAACGTAGAATCTCGCCAGCGTTTTTTCCAAGCATCACAAATACCTGCTTACTCATCTCGAGAATTTCGCGAGTATTTTTTTTGCCACTAAACGCAAGGCCCAAGTGGTAGATAGTTCGTTCACGCGGCTTGGGCGAAAAAGAATACGCCAGCTTGCCCAGCCAACCACAGAAAGCCAGCCACACTTTGCGCGGCAGCAGGTTTGAGAAAAAAATCAAAAACCGAACAAAGTAATAGAGCGAAGAATACTTGATTCGTTTTTTAAGCTTGCGTTTTTTCATAAAGCACCGCAAAGATACAGGCTTTGTTTAAATTAGAACCTGTTTATTACCATGAAGAAACTAATCATCATCCGCCATGCTAAATCCAGTTGGGATAATCCTGATCTGGATGATTTTGACCGTCCATTAAATAAACGCGGTTTAAAAGACGCGCCCCGCATGGGTAAACGTCTAAAAGAAAAACGTATTACGCCCGACATCCTGTTAAGTAGCCCGGCTGAGCGAGCATTGGCTACTTGCCAGGCAATCGCAAGCGTACTTCAGTTCGATCAATCGAAAATAAAAACAGATAAGCGTTTATACCATGCCGATGAAGATGAGATACTGCATGTTGTTCGCAATCTGAAAGACTCACCGCGCGATAGTGAAGAAGTGGTAATGATTTTCGGGCACAACCCCGGACTTACAGCGTTTGCCAATGCATTGCTGAACGAAACTATAGACAACATTCCTACGTGTGGGATTGTGGCTGCTGAACTTCCGGTTGAACGTTGGCAGGATGTTACGTTTGGTTGTGGGGCGCTATTGTTTTTTGATTTTCCGAAGAGCAAGCCAGATTAGAGGTAATTGGCTATTTATTCTGAGTTGGTTATATTTGATTACTGTTTAGCATATGGAAAATCTACACCTTCATATCAACTTAAGTTTTCAGCAATTGCTGGATGTTGTTCAACAACTTTCGCCTGACGAAAAAATTAAACTGAATGAATTCTTGTGGAATGAGAATAGTCCCATTCCGGAAGAACATCAGAAATTAGTTTTAGATCGTATAGCCAAAGCAAAAAATAACCCCGAAAGACTCGAAGATTGGGACTTAGCAGTCAAAAAGCTTAGGTCGTAATTTATGAATCAATATAAAATCTGGATTGATCCCGAAGCACTTGAGGATATTCAGAAAGCTACCGATTGGTATAATGAACAATTACCAGGATTAGGCAGCAAATTTCAAGACCGGGTAATCCATCAAATCAATTTGTTAAAAACTAATCCTCTGGGATATTCCATCAGGTATAAGGATGTTCGATGTTGCCTCGTTAAAAATTTCCCGTTCTTAATTCACTTTAAGGTAGTTGAAAATCTTAACCTTGTTGAGGTTTACTCCTTGTTTCACACCAGTCGTAATCCAAAAATCTGGTTAAAGAGAAAATAAATTCTCATCTCAAAATTGAAGTCGGCTCTGCCATTGAAATATTCATAGGAATGTCTTTTCGGGCCGCATCGTAAAGTTGTTTTTGTGTTTTATCGTTCAGGTCAAGCTCGCGAAAAGCTTTTGTAGTAATACCGGCACGCTCCGCATAAATTTCATAATACGCGGCCTGAATTACATCCAACATCGCAATAAATGCCTGTTGAGATGTTCCCCGATCTGTTTTTAATGAAACCACAGCCTCCTCCGGATTTACAGAGAGGGAGGGATCAACACCATTGTTTAAAATAAACTTTTTGATTTCATCTGTTACGCCCGCCAATGAATTTCTCGGTTCGCCTTCAATCAGAAACTCGTTCACTGAATTTATCTGAATAGCAAACACATTGCGTTGATGTATTACAGACGTTATGGGTTCATCACTCCACTGCGGTAACAACAACGTAAGTCCTCTTTCATTATTAATAACCGTGGTCATCAGAAAAAAGGTGAGCAAAAGAAAGGCTATATCAGCCATAGAGCTCGTGCTGACTTCAGCACTGCCCGTTTTGCGAAGAAGACTCATACATTTTGGGTTTTGTAATGTTGTAACTCCGGGTGTTCGTATTCGTCACAGAAAAAAGTCTCAATTCACTCGTTGGGTTAATTTTCTTTAAACGTTAAAATTCAGAATCTCTTCAGAATTAGTCTTGACTTTTGTACAAAAGCAAAACACTCATGCTGCGTATTTCACTTGCTGCGCTTTCTATTTTGTTTTCTACACTACTATCGTTCTCACAGTCGGTGGAAGATTCTAGTGCCTACAAGAACAGGAAATTGAAGGTTGAAGAAATAAACTTTGTATCGAGTTACTACAATCAAAAAGGAAACAACTCTGCCGTAACCGGAGGAATTGGTACTGAAAAATTATCGGACTTTGCCACTACTATTGATGTAAGGGTATCGCGTTACGATCTGCGTAAGCGAAAACATAGTCTAACTACCGAATTAGGGGTTGATGTGTATAGCTCAGCTTCTTCCGATAAGATAGATCCAAATACAATTTCATCGGCTTCATCGGGCGATGTGCGCGTTTATCCTTCAGTTAACTATGCTATAGCAAACGAACAAACCGGATCTACCTATAGCATAACCGGATCTGTTTCATCAGAGTATGACTACTTCTCGAAAGGTATTGCGCTTGGTTGGACAAAACTTTCGAAAAACAAGAACCGTGAATTTGGCATAAAGGGACAAATTTTTTTAGATACCTGGTCTGTTATTTTACCGATTGAATTACGAAACAGTAACAGCCTGCGGGGCACAAAACCAAGAGACTCTTACAGCTTATCGTTTACACTAAGCCAAATAATGACTCGAAAGTTTCAGGCTTTGTTAATGGCCGATATAGCATACCAAAGCGGGCAACTCGCCACCTTGTATCATCGCACCTATTTTACCAATGGTTCGCATAAAGTTGAAAATCTGCCCAACTCGCGTTTTAAACTTCCGATAGGTGTAAGGTTAAATTATTTTGCAGGAGAACAGGTTATTGTAAGAACCTATTACCGGTACTATCAGGATAATTGGGGTTTAAAAGCGCATACTTTTGAAATTGAAACACCTGTAAAGATTACTCCTTTCTTTTCGGTAAGTCCGTTTTATCGCTTTTATAAACAAACTGGTGTGAAATATTTTGCCCCTTACCAGTCGCACGCGTTAACGGAAAAGTACTATACCAGCGATTACGATTTGTCTTCACTATCCAGCAACATGTTTGGTGCCGGTATCCGCTATGCGCAACCCGGTGGGGTAATGGGTATCTCTCGCTTTAATGCTATTGAATTACGGTACGGACACTACGAACGTTCCACTGCCCTTACATCCAACATCATAACGCTACTCGCTAAATTCAAATAATATGCGTCTGTTTGCAATCTGTTTATTTCTGTTTGTGGCATCGCCCGAATGGCTTATCAATTTTGACACCGCTAAAGAAATCGCTTTGCGCGATCACAAATTAATCCTTCTAAACTTTTCCGGATCGGATTGGTGCGGCCCCTGCATCAAAATGAAAAAAGAAGTATTTGAGAATCCAGACTTTATTACCCTGGCTGAAAAAGAGTTGGTGCTACTACGCGCTGATTTTCCACGCTCTAAAAAAAATGCATTACCTGCTGAACTTGTAAAACACAATGAAGCTTTGGCCGAACGCTACAATCCGGAAGGAAAGTTTCCTTTTACCGTTTTATTAGGGGCAGATGGAAAAGTAATTAAAACATGGGATGGCTATGCCTTTGCGAGCCAGACTAAAGTAATAGCTGCTTTTACCAAAGCCATTGCCGATAAAAAGTAATGACAACTACATTGAAAACATATTGCAAAGGACTACGGTTAATGGGTAACCACTTTGAGTTTTCGGTGGTATCTGACGATGAACGATGGGCTGAAGCCCAAATAGACGAAGCAATTAATGAAGTTCAACGAATTGAAGCGTTGCTCACCACCTTTCAACCGAACAGCCAAACCAACCAGATCAATAGTAACGCTGGTATTACACCAATATCTGTGGATAAAGAAGTGTTTGATCTGATTGAACGATCGTTGCGGATTTCTGCACTTACACAAGGTGCGTTCGATATTACCTATGGATCCATCGATAAAAAACTCTGGAACTTTGATCGCACGATGACAACATTACCCGATCAAGAGACCGCTCATAACCTGGTGCGCTTAATCAATTTCAGAAATGTGCTGATGAATCATGAGAAGCAAACCGTGTTTCTCAAGGAGGAAGGAATGCGCATTGGCTTTGGCGGAATTGGAAAAGGGTATGCAGCCGACTGTGCCAAGGCAATTATGCAAAAGGCAGGTGCAACGGATGGCGTGGTAAACGCAGCGGGCGATTTAACCGTGTGGGGTAAACAACCTGATGGCAGTGCTTGGACCATTGGCATTGCCGACCCAAACCGGAAGCTGCCGTTTGCATCCTTGCAGCTAACTGATGTATCGGTGGCTACATCCGGTAATTATGAAAAGTATGTGGTGATTGATGGTAAAAAGTATTCGCATACTATTGATCCGCGTACTGGCTACCCGGTACATGGTATTAAAAGCGTAACCATTATTTGCTGCCATGCCGAATTAGCCGATGCCATGGCTACTCCGGTAATGGTAATGGGCATTAGTGCGGGATTAAACCTGATTAACCAAATGAAAGATATTGCCTGCATTATTGTGGATGATCAGGATAATATTCACCATTCAACCAACATTAATCTTAAAAATTACCAATGAAAAAGGTTATCTCTCTTGCTTTGATTCTATGCATTTGTGCCAGCTGTGTACCTGTAAAAGAATACCAGAAAATGCACCTGAACGATTCTGAAATGGAACTTGCAGCCCGTAAATCCCAGAAGTTCGAAACAAGTTTCCAGCTTTACCGAGAAGGTGCTTCTGGTGCTAATGGAGGAAAGAACGGAGGCGGTTGCGGTTGTAATTAATTCAGAACGATTGTCTACCCTGAAAAATTTATTCAATAAGATCCGGTGTCAGGAACTAAGCAAAATGCTTGCAGATATATTCTATCGGAGTTAGCACAAAAAATAATCAAACCAGAGTCTTCCGTGCCGCACTGTTCTGAGTCAATTTTATAATTGGTTAATCTGGCATTTATTGATCTCCATAAAAATAATCCGTTTGAATGTCAGCGAGATGCAGAACCCCGTGCAATTGTTCTGTTCTTTTTACTATTTTGGTTCCCGATATGTCTATGCAAGCGTCTTCCCTTTCAACCTGGAGTACAGATAGGATTATTGAGGATATTCAAGAGCGCAGGGTAGCGTTGACAAAAGATTTATTGAAAGATGATCTTTTGAGCAGCTACCTGGATACCCTGTATGAAGGTGCGAAACTAAGTTCTGTAAAGTCAGAATTTTTGAAGCGTGATCTAAAACAACTTTCAGAAGCCCCTATTGATCTGGTGCATTATTCTATGCTTATCCTCAAAGCAAAAGAATCAGACCTATGGCCAAACACTGCCATTATTGAAGAATTTATTCATGCCGAAATCCGGCCGGTGATTCTGAAATACATTGCCTGACGATAAAGTCGATAAAGGATACTTGGTATCAATTATTGGTTCTGGATTAATCTATCACTTGATAGAATCATAGATTTGGCACCGCAATCATTCGTTTAAATCTCATTTGAATAGGACAAAATCATTATCCAAAAAAAAGCGAACGAACTAATATTTCAGTTGCGTCCGCTTAAGTCGAGATGAGAGGATTCGAACCTCCGGCCTCCACGTCCCTAACGTGATGCGCTAACCGGGCTGCGCTACATCTCGAGGTTCTCAAAAATGAGGTTGCAATAATAGCAAAAATTGATGAACTCAAATCCTAATCTGAAACTTCAATTCTTCTTATTCTGCTTTAAATCACGAATAAACTTGCCCCAGTTAAAGGGATTAAGAAATGGATTGGTACGCGGCTGAAACCGGTCGGCTGCCGAAGTACTCCATTGATCCATGTAGTATTTATAATTCGCTGCACCGTCCATAGGTGTTGTCTTTATCATTAACGCAATCAACTCGGCATTTATATTTCGCTGATCAATGCCGTTATCCATCGGTATGTTCAGCGCCAGCACCGCTTCCTTAAAAACTTCTTCAGTAGGGAATGGCATTATCTGCACTTCGCGCAAATAAGTAATGTCCGATACCATTTCAATTACAATTGTGAGATTATCGTGGGCCCCCATCGGCACGATGTAATGTTGCCTATGGTAGCCAATAGCACTAACCACAACACTATCGCCTTCTAGTACCGGCATTGAAAAAAAGCCTGCCGGACTCGTGCTTGTTCCCCTACCCGCTTTGGGCACATAAATGTGTACACCAGGCAATACATTTAAACTATCGCTCACAAAGCCCGAAAGCTGAATGATTCGTCTTTTACTTTGCGCAACAGTTTCCGTTGATGAGCCCACCAGGATGCCCGCAAAAATGATTAAGCCAATTAATTTCCGCACAGTTTCACTTAATTAATCAACCAAAGATATAGATTCAGGTTGTTCTGGCCTAATCTGCTCCACCAACGGTTTTTACTATCTTAGCCGCACTATTTATGCGGTTAAAACATTTTAATATAGACCTCGGTGCACAGATTTTTCTGGCTTGCTCCGATACTTCGCGGTTGCGCATCCTGAACCTGATTTTGACCAACGGTGAAATGTGCATTACCGATCTGGAGCATATTCTGGAATTTACCCAAACCAAAACCTCGCGGCATTTGTTGTACCTCAAAAATTCGGGCATTCTTACTTCGCGTAAGATTAACCAATGGGTTTTTTATCAGTTAAAGGAAGAAGTGTTCGACATTACCCGTCAGATTTTTCAATTTTTAAGTCGCGACCCGGTGTTGCAAAGAGATCAGCAAGTGTTTCAAACGCTCTATACCAATCGCGAATTATCGCTTAACAAACTACAGATCAAACCTCTGAGCCAGCCGCGCTAACATGAAGTATAAATGTATTCTCTTTGATTTGGATCACACCTTGTGGGATTTTGAAACCAACTCCTCCACCACGCTGGCCGAACTGTATGAAGTCCACGATTTAAAAAGCAAGGGTGTTGGCAATATTAACGAGTTCAAAAAAGTATTCTCCAGAATCAATACCGATTTATGGACGCGCTACGATGCCGGGTTAATTAACCGCGATGAAATCCGGTTTCACCGCTTTCGTACAATACTGTCGCATTTTGGTATTGCAGATGAAAAACTTTCGATGTTATTATCGGATGAGTACGTAATGCAATCGCCCAAGAAAAGTGCCTTGATGCCAAACGCACTTGAATCGCTTGATTACCTGACATCGCGTTATCACATGACCATTATCACCAATGGGTTTGAAGAAATTCAAGGAACCAAACTTGCCTCATCAGGTATAACGCATTATTTCAAAAGCGTGGTAACATCGGCCCGAGCCGGACATAAAAAACCAGCCCGTGAAATTTTTGATTTTGCACTTACCGAAAATGGATTTGCACACCATGAAGCCATCATGATTGGTGATAATCTGTTAACCGATATTGGCGGTGCCCGCAATGCCAATGTAGATACGATTTATTATAACCCCGATAGGCTTGCACATCAGGAAACAGTAAACTTTGAAATCCATGATCTGAAGCAACTCACTGAGATTCTTTAAAAACATCGCTTAAACATCTAACTTTGCAAAGCATTAAGATTTAACTCTTCGAATTTTAAACACTACTGATATGTCAACCGGATTTTTTCATGTTCCAGTTCCTAAAAACGAACCCGTACTTTCTTATGCACCTGGCACCAAAGAACGCGCTGCTTTAAAGCAAGCACTTGCAGAAGCACGCGCTACCGTGGTAGATGTGCCTATGTACATTGGTGCTGAAGAAGTTCGCTCCGGAAATAAAAAACCGCTTACACCGCCACACGATCATAAACATTTGCTGGGTCATTTTCATGAGGGCGATAAAAGTCATGTAACGCAAGCCATTGATGCTGCACTTGCTGCGAAAGAACTATGGGCTGGTTTAAGTTGGGAAAATCGCGCCAGTATTTTTTTAAAAGCTGCTGATCTATTAGCAGGACCATATCGTTATAAAATTAATGCGGCCACCATGTTGGGGCAATCTAAAAATGCTTACCAGGCCGAGATTGATGCTGCTTGCGAGTTGATTGACTTCCTGCGCTTCAATGTATATTTCATGACCGAGATTTATAACGAGCAACCACAATCATCGCCCGGTGTGTGGAACCGTTTGGAGTACCGCCCGCTGGAAGGTTTCGTGTTTGCATTAACACCGTTCAACTTTACAGCTATTGCCGGAAACCTACCAACCAGTGCGGCCATGATGGGTAACACCGTGGTGTGGAAACCTGCTAACTCGCAAGTGTATGCTGCGAATGTAATTATGCAGGTATTAAAAGAAGCTGGGTTACCTGATGGTGTAATTAACCTGGTTTATGTAAGCGGGCCCGATGCAGGTGAAGTAATTTTTAATCATAAAGATTTTGCCGGCATTCACTTTACCGGAAGTACAGGCGTGTTTCAAAACATCTGGAAAACAGTTGGAAATAATATTCACAAGTATCGCTCATACCCTCGCATTGTTGGCGAAACCGGTGGTAAGGATTTTGTGATTGCCCATAAGAGTGCTAACCCACGCGAAGTTTCTACAGCACTATCGCGCGGTGCGTTTGAATACCAGGGACAAAAATGTTCGGCCGCATCGCGCGCCTACATTCCATCTAACATCTGGGATGAAGTGAAACAATATCTTGTAGAAGATCTGAAGAGTTTTAAGATGGGGCCAACCGAAGATTTTGGCAACTTTGTTAATGCCGTGATTGACGAGAAAGCCTTCAATTCCATTACCGGCTACATTGAAAAAGCAAAACAAAATCCATTGAATGAAATTATTGCCGGTGGTAACTACGATAAATCAAAAGGCTATTTTATTGAACCGACTATTATCGTAACCAAAGATGCTTCATCACTAACCATGTGCGAAGAAATTTTCGGGCCGGTGCTTACCATTTATGTTTATCACTCCGAAAATTTTGAGCAAACACTTGAACTGGTAGATAGCACTTCGCCTTATGCCCTTACGGGATCTATTCTGGCTAAAGATCGCTTTGCTGTTGAGCTGGCTACCAAAAAATTAGTGAACGCAGCAGGTAACTTCTACATAAACGATAAACCTACTGGTGCCGTGGTTGGTCAGCAACCCTTTGGAGGCGCAAGAGGTTCGGGCACAAACGATAAAGCCGGAGCAAAAGTTAATCTGTTGCGTTGGGTAAGTATGCGCACCATTAAAGAAACCTTTGTTACGCCAACTGATTACAGATATCCGTTTTTGGATAAAGAGTAAGATCAGGCTTTCGTCTGATCTTACTCTTCACCATTACTTAGTCAATTTCTTTTGCAGAAAAGAACCCGCAAAAGCAAAGAGTACTCCGTTCAATACCGAAGCCAAAACAACTATACCCGGAGCAAGCTCGTCTTCTGGTGCAATCCGGTTGAGGATTATTATTTTAAATAAGAACAAGAAGCCAGCCACGCCAACTATAAAACCAATCACTACACCTGTTATGTTTTTCATAGACTTAAAGGAAATTAATAAATCATAACGCTTACATAGAGTCAATCTTTAGGATTGGCTACCGTACCATTTTATATTTCTTGAGAAATACATCAGCAAACCAATAATCAGGAATAAGCCGATACTTCCAATCAGCAAACTGAAATCCTGTGCCTGTATGATGATGAAAATAAAAGTATAGAAGGAAACCATCAACAAGCCAAACAACAACACTACCGATTTACTTTTCAAAAAGCTGGTAGAGTACAACGTAACCAAAATGGTGGTCGCTATCGAGGCAATCGCGTAAGCTGAATTATAACCAACTTGTTCGGAGAATGATAACAACAGCGTGTAGTAGATAATCAATGCGGCACCAATTAAAATATATTGAAAGGGATGAATGCGCGTTTTGGTAGTAATCTCCACCAAAAACAACGCAGTAAAAGCAAGCAGAATAATCATTACACCATACTTGGCGGTGCGCGTACTTTTTTGATATTGATCGGCCGTAATTAACAATCGCACACCAAACTCAGAACCTGATAAGGTTTGGTCGCGATCCATCCACTTTTGCGAAAATGGTCGGTTAAATGAAAGTACTTTCCATACGGCCGTAAATCCAGAATCGGTTACGGTATGTTCCGGCAATAACTTGCCTTCAAAACTTGGGGAAGCCCACGTACTGGTTGAAGTAACTTCTGTTGATTTTCCTGTCGGAACAAAATACAAACTCTCACTTCCTTTCAGCTTGAGATTTACACTCACGTTCATCAATGCTTCTGGTCGCGATAACCAGCCCAGTGGTGTAATTATTCCGCTGGTGGTATAAACACTTGTGCCATCAACAGCCTGACTTGCATTTGCCTGTGGATATTGATTAACAGAAATTCCAATATCACTTAAAGGTTCCGATATTAAAGTTTGTTCACCTGTTTTCACTACTGGGTTTTCGCCAATACCCCTCAGGTCAGAAATTCCATTTAACAATACGGCTTCTTTCCAATGCACTTGTTCATCTGGAATACTCCAGGTCGAAAAATCCGGAGTAGCGAATTGCGCTTGCATCTCAATACCACTTTTGTACAGTACTACTTCAAAAATTCCACGCTTGCGCACTTCCGTTGTAATGTCACTCTTTACGCGATAATCTTCCGGTAAGAAATAAGCATAATGCTTTGTCTCCATAATTTCCTCCACTTGCTTGCCATCGTGCCAGGTTTTAATTTTTTCCTTTTTGGTGAATGGAATACGGAGTACTGGCCCCGATAATATTTGTGGGCCCGACCATTTATCAGACACTTCGCGAATTACTTCATCCGATCGGTACTGCCGCTCGCGAATTAAATCTTCAATCCACGATGATGGAATGAGTAGAATTAAAATCAGAAAGCCGATTGAAAATAATTTTACCATAATGGATTCGGTTATCCATTGGTTAAAGCGCTCAAAAATGCCGGGAGTTGGTTGTGTTTCCATGATTTGATTGTTTAATGAAAAGTACTTTGTATTTAAAAGTTAATGATTAAATTTTTTTATTTCCGCTGTTGCTTGATTAATTCTTCCATTGCTTCAAGGTGTTTTTTAAAGGCTGTGCGTCCGCGTTCGGTAATTTTATAGCGCGTGTTGGGTTTGCGTTCCACAAACGATTTATTCACCGATAGATATTTTTCGCGTTCAAGCGCTTTTAAATGTGTGGCCAGGTTGCCATCGGTGGTGTCCAGTAATTCTTTCAATGCATTAAAATCATACGAATCGTTTGCCACCAATACCGATACGATCTGTAAGCGCAACCGATGTTCCAGAATTTTGTCGAGGTTATCGAACGGATTCTTCATCGGTCGTATTTCTTATACATAAGCGTACCATACAAAACATGTAGCACTCCAAAACCTGCTGCCCAGAAAAGTAAACCATAACCCGGAAGCAGCGCGGAAATAAGTCCCAACCCGATTTCGCAATAGCCGAGGTAACGGATTTCATCAAACAGATTGGCACTGGCATTCAGCAAAGCTAATCCATAAAATACAAGGCAGGCAGGTGCAGCCACACCATAATGCCCGTTCCATAATAAAATGAGAATAAACAATGCGCCTGTAACCAACGGTATGGCCAGGTTAATTACCAATCTCTTACTGGTACTATTCCAAACTTGCACGCCTTGTTTTTTTGCTTTGCGATTTGCCAGTACATAGCCTGTTATCAGCGAAAGCGCTAACACGGCAATCGCTATGCTCAATAACTTTATCACTACGTCACCATCGCGCATAGACTCCTGCCGGTAGTTTAAGGGCGAGAGTGGATAATGTACCATAAAATAAGCTGCGGCTGCTCCGACAAGCGCATACAACCCGGCCAGTATTCCCGATAATCCGCTTAGCGATAAAAACTTTACCGACCGCTCCATCAGGTTGCGGATAGATTCCAGGTCTTTCTGGTAGGATTGGTTTTGGCTCATAGTAAAAGTACTTTGCAAATCAAAGTTACTGAACGAAATGGGGTGCTAAAGGTTTTCGTAATTTTTTTTTGTCGATTTGGATTATTGAGGCGCAATCAAGTAATATTGCACTCCCAAATTTTTCTCAAAAGCGGGAAAAACCAGATTAATTCTCCCTTAGCTCAGCTGGTTAGAGCATCTGACTGTTAATCAGAGGGTCCTTGGTTCAAGTCCAAGAGGGAGAGCTTCAAAATCCCGCGAAAGCGGGATTTTTTGTTTTTACCCTTCAGAAATTGATCTCATCAAATCTGACCCTGAAAAGGGTCGTATATTTATAGAATCATTTTTAGATTCTAGCGCGACCCCAAAGGGGTCGAACAATAAATTATGCCTGGCACATTTACTCAAATTTACATTCAGGTAATATTTGCCATTAAGGGTCGGGAAAGCATGATTTCTCCCACTTGGGAAGATCAGCTCTACAAATACATTTCTGGTATTATCCGAAACAAAGAACAGAAGCTCCTTGCGATCAACGGAATGCCTGACCACATTCACTTTCTGATGGGTATGAAACCTTCCTGCACGCTATCGGATCTGGTTCGGGAGATTAAAAAATCAAGCAACGAATTCATTAAAGAAAAAAAAATTACAACATGCAAATTTCAATGGCAGGAAGGGTACGGAGCCTTTTCTTATAGTCACACGGAGTTAGATAATGTTATCGGCTATATTCAAAATCAAAAACAACATCATACCAAGAAAACATTCCGTGAAGAATATGAAAAACTTATGAGTGACTTTAGAATAGATTATAAGCCTGAGTACTTGTTTGATTGGATCAACCCGACTTAAACATTTTAATGTTCGACCCCTTCGGGGTCGCGCCTGAAAGAATAAAATTCTTCTATAAATATGTAATCCCTTCGGGATTTGCAGAGTTAAAAGCTTGTTTCATTGATGATTCTCGATAGAAATTTTTCCTCCACAACGAACCACAACCTAAAATATTCGGTTGTTACGTTCGTCTTTACTACCAACCTCACACTATGTCGCAACCAAAAGCTAAAGTTTCGCTCCGTTCTGTTTTTAAAACCATCATCTGGCCCCGCAAAAAACTAATTTTCATTGGCCTTATACTCATTCTGATCAGTCGCGCGGCTGGACTTGTTCCGCCCTGGGCTACCAAGCCCTTTATGGATGATATTCTGGTAAACCGTGAGATGGATAAACTTCCGCTTTTGCTTACGGTGCTTACCATCGCTATATTAATCCAAGCCGTTACTTCTTATGTACTCACGATAATCCTGAGCGTAGAAGCCCAACACTTAATCTCCGTGCTGCGTGCTAAAGTTCAGAAGCATTTGCTGCGATTGCCGATTCGTTTTTTTGATAATCAAAAATCTGGAGCATTGGTATCGCGGGTAATGAATGATGTAGAAGGTGTGCGCAACCTGGTGGGTACGGGTTTGGTTCAACTGGTAGGTGGTGTGCTTACTGCCCTGCTATCGGTAGGTTTTCTGATCTATATCAATCCGTGGATGACGCTATTTGTTTTATTGCCCATGTCCATCTTCGGGATAATTACCTTAAAAACATTTTCCATTATCCGACCTGTATTTCGCGAGCGTGGAAAAATTACAGCCGATGTAACCGGAAGGCTTACCGAAACTTTAAATGGTGTAAGGGTTATAAAAGGTTTTAATGCCGAACCACAGGAAATAAAAGTATTTGAAAATGGTGTGGAACAACTTTTCAAAAATATTAAGAAGAGTTTAACCAGTACCAGTTTTGTTACCAGTGCCGGAACCTTTTTAGTAGGTCTTGCCAGTGTGGGTATAATGGGGTTAAGTGGCTACTTCCAATTAAGTGCCGGAGATTTTTTACAGTTCACCATGTTTATGGTATTTATGATTGCACCCATTATCCAGATGAGTAACATCGGTAGCCAATTAACAGAAGCGTTTGCGGGATTGGACCGCACGGAAGAGTTAATGAACATGCCCGTGGAAGATGATGGTACAGTACGCACCGTGCAGATTGGAAAAATTAAAGGCGACTTCGAATTTAAGGAGGTATCGTTCGCATACGAAGAAGGAAAACCCGTATTGAAAAATATTTCATTCTCGGCTCCTGTCGGAAGCGTTACAGCATTGGTGGGCACTTCGGGTTCTGGTAAAACAACTATTGCCGGTTTGGTGGCTACCTTTTTAAATCCGGATAGCGGAACCATTACGTTAGATGGAATAGATTTTTCTAAAGTTTCGTTGAACAGCTTTCGCAGTCAGTTAGGTGTGGTGCTGCAAGACGACTTTTTATTTGAAGGCTCCATTCGCGAAAATATTTTGTTTCCAAGACCACAGGCTACAGAAGCTGAATTACAACAAGCGGTAAGTGCAGCTTTTGTAAATGAGTTTACCGATCGCTTTGAAAAAGGATTGGATACGGTAATTGGTGAACGGGGTGTAAAGCTTTCAGGCGGACAACGCCAACGCATTGCCATTGCACGCGCCATTCTTGCAAACCCACGCATCTTAATTTTAGACGAAGCCACTTCAAACCTCGATACCGAAAGTGAAAGCTTTATTCAGGAAAGTTTAAAAACATTGATGCAAGGGCGCACCACGTTTGTTATTGCACACCGACTCAGCACCATCCGTCAAGCCAGCCAGATTCTGGTAATTGAAACCGGAGCTATTGCCGAACGTGGTACACATGATGAACTGATTGCAAAACAAGGTCGATATTACCAGCTCTATACTTATCAGGCTCGCATTTAACAGCGGATTAAGTTGACAACATGCAGTTGACAATTGACAACCAAACTAATACAATTGCCTTTGTCAACTGTCAATTATTATAGAAGGTGGCCCATAAATTAAGACATAATGACTGCTTTTGAGATAAAAACTTATCAAAACAAGCCATATAGTCCGAAAAATTAGCTCAAAAACCTATCGGCATACTTTTCCCTAAAGAGGTTGATGTGATTTTAAAACACATGTTAAACCTTAAAAAATTAAAATTATGAGCATCATCCGTTATAACACCAACGATTTTGTACCAACCTCTTTCAGTGCTTTGGTAGATCGCTTCCTGAATGATTCTATTACCCGTGCGGGTGGTTCCACCTTCGTACCCAAAACCGATGTAGTTGAAACCGCCAATGCATACGAAGTTCACCTGGCCTTACCCGGTGTTAACAAAGAAGACTTCAACATTGAAGTAAACGACAACCAGCTTACCATTAGTGGTGAGCGCAAGTTCCAGAATGAGAAAAAAGAGAAAAACTATCATGCTATCGAAACACATTATGGTTCTTTCAGCAGATCATTTATGCTGCCCGAAAATGTTGATGCCACTAAAATCAACGCGAAGTACAACAACGGTATTCTGGAAGTAAGCATCCCAAAAGATGAAAAGAAAGTTTTAAAGCAGACTATTAAAGTCAGCTAATAGAAAGTGGGGTTAGGTTTAGGTTAGGCGTTCTTCCGGAAACGGAGAACGCCTTTTTTTACACCACATCGAATACAGATAAAAAAATCTCTTTTCAGGCACATCACTTTCTGGCGGAAGCCGTACCTTACCATACAAAGAGAGATGGTATGAAGCGTTCGTTGTTGATTTTATTAGTAGCCTGTTCTGCTTTTATAGGTGCGATTACGGGTTCGATTTTTACATTGAAGTATTTTGATGCTGGTCCCACCTACAATTCTATTGAAGAACGGCAAAACCTGAAGCTTGCTAATTATACGGTTGACTCTACCCACTATAGAAGCAATGCGCCTATCAACTTTGAAACCGCAGCTAAACTGGTTACACCAGCTGTGGTACACATCAGTACCATTTATGGTGGCGGAAGATTTAGTCTGAATGCACTGGAGAAATACTTGAATCCGCATGTGCAATCATCGGGCTCGGGTGTTATTATTTCAGATGATGGCTACATTGTTACTAACCATCATGTAATTGAAAATGCAAACTCTATAGAAGTAGTGCTGAATAACAACCAACGGTTTTTTGCCAAGCTGGTGGGACAAGATCCCAATACCGATCTCGCATTATTAAAAATTAAAGCGCACGATCTTCCGTTTGTGAAGTATGGTAACTCCGATCATGTAACTACTGGCGAATGGGTTTTGGCAATTGGCAACCCGTTTAATCTTAACTCAACTGTTACAGCTGGTATTGTAAGTGCCAAAGCCCGCAACATTGATATTTTAAGGAATCAAAACAATCTGCAAATTGAATCTTTCATTCAAACCGATGCCGCTGTCAATCCCGGCAACAGTGGTGGCGCATTAGTAAACCTGAAAGGCGAGTTGATTGGCATTAACTCAGCCATTGCAACAGCCACCGGAAATTTTGATGGCTACTCGTTTGCTATACCGGTTAGTCTGGTAAAGAAAATAATGGACGACCTGTTGGAGTTTGGTTCGGTGCAAAGAGGCTTGCTGGGTGTGCAGATTAATAACGTTACACCCGATCTTGCTGAAGATCGGAATCTGAATGTAGTTCAGGGTGTATTTGTGAGCTATGTAAATAAAGGTAGTGCTGCAGAAGCTGCCGGTATTGAATCGGGCGATGTGATAGTAGCTATTGATAATCATCCGGTGGCCGGAGTATCAGAACTGCAGGAATGGGTGGCCCGCAAGCGACCAGGGCAATCGGTAATGGTTAAATACTTACGTTATGGTATTGAAAAAGAGGTGCTGTCTAAATTAAGAAATTTTCAAGGCTCGGAAGAAGTGCGCGAACGCGAGGTGAGTTATGAAATTGAAGGTGCACACTTTGAAGATGTATCGTATTCCAAATTAACTGAATTAAATCTGGATGGTGGTGTGCGCATTACAAAACTGGAAGCCGGAAAATGGAAGGCTGCCGGAATTAAAGAAGAGTTAATCATTACGCATATCGATAAAGTTGCGATTGATAATGTGAAAGACCTGAACCGCGCCATGGAAATGAAAAAAGGTGGTGTGCTGATTGAAGGTTGGCTGCATGGCGAGAAGCAAGCCATTGGGTTGGAGTGGTAAACTCCATTAAGAATGCCTAAATTGGGGTGTGAAAAAATTCCGACTTCGGTACATTGATTCAGAAATTGACAAGCTAACGAATTCGATTGAGAATTCATTGACTGGCGAAGTGTTCGATACGAGCATCTCACGTGTCAGACTTGGAGATTTAAAATCCTTAAAGAAATCAGAATGGGTGTTTGACTGGAGACTTGAAGTTAAATCTGTCCGAAACAAAGTTTATAAGCTTACAACTTCCAATAACCCAACTATTATCCAAGGCTTATTAAGCATTGAAGATAAATCTGATCATATTTTTATGCACTTGACTGAAAGTGCCAAATTCAATAAAGGAAAGGAAAAAGTTTATCTAGGCGTTCCTGGAAATCTAGTTGCATTTGCATGTAAAATTTCACTTGAAAGTGGCTATGATGGTTACGTTGCATTTGATAGTAAGACTGTTTTAATCGAACACTATAAGGAAACCTTAGGAGCTACACATCTTATCCGTCAGCGAATGTTTGTTGATCCGATTGCTGCTAATAAGTTAATTTTGAGATATTTTAAATGATATAACTATGGGACTAATAAAGGAACCCAAAAATGTTGACTTCACTATTAAGTCAGAACCTTGGACAAAAGAAGAATTAAAACAGTTCAGGGACGTGATGAAAAAACAACGTGCCCAAATTGCTAAAATGAAACAACTAGCAACTAAAAGGCGAACAAAAGTACCATCTTAAATTTCAGGTTATTCTTCCCATTTCACACCTATGCAAAACTTCGGTATTTCAGAAGCTCTTACCAAACTTGGTATCAAAAGATCAAACCCCGGTACTTCAACCGGCCAAAAGTGGATTCGCTCTAAAGGCAAAGCCATTCCCTCCTACTCGCCTGCCGATGGCAAGCTAATCGGCTCGGTGCAAGCCACCGATGATGTGGCGTTTGAGAAAGTAGTGAAGCAAGCACATGCTGCATTTCTGGAATGGCGGTTGGTACCTGCACCTAAACGTGGAGAAATTGTAAGACAGATTGGTGAAGCGCTACGTAAATACAAAGAGCCACTCGGCAAACTTGTTTCGTACGAAATGGGTAAATCTTATCAGGAAGGTTTAGGCGAAGTACAAGAGATGATCGACATCTGCGATTTTGCCGTTGGCCTTTCGCGCCAGCTACATGGTTTAACCATGCATTCAGAAAGACCACAACATAGAATGTATGAACAATATCATCCGCTGGGTGTGGTGGGAATTATTTCTGCATTCAATTTTCCGGTAGCGGTATGGTCGTGGAATGCGATGATTGCCTGGGTGTGTGGCGATACGTGCATCTGGAAACCATCTGAGAAAACTCCATTATGCGGCATAGCTTGTCAGCATATCGTAAATCAGGTATTCAAAAAGAATGGTGTGCCCGAAGGTGTGAGTTGTATTGTAAATGGTGATTACAAAATAGGACAGCAATTGGCGGCACATGAAAATGTTCCGCTTGTATCGGCAACGGGCAGCACCCGCATGGGTAAAGCAGTTGGCAAAACGGTTGCTGAACGTCTGGGGCGTGCGTTGCTGGAGTTAGGTGGTAACAACGCAATTATTATTTCTGAACATGCTAATCTTGAAATGGCTATTCGAGGAGCGGTGTTTGGCGCGGTGGGTACAGCTGGTCAGCGCTGCACTACTACCCGCAGGCTCATCATCCACGAAAGTGTGTATGAATCGGTAAAAGAAAAATTGAAACAAGCCTATAAACAATTAAGCATTGGCAATCCGCTCGATCAAAATAACCATGTAGGCCCGCTGATTGATACGCTTGCTGTAAAAGCATATCGTAATGCTTTGCAACAGGTAAAAGCACAAGGCGGAAAATTTTTGGTGCCGGGGGGTGTATTAAAGGGCAAAGGATTTGAATCGGGATGTTATGTAAAACCCGCTATTGCCGAAGTAAAAAACGAATTTGAAATTGTGCAGCACGAAACATTTGCGCCCATTTTATACCTGATAAAATATAAAACGTTGGACGAAGCCATTGGCTATCAGAACGGAGTGAAGCAGGGACTTTCATCGGCTATTATGACTACACGCATGCAAGAGATGGAGAAATTTTTATCGCATGCCGGGTCGGATTGTGGTATCGCCAATGTAAATATTGGTACGTCTGGTGCAGAGATTGGTGGAGCATTTGGTGGCGAAAAAGAGACTGGTGGCGGTCGCGAATCCGGTTCTGACTCCTGGAAGGCCTATATGCGCAGGCAAACCAACACCATTAACTTCGGAAACTCATTGCCGCTGGCACAGGGCATTAAGTTTGATGTGTAGTTTCGGGTTGCAAAAAAGTTGTAATAGGGTTATCTTTAGAATCTATCATTTATAATAAACCATGGCTGAACCCAAATACCGCATCGTAATGCTCATTGATGACAATGAGATCGACAATCTGATCAATCAAAAGATGATTGAGGCGGCAGCTATTACACAACACATCTACACACACACGGGCGCTAAAAGTGCAATCGAGTTTTTACGCAACATCGAAAAACTTGAGGTTGCCGATAAAGTGTTACCCGATCTGATCTTTCTGGATATTGATATGCCTCTAATGGATGGCTTTCAGTTTCTGGATGAGTTTGAAAAATTTGGCGCGCTGGTTAAAAAGAAATGTAAGATTGTAATGCTTACTTCATCTATCAATCCGCAGGACTTTAACAAATCGAAAAAGTACCTGAACGTAAAGCAATACGTAAACAAACCGCTCTCGCACGAGAGTATAATGAGTATTAACGTTTAATTGTTGGTGGTTGCTGGTCTCTGGTTACTGGTCAATCAATTATTGGTTATCACTTACCGAATACTGATTACCGACCACCATTTACTACTTACTGATCACCAAAATACTAACTACCACCCTATCCCATAATCCTCACCATGATTGCTGGAACCGCCCCAGAAACTTCCATGTTCCCAATCAAAATAGATAGCATTTATTGGCCCACTGGTGCGATCGTCAAATCGTAATCTGTAACCCATTCCTTGTAGTTCCTTGCGCACATAAAAGGGTGTGCTTTCGTGTAATAAGATATTACCATACTTAGGCTTGCGGTCTTCGCCACCCAATGAAAGCCAGAGCTGATCGGAGTTGAGATTAGGTGCTTCAGTTGATTCCTGAACAGTCATCCCAAACTCAACCACATTTAAAAAGAATTGCAACAAGTTTTGATCTTGCGTATCACCACCCTGCACCGCAAACGACAAGAACGGTTTGCCATCTTTAAGTGCCATTGTTGGTGTAAGTGTTACCCGCGGTCTTTTGCCCGGTTCTACTACGTTAAAAGGATTTTCTTTCGGATCGGTTACAAAACTTTGCATGCGCTGGCTCAAACCAATTCCGGTTTTACCGGCAATGCAAGCGGGGTTCCAACCACCACTTGGTGTGATGGATACCACCCAACCTTCTTTATCGGCTGCCTCTACGGAAGTGGTGCCCAGAAAAACCTGATTGAGATAATCTTCTGAAAGTGGTGAGGTATAAGTGGTGTTAGCCGCCTGCGACCATTGCTTTAAATAATCTTTATAGGGATTGGTTTTGCCTTCAAAAGGATATGGATCGCCCGGACCGGTTTTGGTATCGTTGCGTTCCCAGTTAATAGCCTTCACTCTTTCTTTCGCATACTCTTTCGAAAGCAAACCTTTAATGGGTTCTTCTGGTGCAAAGTATGGATCGCCATAATAAAAATCACGATCGGCAAACGTAAGGTTCATTACCTGGTAAAGTGTGTGAATGTATTTGGCTGAATTAAAACCCATCGCTTTCAGGTCAATGTTCTCCAACATATTTAATGCTTGTAACAACACCGGGCCTTGTGTCCACTGTTGCATTTTATAAACCTCAATGCCTTTGTAGTTTACACTGAGTGGTTCTTCGGTAATTACTTTCCAGTTGGCCAGATCTTTTTCAGTAATCAAGCCGCCTTGTTCTTGCGTGCCGCGTGCAATTTCTTTGGCGATATCGCCTTTATAAAAACGATCGTAGGCCGCATAGATAGCTTCCTTCCGCGATTTACCTTTCTTCAAGGCTTGTTGTTCGGTGTCAACCAACTTCTGAAGGGTAGCGAGTAAATCTTTCTGCACAAAAATTTCTCCGGCCACGGGCGCTTCACGTTTTTCACCCAGGTGCGGAAGAAAAACAGCTTTTGAATACGGCCATTGTTTAATCCTTTCTTTCTGACCTTCAAAACTATTGGCAGTCTGCGCTTCAATCGGGTAACCTTCTGCCAACTGCATAGCGGGTGTTAATACATCTTTCAAACTCATGGTTCCGTACTCGGCCAACATAACCATTAGCCCACCCGGTGTGCCGGGAGTTACCGCAGCAAGTGGGCCATATTGTGGCGGATAGTTCATGCCTTTACCTTTAAAGAAATCGGCTGTAGCCCCGGTGGGCGCAACACCCAATGCATTTATGGCAATAACTTTTTTTGTTTTCGGATTGTAGATGAGCGCCTGTGTTTCGCCACCCCAACTCAATACATCGAACATGGTACAGGTTGCAGCAAGCATAGCACACGATGCATCTACTGCATTACCACCCTTACTAAAAACCATTGCTCCGGCTGTAGCCGCCAACGGCTTTCCCGTAATGGCCATCCAATGTTTGGCATGCAACGGAGGTTTTTGAGTAGTTACCGGTAAGTTGTTGAAAGATTGGGCTATCGTTAAGCAACTGATAGTGGATGCCAGCGTGATTAACAAAAGTTTCAGTTTCATAGCGGGTATAGGTTTAGGCCAAATGGTTAATTCGTGTAAATGATTACTTTCGATAGACTTTAAAAGTACTACAACCCCGCGCGAATAGAAAAGCCGCTGCGGGCTGAAGGAGTAAATGTTCCACTAACGGAAAAAACATGCATACCGAATTGATTAACCGGTTTTATACGGCCTTTCAAAAGCAAGACTGGCAAACCATGAACAGTTGTTACCACCCCGAAGCCACGTTTTACGATCCTGCTTTTCGCAATTTGAACAGCAAAGAAGTGCGGGCTATGTGGCACATGCTCTGCTTAAATGCCCGCGATTTTTCACTCACCTATACGGATGTAGCCACCAATGAAAAGACGGGGCAATGCCTTTGGGTGGCTACGTATACATTCTCAAAAACGGGTAATAAGGTTATAAACCGCATTGCGGCCGCTTTTGAGTTTAAAGCAGGACTAATTGTAAAGCATACCGATACGTTCGACCTATGGAAATGGAGCCGGCAGGCATTGGGGGTAAGTGGTCTTTTGCTGGGCTGGTCAGCCCTGGTTCAGAATAAAGTGAACGACAACGCTCGCAAGAGCCTGGCCCGGTTTATAGCCGAACACCCCGAATATCTATAGCCCGAAAAAAGTATCGGAATTTGCTCGATTTCGATGATAATTCAAAAAAACTATTACCTTTGGTTAGTTAATGAGATAATTCCCACCTGAAAGTAGTCCACTAATCGTGATCTTTATTGGCAGGTTTTATTGAGTTAGCAAGAACATTTATCACTTAATTTCAAAAACAAAAATGAACATTTATGTAGCCAACATTCCCTGGAAGGCATCCGAGGAACAATTGAAACAATTATTTGCTGAGTACGGAGAAGTAAGCTCAGCGAAAGTTATCATGGACAAAGTTACCCAGCGCAGTCGGGGATTTGGTTTTGTAGAAATGGCCGATGACACTGCCGGTCGTGCAGCAATTAATGGCCTGAATGGTTTCGACTTTTTAGGAAAAGTATTGGTAGTTAACGAAGCACGCCCACGTGAAGAAGGTGGTGGCGGTGGCCGTGGTGGCAATCGTGGTGGTGGCGGTGGCTACCGCAGAGGTGATTTCAATAAGGATTATTAATTCGGTTTGAAATAATATTACAAAGCCCCGCAATAGCGGGGCTTTGTTGTTTAATAGACCTTTGCCTGATTCTAGGAAATGCTTTTAAAATAGTTTGCTTATCCAACTAATTTGGGTCAATATGTTTAAAGGACAATGATGCTCCATAGATCAATTCTTTTATTACTTCTTTTTCTGCTGACTAAAATTTCTTTGGGACAGGGTGTCTATAAACATAGCATCAATAACCTGCAACAAGATTTTAATATTTTAAGAGGCGCTCTTGAAGAATCACATGCTGGCATTTACTGGTATCGAACTAAAGCTGAAATGGACAAAGCTTTTAATGCTGCATACCAATCTTTAGATCGTGAAATGACAGAGTTAGAATATTATCGAATCATCGCACCACTAATTTCCAAAATTGGTTGTGGACATACATGGATTGCAACAACGGAGGCCACACAGCAAAAAATATGGGAACACGGTAAAGTCCTTCCGTTGAAGTTAAAATTCATAGAGAACGAGGCCTATTGTCTCCAAAACAACAGCAATGATTCGACTTCCATTCAAATAGGAGATCAGATTTTAAGTGTAAACAATTACAGCATCGATTCATTGTTAATGTTATCAAACAAATTTTCACATGGTGATGGATTTATTGAGGTAGGAAAGTGGCGAATACTGGATAATGCTTTTAATCAGTTTTTTACCCTTTTTGTTGGACAACCCGATGAATACAGAATTGAAGTCAAGAAAAATGATGGGCGCGTAAGGGAAGTCATAATCCAACCGCTTACTCTAAAGGATATTGAATCCATTTCTAAAAGAAGATATCCAGACAAAGGAAAGAAAGAAGTAGAAAATATTAATTTGAGATTCATCGGCAACAACTCAGTTGCCTTGCTTAAAGTAAAAGAATTTTCTGACTGGAAAATAAAGCGAAAGAAAGTTTCTTTTAGCAAAGAATTAAAGCGGTGTTTTCAAAAAGTGGACTCTTCAAAGACTGAAAATTTGATAATAGATTTAAGGGATAATGATGGGGGCAATGAAAAGTATGGTTTATTATTATTCTCTTATCTGACCGACAAACCATTCATAGGATACAAGCAAATTGATTTTAGAGCAACTCACTTCTCGTATCGAAAATATAGTAATGCCCGTTGGATTGAGTACTGTATTTTCAAAACGATGCTTAGGCATAAGAAAATTAACGACTCGACTTATCTGCTTAGAAATGATAAGGCAACGAGCATATATAAACCCAGTAAAAATCCTTTTAGAGGACGCATTTATGTATTAACAAATCGAGGTAGCTTTTCAACAACCTCAGATTTTACAGCGTTAGTGCAATCCAATAAGAGAGGGATTTTTGTAGGAGAAGAAACGGGCGGAAGTTACTTGGGAAATACGAGTAATTATTCCTTTTTAATAACCTTGCCCAATACAAAAATAAAAGTCAATATTCCTGTTGCCAGGTATCAGAACAATGTGACACCGAATGGTAATTTTGGCCGTGGAACAATCCCTGATTACAAAGTTCGATACTCCATTGATGAGATTATTCAGGGTATCGATAAAGAAATAAACACAGTATTAAATCTTATTAAAGACTGAATTTTTTAAAGTATTGGACTCAAAGGGTGACTAATCAAAGAATAATATTAAATCAAAAACCCACTCCGCTCCCTCTCAAACGTTAACGTTAGCCGATGCATAGCCCGCGTGCAGGCAATGTAAAGCATGCGCCTGTCAATATCCGATTTATAATTGCTGGTCGATACAAACGGCACCAACACTTCATCAAACTCTAATCCTTTCGATAAATGCACAGTGGTAATAATTATGCCACTGGAGAAATTCGTGCTGGTTGGTGTGATTAAATGAAGTTTCAGTTTTTTCTCTTGATCATCAGTCGCTTTAATTTTTTCATAAAGCATCTCCGCTTGTTGTTGCGTTTTACAAATAATACCCAGCGATTGATTTGCTGAATTGCTAAACTTCAGGCATTCCTTATAAATAGCTGTTGTCTCTTCCTGCGCGGTAGCAAAGCCCAACACCTGCGGCTCTTCTCCATGGCGTTCCATGGCAATCAGTTTTTCATTCGGACTAATGCGCAACGAGAACTGTGTAATCTCCAAGGTAGAACGATAACTGCGAAACAACTTTACAATCTCGCCTTGTGGAAATACTTCTTCAATTCCTTCGGCTGAAGAGGCACTGTATGGGTTAACCGGTTGGTTCACATCGCCAAGAATAGTTTTCTTGCATTTAAACACACGCGACAACACCGAATACTGTACCGGTGTGTAATCTTGCATCTCATCCACCAGCAGATGTTTGATGTGATCATAACTTTGAATGCCCTCTAACCGAATCTTACAATAGAGTAATGGAAACACATCAGCAAACTCCAGTTTCATGCCGTGCATCATGCGAAACATTTCGGGTTTGCCAATCCAATCGTAAAAACCTTTATATACATCAAACGCACTGCGAATGTTAAACATGCGCGGCACCAGTTCCCACACTTTGGCTTTTTCGCCACCACTTAATTTGCGGTTGGCACCGTTGCGAATGTATTGCAAAACTTCTTTCACCACTTCGGGAATCCGTTTACCCATCGGCATGCGGCTCCACGACCGGAACTTTTCTACTACAAATGGAAAGGGTACCACCACACCAGCTACTTTTAAATCCATTTGCCGGAAAGAGTTGTTCTCTAAATGAATAAAATATTTATTCAACTGACTGAGAAACTCAAAAGATGATTTAAACCGGATGCGTTCTATAAACTCCGGATGCGGATGATCGAGCAAACTGGCTACCTGTTGAAAGAAAGTCTGAAATTGAAATTTATTTTCAAGCAACTCGTTGGCCAATTCTTCCATGCCCGTTTCCGGGATGTATTCCTCACCTAATTCTGGTAACACATTGCTGATGTAATCGGCAAACACTTTGTTAGGCGATAAGATTAAAATATCCTTTGCTTTAATGGTATCGCGAAAGCGGTATAACAAAAATGCAATGCGATGTAGGGCAATAGAAGTTTTGCCCGAACCCGCCACACCTTGAATGATCATAACCGAGGCCGTTTCATTACGGATAATCTGATTCTGATCGCGCTGAATAGTAGCCACGATATTCTTCATCTTATCGTCAGCCGACTTGCTCAATTCTTTTTGCAAGACATCATCGAGAATACTTACGGAGTTCTCAATCATAAACTCCATACGGCCCTCGCGGATTTTGTATTGCCGCTTTAACAGAATCTCGCCCGAAAATTTGCGGGCCATGGTTTCATAAGCAGCAGCACCCAATTCAAAATCATAAAACAACGATGAGATTGGCGCACGCCAATCAAAAATATAATTCACACGTTCGGCATCATCGGTAAACGTGGCTAAGCCGATGTAGATAGGAGTTGCGTTTTCATCGTGCTGCGATTTAAAATCAATGCGTCCAAAGTATGGCGATTGCATCAGCTTCAGCAATTTGCGTCTGCGTTCTACGGCCGATTCGCCCGTAGAAACCATGCGATCAATAGATTGACCGGAAGCTACATGATCGGCTTCATCCATGCCGCTTTGATTCTCAAAAATATATTGCTTCTTCTCACGCAGCTCTTCAGAATATTCGCGTACGCGCGTTTCCATGCGACTGATTGCGCGCGCCAATCGCTCTTTAATTTCTTCCAGGTATTGTCTTTCCTCTTGTTCGGTTGGGTTTAGCATGTTGCTTGCCTCAAATTAAACGGCAAAGGTACTATAAACCTTTCAGGTCTTTATGCCGACATTAAAAGACCTGAAAGGTTTTTAAACCCTTTTTCACGACTCCTTAAGAGGCAACCTGATTGATTTCCATATCTTTGTGTACGATCAACACAAATGAAAAACATTAAAGTTTCAGTAGATGCCGTGGTATTTGGATACGATCCTGAAGAAGGCGTATCGGTATTACTTATTACGCGCAAGTATGAACCCTTTAAGGGCGTGTGGGCTTTGCCGGGCGGACTCGTACTAAATGATGAATCGCTTGAAACGGCTGTGAAGCGCGAGCTTAAGGAAGAAGCCGGTATTGATGTGAACTATCTGGAACAACTGTATTCGTTTGGTAAACCCGATCGCGATCCGCGCAACCGAGTTATCAGCATTGCTTATTACGGTTTGGTTAGGCCAAAAGATTTTCAGATTTCGGCACAGACCGATGCAGAACATGTGGCCTGGTTTAACATGCTAAAACTTCCGCGGTTAGCCTTCGATCATAAACAAATTGTAGAACATGCCGTTAAACGCTTACGCGGAAAAATTGCTTACGAACCAGTAGGCTTTGAGCTCCTCGATAAAAAATTTCCGTTCTCCGATCTGGAGAAACTTTATCAGGCTTTGCTGGGGCATGAATTAGATCGCAGAAACTTCAAGAAAAAAATTATGGCCTACGGCTTTATTGAGGAGTTAGACGAGAATATTCAACGCGGAGCCGGCCGCCCTGCCCGATTGTACCAATTCAACAAAAAAAAGTATTTCGAGTTGAAAGAGAGCGGATACAACTTCGATCTTTTTATTTGAAAATCAGCATCTTAACTAATTAGTGTAATTTTTACACAAAAAGAACTCTAAATGTGAATCTTAGTATTTAAATTTGCGTATATAATACACAAATAAACATCTGTTATGAAGACCATTGGTGTCATTATCGCCCGCTTTCAATCGCCCTACCTGCACGAAGGGCACCGTATTTTAATTGATTCCGTTACCCAACACCACAACAAAACAGTAATTGTGTTGGGTGTATCGCCCGTGTTGGGCAGCCGCAAAAATCCACTCGATTTTCATACGCGCGAAAAGATGATCAAACAACACTATCCTGATGCTGTGGTGTTGCCCCTGCCCGATCATCCGCTGGATAGCAAGTGGTCGCAAAATCTCGACAACTTATTAAGCAATGCTTTTCCGGGTTCGGGATTTAAACTTTACGGAAGTCGCAACAGCTTTATTCCTTACTACTCAGGCAAATTAGAAACGGTTGAACTTCCGGAAAGCGGTACACACAGCGCTACTTTAATTCGTGAACAAATCAGCGACCGCGTGTTGAACTCAGAAGAATTCCGTACCGGGATTATTTATGCATACTCCAACACGTATTTAAAAGTCTATCCCACTGTTGACATTGCCGTGTTTCGCACCAACAAATCTGAAATGTTATTAGGCCGCAAAGACATTGATAATAAATGGCGATTGTTAGGTGGATTTTCTGATCCTACCGATACTAGTTTTGAAGAAGCTGCTGCTCGTGAACTGAAAGAAGAATGCGGCCCGATTGTAACAACTGAAATGGTGTATGAAAAATCGCTGCGTGTAAACGATTGGCGCTATAAACACGAGGCTGATAAAATTATCACGAATCTATTCTCTACCGACTATGTTGCCGGTGATGTGCAGGGCAGTGATGATATTGCCGAAGTAAAATGGTTTTCGCTTTCAGCAATTGCTACGCTTATGCAACAAGAACAAACCGCCATCGAGCACGCACCGCAATTGCAATGGCTACTCAATAAGTATTTAAAGGAATAAGCCACAATCTCATTTCTCATTTTATTAAATCTTAAATCCGAAATCTTGAATCCAAAATTCGTATGAAACCCAATCTTCTTCTTTTGGCTGATGCCTATAAATATTCGCACTATAAATTGTATGTACCCGGAACCACCAAAATCTATTCTTACTTAGAAAGTCGCGGGGGTATGTTTGATGAAACTGTATTCTATGGTTTACAGTATTTCCTGAAAGAATACCTGCAAGGTGTAGCCTTTACCAAAGCCGATGTGGACGAAGCCGAACAATTATTAAATGAAGTCTTCGGTCGGAAAGGAGTTTTTAAACGCGAAAACTTCGATTACATTTTACAACAGTATGGTGGCAAATTACCCGTTCGCATTAAAGCAGTGCCGGAAGGTTCTGTCGTGCCGGTTAAAAATATTTTATTAAGTATTGAGAACACCGACCCAAAATGCTTTTGGCTTACAAATTTTTTAGAAACATTATTGATGCAGGTCTGGTATCCGGCTACGGTGGCTACGCTTTCGCGCGAAGTAAAAAAGATAGTGCAGCAGTATTATGAACTTACCTCCGATGAAAAATCATTTGGTGGTATTGATTTCGTGTTGAATGATTTTGGTTTCAGAGGTGTAAGTTCGGTAGAAAGTGCTGGCCTCGGTGGTTCGGCACACCTGATTAACTTTATGGGTAGCGACACGGTGCATGCGTCAAAGTTTGCACAGCAATATTATCATGCACATAAAACGTATGGTATGTCGGTACCCGCTACTGAGCACTCTATTATGACTTTACTTGGTGCTGAAGGCGAGCGAAAAGTATTTGAACATGTTTTGGATGCTTATCCGCAAGGAACACTTTCATGCGTAAGCGACTCATACAATATTTTTAATGCAGTAGAAAATCTGTGGGGCGGTGAATTGAAAGACAAAGTGTTGCAACGTAAGGGCACGTTGGTGATCAGGCCTGACTCGGGCGATCCGGTTAATACATTATTAAAAGTGTTTGAAATCCTCTTTGATAAGTTTGGTTTTACAGTTAACCAAAAAGGTTACAAGGTCTTGCCCGATCAGGTTCGGGTAATCCAGGGCGATGGTGTGGACTATGATTCAATCGGCACCATCTATCAACATCTAACCGCACAGGGTATAGCGGCTCAAAATTTAGTTTTGGGTATGGGCGGTGCACTGTTGCAAAAAGTAAATCGCGATACACAAAAATTTGCACTTAAATGCGCGTATGCGGAAGTAAATGGTGTTGGGGTTAATGTGAAGAAGTCGCCAGTAGAAATGAATGAATTTGGTGAGATTATATCATCATTCAAAACTTCAAAGTCAGGAAGACTTAAACTTGTAGAAACCGAAAATGGCTTACAAACAGTTTCCGAAGCAGAAACAGGTATCGATTTGCTGGAAACTGTTTTTGAAAATGGTAACATTACGCGCGAACACACTTTTGAAGAAATTCGTGATCGCGCCAGTATTTCAACTTTGATTGATGCCTGATGGAAAACGTTAAACTTTATGCTACCCGCGCAGCTCAAAACCTGGGCGAAGCCATTGCCAAAAAACTTCAGTTGCCGCTGAACCTGACACAAGCCGAAAAATTTTCGGATGGCGAGTTGTTTGTGAAGTTCAACGAAAGTGTTCGCGGACAGATCGTGCTGTTGATTGGCAAAATCCACACGCCTTACGAAAACTTTTTTGAATTGCTGATGACAATTGATGCTGCGCGCAGATCATCGGCCAAAGAAGTGATTCTGGTTATTCCTTATTTGCCACACAGTCGCCAGGAACGCAGAGACGGGCAACGCACGGCTATCTCTTCGCGCATGGTGGCAGATATGATTCAACTGATGGGTGCCGACCGACTGATTACACTCGATCTGCATACCAATGCCATAGAAGGCTTTTATAAAATACCAGTTGATCCATTGTCGTCACTCAAGTTATTCATCAACCACATTCAACAATCCAATATCGATCATTTGTGTTTGTGCAGTCCTGACTTTGGTGGCATCAAACGAATCAAACAATACAAAAAGAATCTTACTGCCGATATGGTGGTGATCAACAAAGAACGCTTGAAACCCAATGCTGTGGCCACTATGGAAATTATTGGTGATGTAGCCGGCAAGAATGTAATTATTGTGGATGATCTGGTGGATACTGCCGGAACATTATGCAAAGCGGCCGATCTGTTGATTGAGCATGGTGCAAAATCAGTTCGGGCGTATTGCACCCATGGCGTTTTAAGTGGGAACGCTTTGGAAAACATTACCCAAAGCAAAATCGAAAAACTATTGATTGCCGATACGGTTCAGGAAATTGTATCGCACCCTAAAATTGAAGTAGTAAGTTGTGCCGGAGTTTTGGCCACCGCTATTGAAAATATTGTTACCAATAAAAGTCTGAGCAATTTATGATAATCCGTGCTATTGAAAATTGTTTTCGGTTTGCAAAAGCAAAAGGTTGGGACAAAACCTATTGGGCTATTGACATTCATGGCACTATATTGAAGCCTACGTACAATAATAAAATCAGTACTGAATTTTATCCGTTCGCTAAAGAAGCATTACAGTTGTTAAGCAAACGCAGCGATGTGTATAAAATTCTTTTCACCTGTTCATATCCACACGAGATTGAACAATATCTGGAATACTTCCGGCAACATGACATTCATTTTGATAACGTGAACAAAAACCCAGAAGTAGCCGATGGGGCCTATGGCTATTACCATGAGAAAATCTATTTTAATGTTTTGATGGATGATAAGGCTGGGTTTGATGGGGAAACGGATTGGAAAGGGGTTTATGAGTTGTTGAGGCATAACCCGTACTAGGTTCATTGTACGTTTTTGAATAGAGATTTGCTTTAATCCAAAGGCTTCAAGCTGCATGCTTCAGGCCTCCAGTCTAAGAGTAGCTCTTCAAAGCATGTAGCCTGTGGCTTGAAGCCAAAAACTTACAGCCCTGGATTAAACTCTGCGCCAAGATTTTTCCTTTCTAAAAAAGAAACCCGAACTTGTAAACAAAAACATGTTCCTGCTCATTCCTGGTCGGCACCATTTGCTCACTCAGTTTCAGTTCGATTATCTGAAATCAATTATTACTCAGCCGTTGCATCAAACACAAGACATTAACGGCATGCCTGCAGGTGCTGATGAAAACATCGATGCTATTATTTTTGCTGTTACCTCGGCTAACCACAGTAACACGCGCAGAAACCCATTACCGTTTTACATGCGGGCTTTGTCGATTGATGAGTTTGGAGAAAACCTGGCAGTACCGGTTTATATTTATGGTATTGATGATGTGGGCAACGTAAAAAACTTTTCTGACTACACCATCAAACGCATTCGGCATGAAAGCGAAGGGCTGTTTCAGCTTACGCCTGAAAACACCTTAGTAGTTTGCTCTACCCCGGTACTGGAAATGTACGAACGAAATGGTTTTAAGATCCTGCCCGCTGAATTGAAAGACCGCAAGAATTGGGAATATAAAGAAGTTTTACCGTGGCCAGTGGTTGAAAAAATTTCGGAAAACACAGATTGGCAACAGGAAGAGTTTATCAGAATAAATATGCACCCGGCCTCCGCGCATATCTGGAAAAAGTATAATCTCGCAGCGAAAGTACAGATGCTCTTTAAAGATCACATGATCAGCGATGATGGCGACATAACTACAACACGCGATTACAATACATACGTGCGCCAGATGGATGAGATTGCCGTACTGAAGTTTCAGGAAACGGCACCGTATATAAAAGCTGGCCGCGTGGGTGATATTGGATGTGCAGTGGGCTCGTGGATTAAATTAGCGTGTACCGATGAACGTTTACGCGAGTCTGATTTTTATGGAATTGAAGTAGCGCGTGCACTTTTTGATGTTTGCCAGCAACGCAAACACAATGGCGAGTTTAAAAACCCGTTTGTATTTTTCTCGCAACGCAATGCCGTTACCGGATTGGTGTTTGATCGAAGTTCTATGAATACCATCCACACCTCTTCGCTTACACACGAAATTGAATCGTATGGTAGTCGTGCAGATTTACTTTCATTTATTCAAAACCGTTATGACGAACTTGCACCCGGTGGCGTATGGATTAACCGCGATGTAGTTGGCCCCGAAAATAAAGATCGCGTTGTACTGATGAAGTTAAATGAAACCGATGGCCGCAATACCGACTTCGATAAAACATTTACCAAACGTGAGGAGTTAGCTCAATACCTGCAAGGTTTATCTACAGCCGCGCGTTTTTTAAGATTCGCGCAGGACTTCCGTAAAAAAGAAAAATATACTTTACAGTATGAACCGGTTACCATCCAGCACGAAAACTACATTCGGCTAAGCTTGCGCGATGCGTGTGAGTTTATGAGCCGCAAAGACTACATCGACAACTGGGAAAGCGAAATGCACGAAACCTTTTGCTTCTGGGATTTTACCGAATGGCGAAATCAGTTAACGGATGTTGGATTTAAGATTGCTGAACCATCACAAGCTTATACCAACGAGTGGATTGTAAAGAATCGGTTATTAGATAAGGTAACTTTGTTTAGTGATGATGCTGCCCGCAAGCCTATAGCTTATCCGGTAACGAATATGTTGATGCTGGCGGTGAAGGAGTGAAAAAATTATCCATTAAATATGCTTCATGAAAATTTCTAAACTAATCTTAATGATTGGGCTCCTTGGTTCAGTAATTTCCTGTCAACCAAAAGAAACCGGCAAACCCAAAACTATTCTGGTAGTACTTGCGCACCCCGATGATGAAACAGGTTTCGGTTCCGCATTGGCATACTATGCCCGGTTGGGGCACACCGTAAAATTAATCTTTGCTGTTGATGCCCGCTTTGATAGGCGATTTGTTGATGCCGAACTCGATTCTGTGGCTAAAGCCAAACAGCGTGATGTGGTTTGCTCGTGCGAGAAATTGGGAATTGCTTCGCCTATCTTTTACAGCTTCAATACTATGGACAGAAAACATGGTGAGCGCGATGGCGTGCGCAATGCTGTTGAAACGGGTAGTGCCTTTCGGGAAAAATTAAAACAAAGTATTGAGCAACTAAAACCCGATCTGATAATAACATTTGGTCCGGACGGAGAATACGGACACCCAGAACATATTATTGTGAGCAGTCTGGTTACGGAACTGTTGCTACGCGAGGGTTGGTCAAATCAATACCCTTTATACTACTTTGGTTGGACAAAATCGCAGGAGGAAGATGGAGATGGGTGGGTTCGGTATGCTGATGACAAATACTTTAATGTTGTTGTTAATTACTCCGATGAAGACGAACAACGCGCCTTCCAATCCATACAATGTTATACCAGTGGATTTTCGCAAGAAGAAATGAATGAGATGATCTCATTTGAGCAGCAACGCAAAAACGAAGTGTTCTTTCGGAAGTTTGTTACGGAAGAAGGAATTAGGACGGGGTTCTTTTAGATTCAAGACTGGGCTATCCTGTTGCAGCTCCCAAATTATGTAAACCACTAATCCCTTCCGCAAACGTTCGAGATTAATTTCGGTTCTTATCCGATGTAAAGGAATTGTTAAGTTCGAAACTATATCGTTTAGTAGTTCGTTGGGGAAGGTATGAGGATGGATAAAGCGTTGTGGAGAAGGGCCGGAAGTAAAATAGCGGAGAAGATGCGTGAGGAAGACTATGAAAAGCTTTCTGTCTTTATAGTGAGTAGGCTGGAGAAGGTAGGGCAAGAAGGCGTAACCTTGCATGATCTGGTGCAGGAAGCACAGCAAAAATTTAATGCCGACTTTCGTGGTAATGTGTCATGGTATTTACTGGAGGTTAAACACGACTTAGAACTTCGTAAAGTGATTCATAAAACCATTTCGCCTACACGCGAACAAATTATCCGGTTAAATCCAGACCCGGAAAAGAAGTGGTGGTTTAATTAGTTTGCTCAATAGGCGTTTATCGCTTCCAATAAAATCTTTGCCTTCTTTATCATATCCATTTTAACATACATCTCTACCACTGTAGTGGTATATCGCCCGGTAGCTTCGTTTCTCAGCAATGTGGAATTAAAACCCGGAGTTAAGATCAGGTTCTTAAAATTTCCCTGATGCTGATTTAAGTACGGTATCGCATTCCAATGGCAGGTATCGTCAATATCTTGTCTGAAATCGAGGTAATCCGAATCGGTTGTGTAATACACCGTTACTTTTTTTAACAAGTCCAACGGAATTCGGTGGCTAAGATTTGAATTTACGATGGTTGAGAACCCTATCTTACGCGTAGTGTATTCGGTGTTATTGTAAAGTTGCAGTACATAATAATCAAGACTATCCCATTCGCTTAGTTTGCGGTAGGCTACCATTTGGGTAGTACTCCAACTGGATAAGTCGTAATTTAATTTTGGCAAGTCTGCGTTAGTAGTTAAAACATCGCGCAATAGCTTTAAGTCTTTCGCATGTGTGGAATCTGTTCTTAGTTGATCGGTAAGATTAATAATATCAAAATTTAAATCTTCGGATACTATAGCGAGATAAGACCGGATGGTTTGTTCATCGCGCCTATCTTCGCGGTAGTTATCAATCAACAACGCTATCAACACCCCCAAAAACACAAGGCTTAATTCTTTCAGGTATTCTTTTGTTTTCATTGCGCAGGAATTTAAAGGTAAATGCCAATACCCAATATAGAAAAAGTATGCAACATACTTGTTGCATACTTTTAATATGGCTAAAAATGAATTTATGTCCGTTATTTATTCATACCGCAAAGCCTTCACCGGATTTCTACGTGCTGACCGGATGGTATGATACCCAATGGTAAGCAATGCAATACCCAGCGCCACTACCCCACCCAACAAAAATAACAATGGATTAATTGCAATTCGGTACGCAAAACTATCCAGCCACTTTACCAGCAACGTGTAGGTTAATGGGCTTGCAATCACAAAAGAAATCAGGATCAACAACGCAAAGTTGCGCGAGAGCAATACCGTAATCTGGGTTTCAGATGCACCTAACACTTTACGAATCCCAATCTCTTTGGTTTTACGCGCGGTAGTAATTGCTGCCAACCCAAACAAACCCATACACGAAACCAGAATAGCCAGGCCAGCCATAATGGTTACCACAGCACTCATCTGTTTATCGGAGCGATAAAGATTTTCGAAGTGCCCATCCAGAAATGAATAATCGAATGGATACGAAACATGTTGATCCCAAATATTTTTTATATAGGCAATGGCTTCTTCCACATGTGCTTCGTCTATTTTTACCGACATCTCATCATACCCCCACTCGGGATGTACCGACATCTGCAACGTATTGATCTTATAATGCAATGAATTAAAATTAAAATCCTTCGCCACACCAATGATGGTACCGAGTGTATCATTGGCATACCAACCCATACCGGCAGGAGTTCCGATTATTTCGGTTAGTCCTAATTCTTTAGCGAACGATTCATTCACAATAAAAGCAAAGTCTTTATCTGAACTTACCTCTTTCGAAAACTTACGGCCATCTTTCAACTGAATATCATACACATCCAGATATTCGTAGTCGACATTTACATTAGAAGGTACAAATTCATAAATACCGGTATCGCTCTTAATCTTAAATGTAGATTGATGAAAATTTTCACCCAATCGCTGGCCACTGGCGGTTACACCTAAAATGTATGGACTGCGTTTTAGTTCGGTGCGCAATTGTTCAAACTTCTGGTTTGCTTCGCCATTCATATCCACCAGCATCATCTGATCTGTAGTAAACCCAAGGTCTTTTTTTTGCATAAACGAAAGCTGTTGCACCACTACAAACGTACTCACGATTAAACCTAACGCTAATCCAAACTGCAACACCACCAGCCCTGAACGAAATACCGATTTGCTTCCCGCTACTTCGCCACCTTTCAATACCCTCGATAAACTGAACGAAGTCATGTAAAGCGATGGATAAATGCCGGTGCAGATTCCTAAACCAAAAGTGGCCGAGATAATAAAGAGGATATTCTGTGGCTCCAGCAAAGGCAAGAGTGTAAGCTGCCGATGAATAACTTTATTAACAAGTGGTAATGCAACCAGATCAATTATCAACGCAAATACCAGTGCTAAAAACGCAAGCACCAGCGATTCAAAAATAAACTGACCAAACAACTGAATTTTTTTAGCCCCTACTGTTTTGCGCACACCTATTTCCTTCCATCGGTGGGATGAACGCGCAGTACTCAGGTTCATAAAGTTTACTCCGGCAATCAACAAAATGAAAACACCTACAACATAAAATACATCCAGATACTTGCCATTGAATTTGCGATAGTTATTATAATCATGCTCAATATCCGTTGAAGCTAAGTGCACATCTTCCAGCTTTTGCAGAAACAATACATAGAATGTGTTTATCTGCGGATCGTCCATGTGGCGCCTTAAGAAAGCCGGAAATTTTTCTTCCAATGCTTTTACATCGGTGTTGGGATGCAGCACGAGATAGGTATTCAGAAAGTTACCGCCCCATTGGTTATTAAATTGTTTGTTCTCGCTGATAAGCGTTGTCATTGAAACCAGCGCATCAAACTTTATGTGCGAGTTTTCCGGAATATCTTTTAACACACCTGTAATTTTGTATTCCCTTTCGCGAAAGGTTAACGACTTGCCCATCGCTTCTTCAATGCTTGCAAAAAATTTGAGTGCGGTGGCTTCGGTAACCATCATGGCAAAGGGTTCATCCAGAGCTGTGGTTCTATCGCCAATCAAAACTTCAAAATCAAAAATCTCCAGAAATGTACTATCAACCGTTGCCAGAAAGGGCAGCAAAAATTTCTTTTCACCATCGGCCACCAATTGTTTGGGGCGGCACATAAAGCGGGCATAATTGGCTACCTCCGGATATTCTTTTACAAGACTGGGGCCCATGCCGGGCATAGTCAAGGCAACCTTTTGCACGTTGGTGCCGGTAAAATTCTGCACTTCATCTAACCTGTAAATGGCTGGAGCTTGCGCGTGGAAGGCATCAAAACTTCGCTCATCGCGAATGAAAAGATAAATGACAATACAAGCCGCTAACCCAATAGCCAGACTAAAAATATTAATGAATGCGTACAGCGGGGTTTGGCGGATATTGCGCAGGGCAATGAGCAAGTAATTTTTGAGCATAGTGCGGGGTTTTAAATAATACTGCTGTAACGGGTGTTGGTTACAGAGGGTATAAAATGTGATGATGGAGTTTTGGTAAGAAGTTGTAAAAAAATGTAAATGGACGTGTTATTGAATCATAAACAAAAAAGCCTTCCACTTTCGTAGAAGGCTTTTGTACCTAAGGCCGGCCCCGATAGCTATCGGGGCGAACAGGCACGTCCATAATCGAACTATCACAAATTACCATAGCTAAAGAGTTATGATGCATATCTATCCTTCAACTTAATTATTATATCAGGATACTTAACAATATTTTGAATATACACTTTACTCTTCATCTTTTTGATATGCACTTCAATCGATCTTGCCTGCGAATAAGAAAGATTTTCACAAAGGTAAAAGAGTTGCCAGTCGTCTGAATTTGTTGTAAAACCTCTAGGATATACCTTATTAAGATGGGCTTCAAATCGAAATTGAAAGTCAAGGCAACTTCCTATATAGAATCTGTTGAGCTTTTTGGAATGTAGAATATAAACGGCTGCCAATAGTGAAAGCATTTGGTGAGAAGAAAAAAAAGGATGGCTTACACCATCCTTTTTTGTACCTAAGCCGGCCCCGATAGCTATCGGGGCGAACCTGAACGCCAGAAGGCATTATTCATGTACCTAAGGCCGGAATCGAACCGGCACGTCCGAGGACACACGATTTTGAGTCGTGCGCGTCTACCAGTTCCGCCACTCAGGCATACATGCACCCATTTAAAGACTTGTGCGCGTCTGCATCCCGATTATCGAGATCCGCCTCCCGATAGTCCCGATATTTATCGGGATCGGGACAGGCATCAATTCTGTTTAGCACTGGCAAAACTTCTAAACAGGGCTGCAAAGATGTGCAAATCTTGGTTTTTGCCAAAATCACAACTCAATAAATTTCTCTAACGAAAAAGCTTGTGTCCGCTCCGAAAAAAGCGTCTTCACCCTACCCCAAACCTTACCAAACAACTCCGATTTACGGTAGTTTTCAAGACTTTGAGCATCAGTCCAATGACTTAGTGTGGCATAACAGTTTGCATCATCGGCATCTTTTAGCAATTGCAAGTGCGTACACCCCGCAAAGTTTCGGATAGCCACTTTGTTGGCTTCAAAGATTTCCAGAAACTCATCTACCCCAGCCTCAGTAAAATGCATGCGTACTATTCGGATCATAGTTGTTAGTAGTTAGTCCTTAGTCCTGAGTAGTTAGTCCTTAGTCATAAGTAGTAGTCTTACTAAGTACTAAAGACTCAGGACTATGTACTAAGGACTAAGTACTACCCTTCATCAAAAGTAATATTTACCGGACTATCATATTGCAGACCCAGTAACTCGCTGGCATTGCCTTTGTAAATCCCAATCTCTAAAAGTCCCAGGCTATTAAAAATCAGAAAACAATCGCCTTGTTCCGTTTGAAAATAGTTAGTGTGTACCCGCCTGAATTTCTCACCACCAAATTGCACGGTATAATTCCGGCCTTTGGTAAGAATATCGAAATCAACCTTATTAATATTGGTAATCAGGTTGCCATAATTATCTACCCGCATTACGTGGCCAGCAATAATCTTACGGGTTGCCTTTACCTGCCTGTTCAACATTTTGCGAAAGGTTTCCACCGGAGTACCAATTTTATTCATTGCCTCGCCTGCTGCCAATCGCGCAGCAGCGGGGGCCAGCACATCCTTTTCAGGGAAAGTTGTTTCACCAGTCTTGGGTAGCTGTACTACTTGCTGATGTGGTTGATCGCTAATCAATCCAAACAAACCGTTATCCACACCCACAAAAAAATGATCTTCTACTTGTAGCGCCAGATATTGATCATCGCGATTGCCCGTTGAATCAACACCTACCAAGTGAACCGTGCCCTTGGGGAAATCGCGAAACACCGACTTTAACACATACGCACCATGCGCAATATCGCACGGCATAATGCGGTGGCTGATGTCGAGTATGGTAACTGTGGGATTGATACCAATAATCCGGGCCTTGATGGCGCCTGCATAATGATCGCTATCCCCGCTATCGGTAAGAAGAGTAATAATCGCCATTGCAGGTAGTTAGCGTTTTGGCTTGGACTGGATTTTTTTACTTTTACAACTTCAAAATTAATTGATTTCAACCACTTTACTTCATTGATAGAAAAAACCATTACACTAGAAGACATTTCGCTTACCGATTTTCTGGGAGTAGAAAACAAGAACATGAGCGAACTGGCCGCGGCTTTTCCAAAAACAAAAATCATTTCGCGCGGAAATGAAATTCTGTTACGTGGTGAAACACCCGATCTGATTCAGGTTACGGATATTCTCCATTCCCTTATCGATCACTTTCACCAGTTTGGTCGAATAACCGAAGAGAACGTGCGCGGTTACATTGCGCAAGAGCGGCAGGAGTTTGTAGCTGAAGATTCGCCCGATGGCGTTATTTTATATGGCACCAAAGGTTCGCCCATTAAAGCCAAAACCGTAAACCAGCAAAAGTTGGTTAAGGCAATAAAAGATTACGATCTGGTGTTTGCCCTTGGCCCGGCCGGAACGGGTAAAACTTTTGTGTCGGTGGCAATGGCGGTGAAAGCACTCAAGAACAAACAGGTAAAAAAAATAATTATTACACGCCCCGCAGTAGAAGCCGGTGAAAACCTCGGCTTCCTTCCGGGAGATCTGAAAGAAAAAATTGATCCGTACCTGCGGCCCATTTACGATGCACTTAATGACATGGTGCCATTCGAAAAGCTGAAGTATTATATGGAGCGTGAAATTATTGAGATTGCACCCCTCGCCTACATGCGTGGCCGCACACTCAACAATGCCTTTATCCTGTTGGATGAAGCGCAGAACACCACACCCATGCAAATGAAAATGTTTCTTACCCGCATGGGCCCCGAATCTAAAATGATTGTAACAGGCGATACTTCACAAATAGATTTGCCGCGCAATCAACGCTCGGGATTAAAAGAAGCCGTTCGCATTCTTAATCAGGTTAAAGGAATTGGTATTGTAGAATTAAATGAGCGCGATGTAGTGCGCCATAAATTAGTACGCGATATCATTGAAGCCTACGGAAAAGAAACACCATCCACTAACTAACTTACAAATGCCGGCTTATATCATTGCAGAGGTTTCCATTCATAATCCTGCGGAATATGAAGACTATAAAAAACTTACACCCGGATCGCTGAAAAATTATCAGGGTAAGTTTATTGTACGCGGTGGAAAAACAGAATGCTTAGAAGACGTCCCGATAGCTATCGGGAGGAATCCCGAAAGGATTGTGGTATTGGAATTTCCAACAGTAGAATTAGCCAAAGCATGGTGGGCATCGGAAGAATATGCCCCTGCCAAAGCCTTGCGCCAACGCACGGCCCACACTAAAATGCTTTTGGTAGAAGGATATCAACCTTCATAGTCCTAAAACCTTCCATGTTTTTATGACGGTACATAAAAAACCTGGAGGTTTTGTTTCTATTCTGATTCGTTTTAATAAAGCCATTTTGCTAAATTCACTTTATGCAAAAGTGGGTTCCGTATGCGATGGTGCGTATTACCCTGTGCCTGATAGCTGGCATTCTGCTCGCTATTTATCAACCCGACCTACTGAGTACTAAAACAGCTTCCATACTGCTACTTTGTTTTGCCGCATTGGCTTTTGTGTTTTGGTGGGCAAGTCGCAGAAATAAAAAACTTAAAACTGTATTCGGATTTGCTTCGCTTTTAACGCTGATTGTTTTTGGATTTGCTCACCTCCAACAAAATACATTTAGCAATCAACCCGATAACCTGCTTCATATTAATGGCGTAACCGCTTACGAGTGCGTGGTGCGCAGTGCTACTGAATCAAAAACAAATTCGTGGAAATTTTATGTGGAGATCGTTCAGGTGAAAACCGAAACGTGGCAACCCGCCACCGGCAAGGTAGTTATGTATGTTTCGAAAAAAACTCTCGATAAAGTTCCGTGGCTATATGGCGATCATTTAATCATCAAGGGCACTCCGCAAAATTTAAGACCACCAGCTAATCCCAACGAGTTCGACTATAAACGCTTTCTCAGTTTTAAAAATGTTTATCATCAGCAATTCGTAAAAGCTAATCAGATACAATTTGTTTCGCATCCTGTCCGTAAAGGATTTATTTATTACTCGCACCGCGTACGCGATTGGGCAAGAGACATTATCGAATCCTCTATAAAAGGCGATCAGAATCAAGGCGTGGCTATGGCTTTAATTCTTGGCGTAACCGAAGGTATTGACAGCGAACTATTGAGTGCATACGCAGCCAGTGGAGCCATGCACGTGTTGGCCGTTTCCGGAATGCATGTGGGAATTATTTACGTAATCATTCTGTTTCTATTTAAGCCACTGAAAAAGTACCGATGGAGCCCATGGCTTATTGCTTGCCTAAGTATTTTCTTGCTGTGGTCTTTTGCATTTGTTACCGGGCTTTCGCCTTCTGTGTTGCGTGCCGTTACTATGTTCTCGTTTGTTGCGCTGGCAAAACCTTTAGGTTGGCGCACTAATATTTATAACACGTTGGCAACATCGGCATTTGTGTTATTGCTCTATGATCCATACTTAATTATGTCGGTCGGGTTTCAGCTTTCATACCTCGCAGTACTTGGAATTGTTTACCTACAAAAGCCGCTTTACAATCTTTGGTTGATTGATAATCGCGTGGGCAACTGGGTTTGGGAAATTACCTGCATTTCTATTGCGGCACAGGTAGCTACGTTTGCATTAGGCATGCTGTACTTCCATCAGTTTCCGGTTTACTTTCTTGTTTCCAACTTATTTGTCATTCCACTTTCCACTGCAATATTGGTTGGTGGCATTTTATTATTAGCGGTGAGTTGGTTATCGGCTGTAGCCGATGTGGTGGGCTGGCTGTTGCAGTGGTTAATTGAAATTTTAAACTGGACGGTTATGGCAACTGAAAAATTGCCATTTAGTATCATCAGTGGCATTCATCTCACCACCTTTCAATGTTGGCTCATTATGGCCGCGTTGCTTTCGCTGATTTTTATGTTGGAATATCGTAACAGGAAATTAGCCTGGCTTACGGCCACTTTATGCGGTGTACTTATTATCACACAAGTGCAACACCTCCAGCACAAGCTTAACGAACAACAATTTGTGGTGTACAGTATTTCCAATCATTCGGCTATGGAGTGGATTACTAATGGCAAAAGTTATTACTATGCTGATAGTGCATTATTAACCGATTACGAACGAACCCGTTTTCACGTATTGCCTAACCGGCTTCAACATGGAGTAAAAGAAACACACACCGAAATTCCATTCCAGCAAAACACAAAAGCCATCTCGCTTTATTCGTGGAATAACACCAGCATTGCCGTATTGGACCGATCGCAAACTTTACCACCATTACCAATCGACTACCTGGTGGTTAGTAATCAATCTCTTTCTTTAAAAGATACCGCATACGTAAAGCCACAAACCAAAATAATATTAGATGGTACCAACGGTAGCCGTTATATTGCCCGTTGGAAATCAGCACAACAAAATAAAGCGTGGCAGGTACATGCTGTTGCGGATGACGGAGCATTTATAGTTAAAAAAGATATACCATGAGTTTAGCACTCTATTCGGTTGCCGACCAAACGGCTTCCATCACACTTAACCGGCCCGAAAAGCGAAATGCACTGAGCCCCGAGTTGGTTACTGAATTGAAAGCTGCATTCAACAAAGCCGAACAGGATCCAGCCGTAAAAGTTGTGGTATTAAAAGCAAATGGCGAATCGTTTTGTGCCGGTGCCGATCTGGGTTACCTGCAACAACTCCAAAATTTTTCATTCGAAGAAAACCTAGCCGACTCCAATCATTTAAAAGAATTGTTTCTCAAAATCTACACGTTAAATAAAGTAGTGATTGCACAGGTACAAGGCCACGCGTTGGCTGGCGGCTGCGGACTGGCTGCCGTGTGCGATTTTACTTTCTCTGTTCCAGAAGCAAAGTTTGGCTACACCGAAGTGCGGATTGGGTTTATTCCGGCATTGGTGTCGGTGTTTTTAATTCGCAAGCTTGGCGAACAGAAAGCGCGGCACCTGCTCCTTACGGGAGAAATTATTAAAGCCGAAGCAGCTTTAACATATGGATTAATCACGGAAGTTATACCTGCAACCCAACTTGAGAATCGTGTAAAAGAGTTTACTCAAAACATGATTAAACAAAACTCCGCACAAAGCATGCAGCTAACCAAACACCTGATTAACGAAGTGCAGAATCGTACGCTTGAAGAGGCGCTTAGCTTTGCCGCGAATCAAAATGCAAAAGCCCGCGCTACTGAAGATTGTAAAAAAGGGATTGCTGCATTTTTGAACAAACAAGATATAAAGTGGTAAGCGCCTGACATGGCTACAGCAACCGACATATTAAAAAAATACTGGGGCTACTCCCAGTTCAGACCTCCGCAAGATAAAATTATCGAAGCGGTGCTGAACAAACAAGATACAGTAGCCATACTCCCTACCGGTGGTGGTAAGTCCATTTGCTTTCAAGTGCCAGCCATGATGGTAGACGGAATTTGTCTGGTGGTTACGCCACTGATTGCATTAATGCAAGATCAGGTTAAACAATTAAAACAACGCGGAATACCAGCCGTTGCAGTTCATGCCGGTATGCACCATCGCGAAATTGATATTACGCTAGACAATTGTGTGTACGGTCAGTTAAAATTTTTATACCTCTCGCCAGAGCGTTTGCAAACCGAATTATTTAAAGCGCGGGTAAAAAAAATGAAAGTAAATCTGGTGGCGATCGATGAAGCGCATTGCATCTCACAATGGGGTTATGATTTTCGCCCGCCTTATTTAAAGATTGCGGAGTTGCGCAGCATTCATCCCGATGTTCCTTTCATTGCGCTTACAGCTTCGGCCACAGCGCAGGTAAAAGCAGATATTATCGATAAGTTGCAAATGCAGCAACCGGCTGTGTTTCAAAAAAGTTTTGCCCGCGATAATCTTTCACTCGTTATCCGAAAGTCTGAACTGAAAGAAAAAAAATTACTGGAAGTTTTACGCAAAGTACCGGGCCCGGCTATTGTGTATGTGCGTTCGCGCAAAGCAACTGTGGTGTTAGCTACATTTCTAAAAAAGAATTCTATCAGTGCTACATTCTATCATGCTGGTTTAACACATGCTGAACGTACCAGCAGACAAGAGGAGTGGATTACCAATCGCTGCCGCGTGATGGTAGCCACCAATGCTTTTGGAATGGGAATCGACAAAGCCGATGTGCGCGTAGTCGTTCACATGGATTTACCCGAAAACCTGGAAGCTTATTATCAGGAGGCGGGCCGTGCTGGGCGCGATGGTAAAAGAAGTTATGCAGCCATTCTGTATCACGATTCAGATCTTGATTCGTTAAAGTTAAAAGTAGAACAAGGTCAACCGGCATTACCCGTTTTAAAAAATACGTATCAGGCGTTGGCTAACTATTTTCAGGTGGCGTTGGGTAGTAGCCAGGGCGAGAGTTATGATTTCGATCTGGAACAATTTTGTAAAAAACTAAATCTTAAATCCACAGAAGTATATCCGGCATTAAAAAAGTTAGAAGAGTTTGGGTTGATTGAGTTCAACGAAAGTTTTTACCGGCCTTCCGTTTTACATTTCTCGTTCGACAATAAAAAGCTTTACGAGTTTCAGGTAGCGCATGCCCGGTTCGATCCAATTATAAAAGCCTTGCTACGCCTTTATGGTGGCGAGTTGTACACTGACTTCACCGCAATTTCAGAAACGCAGATCGCACAAATGCAGCGCACTACGGTAGGCGCGATAAAACTTGAATTAGATCAATTACACAATTTACAAGTGCTGGTTTACGAGCCGGTAAATGATAGTCCGAAGATAACTTTTGTTACAGCCCGGCAAGACGCAACCAGATTACCCATTGATAGCACAGAGTTTGAGCGCAGGCGTAATTTGCATTTAGAAAAAATGCAGGCTATGATTAGCTACACCGCGCAAAATCACAGGTGCCGCATGCAGTTAATCCAGGAATACTTCAATGAAATTACAGATGCTACTTGTGGCCGGTGCGATGTGTGCATCGACAAACATAAAAAAGAGAATACTGCACTTGTTAAAGATTACGAGCAGCAAATCAATTACCTGCTTGCGCAGAAACCGATGACGGTGGATGAATTAGAACTTGCAGTGGATCCGGCCGAGAAAGATGTTTTCATTGAAGTAATCCGCGAACTGGTGGATTCGGAAGAGGTTTATTATGATGAGGTGTGGGTGCTGCATAAGCGGTAGGAGAACCAGCAATCATTCGCTCTACAACCTTAGGTATAATTCTGAGCGGATAACAGATAAGTCTAATTCATTGCGATACGCCTTCTATCTTATTGAGTGAAGTGTTTAAGATGAACCAAGCGAAGAATCCCCTGATTCAGAACTCACTCTCCAAATTGGAAGACCCTTCGCTCTACCTTAAGTGTAATTCTGAGCGGATAACAGATAAGTCTAATTCGCCTTCTATCCTATTAAGTGAAGTGCTAAAGATGAAACAAGCGAAGAATCCCCTGATTAAGAGCTCACTTTCTTATCAGGAGATCCTTCGCTCTACCTTAAGTACAATTCTGAGCGGATAACAAATAAATCTTTTCATCGTGATACGCTCAATATCTTGTTAAGTGAAGTGCTAAAGATGAACAAGCGAAGAATCCCCTGATTCAGAACTCACTTTCTTATCGGGAGATCCTTCGCAGCGTAATTCTGAGCGGATAACAGATAAATCTTTTTCATCGTGATCCGCTCAATTTCTTATTAAGTGAAGTGTTGAAGATGAACAAGCGAAGAATCCCCCGATTCAGAACTCACTTTCTTATCGGGAGATCCTTCGCTCCAATATCAAAACTTTATAGTTCATCAGTTGGGGTCGCTCAGGATTGGCTTATGCCGTGGGCCGTGTCCACACGGCCCACCACTAACTAAACTTTTGCTCTTCTTCTCCGTACCCACCAAATCACCAGCGCAGTTATCCCAATCACAAACGGCCACACACTTAAAAGCCAAAACAGAAAATCAACCAACGTAAACCAACCTGATTTTAATGAACCAATAAACTTAGAACCAAAACCATAAGCCGCAGTTGACTCCTGATAATACGAAACATTTAGTGTACTAAACGAAACCTGATTACTTAAATACTTTAACCTTCCTTCCATCGATTCAACCTCAGCCCGCACATTGGCAATCTGGCCTTCAATAGAAACAATATCGGCAACGGTTTTGGCTTGCTTCAGCAAATCGAGATAGCGGACTTCCAGTTCCTTCTTGGTTTTGAGACGGGCTTCTACATCAATAAACTCTTCGGTTACATCTTGTGTGCTGATATTCTTATTATCCACCTTCTCGGCAAGGCCTTCCACTTGTTTCATCACTGCATCAAACTTATCCGCAGGAATGCGCAACGTTTGATTGATCCGAAGCCGGTTACTATAATTATCCTCGTTCTCAGCCGAAATGTAACCTTGCTGTTCTTTTGCAATGCTCTCGATCTCAACTTTGGTTTTCCGGACATCAGCAGTCAGGAATTCGATATTGCCGTTGCGGATCAGTTTGCGATCTATTAGATCAGTTTGTGGTTGTTCAGTGGCTGGAGCATCAAACGATGCTAGCTTTGCGTCCACTTCATATGTAGTTTCCGCATTACCAATACCTAAGCGATGACTATCGCCACCTTCGCATGCAGACAAAATCACAAGCAATACCAACAAAAAATTCAGTTTCATAGTGGAGTTATTAAATAGTGTTGAACAACTTAATTCACCAAAGGTAACGGTAAAAAGGATTGCTTATTTTTACCTACCTTAAATCTTTCACACACAAATTTTACCTTATGCGCTTGTTTGCCTTTCTTGTTCTATTGATAGTTGGCTGCACCACCCCGCCCAAAGAATACAAAACCTGGAAAGCCTATAATGGTTCGGCTGAAGCCATCAAATACTCCACGCTCACCCAGATTGATACATCAAACGTAGCGCAACTACAAGTAGCGTGGACATACCACACCGGTGATGCCGATACCCTAAACGGATCGCAAATACAATGCAACCCGATTATAGTAGATGGTACTTTATATGGCGTGGGTCCACAGATGAAACTGTTTGCCATAGACGCAACCACCGGAAAAGAGAAATGGGTTTTTGATGCCAACGCACAAACCGACTTCGATGCAAACCGAATGGCTTTTCACATTATGATTAACAGTCGCGGGGTGGCCTACTGGACGGATGGACAACAAGACAAGCGAATTTTCTTTACAGCCGGTTCGCTTACCTATGCCATTGATGCAAACACCGGCAAAGCTATTCCAACCTTTGGTGATAATGGAGCCATCGATTTACATCACGATCTCGGTCGCGAAGCGAAAGATTTATTTGTAGTGAGTACTTCGCCCGGAATGGTTTATAAAAATTTACTCATCATGGGCACGCGCGTAAACGAAGCCCCACCCAGCGCACCCGGCCACATCCGGGCGTACGATGTGCTTACCGGAAAACTGCAATGGATTTTTCATACCATTCCACAACCCGGTGAGTATGGCTATGAAACCTGGGAGGACAAAAACGCGTGGCAACATATTGGCGGTGCGAATGTGTGGAGTGGATTTTCGTTAGATGAAGACCGTGGAATTTTATTTGCCCCGACCGGATCGGCCGCATACGATTTTTATGGTGGCAAGCGCAAAGGTTCAAACTTGTTTGCAAATTGTTTGCTGGCGTTAGATGCCAACACCGGCAAACGGATCTGGCACTTTCAATTTATGCATCATGATTTGTGGGATAAAGATTTACCTGCACCACCGGTGTTGGTTACACTCAATCATAATGGAAGAAAGATTGATGCCGTTGCACAAACAACAAAAAACGGAATGGTGTATGTGTTTGAGCGCGAAACCGGCAAACCTGTTTTCGATATTGAAGAAATTCCGGTAGATACGGTGAGCGAACTGGAAGGTGAAAAAGTATGGCCTACCCAACCAGTGCCGGTAAAGCCCGCACCCTTTTCGCGACAAACATTAACCTTAGATGATATTAATCCTTATGTGCCCGACACTACACGCTCAAGATTGTATCGCGATATGTTGGGTTACCGGTTTGGCAACATGTTTATTCCACCCGGCAAAACGCCTTCACTAATTTTTCCGGGGTATGATGGTGGTGGCGAATGGGGCGGCCCTGCATTCGATCCGGCCACGGGAATCTTATATGTAAACGCCAATGAAATGGCATGGATCATGAAGATGATTGAAAATAAACCTTCCGATGCAAAATCAGAAACGTGGTTAACAGCCGGGCAACGTTTATATACACAGCATTGCACCACTTGTCATGGTGCTGATCGCAAAGGCACCGGCAATAATCCCACACTTATAAATATTAAATCAAAATATAATTCAACCGCTTTCGCGGAATTGTTAACTACCGGCCGTAGAATGATGCCCGCCTTTCAACAATTAAAAACTGAAGAAGTGCAGGCACTTGCTTCATTTTTGTTAGAGCAGCAACAAGAACAAACCAATGACTTCAAAACAGATGCCGCTCCATTCGATAGTGTAAACTTTGTGCCTTATCGATTGAGCGGCTACAATAAATTCATCACACCCGATGGTTACCCGGCAATTAAACCACCGTGGGGAACATTAAATGCCATTAACCTGAATACCGGTGAGTTTGAATGGAAAATCCCGTTGGGTGAATATGCAGAACTTAAAGCGCGTGGTATTCCACAAACCGGAACTGAAAACTATGGTGGCCCGGTTGTAACAGCCGGTGGACTTGTATTTATTGCCGCCACACGCGATAATAAGTTTCGGGCGTTTCATAAAGCTACCGGCAAACTTTTGTGGGAATACACCTTACCCGCCTCGGGCTTTGCCACACCAGCTGTTTATGAATTAAATGGAAAACAATATGTGGTAATTGCCTGCGGTGGCGGAAAATTAGGCACCAAACCGGGCGATGCCTATGTAGCTTTTGCGCTTCCTTAACTTGTAAAAAAAGCCCATCTTTGCGCCTCATTAATAAGTAAACCATGCAAATCACAAAAAACAAAGTAGCCGCTATTCATTACACCTTAACCGATAATGCAGGTGCCATTCTGGATTCAAGTTCTGGTCGCGAACCATTGTATTACATCCATGGAATGGGAAATTTAATTCCCGGCATGGAAGACGGACTGGAAGGAAAAGTGAAAGGCGATAAGTTCAATATAAAAGTAGCGCCAGAAAAAGGATATGGCGTAAAAGATGATAAGCTGATGCAAAAAGTACCGCGCACTGCATTTGGCACGCAAGAGATAAATGTAGGTATGCAGTTTCAAACCAATCAAGGGCAGGTGGTAACTGTAACGCATGTGGGTTTGGAAGCAATTACCGTTGATGCCAACCATCCCTTGGCTGGTGTAGAGTTAAACTTTGCGGTTGAAATAATGGAAATAAGAGAAGCTACTGCTGACGAACTTTCACATGGCCACGTGCACGGGCCAGGTGGACATCATCATTAAGAGATTTAAACCGAATGCGTTATTTACTAATCAGCATTTTGGTTTTATTGGCGGGTTGCAGTAAATCAACAAATCATGTTGATCTGCAACCCGCTTCTGCTTTTGATGGTGTTTGGACAGATGGTTCAGAACCGAATGCAGCCTTTACCATTCAAGGCGATACACTTGTAGAAACAGAACATCAAAACAAAACCCGCTTTTTCAAAAAAGGCGATAGCTTAATGATTTATTATCCTGATGATACCATAACCGCATGGATGTACAAACTACATGCGGATACATTAGTGTATGAATATGGTGGCAACAAAACTGTGTATCACAGATTTTAGTAAGCAAGTATTATTGCTGGAGATTTAAAGATTCAAAAATCACCTCAGCCGCCCGCTGGCTTCCGGCAAGTGAAGGATGAAAACCATCTGCGCCATAGTAAGAAAAATCCTGTGTGGCCTCGAAATGATTTTTCCACACTTGCCCTACCGGACAAAGTATGGAGTTAGTTCCAGTTGCTGCAAGTGTGTAGTTTGCAATTACACCGTCAAACATTTTGTAATTGCTGTGTGCTGGCCAAACCAAGTAAAAAGCTAGTTGCACTTTATGTTTGATGCATAGCGATTTGATACGCTTGCCATAATCCAGCAACATTGCTTTTCCATCAGCCTGCGATGATGGTCCTTGCTGTACTACCACATAATCAAATCTGCCATTGGCAATCAGCTTTTGCAATTCGCCATCGTTCCAATGATCTTCCAGTGCATAGTTTGCATAAGCTAGTATTTCTGTTTTCACATTAAGATCATTCTTTGAAGCAACTTGCGTTACCAGTTGCGGAAGGTTGTTGGTATAAGTAAGGCTGTTGCCGACAAATAATATGCGAACCGGTGCCTTGTTAGGTTGTGTACTAAAAGCACAACACAGTATTAACCCGAACCAGACAACATGCTTGATCACTTGAGTGAATTCAATAATGCCTGAAAATTAACCCAGTAAATATTTCCGGTTCCGTTCAAGGGTTTGTCCTTTGATTCAAGAATGGTTTGATAGTTAGTACTGGTAGGAAATGATGTTGGCAGCTGATGTCGCTCGCTGGTAAAAAATAAACTTTTTCCATCGGCAGAAACAAACGGGCAATAATCGAGTTGCTTTGAGTTTATCTGCGATAAATGTTTGGCGGGTTTCCAATTTCCGCGTTCATCTTTCAAACTGATATAGAGATCGCCACCGCCTATATCATCTTTACGTCCGTAAGAGGTAAAAATGATATAGTCTTCCTCGGGCGATACAAATGCATTGAACTCATAAAACTTTGTATTTACACCGGAATCTAATGCAATTGGTTTTTGATATTGGTTCTGATGGAGCTTGGACATGTAAATATCCTCTCGACCGGGGCCGCCCGCATAAGTTGCTGTAAAATATAAATTTCCATTCTTTGCAACAGATGGATAGAATTCATCGGATGCTGTGTTAATGGTGGCCCCCAGATTTTCAGGTTCACCCCACTTGTTGTTAGTGCGGGTTACTTTCCAAATGTCAAAATCGTTTACAGTTGTGCCGGATATAGGACGATTAGAGGCAAAGTAAAGTGTCTGCCCATCGGCACTGAATGCTGGTTCCAGATCGCTGTACTTTCCTGCAAAGGATGCAATTGTTGGCTTTGTCCAACCCGATTTTGTTTTGGTGCAAAACACAATAGTTTGAAATGTTGACTTGGGTGTTGAGATGGTAAAGTAAATTTCGTTTCCATCGGGTGATAACGCAAAGTCGCGCTCGTTCATGGCCGTGGATATAAATCCAGAACCAAACAACTCAGCCGTTTCAGGAGACGAGGTTATTTGCAATTGGTTTTGAGAATTGCCGGATAGCAAAACCAAAGTAAAGGCTAACGTTAGTAGAAGTTTCATAAGTTAATTTCATTTATCAATCCTCAACGAATCAACACTATCTTACCTCGCTCGCTTATGTTGTTATCCGAAGCGCTGAGTTGTAAGTTATAATAATAAATACCGGGTGGTAGCAAACCACCAGTTGCATCGGTACCGTTCCAAACCAGTTCGTTGGTGCCCACATGAAATTGTAATAAATCAGAAAACCCAAACCGTTGCAGACGTGTACCTTGCGAAGAAAATATTTCCAGTTGAAATTCTGTTGGTAGTTCGCCCGTTAACACAAACTGAAACGCAAACCGACCTTGCGAAGGATTAGGATAAACACCTTTCCATTGTAATGATGGCGCACTATCCACCTGAAAAGAAACCGTGTAAGGCGTACTCCCCGTAAAATTACCTTTCGCATCAGCGCCTTGTACCGATAGTTCGTAAAGTCCATTTTGTAAAGTTGGTCGGTACTCAATCCGAAAAGGAGCTGTGGCCGTTGCCGGATGCCAAATAATTTCAGGACTACTGAAAGCTATTCGCTTAAAGGTACAGGTTGGCGCGTTGCAGTTATTACCCAGCAGCAAGGTAAAGCCCAGTGTATCGGTTTTGAGTAAAAAAGTATTTTCATCAACAAGTTCAATTACAATCAAAGGACTTGCCGAAACAAAATCATTATTACGAAGTTGGCGTCCATCTACTGTCACGTTTAAAATGGGTGGAGTTTGATCAGGCTGCACCAGCAAGTAATCAGGCATTGATAAAAAATTATTTTCATAATACTCTTCCGGAAGTGCGTTATTGTTCACTCCAACATTGATGGTATTGCTGCCTGCTTTACCTGTGGTGGGTGAGGTAATCTCAAATGATGTGGTAGCACCAGGAGTTGGTGGTGTAATTTCAAAAGTCTGGGTTTCGCGGGCTTGCGTTTGTGTGTTGATTACTTCAAGCGTTACGGGCAGCAATCCGGTAAACGTTTTGTCAGATATATTTCTGAAACCAAATGTAGTAATCCACTCCTCGCCCTCCTGTACGTGCTGCTCTTCTTGCGTTCCGGTATGCATCAACAAACCTTCTGCTGGCGATTCGTAAAGTACAAGCCAATGTTTCCACAACGCAGGAGTAAGATTAGTTTCATCAGTGGTGATAAACACTACGCGTAGGTATGGAAACTCTGTTGCATCAATAGTGGTTAAATCGTATTCAGCCGGAATTTCATCCGCAAGCAGAAACTCAACACCCGCAGTATTTACACCATAGATAGAAAATGAAAATTCATCACCCGCATCCACCGGTACTGCCGCACGTTTAAATTCTTTCCAACTTAATGCCGGCCCAATACGCGTTGATTTCATAGTACCACTTGAATTACGCCCTGTAATCGAACCTGAAACACTCAACACTTGTTCGTTGGCTGGTGAAATTGAAGAGCGAACAATACGGGCACTTCCGGCAGGCGCACCTTTCTTTCCGAAAATTACAATTGGTTCACCAGGTTGAAGCAAATTTAGATCAGTAGGATTAACACCTAACTCAGCCAATGCATTTTTAGCAGCAACCGGCCAGGCCACATACGATGGATTATGAATGGTAAACATAATTACCGAATCACTTGGCGCCACAGCATTCACAAATGCCACAAGATCATCGCCATTGCCAGTCTCCATTTCAGAATATAAAAAACTATTAATCACCTGAGGCTCGCGGCCACACGTGCGCGGATCTTGAAAATTAAATGGCAAAGCCGGATATGGGATGGCTGTATTCTTGTTGAAGGCAACTAAATTAAAAGAATGATCGCGGCAAGGTTGGCCTTGTGTGGCCAGATTAAATTCCGAACCATTGATTTTTATAGATGCATCGGTATACGGTAGCGGACTCTCACTACCAAACGTAGTTACTGAAACCTGCGTTTGTGTTTCTTCAAACGAAAACGGAATACTTCCGGCAGGCGCAATTAAATTCAGATACGAGTTATCCTGAACTTGTTGTGGCCGCAGTTGTGCCCAACCCGCTTCACTATCATTTATATATGAAAAACTACTGGTAACCCATTCATTACTCTCACCTTGCTGCGGTATTTTGAATCGGGTGCGCCAATAATAAACCGTTGAGTCTGCCGAGGCAAGTGTTAGTTCTGTCTCAGCTAATACTACGCCCGCTACCGAGCGGTTAATTTTAAATTGACTGTTAAATGTATTTACGGTGTCAATCTCTACTTCGTAATCACGATTTGCGGAACGCAGGTTGGTAGATTGCCAAAGCAAATTTATTTGTCGTTGACCAACTAATGCGAAATTTTTAGGAAATAAGTTGAGTGTGGTACTCGTGGCAATAAAACTTTCTAACACCGCCACATTGTTTGCTTCATTCAATTCTTCGATTGACTCATCAGCATCCAGCATAACCGTAAACTGATTTACGCCACCTCCTTGTGGTAAACCCTTCAGGTGAAAAAAAACGGTGTCGGTATTTAATACAGGTGCAAATACAGAATCATAGTGCATTTGCGAACCATCATTCAATGCCCGAGTAACAGAAATTTTCATGGGCTCATCTTTCGCCAGACCGAGATTGTGCCGCACTATGCGAATAGCAAACGAATCGCTGGCCACCGTTACAGGTTTTCCATCAAACGAAACCAACGCCAGATCTGCAGGTTTGATTTCATAATCGGGTTTTGAAAAATAAAAAAGTTTAACTGCCGGATCGCCCAACAACACCATTTGTTGTACTTGCGTGATGTTAGCCATAATAGCCGGGGCTGATTGCATGTATTGGCGTGCAACTTCTTTTTGAACATCGCCAATACCTTTACCCACATAATTGCTATTGGTAAAACCAACCTGATAAAACAAACTGGAATAATATTGCAGTGAATACGTAAACCCAAACGAACTATGTGCAATAAAAGCCCTCGCCCCTTTGCTCTGGGCATTCATCCAATCTTCGCCAAAGGCTTGCGAGTTGGAAAAAAAGTTACCGGCATTACAACCGTTAATTAAAAATACCGGATACTTACCCGGATTAGCATAACCCAAAGTTGGGTCAGTAGCAAAACCAATATCAATATCAATGGTGCTGGAGGAAGAATGCCCAAAGAATGTTACCAGATTTACTCCGGCATTTACCTGATCCGAAATGTTTAGCAATTCAAGTTGAAAAGGATCTCGTTTGGCAATTGTTTGAAATTTCCCTCCCCATAGTGGTTGTTCAGCAATGCTTTTAAAATTGTCAAGATAAGACCGAAACAAAGGAAGTTCTACAGGTTCTATTCCACCACTTAAATGCAAACCTTTCTTTTGCCAAGTTTGAGCGGGAGCAGTTTCTGTTTCAATAATTTTATTCAGATAAGAGGCTACTTGTAAAGGCGTAGTGGCCGATAATCTTCCTGTAGGCACCGCAGGTTCGTATGTAGTGCCATCTAATCCGGCCGTGTACGTTATATCCGCTCCGGGCGAACCCGCAGGCGGAACAAAATCTTTTGTAGTTGAAGCAGAAGGATTAATGAGTCGATGATAACCCGAACTAACATCTCTCCCTTTTCCAATCAGAAACAAATAGTTGGGTGAACCTTCGCCCACCATGTAACGCATAAATTCATAAATGGCACGCGGTGAAGTTTCGCCATAGTTAAACTGATTGTAAAGCTGATCGGCTGTTACTACCAGCGTATCGTAACTACCACCTGCTTCACTTGCGCGATAACCTGCATACGCTTTTACCGGGTTTGCATAACCACTGGCTGCTTGCATTAAATCTTTATTTGAGATTACGATGTAATTATGCTGCGCGGCTACAATCGATCTGAACGTAGCGCGCTTCACTGTTGCCGAACGCACATGGTCAAAAACAAAAAGTTCGCGCGAAGTTTGTGTCTGATCAACCATAGCGCGCAAGGTTGAACCTGTTAGTTGTGTACCAATCGTTACCGGATTTTCAGGATTGGTTACATCCCACACCCGCGTATTCGCGTTTGCGCCACTCCATTCTACATACGATTTTCCACCTGCATTTGCGGCCAGGCGGAAAGTGTGCGCAGTGGGAGTTATAATTTGAAAATTCTGTGGAAACGTAACGCGCAAGTATGAGGCACTGAATTGAAAGCGATTGTTTGCTTCAGGTGGAGCTGCCAATCGCACCGTTAGCTTACCCTCTGCATCTACATCGCTCCACGAAAGTGGATATGTAAGTTTAGCAGCCGCAAATCCATTAAAGCTATAGGTATCTAATAATCGCAAGGCACCAATAGTTTGGCCAACATAAATCTGCGCTGTGTGCGGAATCTGATCGCGACCAACCAATAAAATTTCCAATTGGGGATTACCCGCTGCCGGAACTGCCTGCGTAATCAAATCAATTACATACTCAACATTTTGATTTTGCCGGATGGCCGTACCGGTCCAGCCTTCGCCTTCATCAAAGTGCGTAAAGCGTAAAACGTCAATTTGATTACCCCCTGAGTATTGTTCTTTGTTAATAAGCAATCGCTCTGAGTTATGATGTGTTTGTGCCGGAAGCGCACTTACATTCACTTCTGAGAAGGTTGTAACTCTTTTACCCGGAGTAACAGCCAACGGCCAGGTAAGAAAGTAAGCCGTAGTATCACTGTAAAGATTATAATAATTGTGTGGCTGTAGTGTTGATGGCTTATATAAATCCTTATCCAGAGTGCCATCATTGGCGCGGCCAAAAAGCTCGATATAATCAGAAGTATTAAAAACCGCATCGTCTTGCCCGGCCACCAGAATGGCTTGCTCAACACCGCGATGGAAAATCTGAATTTGCCGTGGGTCTATAGCATTTACCGGCACACCTGCATTTTGCAGATCAGTATGCGTAAGTCTGTAAACTCCTTTCTGCGCTACCGGAATGCGATAATAACTTTGCCCAGGCATAACCCACGAATTGGAGTATTGAGCAGCCGCTGAAAAAAAGCTACCTAAAAACACGAAAGAAAACCAAAATCCAAACCGCACAGTATTCCCTTAAAGTTATTACGTTACATACCTTGGTAAAAATACGGGTAACTGGTGGCTTCGCCTTTAAATCTCAGTCAAAATCAGGCCGTTTGTTGTACGATTTTATTTTTTCACCTGTTCACAAATGACCAGAACTCAAAACCCGAAAAAATAAAAATTGCGTTTTTAACTCATTTTAAGGCATTTTTGTGTGCTAATCATTTTGGCTTAGTACTTGGTGATGCCAAGTACCGACCGGTAAAAGTCGGTAACAATGAACATGGAGAATACACAAGTGCAGATGAGAAAAGGCATACTCGAATACTGCATCCTGCACATCATTTCGCGGGGTGAAGTTTATGCCACCGATATGATTGACGAACTGACAGCCGCCAGAATGATTGTGGTGGAAGGTACCTTGTACCCCTTGCTTACGCGATTAAAGAATGCGGGGTTGCTGGAATACAAATGGGTGGAATCCAAATCGGGGCCACCACGCAAGTATTATAAACTGACTACCGATGGCGAAAAGTTTTTGCAAGGGCTTTCCGAAACATGGGATGATCTGGTGCAGTCAACTAACCTTATAAAATCCAAATCGATCAGCTAACTTCATAACGGGCTATAATTATTATGAAAAAGAATATCAGTATCAACATCAGCGGCATCATCTTTCACATTGAAGAAGATGGCTATGAAACCCTGCGCAAATACTTAGACTCTATTAAGCGGTACTTTGCCACATTTGAAGACAGCAGCGAAATTCTGGCCGACATTGAAAGTCGCATTGCCGAAATTTTTCTGGCCAAACTAAACGAAGGCAAACAGGTAATTACATCCGAAGATGTAAACAGCCTGATGGCCACCATGGGTAGCGTGAACGATTTTAAAGCTGCCGAAGAACAGGAGTTTGCCGGAGACTACACCTCATCGGCTAAAGAAACTTCGGGCAAATCCGAAAGCAGTGCAGCTCCGCGTAAATTATTGCGCGATCAAAAAAGAAAAATATTAGGTGGCGTGTGTTCAGGTTTTGCACACTACTTTAATATAGACCCCGTGTGGCCGCGGTTATTGTTTGCCCTGTTAGTATTGGGTAGTTATGGTGGCTTGCTCCTTATTTATATCCTGCTTTGGATTTTGTTACCGGGTTCAACCGAACTGGAAGATGAACCTAATGTAAAGAAAATGTATCGCGACAGCGAGCGCAGAGTGATTGGTGGTGTGGCTGGTGGTGTAGCGGCTTTCTTTGGTGCCGACCTTGCGGTGATCCGATTGCTGTTTGTAATCTTCGCCATCTTCGGAGTTGGCTTTCTGGCCTACATCATTCTATGGATAGTATTACCCGAAGCCAAAACCATTACTGAAAAAATACAAATGCAAGGCGAGCCGGTAACGCTTTCCAACATTGAATCAACTGTTAAGAAAGGATTGAATGAAAAAGAGCATGACGAAGAAAGCACGCTGGCTAAAGTAGTGTTATTCCCCTTCCGGTTAATTGCTATGATTATTGAAGGCCTTACCAAAGTGTTGGGGCCGGTGTTTAAAGTAATCTTAGATGTGTTTCGGGTTGCAATTGGTTTGGTGTTTAGCCTTACGGGATTAGCCATTATGCTTTCGCTGTTGTTTACACTTGGCATCATCTTCGGAATTTTTCATTTGAGCGATTGGGGTTGGTGGAGCGACAACGTAGGCGAAATTGGTTTGCCGTTAGAAGCATTCCGCAATACATTCCCTACCTGGACCGTGATCTTTGCTTTTCTGGTTATGTTTATTCCCGCTCTGTTTGTTAACTTGATTGGAAATTCCATCATTGCCAAGCGTATCATATTCAATCCGCTGGTAGGTTGGTCGCTGTTTGTGTTGTTCTTTATCAGCGTGGCTGCGGTGGGGGTAAGTGTTCCGCAAATGGTTTACTCCTTTAAAGAAAAGAGTGAATTCAAAACCGAAAAAACCTTTGTTACAAATGGCAAGGTAGCCGTGCTGCGTGTTAACGAAACTGGTTTAGATGATTACGACATGACTTCGCTAATCATTAAAGGGTACGAAGGTACCGACATAAAATTGTTTCAACGATTTAAAGCACAAGGTAATACGCGTAAGGTAGCAGCCGAAAATGCACAAATGGTAGTGTACAATGTAGAACAACAAGACAGCGTACTGCTTTTCGATTCGAATATGACCTTTAAACCTGAAGCAAAATTCAGAGCACAGCGTTTGGATATGGAGTTATACATTCCGTACAATACGTTGTTTGTGATTGAAGAACCCATGTGGCGAATAATTGATAATTGGTATCAGGATTATGCTGGTTACATGGATTCTAACTTTGGCAAAACGTGGCGCATGACTACCAGCGGATTTGAATGTGTGAATTGTGAACATCCATCAGAAGAACAGAAAGTGCGTTTGAGCGATCAATATGGGTTGAATGAATTTGCTCGCGTTGACTTAACCGGAATTTTTGATGTTGAAATTCAACAAGGCGAAACGTATGCCATTGAATTAGATGGTCCTGAAGATGAGAAATCGCGGTACTCGGTATCACGTACAGGCGAAACACTTACCATCGATTATAGAAGCAATCGTAAAATGTTTTGGGATGGCGATATTCTGGATGAAGACAAAGTAAAAATTAAAATTACTATGCCTGCTTTAAAAGAACTGAAAGCAAAAGGTGCCGGCAAAATTAATTTTAGCGGCTTCCGCGAAGATGATACCGAAATAGAGTTAACCGGTGCCATGGTAGCCGATGGCGATATGGAAGCGCGTAATCTCACCATAGAACTTACCGGGGCAACTATACTTGAATTGCGCGGTCGCGGAGATTTTATGGAAGCGAATGCCACCGGGGCCTCCTCATTGCGGGCATTTAATTATGAGGTTGACGAAGCCATTATTGCCGCACGCGGAGTGTCTTCATCTAAAGTAAATGTATCGCGTAAGCTAACCATCACGAAAGATATAACCAGTTCGGTATCGCATAGAGGCGATGCCGAGGTGATTGATAAGTAAAAAACTATAATTGACAGTTGACAAATGAGCACTTGACAAGCGGCCTTGTCAATTGTGTTTTTGTCAACTGTCAACTCTTTGCAATGTCTTTTTGCCTACATTTCGGTGTTACTACACGGATATGAATGTGCGATTAAAATTTTTAGGCGCTGCGCAAAGCGTAACCGGTTCCAAATATTTACTGGAGCTTGACAAAGAAAAAATCCTGATCGACTGCGGTCTGTTTCAAGGACAGAAAGAATTACGCCTGCGCAACTGGCAGCCTTTACCCATCGATCCCGCATCCATTCATTCCGTAATCATCACACATGCACACATCGATCACATCGGGTATTTACCCCGGTTGGTTAAAGACGGCTTTCGCGGAAAAATAATTTGCACCCATGCCAGCGAAGACCTGATGAAAATTATGCTGCGCGATGCCGCTAAGCTACAGGAAGAAGAAGCTGCGTTTGCTTTTAAGCGCGGTTACTCCAAACACAACAAACCCGAACCTTTGTTTACTGAAGAAGATGCCGAGCGCGTGTTTCCAATGGTGGAAAGCGTTCGTTATCAAAAAGAAATTAAGGTCTTAAAAAATCTTACCGTAAAGTTTTTAAATGCCGGACACATACTAGGCTCAGCCATTGTTGAACTTACACTCAAAACTAAATCCGAAGAAAAGAAACTTGTCTTCTCTGGAGATCTGGGGCGCTATCAGGATGAATTGATGTACGCACCAGAAGCCATTTCAAAAGCAGATGTTTTACTGATTGAATCTACTTATGGCGACCGGTTAAATCCAATCGACAAAGTAATTACCGATCTGCAACAGATTATTAACGAAGTTGTGCAACGCAGAAGCGTAATGGTGGTACCAGCCTTTGCGGTAGGGCGAACACAACTACTGATTTATTATTTCTATAAACTGATGGAACAAAAACTAATTCCATCAATCCCGGTTTTTGTAGATAGTCCTATGGCGATAGATGTAACAGAATTATATGAACGTCACAGCTACAACCATAAAATAAAAGTAGAGCATCAAAATGGCCAACTCATTAGCATCTTTGATTCGAAACACATTCATTTCTGCGATACCCGCGAGAAATCAAAAGCCTTAAACGATTTAAAAGGTCCGGCCATTATTGTCTCAGCAAGTGGTATGGCTACGGGTGGCCGCGTGTTGCATCATTTATTTCATCGGCTACGCAACGAGAACGATACCGTGTTGTTTGCCGGGTATCAGGCTGAAGGTTCGCGTGGAAGAAGAATTCAGGAAGGCGAACCAATGGTGAAAATTTTTGGAGAAGAAGTTCCGGTAAAGTGTCATGTTAAAACAATTCATGGCTTATCGGCTCATGCCGATCAAAGCGAACTGCTGCAATGGCTTGAAAATTTTACAGATAGTCCCAAGTTCACCTTCATCACTCATGGTGAAAAAACAAGTGCCGATACATTTGCTGAAGAAATAAAAGCCAAAGGCTGGAATGTAGTAGTGCCCGAGTATTTAGAAAGTTTTGAACTTTTTAGTGGGATTTAAAGAACATCTCGCCCCGTTCACCGAAAAAGAAACTCTTCTAAGCATTTCAACTTGGTTTGCACATAGGGAATTAATACTTTAGTCATTGCCTCGTACTAAAAATCCTTCCTATGAAAATCAATGCTACGCTCTTTAGTGCTTTAGCTTTCATCTTTATATTAGGTTGTACACCTGAAAGCGAGCCAGGCCCTGAAGGTTTGGTTAGTTTGTTTAAACTTACTCAAGAACCAGCTGGTGTTAATTGTGCTTCTGGTGGCTTTAAAATTGAAACTGGTATTGACAGTAATCGAAACTCGATACTTGATATTGATGAAATACAAAGTTTTGCTTTTATCTGTAACGGCACCACTGGCGCAACCGGAAGTAGTGGCACAAATGGCCTGGTAAGCCTTATCAAAGTTAGTACGGAGCCAGCTGGCTCAAATTGTATAACATCGGGCAATCGGGTTGATACCGGAATTGACGATAACAATAATGGCGTATTAGATCCAACTGAAATAGACACAACTTTTTACATCTGTAATGGCAATGTTGTTAACTATGGAAAACACACTTTGGTATTATCGGGTGATTTAACTGATGAAGAAGCTGCTGAGATTGTTGCTAGAGATTTGGGAAGCGCTACGCAAGAAATAAAAATAGTGGGTTGCACCAACCTCACAACAGTTGATTTAAGTCGGCTAAAAAGTGCATTGCTAATTGATATCTTTGAAAATCCTCATCTCAAAACAATAAACCTAAGTGGTCTTAAGACAATAATTGGTACCCTGCGGATTGAAAACCTTCCTGAATTACAGGAGTTAAATTTCGACTCACTTCAGCAATTTATTATTATTGATAGTGAATTTTCGCCCATAATTTCGAATGTATCACTTGAACAACTTTCTTTTCCGAACCTTATTAAAGTAGAAAATTTCCTATCCAACACTCTTCTTTGGATTGAAAATACTGCCCTTACAGCAATATCATTTCCTGAACTGAAAAAAGGACAGATTCAGATTCTCAACAACCCTGATCTTGTTTCTGTATCAATGCCGGAGTTAGTTACCGGTCAGATTTTATTGAGTGGACAATTTAGCGAACTCTCGCTGCCAGAATTTACCGAAGGATCTGTTCATGTTGCAGGACCGAATTTAGAATCAGTGGCCTTGCCAAAGTTTTTGTTGGGTGAGTTTAGTGCAAATGATAGTCCGCTATTAACAGTTTCACTCCCTGAGTTTACTACCGGAAATATTATCGTGCTTCAAATTGGATCCATACCTATCTCGCTGCCAAAATTTGCTACTGGATCATTCTATGCTGACGGAACTTTACTCAATGAAATTGTTCTACCTGAATTTTCTGATGGCCCTCTTTTCATTTCGAATAACTCAGCATTAGAAACAATCAAATTAGCAAAGTTTACTTCCCCTAAGTATCTAGATATTAATAATAATTCTCTATTAACAACCATTGCATTTCCGACCCTTGGTACTGTCAGTAATCCTATTAGTTTCGTTATAATGGATGGACAACTCTCGAGTTCCGATATTAATTCCATTCTTGCTAACCTGGTTCAAATTACTCCGGCTATTACCGCTGGTTACATCGGGTTGAGTGGTATGATACCTTTAGCACCACCTACCGGACAAGGCGTTATCGATAAAAATATATTGATTGCCAATGGGATTAGCGTTCATACAGATTAGTTTTCAGCATTGAAATTCCCCATAGATTTACGTAAGGAAAATTTAATTTCTGATAAAAAAAATGACGGCTTTTTGTTTACAAATTTGATAGCCAGCGCCACCTTTCTCCTATTACCATTAGCGCCAACCAAATTGTGTGGGTGGGGATTAGCTTCAATTACAAAGCTGCCTATTCGTTTTCAACAAAATATTTTCATCCCTTATCTCTGTTTCGGCTTGGGGAGAGGGCTCGGAGGTGATGTTAAAAAAAATCACCCCCCATGCAACCCCGCCCACACAACCTGCATCTTGGTACTGATTAGCTGCTTTACATGGAATTTGAGGTTTACCGGGCCAAGGACATGGAATTGATTGAAGGTTGCAGGCGCAACGACCGCCAGGCGCAAAAACGTTTGTACGATCGCTATGCCTCAAAACTTTACGCACTCTGTTGCCGGTACATCAAAGATAAAATGGAAGCCGAAGATGTGTGGATAACCGCCTTCACTAAAATCCTGAACAAAATTGATCAATACACAGGCGAAGGAAACTTTGAAGGTTGGATGCGCAAGATTGTAGTGAACGAATCGCTCAGCTATCTGCGCAAGCATAAAAATATGTATCTGGAAACCGACATTGAAGCAGCCGATTATGAACCCGACTACCAAAACCTGGAAGCGCACCTGGAGGCCGAAGACCTGATGAAGATGATTGAAGCGTTGCCAGCCGGGTACAGGATAGTGTTTAATCTGTATGCCATTGATGGCTACTCGCACAAAGAAATTGCCGAGCAGTTAAACATCAGTGAAAACACCTCGAAGTCGCAATTGAGCAGAGCCCGTGTGGCTCTACAAAAAAGTTTACAAAACGCAGAGCAAGATTTGCTCTACAAACAAAAAGGCTATGAACCGAATAGATGAACTTTTTAAAAACAAACTGGCTAACCACCAGGTTGCACCATCGGCCGATGCGTGGCAAAAAGTAGAAGCCGGTTTAACAAAAAAAAATAACGCCTGGGTATGGCGGCTGGCGGCTGCATTTGTATTGTTTGGATTGCTGAGTGGCGCGTGGTATTTGTGGAATACAAACTCCGAAGCCCAACCTGAACTGGTTCAACAGCCAAGCACTCCGCAAAAAGAAAATACAGTGCCTGTGCAACCGGAAGAACAGAAACAGAATCTGGTAGCTGAAGTCGAAACAAAATCTGAATCAGAACAAACAAAGAAAAAGGTAACCAAGACCAATACTTCAGAAACAAAAAAAGAAACACAACCTGAAAAAGCAGAAAAAGAAAACGTAGAAGAGCAAGTGGTTCTATCACAAACTGAAGTGTTGGTTGCCGAAAATAAAACAGAGCCCGCTCCTGCACGCAAGCCCATTGTAATTGAATTTACATTAGAGCCAATGCCGGCTGTAACAGAGCCACCAGTTGTGCTGGCCAGTGTCGATGATGACAAGAGTGGTTTACAAAAGATTCTCGAGAAAGCGCGTGATATTAAAAACGGAGATAGCGAACTGGGTAGCTTACGCGATGCCAAGAACGAACTGTTCGCACTCGATTTTAGAAAAGACAAAACAAAAAGAAATTGATTATGAAGCGGAATGTAATACTAGCCTGTTTGGTTATGTGGAGTGCGGTTGGATTTAGTCAAACCAAACCAGCCGACACCGTAGTGATAAAAGTAGGTAACGGCAGCAAACTGATATTGGCTGTGCAAGACAAAAAAGATCTGGAATCCATGAAGCAATATGATTTTCAGAAACTGATTACCGATTTGATTGCCAAACTGGAAAAAGAAGATACGGCAAAATTGCAAAAGGCATCAATAGAATATTTGAAACCCGATACTGCAAAAATTGCTGAAGTAAAAGAAGTTGAGGAAGCCAACACCAACGAGGATTGGGGTGTGGATTGGAGTAGTGATCGTAAAGAGAGCAAAAAATTTCGTAAGCGTACGTATCACTCCATGAATTTCGATTTGGGTACAAACAACTACGTTACGCAGGAAGGCTTTCCCGACCAAAACAATAGTTTCTATACCGTAAAGCCCTGGGGCTCGTGGTACGTAGGCATCAATTCGGTGCAACGTACACGATTGGCTAATAAGTTTTATGTAGAGTGGGCACTGGGCGCAAGCTGGTATAACTTCAAGTTTGAAAATGAACAAACCCAACTTAGCAAAGACAATAACGGTGTGATTTTTCAACTTGATACCCGCGATGCCGATTTTCAAAAAAGCAAACTCACTGCCGCTTATTTGAATGCCTCGTTAGTACCCATGCTGGATTTTGGTGGCAACAGACGCAAGCCTAGTTTCTTTGATGGCTACAATGCCGATTCGTTTCGTATAGGTGTTGGGCCTTATGTGGGTTACCGCATCGCCAGCTACAGCAAGCAGGTGTTTAAAGAAAATGATGCCGAACGTAAACCCCGCAACCACGATAACTTTTACCTGAACAATATTCGCTATGGCTTACGCGCACAAATTGGCTTCGATGATATTGATCTCTTCTTCAACTACGATTTGAACGAACTGTTCGTAGAAAACAAAGGCCCGCAGTTGAATGCATTTAGTTTTGGAATAACGTTTTGATTTCGGATTTAAATTTAGGATTTCGGATTTAAGGTTTCGGATTTAGATTAAGCTCGTTCTTAATTCTAAATCCGAAATTTTAAATCTTAAATTATTTAAACGCTTCGCCTTTACTCAACACCATTTCTTTTTCATCGCCTTTAAGGTGTAGCAATTTACTTACCTGCCCCGGTGTGGGCCAGTTTACAAAGTACCAGAGTAGCGTAACTCCGAAACTAATCGCAAAACCATTATGGTGCGTAAGCACAAGTGCCGTTGGCATACACAACGCTACCAATGCCAATACAATTAATCGTTTCATTAACACACTTCCCAGCTTCTCCAGCTTCAAACCGAGGCCGGTAAGTTTGGTCAGTTTCTGTGCTTGCCATCGCACATAAAAATGAACAGTTGTTAGGGCTATTACAGCAAGCACGTTTATAGCGATTAACGTATAGTAAACTATGACATCGGTTAGTTCAAGCCGAAACGATGTGGTATAAACACTGGCATAATGATAAATAAAGATGATCAGGGGCACCATCATCAGTTGGTAGCCGGTATTGTTGAGTCGATAGAAATACTCCTTAACTGAGTTAAACTTCATTTTTTTGCACTTCTGAATTTTATCAAATTTAATTAATTACTTTAGCCTGTGATTTGTACCACACCATGGAAGTAACAGGAAATTTATCCCGCAAAGAACAAGTAATCCGCAGCGCAGCCGAATTGTTTCGTGAGAAAGGCTATGCGGCATCGTCCATGCGCGACCTGGCCCAGAAGCTGGGTATCGAAGCAGCAAGTTTATACTCGCACATTAAATCGAAGGAAGAAATTCTCCAACACCTTTGTTTCGATATGGCTGCCGAATTCAGAAAATCGTTGGCCGAAGTGGAGAAACAAAATGTATCGGCATCAGAAAAATTACGCCTCGGCATTATTGGCCACATACAGGTAATGGCTAAAGACCTTACCGCCTCGGCTGTGTTTATGAACGAACATCGCCATTTAAGCCAGCCTTACCTGCGCGACTTTCTCTTACTCCGCATTAACTACATCAACCGCTTCAAATCCATAATTGAAGAAGGCGCCAGCAAAGGTGAGTTTAAAGACTCAATCGATAAGAAGCTCGCGGTAATGACGCTCTTCTCTTCTCTTAACTGGATGCCGATGTGGTACGATCCGTCAAGCAAAATTGTACCTGCCGAATTAGGTCACCAACTGGCTGATATGCTGGTAAATGGCCTGAAAAAATAATCACACCCCGCCTTTTTATTAACCCGTTTTCAGTAACCTTCTTAGGTTGGTAACTGTTATATTTGCAAACGATTGTTAGGCAAATAGTTTCTATTTTATGTACGGAGGCGGAAATACTTTTGAAGGCATTAAAACCGATGGCCTTGCGCAGGAAGACCCGATACTGCTGGCGGCATTTGAAGCCCGCATTGCGCGGGGCGAAAAAATTGAACCCACCGACTGGATGCCGCAGCTTTATCGCAAGCAACTCATTCGCATGATTGAGCAACATGCGCACAGCGAAATTATTGGTGCGCTTCCTGAAGGTACCTGGATTACACGGGCTCCGGGCTTTAAACGCAAAATGTCGCTAATGGCGAAAGTGCAGGACGAAGTTGGTCACGCACAATTATTATATAGCGCTGCCGAAACGTTGGGCAAATCGCGCGAGCAAATGATTGATGACCTGATTACAGGTAAATCGAAATACTCCAACATTTTTAACTACCCAACCTTTACGTGGGCCGATTGCTGTTTTATCTCGTGGCTGGTAGATGCCGGTGCAATTGTAAATCAGTTGGCGAATGCAAAAGGAAGTTACGGGCCTTATTGCCGGGCATTGGAAAGAATTTGTGCCGAAGAATCGTTTCACCTGAAGTACGGCCATCACTGTGTAATTTATCTGGCAAGTGGCACTGCCAAACAACGGCAAATGTTTCAGGAAGCATTGAACCGGTGGTGGCCACCGATGATGCACTTCTTTGGTCCATCCGACAAAATTTCTGCACATACCGAAATGCTGATGCGCTGGAAAGTGAAGATGGGTACCAACGATGAAATGCGCAATCAGTTTCTGGATATGTATGTTCCTAAAATCTGGGAACTTGGTTTTACTATTCCCGATCCGAATCTGAAAAAAAATGAAAGCGGTAAGTGGGAATACACCGAACCCGATTGGGAAGAATTTAAACGCGTGATTAATGGCGATGGCCCCTGCAACAAAGAACGCCTGGAAGTGCGCAGAATAGCAGAAGCCCGCGGCAAGTGGGTACGCGAAGCCTTGAAGACTTCTAAAACAAGTTACGTTACGCCTTTAGCTTAAATCAGTTTCGAATTGAAAATTTAAAATTTCGGATTAGTCTAAAGCAATCAAATCCGAAATCTTAAATCAGAAATCCAAAATTCTAAATCCGAAATATTAAATCTTTGAATTCCCTCGATCCACGTGTAGCCCGATTACCAAAAATCAACGAGCCGATTTTACCAAAAGCTCCGTTAGACCAGTTTGGTACGTTCGAAGTGTTTGTACAACCAAAAGACGGCAAGCCCTTTCAGCATGAAGGAATTGTACATGCACCTAATATTGAGTTGGCTTACGTATTGGCCAAGGAAACATTTACGCGCAGGTTTACTTGTACTTCGCTTTATGTGGTGGATACGCGCGAAGTTTTTGTTTCGCCCTTAACCGAAGGTGATCAGAATGCCTATGATCTGATTCCGCAAGTGGATGCGACTGGCACTACAAAATCGTTTGAAGTTTACCATTTGGTGAAGCGTGGCAAACAACACGTACATGCTGGTAGTGTATTGGCTGCGACACCACAACACGCTATGAGTGTAGCGAAGCAACAATTAAACATCGGGAAACAGATTTATAATATCTGGGCCATTGCTACCGATGCCATCCGGTTTACTACGGCCGAAGAAAAAGAATTATGGCTTACGCTGCCGGAGAAAAAATTCCGCGATGCCTCGGATTATAAGGGCGGTGACAAGTTGAAAGAGTTTTTGGAAAAGAGTAACTTTAAATAAAAAGCAAGGATATGGTTACGAAAGAACAGATAAAAAAAGAAGTGGATAACCTTCCTGAGAATCTTTTAGATGAAGTCCACGATTTTCTGATCTCGATTTCAGAAAAAAATAGTACGGAAGAATCAGAAGAAGAAAAGCGTAAAAAGTGGAAGGAATGGTGGAATAACACTGAGACCACAGCTCCTGCCGATTTTATGACCGATAGAATTCAGCTTCCTTTGGAAAACCGCGGAAAAATGTTTGACTAATGGCCTATCTACTTGATACTGACACGTGTGTTTTTATAATGAAGAAAATGTCTCTGGTTCATGAAAAATTTGAATCGGCAAATCCAAATCTTCTTTTTGTCTCGTCAATATCTGTTGCCGAACTCGAATATGGAGTTACAAAAAGCAAACTAACAGAACGTAATTCAAAAAATCTAAGTGACTTTCTTTCTCGGTTAAAGGTTGTAAACTTTAATTCAAAGGCTGCAAAGCAATACGGTACTATTCGAGTATTGCTTGAAAGAAAAGGCGAATTGATTGGAGGAAATGACCTGTTGATTGCCTCAATAGCAAAAAGCCAAGACCTTACTTTGGTAACAAATAATGAAAGGGAGTTTAGCAGAGTAGAAGGTTTGAAAATTGAGAACTGGACAAAGTAAGCATGAAATCAAACCGCACTATCGACTACATTATTATCGTCTGCTTTCTAACGCTAATAGGGCTATACATTCTTAAAGTTGAATGGAGCGGACTTCTGCTTTACATTTTTTCGCTAGCTGTAAGTGTTTGGTTTCTGATAACCGAAATCAAAAAGAAAATGTGGTCGGCAAACAGAATCATACTGATTATTCTGCTTTTGTTATCAATAGGGTTAGTCGCTCAGGCATTGCTTACCGGAGCTAATAATTTCCTTGCAATCTGCGTAACAATAACTATGTACATTTTTTTGGCTGAACGTTTTAAATCAATTTCTCCCGAAAAAAATCATGAGCCTCGCACTTAAAGAACTCCTCTACAAATTAGCCGATGACCAGTTGATTCTCGGCCATCGTAATTCTGAATGGACTGGCTTTGGACCTTTGCTGGAAGAAGACATTGCCTTCTCATCTATGGCGCAGGATAAAGTGGGGCAAAGTCTGGCGTTATACACCTTGCTTCAAACTCTGGGCGAAAGTGATCCCGATACCGTTGCCTTTACGCGCAATGCCAACCAGTTTCACAATTGTATTTTGGTTGAGTTGCCCAATCAGGAATACGACTTCAGTTTAATCCGGCATTTTTTGTTTGATACAGCCGAAGCCCTGCGCTTTGAAGCGTTGAGTAATTCTTCTTACGAACCGCTGGCACAATTAGCCCGCAAAATCCGGGGCGAGCTACGCTACCATACATTACATGCCAACACGTGGATTAAACAACTTGGTTCGGCTACCGAAGAAAGTATTATGCGACTTCAAAATTCATTAGCTGTTGCCATGCCTTATGCACTTGGAATTTTTGAACCTTCACCTTATGAAGCTGAACTGATTGCTGAAAAAATTTTTAGTGGCGAAGCGGACTTACAGAAAAAATGGTTGGAGAAAATTGAAGCCACCCTCAACCAAACTCAACTACACCTGCCCGACTGGAAAACGATAACACCTATTTACGGAGGCCGAACAGGCAAACACAGCGAGCACTTGCAACCCTTGTTGGATGAAATGAGCGAAGTGTTTCGGATTGATCCGGGTGCGGAATGGTGATAATAGTCCTGAGTAGTTAGTCTATAGTCCTTAGTAACTATCAACTAAATACTAAGTACTAAATACTCAGGACTAACTACTAAGGACTCAGGACTACCACTAAAAAAATGAACAAAATCCTCCACATCCTCGAAACCGTAAAAGACCCCGAGATTCCTGTGCTCTCGCTGGTTGACCTCGGTGTGATTACCGATGTTGTGGTTGATGGCGATACCGTACTCGTAAAAATGACGCCTACTTTTGTGGGCTGCCCGGCTATGGATTACATGAAAGCCGAAGTAGAAACTGCTTTGCAACAACACGGGTACAAACCACACGTTACCATCTCTTTTGAAAAACCGTGGAGCTCAGATTTGATTTCTGAAAAGGGAAAAGCTGCTTTGAAAAAATACGGCCTTGCCCCGCCACCCGATAACAAGTTATTCACCGATCTGGAAATTTTAGAAACCGCCACATGCCCCCGCTGCAACGGCACCAACACCGAATTAAAATCTCCCTTTGGCCCTACCCTATGCCGCGCACTTTATTATTGCCATAGCTGTAAAGAAGCTTTTGAGCAGTTTAAGCCGGTGTGAGTTGCTGGGTGAGGATTGAAATGTTATTTTAGTGTAGATAATGGGGCTAGCCATAATGGCTTATAGCCAATCGTTGTGCACAATTAAAACATGGAGTTCGGAGTATTTAACAATTTCTGGGACGGTCACCCGAATCATTTGCCCTTTCTGAATCTACGAGAGTCAAAGGGCGACCCAAAAGAATGGAATCTTGCGACTAGCATTTCAAAGTTGTATTCCATTCTCAATTCGCACTCGGACTTAGACGTAAATGAAGGAATTAGACAATTAATAAAAAGTGAGGACTGGCGACCTCACATCGTGGCATTGATTTCAATTCTTTCATTTGATTCACAAAGAAGAAATGAATTTATTGACTTGCTTTGGGACCGACTTTCAAATGGCTCGTGGACAAGTCCTCAAATACTAGTCGTCCTATCAATAATCGACACGGACTTTAAATCAAAGGCTACCAAAATAACAACCGAAGGATTTACCGTCAATTACAGTCAGCTGACATCAATAGAACATCATGTATCACGAGGCGGGACAAATACCAAAGATGCTATCGGAAAAGTTGTCGCTGTTATAAATTTTATTTTAAATAATATCGAGACAGACACTGCCGACAGTGACCAAGGAGCATCAATTGCAAAACATTGGACTGACAGATTGAATGAATTGATTGATAAAGGGAAAATAAAAGTCGGGTAGTTTTAACTGTGCACAACAAAATGTTTGCGCAATGGTGGGGTGACGTGTAAGCTATAAGTGTTATCTTCGTTCAACGTTTGCCCACGCGGACAGTGGCGGCTTCGAAAGCCCACCACTGCGCAAACACAAACGTTGCCAGCAATTTTTCAATGACGACTCAGTTGACAGATTAAATGACCGACATTAAAGCAAAGGACATTTTAAAAATTACCGAGAGTGATTTGAGGAAATACAAGTTACATTTGGCATGTTGGAATGGAAATGAACAACCCTTAAATGTTTACTTGCGTAGTTGGGACGAGTGGGTTGCCTGGAATGAATGGAGACGAGACAAGAATGACTTTAACCGAGAATACATTTTCAGTTTAATTCAATTTTACCATGAACCTAATAAATGGCTATTCGGTGGAATTTTTAAAGTAGTTGAGAGACTTGACGACTACACCGAGACAGAAGTTGGGTATGAATTAGAACTTGTTGACCTACATAGAGATTTAATCGGCAGACTTGTAATTGACTACTATAGAAAGCAAGGACTTAGAGGTCGAGCTTTCTTAATGGAGGGATATTTTAATGACTTTTTGGTTTCAGAAATATTGAAAAGGCCATTTGACGGAATAAATTTTCCGGGCTACGAGAATATCAATATTGACTTTCCAGAGTTGGAGACAGTTTTTAAGTTTCAAAAAAATGACTGGAAGGGAGCGTTAGAAAATGTAAAAGGAATCTATGTAATCAGCGACAAGTCTAATGGAAAGAAATATGTAGGCTCGGCTTATGGAGACTTCGGGATTTGGTCAAGATGGAGTGTTTACATTGGTACGGGACATGGATTCAATGACGAACTAACGAAAATAATTTCAGAAAACGGTCTTGACTATGCTAGACAGAATTTTAGATTTGGCTTGTTGGAGTATCGTTCAATGAGAGTTGACGACTCAATAATAATTAACAGAGAATCCTATTGGAAAGAAGTATTACTGACAAGAGGACTATTTGGATATAATAAGAACTGAGAAGAAAAACTGCTGGCAACAAGAGCTATAAAACATGTGCTGTATTGCAGGTAAATCTAAAGTGTGCTATTTACTTCGCGCATCACGGTTGACAAGAAATCAGATTTTAAACGCACACGTTTTATAGCCAAACGTTAGCGTCAATTATTTTAGGACGACCATGACAACTAATGAAATATTACTTATAGGACTTCCGGTTGCTACAGCGATACTGAGTAGTTACTTGACATATTTCTTCGCGACACGGGCGACAAAGAAGGAGGCGATGATAAGATTTAAGGAAGAGAAGTATTCTAATCTGGTGATTGCTTTGAAAGGTTTTGTTGGCTCAACGACTTCTGCTGACAAGAAGATAAAGTTTTACGAAGAGCAGTATAAAGCGTGGCTTTACAGTTCTGACAACGTTGTGACGGCTATCAACGATTTGACAAAATTATTGATTGAAGAAAGAGGAAAAGACCCGGACCCCGAGAAAGGTAGACGAGTAATTGGCAACATCATCCTTGAAATGAGAAAGGACTTAATTGGAAAGACAAACTTGACATATAAGGACTTTCAATATACTGACGTGATAAAATAACTGGCGCTAACAAAATGTACAATCCATTGCGCTGATAAGGAAGACATTTTTTTGTTTTTGCTCAGCGTCACGCGCTATAGATAGACGTTGCCGTCAAGCCATCAGTAGTTTACAAATGATATTTCACAAACGAAACGTTAGTGGAGCGATCTGAAAACCAAGCTAAAAGCTGAGGGAAGTGAAGTGTACGAGAAAATCGTACGGTTGAAAATGGAAGCCTGAAGATGGCAAATGCTGGAATCTTTGCTCCGCATCATTCAAAGTCGAAGAAAAAAAATTAAAGTAATATTCAATACCGTTGAACAAACACATTGAAATCACCGCCAAATGAAAACCACTCTCCTCCTACTCCTACTCGCCCACGCAGCTGTGTGCCAGATTAAAGAATTAAATCCGGCAACGGTAACTCCGCTAAATTTTAGTGCCGAAGGCGAAAAAGCTTTCGCGAATGCATTGGTGTTGTTTCAGAAGATTGATGATAAACTATCCTCGGGCGTAAAGTACGATGACCTGACAGCCGCTGAAAAAAAAGCGTACTCGGCAGTAGATGAAACTGAGTCGGATTATTGGGCCAGCATAGGCGATGGCTGCAGTTGGTATTGTGGCGAGGGTCCAAAAAAAGTATCTGCTTCCAGTTATTTAAAAGCCCAAGGCACCAGCACCTACGAAGCCAAAAACGCACACGACTTTAATTACAAAAATGCCTGGGTGGAAGGTGTAGCCGGTTACGGCATTGGCGAATTTCTGGAGTACACCTTCGGTGCCACCGCGTCCCGCGTTACGGATATTAAAATTGCAAATGGTTTTGTAAAGAGTGAAGCTGCCTGGGCCAATAACTCGCGCGTGAAGAAATTAAAAATGTATGTAAACAATAAGCCCTATGCCATTCTTAACCTGAAAGACGAAAGAGCATTGCAGACGTTTAAGGTAGAGCCACTCGGCAACGCAAACCGCGAAGACTTTGAAGCCCTTCAACGCAAACCCGATTGGACGCTGACGTTTGAAATAATGGAAGTGTACAAAGGTTTGAAGTACGATGATGTAGTTATTTCGGAGTTATTCTTTGACGGACTGGATGTGCATTGTTTTGCAAAAGGAACTCAGATCCAAATGGCGGATAAGTCAACGCGCAACATCGAAGACTTAAACGTGGGTGATCAAATTTCTTATTTTGATTTTGTATCGCAGGAATTAAAAGTCACCACCATCGAAAAGTTGGAAAGTGTCGTGCATCACGGATTAGTTACCTATCAGTTTGAAAGTGGACTCACCATTACTTCCACACAAGATCATCCGTATCACATTCTCAAAAAAGGTTGGGCTTCGCTTAAGCCCAATCATTCAGCTCAATACGAAGGGTTTGAACGCATTCAAAAAATTGAATCAGGCGATTTATTCATAACCGCTAACGGGCCAGAACGATTAACCACCATTACCCACTTGCCGGGCCATCAGCAAACGTTTACCATTTCGAAGGTAAGTGTTGGAAATAATTTTATTGCAAACGGATTGGTGGTGGGTGTTGAAACGATTCAATCTGTAAAGGGTGGTGTGGCTGCAAATTAAATCAGGCATAAAAAAACGAGGCTGTCTCAAAAGTCGAACTAAATGTGGAATGTCATTCCGGCCTTGTGCCGGAATCCCGTTGAGTACCTCGAAACTGGGATCGCGGAATCCCGATAGCTATCGGGACCGCGATGACAGGATGACTTTTGAGACAGCCTCGTTTTGAAACTTAGATCAACTACTGATTAATACCTTCTCCGCTTCCCAGCATCTCTATCTCTGCTGCCTCTATCCCGGTTTCCACCTTCGCGGCTGCTTTTTCCCTTATCGCCATAAAAACGTTCTTTCTTTTTCTCGGAGTATTTCTCTTTGTGTGGCGAAGTTAACTCCAGCCGCACCTTGCGACCACGCAGTTCCACGCCTTCAAAGTTTTTCATGAGTTTTTCAAAAACTCCTTTTTCAAGTTCAAAGAAAGAATAAGCGCCCTTCAGGTCAATCTTGCCAATCACTTTTTTGTCTACTTCACCAAAATCAACAATCAGATCAATAAGACTTCCTTTCTCCAGGCCGTCCATTTTGCCTACATTAATAAATACCCGGTCACCGGTAAGGTAGCGATCATCTTCTTCAGCAAACTCAAACGTTCTTTTCTCCGATTTATTCAAGTCGCGCGCATCGCGGTAATATTCCAGAAAGCGATTAAACTCAATAGAAGCAAAACGTTTGATGATGTCTTCTTTGCTTAAGTCTTTCAACTCATGATACACTTCCGGTAAGAATGAATCAATCTCTTCTTCATTTACCTCAACCTGTTTCACTTTATGTACCAGCGCCAATAATTTGTTCTGGCAAACTTCATCGCCTGTAGGCACATTGATGCGCGTAAACTTCCGCTTAATGCTGCGCTCCACTTGTTGTATTCTTCCAATCTCGCGCTTGGAGATAATGGCTATGGAAATTCCTTTCTTACCGGCACGGGCTGTGCGCCCGCTGCGGTGCGTGTAATACTCCATTTCATCGGGCATGTTCATGTGTATTACGTGCGTCAGGTTACTCACATCAATACCACGGGCAGCCACATCGGTTGCAACCAATAATTGCAGCGACTTATTCTTAAAGCTTTTCATTACACGGTCGCGTTGCTGTTGGGTAAGGTCGCCATGCAAAGGATCGGCACTGTAGCCATCTTTTATTAAATGCTCGGCAATTTTTTGCGTATCAATTTTAGTGCGGCAAAAAATTACACCATAGATGTCGGGTGTATAATCCACAAACCGCTTCAGGGCCGAGTACTTGTCGCGTTCATCTACCACTATATATTGGTGGTCGATGTTTTCGTTACCCTGGTTGCGCTCGCCCATCGTTAACTCCTGCGGGTTACGCATGTAGTTTTTAGAAATCTCGCGCACTTCGCGTGGCATGGTAGCACTAAAGAGCCACACATTTTTTTCTTCGGGTGTGGTAGAAAGTATTTCGTCAATATCTTCTTTAAAACCCATGTTCAGCATTTCATCGGCTTCGTCAAGCACAATGTATTGTATGGCTGTAAGGTCCACTACTTTCCGCGAAAGCAAATCCATTAACCGGCCCGGAGTGGCTACAATAATTTGTGCGCCCCGCTTCACTTTCATTATCTGATCGCGAATGCTGGCCCCACCATAAACGGTTACAATGTTTAACTTTTTAAAAGATGCAGAGAATCGTTCCAGATCGTTTGTAATCTGTACGCTTAACTCGCGCGTAGGCGCAATAACCAACGCCTGTGTAGCGCGGTTGTTTTCGTTTACCAATTCTAGCAAAGGCAAACCAAAGGCAGCAGTTTTACCGGTGCCGGTCTGGGCCAGACCTACCAGATCCAGATTGCCTTGTAATAAAATAGGAATAGCTTTTTCCTGAATTGGTGTTGGGGTTTCAAAACCCAGTTGGCGGATCGATTCCACCAATTGCCCGGAAAGTCCCAGGCTTTCAAATGATTTCATTAATTGTTGTTGTAATAAGCTGCAAAGGTAGCCTAATTAATCGAAAGTGATTTTATTGGGATAATCTTAGTAAATACCACACATAACCGGTCTGCCGGGAGTTTATTGGTTGGTTTTGTTTGGCCCCTCGGGTGCAGCCTGTATTTTAGTGTCCCGATTAAGAAAATCACCGTTATGAAAATCTTCAAGCGATCAATTCTGGTTATTGTTATACTGGTTGTAGGCTATGGACTCCGCTATGCCTGGCAGGCGTTGCCCATTATCAGTGCGTTTGGTGCAAAAGATTTATGTACCTGTGTGTTTCTGAACGGGCGTACTGCCGATGATGTAATCCGGCAGGAACTGGGTGCCGGTTTACAAAGTCTCGGTAGCTTTGATGTGAATGCAAACGATTCAACCGTTACCGGAACTGTTTTTGGGTTAGCCAAACGCAAAGCCATTTACCGCCAAGGTTTGGGTTGCACGTTGGTCTCGGAAATTTCGGAAGCAGAACTGCGCAGTCAGAAAATAAATCTCCACACCATGGCTCCTGTTAATCAGGATACCATTCCGTGGCCGATGGGCAATATGATTAAACCTGCGATTGATACCGGTGTTTATGTATCTGTATTGAAAGAAGCCTTGGATTTTGCCTTTACTGAAAACGACTCGGCCGGACCTGTAAATACCCGAGCTGTTGTAGTTCTTTATAATGGTGAAATTATTGCAGAGCGGTACGCATCGGGTTATGATGTTAACTCGCGCCACATGGGTTGGTCTATGACCAAGAGTATTACCAATGCCATTACCGGGATTCTTACCAAAGATGGTCGCATGAAAGTGTTTGACCCTGCACCTATTCCGCTATGGCAAAATGATGATCGTAAAAAAATTACCCTGCATAATTTATTACAAGCCAGCAGTGGTCTTGCGTGGGAAGAATTTTATGCAGGCCCAAGTCCGGCAACAAAAATGATTTTTAATAAAAAAGACATGGGGCTTTACGCGATGCAATCGCCATTGGAATCGGAGCCCAACACCGTGTTTGAATATTCCAGCGGTACCACCAACATTATTTCGCGGTTGATTAGAGAAGCCATTGGCGATGATGATTACTATAAATTTTATTACCGCGAGTTATTTGAAAAAATTGGTGCCCGCAGTATGGTAATTGAACCCGATGCCGGAGGTACATACGTAGGTTCTTCATTCGCGTGGGCTACTGCACGCGATTGGGCCCGCTTCGGTTTGTTATATCTTAACGATGGCGTTTTTAATGACGAACAAATTCTCCCAATAGGTTGGGTTGCTTACTCCGCCACGGCCGCTACTGCTGCCAAGCGTGGTGAGTATGGCGCACAATGGTGGACCAATGCCGGTAGTATGGATGATCAGCGAAATCGTACTTATCCCGATGTGCCTGCCGATTCTTTTCAGGCCGAAGGTTTTGAAGGCCAGTTTGTATTTGTAGTGCCTTCTAAAAAATTAGTAGTGGTTCGCCTCGGCTTAAGCCAGACAAACGAGCTGAATATGAACCGCTTTGTTTCTAAAGTGATTGATGCGTTACCGCGATAACCATGCGCGATAAAAGCGTATTCCGGTTTAAAGAATTTAACATTAGTCATCGGCAAGCAACCATGAAGGTTGGTACCGATGGCGTTTTACTGGGCGCATGGACTAATCTTGAAAATGCCAAACGTATTTTAGATGTGGGAACCGGCACCGCAGTAATTGCACTTATGCTGGCCCAGCGCACACAGCCCGAAGTGCGCATTACCGCGATTGATCTTTCGGAAGAAGATTGCGAAGTAGCGCAAGAAAATGTAAGTCAATCACCGTGGCCGGATAAAGTAGTAGTGCAGCATACATCAGTACAACAATTTATTTCTGAACCGTTCGATTTGATTGTAAGTAATCCGCCTTATTTTATAAACAGTTACAAACCACCAACTGAAAAACGAATGCAGGCGCGGCATACCGAAACTTTATCGCAACTTGATTTGCTACATCACGGCAAGCGTTTGCTTTCTCCTGCCGGAAGATTAAGTATAATCTTACCAGAAACAGAAGCCCTGCAATTGGTTCAACTAAGTGCTGAACACGGTTGGTTTTGCATTCGCAGGTGTGCGTTTCGTTCGCGGCAAGCCAAGCCGGTGGAGCGAATTTTAGTGGAGCTGAGTTTAGAGCCACAACCGCAGCAAGTGGTAGAACTGGTTCTTTACGAATCGGGTGAAACCTGGACCGAAGCCTACAAAAGGCTTACAAAAGCGTTCTACCTGAAAGCCTGATTTCAGACCTGGTTCAGGCTTTCGATAATTTTTTACCACTGATTAACAAGCTGTTAACAAAAGATAGTTACATGTTTAAACATTCAATGTGAAAAGTGGTGTTATACTTGCACAACAAAACCAAAACTAAAAAACAACACATGAAAAATCTGAATGTATTAGTTGCGTTGCTGTTCGTTGCCGGAGTTGCAACTGCGCAAACAACCTGGAAGGTTGACAAAGCCCACTCTAAACTTGGCTTTTCAATTACTCACCTGATGATCTCAGAAGTAGAAGGTCAATTCAATTCGTTTGATGCTACCATCACTTCAACAGGCGAAGATTTTGCTGATGCTACTATCGAACTGACTGCTGATATCACCTCTGTGGATACCAACAACGAAGGTCGCGATAAGCACTTAAGAAGCCCTGACTTTTTTGATGTAGAGAAATTTGCTACGCTTACTTTCAAAAGCACGTCTTTCAAAAAGACTGGCGACAAAGCTTATAAAGTAACAGGCGACCTTACTATGCATGGAGTTACTAAAACAGTAACGCTTGATCTTACCCTTATCGGTACAGCTGCTGGCCGCGATGGAAAGAAAATTGCAGGCTTTAAGGCTACTACTACTTTAAACCGTATTGATTATGGTGTAGGTAAGTCGGGCCCAGGCGCAGGCGATGAAGTAACCATTACTGCCAAAGGCGAATTTAAGGCTCAATAATTTTATTGAACGAGGCTGAGTTACAAACCTTTCAGGTCTATATTCTATCATTAGACCTGGAAGGTTTTAGCATTAATTCAGCCTTCTTTTTTATGAAACTGGAACAGGAAATAAAACAAGAGAAATTTAAGAGTGAGCAACAAAAGGCTGTACTCAATATCTTGTTTACGGCCAACTGGATTCAGACACTGCAAAAAGAATTTTTTGAACCGTTTGGCATTACCGGCCAGCAATACAACATCCTTCGCATTTTAAGAGGTCAGCACCCCAATCGCATCTGTGCGTACGAACTTAAAAGCCGAATGCTGGATAAGAACTCTGACGTTTCGCGTTTACTCGATCGGCTAATCGGAAAAAAGTTAATCGAGAAATCAACCAGTAAGCAAGACAAGCGCGCTTCTGAAATTCGCATCACCACTCAAGGCTTAACCCTGCTGGAAAAACTCGACTCCGTAATCAACTCCCTTGATACGGAAGTAATGCGGTTAACATCTGCGGATGCAAAAAAATTGAATGCACTATTAGATAGTTGCCGCGATTAAATTGCTGCTAATTCTGTCCGTACAAAATCCATCAACTCTTTAATATACTTCCGGCTAAAATCAAACCGGATATTAGCCGCGGCATAAATTTCAGGAATGGTGCTCAGGTTGCCCAACTTCAATGCATTCATATAACCTTGCAAGCCTTTTTGATTATCGAGTTTGTAATTCCGCCAAAGCGCAATAGCTCCCAACTGCGCCATGCCGTATTCAATATAATAGAATGGCACTTCGTATAAGTGCAATTGTTTTTGCCACAGGTAATCGCGAGCAATTTCCTGATCAGTCCAATCGGTTACGGTATCGGCAAACCGGGCAAACACTTCATTCCATTTTTCTTTGCGTTGTTCAGGTGTGTGCGTTGGGTTTTCATAAAGCCAATGTTGAAACTGATCGATGGTTGCTACCCACGGCAAGGTTTCTATAATATCTTCCAACTGTTCGCGCTTTGCACGTTTCAGTTCGGCTTCATCCGGAAAGAAAATATCCCAATGTTTCATCGAAATTAATTCCATACTCATGGATGCCAATTCGGCAACTTCCATGGGTGGCGATTTGAAATCGGCTAACGCTAAATCTTTCGTTAGAAAATTATGCACGGCATGGCCGCCCTCATGCATAATGGTTGTCATATCGCGCATGGTTGAGGTGGCATTCATAAAAATGAACGGCACACCAATCTCGGCCAACGGATAATTATAACCGCCCGGTGCTTTTCCTTTTCTGGACTCCAGATCGAGATGGCCCATCTCTTTCATAATAGATAAACACTGCCCCAAAAACGGATCTAACTTTTGAAAACACGAAATCGATTTTTCAGTAAGGTCTTTACCATTTTCAAACGCTTTTAGTGGCGGCAACCCATCGGCATCCACAGCTTTATCCCACGGCTTTAGTTTAGCCACACCCAGTTTTTGTTTACGCTCTTTATTTAATTGATTTAGAATGGGCACAACTTCTGTGGCAATGGCTTCATGAAAATCAAAACAATCTTTTGGCGTATAATCAAACCGGCCGTAAGACTTAAACATGTAATCGCGAAAGTTTTGTTGCTCTGCATTTACCGATACCTGGTGGCGCAAACCAATTAGTGTGGTGAATAAACCATCTAATGTTTCTTTGTCTTTCAGTCTGCGGTCTGAAATTTTATGATAAGCCTCTTCGCGTTTGGCGCGATCGGTTGATTGCAGAATAACCGCAGCTTGTTGCAACGTAAGTTCTTTGTCGTCAATCATCACTGTCATGGCGCCTGATAGCTGCGCATACTTCTGCGTTTCGGTATTGATTTGCGTAAAGAGTGGAATGTTCGCTTTGCGAAACAACTCAATATCTTTTTTCAGATTACGGATCAAAATTTTATAACCGGCTTTTGATTCGAGGTTAGTAAGAAATGGCGACTCGGCTAACTTGCGATTAAGTTGATCGGCATATGGTGCTATCTGCGGCTGAATGTTCTCTACAAAGTCCTGATAACTTTTACTGTACGTTTCATTTTCAGTATAACAAGTCATCTTAATATACCGCCAGCCTAAATCTTCGCTAATCACAGATTCCAACTCACTTCTATCTGCCAACCAGCGTTGCAGATCGCTTTCGTTTGAAAGTGTACGCGCTGCCAGATCATCGAAATACGGTTTAATTTCTTGCCAGATAGTAATGGCAAAATCAGTTGGAAGAAAATGGCGAGCCGGGCGCTGCGGAATAGAAACAGAATTCATGCGATAAGTATTTGGTTTCAAAGTAATGAATTACCTTTCATAAAAAGAATTATGAACCTGTTTCTCTTTCTGGTTATTCTGCTGCTGTCCGAAATTCTGGGCACAGTAGGTGGCTTTGGTTCATCGGTACTTTTTGTTCCGCTCGCTCAATTCTTCTTCGACTTTCAAACCGTACTTGCTCTAACTGGTTTACTGCACGTATTCAGCAATACAGCTAAACTCATCTTGTTTTATAAAACTATTAACTGGAAGCTGGTATTGTGGTTGGGCGTAGGCAGCATAGTGTTTGTGGTGATTGGCGCATGGCTTACCCAACTGGTTGCTTTTACATATGCCAAAACCTTGTTGGGAATTTTCTTAGTTGGCTTTTCTATTTTCTTTCTCCGAAATCCGGAGGCAAGTCTTAAACCTACACATGCCAACTTGGTGTGGACGGGATCGCTGGCTGGATTTATGGCTGGGTTTATCGGAACCGGTGGTGCTATTCGTGGGCTGGCGCTAACGGCTTATCAACTTGAAAAGAATTTGTTTGTAGGCACTTCTGCTGCTATCGACTTTGGTGTGGATGTGGCCCGATCGGTGTTGTATCTCAATTTTGGTTTTTTGCAAAAAGAATTTTTGTGGTATGTGCCGTTGCTGGTGTTAGCTGCTTTTGGAGGAAGTTACGCAGGTAAAATTATTCTGAGTAAGCTAAATCAAGCCACATTTCAAAAACTAGTTTTATATCTTATACTGGCAATCGGCTTGCTGATGTTGGTTCAGGAATTCATTGTAACAAAAAATCATTCAGCATGAAAATTATCAGTACTCTCGGTTTTCCTGTTATTACACTCATCTTCATTGTGTTGCTGTATCGGGAATTAAAATCGGCCATAGCTAAAACCAACTGGACACCCGAACGAAAACAAAAAATCAGCTTCCGGATTTTAATCGGATTTATTCTTTGGGCTGTTGCCGTTAGTGCAGCTTCTGCTTCCGGGTTTACTTCGCGGTTCGATTTATTTCCGGCCAACGCCATGCCTGTAGTTGTTCTGCCGTTGATAACCATTTTGTTTTTACTCTTTAGCAGCACCATGAAAGACATTCTGCACCATATTTCTTTAAAGGCATTAACCCAGCTTCAGGTATTTCGGGTGTTTGTAGAAATTATTCTCTGGATATTATTTCTTCAAAATCTGTTGCCTATTCAAATGACATTTGAAGGATTAAATTGGGATGTACTTACAGGAGTAACAGCATTATTGGCAGCCCGCTTTCTGTTGCATTCAAAACCGTGGCTTATTGTTTGGAATATTTTCGGACTCCTTCTCCTTATCAACATTGTGGCTGTCGCGATTCTATCTATGCCAACACCAATCCGGTTTTTTGATAATGAACCCGCCAATGTAATTGTTACTCAATTTCCGTTCTTGTTTTTACCCGCCTATCTGGTACCGTTAGCCTACACCTTACACATCATGTCGTTGCGAAAATTGCTGATGAAGTCGTAACCGAAGCACATTTTTCCTAACTTCCATCCGCAAAATAAACCTACCATGAGAAACCTTATTCTTGCCGCGCTCTTACTCGCTGCCTGTACGCCCAAAGAAACTAAAACCATTGGCTCCATTGAACGGCTTGACCCCGCACTGGATGCATTGGTGGATGCAGACGCTTCCATTGAAATTGTTGCCGAAGGGTACGAGTGGAGTGAAGGCCCGGTATGGATAGAAAAAGAAAACATGCTTTTGTTTTCGGATGTACCCAAGAATACGGTTTACAAATGGACAGAAAGTAAAGGCGCAGAAGTTTACCTTACGCCTTCCGGATTTACTGGCACAACTACCACCAGCAACGAGCCTGGATCCAATGGATTAATCTATTATAACGATTCATTAATTCTTTGTCAGCATGGCGATCGCAGAGTGGCCAGAATGAATGCTGCAATTAGCAATCCGAAACCAGAGTTTATTTCTATAGCTGCAACACATAACGAGAAACGATTTAGTAGTCCGAACGATGCAGTCTATAATAATATAGGCGAATTATTTTTTACCGATCCATCCTATGGCTTAGCCAAACACGATGCCGATCCGGAAAAAGAGCAACCACACAATGGGGTTTATAAAGTAAATACTTCGGGTGTGGTTTCACTTTTGGTAGATAGCCTGACTAAACCCAACGGCATTATTGTAATGCCCGATCAGAAAAAAATTATCGTGGCTAATTCCGATCCCAGCAAAGCAATCTGGTATGAGTTTGAGTTAACCGATACGGACAGTGTAACCAATGCTCGTATTTTTTATGATGCTACAGCCAATCTTGCTACCGACAGAGGTTTGCCTGATGGACTGAAAGTTGATCGCAACGGAAATATTTATGCTACCGGCCCTGGTGGCGTGTGGATTTTTGACTCAACCGGAAAAGTGCTGGGTAAAATCCGGTTAACCGAACTGGCCGCCAACTGTGCATTATCGCCCGATGAAAAAACCTTGTACATTACTGCTGATATGTATCTGGTGCGGGTAAAACTGAGAAAGTAATGGAGGTTTGGATAACAGCAATGGGTTGGATTGGTTCGGTGGCTGTGATTGCCGCCTATGCACTAAATAGTCTGCAAAAGATAAAATCCGATTCGCTCATCTTTCAAGTGTTGAACCTTACGGGTGCGGTGTTGCTCATCATTAACAGTGTATTTAAAGAAGCGTATCCGTTTACATTTATCAATACCGTTTGGGCTGTAATTGCAGTGGTAGCCATTTTCAGAATGATGCGCAAACCCGCAGTGAAATGAGAAAATTCATCGCGCTTGTTTTCATCCTAACCGGTTGCACTCAGGCACCCACATTTGAGAAAGAAGTTGATGCCATCTTTTCATACCTGAATGGCAATACGCCCGGTGGGGCAGTGCTTATTGTAAAAAATGATTCGGTGGTATTTAGTCATGCGTATGGCCTGGCTGATTTACCATCAAAAGAAAAAATTACTACTCAAACTTTATTCAACACCGGTTCTATCTCCAAAACATTTGTTGCCTATGTAATTCTTGAGTTGGCACAGGGAGGCAAACTTTCGTTGAACGATAGCATCGCCAGATTTTTTCCTGATTTTAAAAATCCACAGCTAGCACAAAAAGTTCGCGTGCATCATTTGCTTACGCATACGTCCGGCTTGCCAGACAACCGCAGGCAACATTTGGATAGTGTGTTTCTGCTTACCGCGAAAGATCAGGAGAACTTTAATCCGATTCTATTAAACGATTCGTTGCTATTCGAACCGGGTTCGCGCTAT
>Ga0075163_10000062_pt1 | contig 110735 bp, 99 predicted proteins | sample JI1023141ADNA_FD_71478 | JGI IMG/M metagenome (GOLD analysis project Ga0075163, IMG submission 71478) | Wastewater effluent complex algal communities from Wisconsin, to seasonally profile nutrient transformation and Carbon sequestration -... | ecosystem: Engineered > WWTP > Effluent > Algae... | reverse complement strand
TTCAAAAATTAGGACTGCAAAGGTATCTAAAGAAAAATAGGATGCAAAATCTTGTTTCAAGAATCTCGCATCCTATTTTCTTCGAAATCAGCTCAATTTTCAAGCTTCTCCGATTGTTCCGCCAAAATTCATGGGGAACTGAGGGGCATCATTGGTCTGCTTGATGGGGCCGAAGGAGGCCTCGTATTTGCTAATATTATCCTTCAATGCGGCCAACAAACGCTTGGCATGCTCCGGAGTAATCACAATTCGTGACTTAACCTTCGCTTTCGGAACGCCTGGCATCAATCGGATAAAGTCAATGACAAACTCGCTGTTTGAATGAGCAATCATCGCGAGATTTGAATATATCCCTTCTGCAATCTCTTCAGAAAGCTCGATGTTAATTTGATTCTGCTGAGGAGCTTCTTTCTCGTTTGCCATAAGCATCAAACCCAATCCCCCTCTCTGGCGAGAGGGGGTGTGTGGGTATTGTTAATTATTAGTCCTGTAGTTCGCGTTCTTTTGACTTCATCGTGGTCATAGATGCGGTGCTGTCATCATATTCGTCACGAGAAGTTACAATCAGATCATCGAATTTACGCTGACCTGTTCCTGCAGGGATCAAGTGCCCTACAATTACGTTCTCCTTTAATCCGACCAACCGGTCAGCTTTACCACGAATAGCAGCTTCACTCAACACCTTCGTAGTCTCCTGGAATGACGCGGCAGACAACCAGCTTTCTGTTTTCAAGGAAGCTTGGGTAATACCTTGCAATGTAGGCCTTGAAACGGCTGACAATGCATCTCTCACTTCAACTGTTTTTTGATCTTTTCTCTTCAAGGCTGAGTTCTCATCGCGCAGTTCTCTTGGTGTGATAATCTGACCAAGCTTAAAGCGGTTTGAATCCCCAACATCGGTTACTACTTTCTTATCCAGCACGAGGTCGTTCTCCTCACGGAATTCAAACTTGTCTACATATTCCCCTGGCAGGAATGTAGTATCACCGGAGTCGATGATCTCTACTTTCTGCATCATCTGACTTACAATACACTCAATGTGCTTATCGTTGATCTTCACACCTTGCAAGCGATATACTTCCTGAATTTCATTCACCAAGTACTCCTGAACAGCAGTAGGTCCTTTGATAGACAAGATATCGGATGGTGTAATAGCACCATCAGAAAGTGGCTGACCTGCTTTCACGAAATCGTTGTCCTGAACCAGGATGTGCTTGGACAGAGGCACTAAGTATCTCTTCTGAACGCCATCGCGTGATTCAATAAAGATTTCACGATTTCCTCTCTTAATTCCACCATAGGTCACTACTCCATCGATCTCACTAACAACGGCCGGATTGGAAGGATTTCTTGCTTCAAATAATTCCGTTACGCGAGGCAAACCTCCCGTGATATCACGAGACTTACCCATAGTACGAGGAATCTTTGCAAGCACTTGTCCCGCCTTTATTTTCTCACCTACTTCAACGGCCAAGTGAGCACCTACAGGCATGTTATAGCCTTTTGAATCCGTTTTGCCTTTCACAATAACAGAAGGGTTCTTTGTCTTGTCTCGTGTATCGGTAATTACCTTTTCGCGGTGGCCAGTTTGTTCATCTGATTCTTCCTTGAAGGTGATTCCCTCAATAATTGCTTCAAATTCAATCTCCCCATCAAACTCTGATAAGATAACGGCATTGTATGGATCCCAATAGCAAAGCTGCTCTCCCTTTTCAACCTTTTGTCCATCCTTTACTTGAAGGAATGTACCATAAGGAACGTTGTTAGTTATGAGCACCCTGCCCTTCTCTTGGTCGAGAATTCTTATTTCTCCTGTACGCCCCATGACCACCTTCACCTTGTTATCGTCTTTATCCAACGTATCTACGGTGCGAATGCCTTCGAATTCTACAACACCAGGAAATTTGGCCTTGATGTTGGCCTCGACCGCAATGTTTGAAGCTGTACCTCCAACGTGGAAAGTACGGAGCGTCAACTGTGTTCCTGGCTCACCAATAGATTGCGCTGCAATAACTCCAACAGCTTCACCAGCCTGAACCATTCTTCCATTCGCCAGGTTTCTACCATAACACTTAGCGCATCCACCTACTTTTGTTTCGCAGGTAAGGATAGATCGTATCTCAACCTCTTCAATGCTTGTGTCTTCAATTCGTTTCGCGATCTCATCAGTAATCTCCTCGTTGGCACCACAAATAAGATCCTCAGTCAACGGATCATAAATATCATGCACCGTTACACGGCCAACAATACGTTCAGACAATGGTTCAACAACATCCTCATTGTCTTTAAGGGCTGTTACTTTTAGACCTCTCAATGTTCCGCAATCCTCTTCCGTGATTACCAAGTCCTGAGCTACGTCCACTAATCTGCGAGTCAGGTATCCAGCATCCGCTGTTTTCAAAGCTGTGTCGGCAAGACCTTTACGAGCACCATGCGTGGAGATAAAATACTCCAATACGTCAAGTCCTTCTTTAAAATTAGAAAGGATTGGGTTTTCGATAATAGAGCCTACGGAACCTGCAAGATTTTTCTGTGGCTTGGCCATCAGTCCGCGCATACCTCCCAGCTGACGGATTTGCTCTCTTGATCCACGCGCACCAGAGTGCATCATCATGTAAATCGAGTTGAAGCCTTGCTGGTCTTCTTCCAGTTGCTTCATCAGCGTATTGGTAAGAAGGGTATTGGTACGTGTCCAGATATCAATTACCTGATTGTAACGTTCATTGTCCGTAATCAATCCCATCATATAGTTGCTCCATACTGAGTCAACTTCCTTCTGTGCCTCTCCTACTAATTTTTCTTTCTCCGTTGGCACTTTCACGTCATTCAATCCCATTGATAACCCGCCCTTATAGGCCATCTGGAAACCAATGTCTTTTATATCATCCAAAAACTTCGCAGTTTTTGCCTGACCTGCATATTTGAATACATCCGCGATGATGGCCTGCAATTTTTTCTTCGTGAGCAACTCATCAACGAAACCAACTTCATCCGGCATGACCTGATTAAAAATAACACGGCCCGCTACTGTCTCTGTTAATTTAACTTCAAGCTTGTTGGTCTTCTTATCCTTTATTTTAACGCGCACTTTTATAATCGCGTGCTTAGATAATTTGCCTTCGTTATAAGCAATAACGACCTCTTCAGTTGAGTAGAAAATTTTGCCTTCACCCTTCTGGCCCTTGCGTCCTTTGGTCAAGTAATACAATCCTAACACCATGTCCTGAGAAGGAACGGTAATAGGTGCACCGTTAGCCGGGTTCAAAATGTTATGTGATGACAGCATCAAAAGTGATGCCTCGAGAATAGCTTCTTGCCCAAGTGGAACGTGAACGGCCATCTGGTCACCATCAAAGTCAGCATTAAACGCTGTACAAACTAACGGGTGCAATTGAATTGCTTTCCCTTCGATAAGCTTAGGTTGGAAAGCCTGAATACCCAATCGGTGAAGTGTTGGAGCGCGGTTCAAAAGAACAGGATGTCCCTTCAATACATTTTCCAAAATATCCCAAACGACCGGATCCTTGCGATCTACTATCTTCTTGGCAGACTTTACCGTTTTTACAATTCCTCTTTCAATGAGCTTGCGTATAATGAACGGCTTGAATAATTCGGCTGCCATATCTTTTGGCAATCCGCATTCATGCAACTTCAATTCAGGGCCTACGACAATCACTGAACGACCAGAGTAGTCAACACGCTTACCCAGTAAGTTCTGACGGAAACGTCCCTGCTTACCTTTCAGCATATCACTCAATGATTTCAACGCACGGTTTCCATCGGAACGAACTGCGTTTACTTTTCTTGAATTGTCGAACAATGAGTCAACAGCTTCCTGAAGCATACGTTTTTCGTTACGTAAAATTACTTCAGGCGCTTTTATATCAATCAATCTCTTCAAGCGGTTGTTACGAATAATAACGCGTCTATAAAGATCATTTAGATCTGATGTTGCAAAACGACCACCATCCAAAGGCACGAGCGGACGTAACTCCGGTGGAATCACTGGAACCATCTTAATGGTCATCCATTCCGGACGATTTTCAACGCGGGTGTTAGCATCGCGGAAAGCCTCAACTACTTTCAAACGTTTCAAAGCCTCTGCCTTACGCTGTTGTGAGGTATCGGTAGCGGCTTGGTGACGTAGTTCAAAGGAAAGCTCATCGAGCTTCAAACGAGATAGTAACATCTCGAGCGCATCGGCACCCATTTTGGCGATGAATTTCTTCGGATCGCTATCATCCAGCATTTGATTCTCGCGAGGCAGCTTGTCAACGATGTCCAGGTATTCTTCTTCTGTCAGGAAGTCAAGACGATTCACGCCATCTTCTTCCTTAACTCCTGGCTGAATAACTGCATATCTTTCATAGTAAATAATCTGATCCAGTTTCTTGGTAGGCAGTCCAAGCAAGTATCCGATCTTATTGGGTAATGAGCGGAAATACCAAATGTGCGCAACGGGTACAACCAGTTCGATGTGACCCATGCGTTCTCTACGCACTTTCTTCTCTGTTACTTCTACTCCGCAACGATCACAGATAATTCCCTTGTAGCGGATACGCTTATACTTTCCGCAATGGCATTCCCAATCCTTTACAGGTCCGAAAATCCGCTCGCAAAACAATCCACCCATCTCAGGTTTATATGTGCGATAGTTGATGGTTTCAGGCTGCGTAACTTCACCGTGCGAACTCTCCAGAATAGATTCCGGAGAAGCAAGACTGATGGTGATTTTAGAGAAGTCGCTGTTGAATTTTTTATTTTTTCTGAAAGACATGCTTGTAAAGTTTTCAGTTAACTATTCGTTTATAAGTCCATAGTCCACGGTCGATAGTTAATGGAACAATTGACCATTGACTATCGACCACTGACCTATTTAATCCATCGTAATCTCGAGGGCTAACCCTCTTAATTCATGGACAAGTACATTAAATGATTCAGGAATATTTGGTTTCCTCATCGTTTCACCCTTCACGATAGACTCGTAAGCTTTTGCTCTGCCTATCACATCATCTGACTTGATGGTAAGAATCTCTTGTAGGATATGTGAAGCACCGAATGCTTCAATTGCCCACACTTCCATCTCACCGAAACGCTGACCACCGAACTGCGCCTTACCGCCCAACGGTTGTTGCGTTATCAATGAATAAGGTCCGATAGAACGCGCATGCATCTTATCATCTACCAGGTGTCCAAGTTTTAGCATATAGGCAATTCCTACCGTAACAGCCTGGTCGAACTTCTCACCCGTCAAACCATCATAGAGATACGTTCTTCCAAATTCCGGCAGTCCTGCTTCTTTCAATTCATGAGAAACTTGTTCCAATGAAGCACCATCAAAAATCGGAGTAGCATAACGCTTGCCCAACTTCCTTCCTGCCCATGCCAACACCGTTTCATAAATCTGACCGAGGTTCATACGCGATGGTACACCAAGCGGATTCAAACAAATGTCTACGGGTGTTCCGTCTTCAAGGAAAGGCATATCTTCTTCACGCACGATTCTCGCAACGACACCTTTGTTTCCGTGACGACCCGCCATCTTATCACCCACTTTCAGCTTGCGCTTCTTAGCAATGTAAACTTTGGCCAACTGCACAATACCCGCTGGCAATTCATCGCCAACTTCCAATGTAAAACGCTCACGCTTGAATTCGCCCGCAATTACGTTGCGCTTGTTCAGATAGTTCTTCACTAACTCCGCAACAAGGTTATCCGTATGATCATCGTTTGTCCAGCTATCAAGGCTAATGTCAGCAATCAGGTTTACCTCTTCAGGTACATTGTAGTTGCTTTCATCTCTATAAATGTTCTTGTCAGGGAAAAGATTGCTCTCAATCACTTTACCTGAGAACTTCACGCCTTTGCTGATTAGCTCATCACCAAACTTATGCTTAACACCCTGACTAGACTTGCCAGTCAATAATGATGTAAGCTTCTTGATCATCTCATTGCGAAGATCAGACAGTTGCTTGCTGTAGCGATTTTTCAACGCATCCAATTCTTTCTTCGACTTTGAGCGCACGTCTTTGTCACGCTTAGGTCTGGAGAACAATTTGGTTTCAATGACAACACCTTTCAACGATGGAGGTGCCTTCATCGAAGCATCCTTCACGTCACCGGCTTTATCACCAAAAATGGCACGTAACAGTTTTTCTTCAGGTGTCGGATCGGTCTCCCCTTTAGGAGTGATCTTTCCAATAAGAATATCACCTTCTTTCACTTCTGCACCGATGCGAATTATACCATTCTCATCAAGGTGTTTCACCGCTTCTTCACTAACGTTGGGAATCTCTGAAGTCAATTCTTCTTCTCCACGTTTCGTGTCACGTACTTCCAATTCAAATTCTTCTACGTGAATAGAAGTGTAAACATCATCGCGCACAACGCGCTCAGAAATAACAATCGCATCTTCGAAATTATAACCTTGCCATGGCATGTAAGCCACCAACAGGTTACGGCCCAATGCAAGTTCTCCGTTGGCAGTACCATAACCTTGGCAAAGCGGCTGACCTTTCAGCACTTTGTCGCCCTTCTTCACCAATGGCGTCAGGTTGATACATGTATCTTGATTGGTTCTTCTGAATTTAATCAGGTTATATGTTTTGAACTCATCGTCAAAACGAATCATCGCCTGCTCTTCAGACACTTCATACTTAATGACAATCTTCTTAGCATCCACAAACTCGACAACACCATTCGCTTCTGCAAGAATCAATGATCGGGAGTCTAATGCAATACGCCCCTCTAAACCAGTACCTACCACAGGCGCTTCTGGTCTGATCAACGGCACAGCCTGACGTTGCATGTTTGAACCCATCAATGCACGGTTCGCATCATCGTGTTCCAGAAAAGGAATCAACGATGCCGCAATGGATACAATTTGATTGGGAGCAATGTCCATGTAGCGAACATCCTTAGGTTCTACAACAGGGAAATCTCCTTCAAAACGAGCCTTTATTTTTTCATCAGTGATTTCACCACCCGGCTTCATTTTTACATTCGCCTGAGCAATGTTGAATGTATCTTCCTCTTCTGCTGTAAGGAAAATAACATCCTCTTTCACTTTTACTTTTCCATTTTCAACTTTACGGTAGGGCGTCTCAATGAAGCCCATCTTATTCACCTTTGCGTGAACGCACAGAGAAGAAATAAGACCGATGTTCGGACCTTCAGGAGTTTCGATGGTGCACAAACGACCATAATGGGTATAATGCACATCGCGCACTTCAAATCCTGCACGTTCACGAGATAAACCACCGGGGCCCAGTGCCGACATCCTACGCTTGTGCGTGATCTCGGCAAGTGGGTTAGTTTGATCCATGAATTGAGAAAGCTGATTGGTACCAAAGAATGAGTTGATTACCGAAGAAAGCGTACGTGCATTAATCAAGTCAACAGGCTTGAAATCTTCGTTATCACGAACGTTCATACGTTCTTTGATGGTACGTGCCATACGGGCAAGGCCAACGCCAAACTGTGTATAGAGTTGCTCACCTACGGTACGCACTCTACGATTGCTCAAGTGGTCAATATCATCGACTACCGCCTTGGAGTTGATCAATCCAATCAGGTATTTCACAATCAGAATAATATCCTGAGTTGTTAATACGCGCTGATCAGAGTGGATATCAAGTCCCAGCTTCTTATTAATTCTATAACGACCTACTTCACCAAGGTCATAACGCTTTTCACTGAAGAACAAGCTTTGGATAATATCGCGTGCTGTTTGTTCGTCAGGAGCTTCTGTATTTCTTAATTGACGATAGATTTGTTCTACTGCTTCCTTTTCAGAGTTGGAATTATCTTTCGCGAGCGTGTTAAAGATGATATGATAATCATTCACGTTAACATCATCTCTATGAAGGATTACCGACTTAGTACCGGATTCAACAATCGTATCAACATCTTCCGCCTCGATGACATGGTCACGCTCCAAAAGAACTTCATTACGATCAATGGAAACAACTTCACCAGTATCTTCATCCACAAAGTCCTCTGTCCAGGTTTTCAATACCCTTGCTGCCAGCTTGCGGCCTACCACTTTCTTCAGAGTACCTTTGGTCGCCTCCACTTCTTCTGAAAGTCCGAACAGATCAAGAATGTCTTTATCCGTTCCATAACCTATTGCGCGAAGCAGGGTGGTAATTGGAAACTTCTTTTTACGATCAATGTATGCATACATTACCGCGTTCACATCGGTTGCGAATTCTATCCATGATCCTTTGAAAGGAATGATTCGGGCAGAATAAAGTTTCGTTCCATTGGTGTGTTTGCTCATGGCAAAGAACACCCCTGGGGACCTATGTAATTGAGAAACAATAACGCGCTCGGCTCCATTGATGACAAAGGAACCCTTTACTGTCATGTAAGGGATATTACCCAAAAACACTTCCTGCTCAATGGTTTCAAAATCTTCATTGTCTTCATCATTACAGGTAAGACGAAGCTTTGCCTTAAGTGGCACTGAGTAGGTTAGCCCACGGTCAATACACTCGTCAACCGAATATTTCGGAGGATCGATGGTGTAATCAACAAACTCCAACACGAAATTTTCGCGTGAGTCAGAGATGGGGAAGTTCTCTGCAAATACTTTGAAGAGACCTTCATTTTGTCTTTTTTCTGCAGGTGTTTCGATCTGCAAAAAATCTCTAAATGATTGAAGTTGCAAATCCAAAAAATCCGGATACTCCAGAACTTTTTCGATGGCAGAGAAATCAATTCTTCCGTTTATGTTCTTCTTGGTCAAGGTGCTATCAGTTTAAAATGTCCTGACGAGAAATAAAAAATACAACTGTGGGTATAAATGAGGAAACCCCAACCCTGTGATACAGGAATGGGGGCCCAACATCATGTTAGACGGTACCCTTTGGCCTTCAAGAATTATTTCAACTCTACTTCAGCACCCGCTTCAGTAAGTTGCTTCTTGAGGTTTTCGGCTTCGTCTTTTGGTAAACCTTCTTTGATGGTTTTAGGAGCTCCGTCTACTAAGTCTTTAGCTTCTTTCAAGCCAAGGCCAGTAAGTTCTTTCACCAACTTCACGATTTGAAGCTTGTTGGCACCAGCGGATTTCAATACCACATCGAAATTTGTCTTTTCAGCGGCAGCGGCACCACCACCACCAGCAGCAGGACCAGCTACTGCAACTGCAGCGGCTGCCGGCTCAATGCCATATGTTTCTTTGAGGTAAGATGCTAACTCTGTAACCTCTTTTACGGTAAGTTCTACCAGTTGATCGCCAATTGATTTGATGTCTGCCATGTTCGTAAATTTTAATAGTTCAAGTTCAGTTTATGATTGTTTTCTTTCTTCCAGTGTTTTCAGTAATCCGGCAACAGTTTGCTTGCTGCTCAACAGAGCTGATAGCACATTCTTCGCTGGAGATTGCAATAGAGATATAATCTCGCCAATGAGTTCATTTTTCGATTTTAACTCACTGAGCATATCCAAATGCTCTTCTCCGATAAACAAGGCTGACTCAACAGAAGCGGCCTTCAATGCGGGTCTTCCTTCTTGCTTTTTGCGGTATTCCTTAATGGCCTTTGCTGGCGCGTTACCTGATTCTTTTGAAAAGATCACGCCAGAAAATCCGTGTAGTACTTTATAAATATCACTGTAATTGCCACCTTTTTTCTCCAATGCTTTTTGAATCAGGGTGTTTTTGTAAACACGATATTCAACCCCGCTGTTAAAACATATCCTGCGAAATGCATTGATCTGTGCTACGGTTAAACCTGAAGCATCGGTAATATAGAAGTGACTGTTCTGAGCAAATTTCTCAGACAATTCATCAATAATCGTTGCTTTCTCTTCCTTGGTCATGGTATAAAAAATTATGAACCTGCTACTGTTGCTTTGTCAATAAGAATCCCCGGGCTCATAGATGAAGAAAGGGAAATACTTCTGAAGTATGCACCTTTCGCAGAAGCCGGTTTCAATTTGGCTATGGTGTTGATTACCTCGGCCGCGTTGTCACGGATTTTTTCTGGCGTAAATGACGCCTTGCCAATGCTTGCGTGAATTATGCCTTGCTTATCAACCTTAAAATCTACCTTACCTGCCTTTACTTCCTTCACCGCTTTACCAACATCAAGCGTTACTGTTCCTGATTTAGGATTAGGCATCAATCCACGTGGACCAAGCACTTTTCCGAGTTTACCTACTTTGGCCATTACGGTTGGCATGGTAATAATTACATCGATGTCCGTCCAGCCCGCTTCAATTTTTTGGATATAATCGTCAAGGCCTACGTGCTCGGCACCTGCATCTTTTGCTTCTTGTTGCTTATCTGGATTGCACAAAACAAGTACACGAACAACTTTGCCCAATCCATGAGGCAAGGTTACAACACCGCGTACCATTTGATCCGATTTCTTTGGGTCAATCCCTAAACGGATATCCAAATCAACTGACGCATCAAATTTCGTAAAGGTGATATCCTTCAACACTTTTGCTGCATCTTCCAAAGAGTATTCTTTCTCTGGATCGTACTTGCCGATAACCGCTTTTCTATTTTTTGTTAGCTTAGCCATGTCTTACCCTTAATTATTAATTCCAAGGTGGATTACCACTCACTGTAACTCCCATACTACGCGCTGTACCAGCCACCATTTTCATTGCAGAATCCAACTGGAAAGCATTCAAGTCAACCATTTTCGTTTTTGCGATGGTCTTCACCTGATCCCAGGTAATTGAACCCACTTTAACACGATTTGGCTCAGCAGAACCTTTTTGTTTTTTGATGGCGTCCATAATAAGGATAGCCGCAGGAGGTGTCTTGATGACAAAGTCAAAAGACTTGTCGTTATAGATCGTGATCAACACAGGAAGAACCTGTCCTGGTTTGTCTTGCGTGCGGGCATTGAACTGCTTACAGAAATCCATAATGTTCAATCCCTTGCTACCCAATGCAGGTCCGATTGGAGGTGCCGGATTAGCCGCTCCACCCTTTACTTGCAATTTGAGATATCCTATAATAACCTTTGCCATAATTCGCTAGCTCAAAACTTTTTACTCTAATTTTTCAACCTGCATATAGTTCAACTCAACAGGTGTGTTCCTGCCGAATATCTTAACCATTACGTTAAGCTTTTTCTTCTCTTCAAAAATTTCCTCCACCGTTCCGGTAAAGCCATTGAAAGGACCATCCATCACTTTCACCGACTCACCTTTGATAAAAGGTGTCTCTAATTTCTCGACCGTTTGATCGATTTCATCTACTTTTCCAAGAATCCTGTTCACCTCAGACTGGCGCAACGCAACTGGCTCTTTTGTTGACCCTGTTCCATTGCCTCCTAAAAAGCCGATAACACCAGGAATATTGTTAACTGTATGGTACGCCTCACCATTACTTAAGTCTGCTGAAACAATAACATAACCGGGGAAGAAATTTCTTTCACGTACCCGCTTCTTACCATTCCGCATTTCATAAACCTTCTCTGACGGAATCAACACTTCTGGTATGAAATCCTTCAGTTTCGATCTTTCTATATCATTCTCGAGGTAAGACTTAACCTTCTTTTCCTGACCGCTAATTACCCGGAGAACATACCACTTTAGCTCGCCCATTACAGCTTTCACTTATTTAAGGGTATAAAACCAGGTCAATCCGTTACTAAAACCTAAATCGATCAATCCAATAACGATAGCAAAAATCAATGAAGCCACTAAAACCAGAATAGCACTGCTTTGTAGCTCGTTGAATTTTGGCCATGAGACCTTGTTGCGGATCTCATCAATCGAATCAAGAATATAATTTTTCAGCTTTTCCATCGATTTATGCTTTCTCAAGGAGTGCCTCATTACCAAGGCCGCCTATCACTGCTTATTTCTTATCCAAACCAACAATTTTGCACGGGTGGAGAGACTCGAACTCCCAGCCAACGGTTTTGGAGACCGCTACTCTACCAATTGAGCTACACCCGTTTTTCGGCACTTTCTCTCGGCACTACTCAACCCTTCAGACTGCACCCATACCCTCAATCCAAAAGGACTGCAAAGCTAGGACAAACTCAAAGAAAACAAAAGCGTTTCCGAGAAAAATCTCAGAAACGCTTTTTGGTTGATTATCAGATACTTGCCTTTCGGATCGTTAGTATTTAGTCGAGGATTTCAGTTACCTGACCTGAACCTACTGTACGACCACCTTCACGGATAGCGAAACGTAAACCTTTCTCCATAGCGATCTTATTGATCAATTCTACTTCGATAGTAACGTTATCACCAGGCATTACCATTTCTACGCCTGTAGGGAGTTTACACTCGCCAGTTACATCGGTAGTACGGAAATAAAACTGAGGACGGTATTTGTTAAAGAATGGGGTATGACGACCTCCTTCTTCTTTTGACAACACGTAAACTTCAGCTTTGAATTTAGCATGAGGAGTTACAGAGTTTGGCTTGCAAATAACCATACCACGGCAGATTTGCTCCTTCTCAATACCACGCAACAAAAGACCTACGTTGTCACCGGCTTCACCTCTGTCAAGGATCTTACGGAACATTTCAACACCTGTGATAGTAGAAGTTAAGTTCTCGGCACCCATTCCAAGGATTTGAACTGGATCACCCGTCTTAATAACACCACGCTCGATACGACCTGTAGCAACCGTACCACGACCAGTGATCGAGAACACATCTTCAACAGGCATCAAGAAATCTTTGTCAATCAAACGAACTGGAATCGGAATGTGATTATCCACAGCTTCCATCAATTCATCTACTTTGGCTACCCATTTTGCCTCTCCGTTCAATGCACCTAATGCAGAACCACGGATAACTGGCATTGTATCACCAGGGAAGCTATAAGCAGACATCAATTCACGAACTTCCATCTCAACGAGGTCAAGCAATTCCGGATCGTCAACCAAGTCAACTTTGTTCATGAATACAACAAGCGCAGGTACACCAACCTGACGAGCCAAAAGAATGTGCTCGCGGGTTTGAGGCATAGGTCCGTCAGTTGCAGCTACCACAAGAATAGCTCCGTCCATCTGGGCAGCACCCGTAACCATGTTCTTTACATAGTCAGCGTGACCCGGACAGTCTACGTGAGCGTAGTGTCTCTTGTCAGTAGAATATTCTACGTGTGAGGTGTTAATAGTAATACCTCTTTCTTTTTCTTCAGGAGCATTGTCAATTGAAGAGAAGTCGCGAACCGCAGCAAGACCTTTCTTAGAAAGAACCTGTGTGATTGCAGCCGTAAGGGTAGTTTTACCATGATCTACGTGACCAATGGTACCAATGTTTACGTGGGGTTTTGATCGGTCAAAATTTTCCTTTGCCATATTTGAAATCCAGTTAAAGTTTAAAGTGTATAAATAATTATAAAAGTTACTTATCTAAACTTCTCCTTCTGAGAAGTATATACACCCTAAACATATTAAGCCTTTCGAATAAGGGTTATTCGTTGCCACTTGGCACTGAGACCTTCTTCACTTTAATGATGGTCGCTACCCATCGGTGAGGAAAATTTCTAATTCAATATTTCAAATTCAAGACTCAAAACTGATTCGATTATCGATTTTGATTCATGACCAGATTCAATGTTAAATTTTGAATCTGGAATTTTTACATTCAAGCAGAGCTGTTGAAGGGAATTGAACCCTCGACCTCTTCCTTACCAAGGAAGTGCTCTACCCCTGAGCTACAACAGCCTTTTAAATTCAAAACTCAAAATTTCAAATTCAAAATTACACTGTCCTCAAAACCGAATTTCTTTGCCAAGGTTCCAAATACATGGAACCTTGAATCTGAAATTCCCAGAGCGGGAGACGAGGCTCGAACCCGCGACCTGCAGCTTGGAAGGCTGCCGCTCTACCAACTGAGCTACTCCCGCATATTAGAGACGCAACATTACGTCTTTTCTTTGGTGGGGAGAACAGGATTCGAACCTGTGAAGACATAAGTCAACAGATTTACAGTCTGTCCTCGTTGGCCGCTTGAGTATCTCCCCAGCACTTTTATAAAATCAAATCCCTGAATTAATAATGCAATTTGGGGATAGAGATGTCAGCTTTTTCAAGAACGATTTGGAATCAAATTTCTCCAGTTCCAAAAACCTGATTTTGACCGAAGTCAAAAAAACAGGAGCGCAAAATTAATGGCTTTTTTGGGATAGGCAAGGTTAGAACGACCGATTTATGGGATTAGAGCTAATTTCTCTCTGGTGGAATAATTGAGGACCAAAAAGATCGGAATTACATGATTATCATATCACCCACGGCTTCTGAGCCAAATTCCTTCCTGAAAATCTCCAAAATATGGCTTTTGTGGAGGTTAAGGTCATGCTTCATGGAGGGGGAATCCAGTTCTACAAACACGACTTTATTTCTGACAAATACCTTTCTGGTGCGTTTTGCAATGGGTTTTCCCACCAATCTCTCCCAGGAAGCCACCAGGTTGGCTTCATCAAACTTCGATTTAATATGGTATTCCTTCAACAGGTCCTGAATGGCCTGACCGATATGCTGCGTGCCTGTATTTGTCTTATTTTTTGCCATTTAACTTTGACAAAGTACCGTCTTTCACCTCAAAAATTGCTGCATTGATTCCTAAATGATCTAAGACTCCCTTACTTCTAGCCACCCCGGCATCTGTAATAAACAATTGGCCAAAGGTGTTGTCTGCCACAAGATTCATCAATTTATGAATCCGCTCATCATCCAGTTTATCAAAGATATCATCAAGTAGTAACAGGGGTTTTAGCCCCTTGTATTGTGAAATGATCTGGAATTCTGCCAGTTTCAACGCTACCAAAAAGGACTTTTGCTGGCCCTGCGATCCGTATCTCTTCAGCTCAATTTCATTTAACGAAAATAAAAAATCATCGCGATGGATGCCCGAGCACGTTCGTTGCATCAACACATCCCGCTTCAGGTTTTTAATCAAAAGATCGTTGAATCCGGTTTCATCCAGTTCGGTGCGATATTGAATTTGTGGTGTCTCTACTGAATCTCCTATTAGAAATTGATAGTGTTTAAGGAATATGGGCAGGAATTCTGCCATAAACTCTCGTCTCTTCAAATGAATGTAGTTCCCTGCTGGCACCATCTTTTGATCATAGGCGTCCAACATATCCCGATCTACACTTCCACGTTCAGAGAAAAGTTTTAGCAAACTATTTCGCTGCTTGAGGTATTGTACGTATTGAATAAGATTCTCGAGGTAGTTTTTATCAATCTGTGAGAGCAGGCTATCAAAAAACTTTCTACGAAGCTCACTGCCATCCCAGATCAACTCAATGTCGTTGGGCGCCACCAAGACAACAGGATATTTTCCTATATGGGTTGAAAGTTTAGCGCACTCTTGTTCGTCTTCACGAATAACCTTCTTCATTCCCTGCTGAAAGGAGCATACAACCTGGTGATGATTCTGACCTTTGGTGAAGTCCCCTTTAATTAAGAACTGGTTTTCCCCTGATCGGATATGATGATTATCGGATGCGCTGATAGCGCTTTTAGTGAATGACAAATAATAAATGGCGTCCAGCAAATTAGTTTTCCCACTTCCATTCTTGCCAAGAAAGTATTGGATATCTCCATTAAATTCAAGCTGAAGCTCCTCATAGTTCTTAAAATTAAACAGGCTCAACTTAGTCAGGAGCATAAGAGCATTTTCAAAAATTTATTTTCAAACCAAAATAGCGGATTGCCTCGGGCTAAGCTTGCTTCCATTGCGGGTGCTTGCCATTTCGCTGACGCCCAAAAGCCGCTTCTCATAATTTGGGGATTGCCTAATCCTGCCGTATTTTCGCAGTTCGCATTTCAAAATTAGACGAAATAAAATAAATACTATGGCCACCACCTCCAAAGCCAAGACGACTGAAAAAAAGGAGTTCTCAAAAGAAACGTATTTGTTTTGGTATGAGAGCATGTTGCTGATGCGCAAGTTTGAAGAAAGAGCAGGGCAACTTTACGGGATGCAAAAAATCCGAGGGTTCTGTCATCTTTATATTGGTCAGGAGGCATGTGCAGCTGGAGCGGTTACGGCACTAACAAAAGATGACAAATGGATAACAGCTTATCGTGATCATGCTCATCCTCTTATTTTGGGTACTGACCCAAAAGCGGTGATGGCAGAACTTTATGCTAAAGAAACCGGCATATCAAAAGGAAAAGGTGGGTCTATGCATATTTTCGACAAGGAGCATAATTTCTTTGGTGGTCATGGCATTGTTGGTGGCCAAATTCCACTAGGAGCTGGAATTGCCTTTGCAGAAAAATACAACAAGACAAAAAATTTGTGCATTTGCTATATGGGTGATGGTGCCGTACGACAGGGAGCGTTTCATGAGGCATTAAACCTGGCCATGCTCTGGAAGTTGCCTGTCATCTTTGTGATTGAAAACAATGGCTACGCAATGGGTACTTCCGTAAAACGTACCTCGAATGTAACGGATCTTTACACCCTTGGTGATGCCTTTGACATGCCTTCTGAGCCGGTTGACGCTATGAGTGTTGAGGCTGTACATATTGCCGTTGCGCGTGCCGCAGAAAGGGCGCGCAGTGGTGAAGGTCCTACTTTGTTGGAGTTCCGTACGTATCGATATAAGGGTCATTCTATGTCCGACCCTGCCAAATACAGATCAAAAGAAGAAGTTGAAGAGTACAAGCAACGCGATCCGGTAGAAGTAGTAAGACGCACGCTGTTGGATAAGAAAATGGCGACAGAAAAAGAAATTGAGGCGATCGGCAAAAAGGTGGATGAGCAGGTGGAAGCGAGTGTAAAATTTGCTGAAGAGTCAAATTATCCTGACCCTATGGAGGCCATGAGAGACGTGTATTCTCAGTCAGACTACCCATACATTACCGACTAGTACGCTCTAAAAATACCCCCCACTGCTTCTTTTGTTTAATAAAGGGTAATTCTTAGTTTTGCAGCCCTAATCCCGAAAGCTATCATCTATGGCCGTAGGGCTTGAACTACATTAAAAATCATGGCAAAGAAAGAGGAAAACAAAGATTTACTGGAAAATCCGGAGGTTATAGCAAATAAGCTGGAAGGCGTTGAGCACTGGATCGAAAAGCACCTTACCATCGTATTGAGTGCTGTAGGTGGTTTGGCTCTGATCATTGCCGGATATTTTGGATACCAATATTGGATTGGTAGTCAGGATGCGCAAGCTCAAAAAGATATGTACCAGGCCGTGCGCTACTTTGAAACCGACAGCTTAAAACTTGCGCTAAATGGGGACGGTAACAACCTTGGATTACTTCAGATCATTGATGATTATGGCATGACCGATGCCGGTAAATTGGCTAACTTCTATGTTGGCGCTATCTACATGAAACAAAGTAAATTTGAGCCTGCCATACTTTATCTTGAAGATTATACGTCCAATGATTTATTGGTACAGGCCCGTGCCTATAGCTTGATTGGCGATGCCTATATGGAATTGAAGAAGTTTGAAGATGCCGTTAAATATTATAACAAGGCGGCTAATCATGAACCAAATAAGTATTTCACTCCTACTTACTTAATGAAGGCCGCGTTGGCTTATGAAAAATTGAATCAGAATGACAAAGCGAAAGATACCTATCAGAAAGTCATTGATACTTATTTCGATTCACAGGAGTTTCAAAATGCGAGAAAGTTCAAGGCAAGACTGGAGACTAACTCCTAGCTTTCAATAAACTAAAATTTGAAGGGATAGATTTCTATCCCTTTTTTTAACTTCAATCCTAACTACGCTCCAATGGCTGGTACACTTAAATCTGTTTTAGGGAAGAGCAAAATCAATCTTTCAAAGAAAAAATTCGCGATAGTAGTTGCCGAATGGAACGAAGAAATTACAGAATCGCTCTTTCACGGAGCCTATGATGCCCTTATCTCCCTGGGCGCAAAGAAATCAAACATCATCCGCAAGAATGTTCCAGGCAGTTTTGAGTTACCCTTAGCTTCTTTGTGGATGGCTGAGAAAAAAGACGTAGATGCTGTAATTGCTTTGGGATGTGTAATTCAGGGTGACACACCTCATTTTGATTATATCTGTCAAGCAGTAGCCCTGGGTATCATGGAAATCAACCTGTCCACCCGCAAGCCTGTGGCGTTTGGCGTACTCACCACGTTAGACAAGAAACAGGCATTTGCCAGGGCAGGCGGTAAACTTGGCAATAAAGGCGAAGAAGCTGCTATAACGGTGGTGAAGATGCTGGAAATCTAATCATCTTCCTCAATTAATTTGACTGTGGATTATAACCCGGTAACTCAATCGGATTAGCACAAAAAAAGACCAGCGAGTTGCTGGTCTTCAAGTTTTGTGTCTCTAAATGTTACATGTTCTTAACTATTTCCTTTCCAAATTCGGAACATGATAACATCGTTGCTCCTTCCATTTGACGGTGGAAATCATATGTCACTCTTTTGGATGCGATCGCCTTCTCCAATCCTCTGTTGATTAAATCGGCTGCTTCCTGCCATCCCATGTACTCGAGCATCATTACGCCTGATAGAATAACGGAACCTGGATTCACTTTATCTTTTCCGGCATATTTGGGAGCTGTCCCATGTGTGGCCTCGAATATAGCATGCCCGGTGATGTAGTTAATGTTAGCACCTGGTGCAATTCCAATTCCGCCCACCTGCGCAGCCAATGCATCGCTGACGTAATCTCCGTTTAGGTTAAGGGTTGCAATCACATCAAAATCCTCCGGTCTTGTCAATATCTGCTGCAACGTTATATCGGCAATAGAATCTTTGATTAAAATCTTGCCCGAGGCAAGTGCAGCCTTTTGCTCGGTATTAGCGGCTTCTTCACCTTTTTCTTTTTTTGTCTTCTCCCACTTACTCCATGTATAGACTTTATCACCGAAGTATTGCTCGGCTACTTCATAACCCCATTCGCGGAAAGCGCCTTCTGTGAACTTCATGATATTGCCTTTGTGCACCAACGTCACCGACTTACGGTTATGCTTAACGGCATAAGCAATGGCGCTATGAATCAATCTTACGCTACCGCTGTAGCTGACAGGTTTGATACCGATCCCTACCTTTACGTCAGTGTTTACGTTTGGATTTCCTACCAATTTCCAGAACGCCTCTGATTTTTCTTTTGTGTTGAACCTGATCTTATCAAATTCTTTCGGAAACTCCTTAGCCAGAAAGTCGAGTACTTTTTGTGCTGCAGGTGTTCCTTGCGTAAACTCAATACCCGCATAGATGTCCTCAGTGTTCTCGCGAAAAAGTACCATGTTCACCGCACCTGGATTTTTTACCGGTGACGGCACTCCTTGATACCAGCGAACCGGCCTGAGGCAAACGTATAGGTCGAGAATCTGGCGCAACGCCACATTGAGTGACCGTATTCCTCCGCCAGTAGGAGTTGAAAGAGGGCCTTTGATTCCTACCAGGTAATCCCGGAAAATATCAAGTGTTTCATCAGGGAGCCAATTTCCGGTTTTGTTAAACGACTTCTCACCGGCCATTACTTCTTTCCAGTTGATCTTGCGTTTTCCTTTGTATGCTTTTTCAATCGCAGAATCCATCACGTTTTGAGCAACAGGCCAGATATCAACGCCTGTGCCATCTCCTTCGATGAAGGGAATGGTGGGCATATCGGGGACATTCAACTTTCCGTTGCTGATGGTAATTTTTTGATCGCTCATTGTAAAATGGTTAAGGTTGAGGTGTTGCTTGTATCAAAAAGCCTTTCGGAAGGCCTAGGGTGGCGAAATTATAAAAATTCGGGTTAAGAATATAAAGATTTTCCTTCCTTGCCGTTTTAAGTGGTAAACCCTTTTCTGATGAAATTACTTGTCTTTTCGGTGATTCTTGCTCTATTCTCTATTAGCAAAGGAAAACAATCCAATACAACTGAGACTGCAGTCTGCCTAAGCGTGGAGGAAGAAAAGCTTTACCAACTTATCATGAGCTACCGGGAAAGCAAAAATCTGCCAGCAATTCCGTTTTCAGCAAAACTTACTCAAGTGGCGCAAGCCCATGTGCGCGACCTGGCAGACAATTTTGATTATGACAACAAGCGCGGATGCAATCCTCATAGCTGGTCAAAAAATGGCGCCTGGACTTCCTGTTGCTACACGCCTGATCATAAACAAAAAGAATGCATGTGGAATAAGCCAAAGGAAATTGCTGGCTATAATGGGAGTGGTTATGAAATTGCCTATTACAGTTCGGCCGGGGCGACTGCAGAAGAAGGGCTTGATGGATGGAAAAAAAGCCCGGGACATAATCCGCTATTAATCAACTCAGGCATTTGGAGTAAATCCAATTGGAAAGGGCTAGGCATTGGTATCTATAAAGAATACGGAGTGGTATGGTTTGGAGAGACCGAAGATCCGTCAGCATTACAAGTCTGTGATTAATACTTCTCTTCCTGATTAGGAAATTCTTTTGCTTTCACATCCACCACGTATTTTCCAATTGCCTTGGTCATGACAGAATTCAAATCAGCATACCTCCTCAAAAATCGTGGCTTAAATTCCTGCGTAATCCCAAGCATATCCTGCACCACCAACACCTGACCATCTACATCGGGTCCGGCACCGATACCGATCACGGGAATACTCACCATTGAGGCAACTTTTTTAGCTAGTTCGGCAGGAATTTTTTCAAGTACGATTCCAAAGCAACCACACTCCTGAAGTAACATAGCGTCTTCAACAAGTTTTTTAGCCTCGTCTTCTTCTTTGGCGCGCACGCTGTAGGTGCCAAACTTATATATCGATTGTGGTGTCAATCCTAAATGCCCCATGACAGGGACACCTGCACTTAAAATTCTTAATACTGAATCTTTCACTTCACTTCCGCCTTCCAGCTTCACAGCATGCGCCCCTGATTCTTTCATTATCCGAATAGAAGAACGTAACGCTTCTCCCGAACTTCCCTGATAATAACCAAAAGGAATGTCGACAACCACAAGTGCTCGCTTCACAGCCTTCACCACAGAAGTAGCGTGATAAATCATTTGGTCAAGTGTAATGGGCAGTGTAGTTTCATTGCCAGCCATCACATTGGAAGCCGAATCGCCCACCAGTATAACATCAATACCCGCACCATCAATGATCCTGGCCATGCTATAGTCATAGGCTGTAAGCATTGCTATTTTTTCTCCCCGATTCTTCATCTCCTGAAGCTGGTGGGTAGTGATTTTCTTTAGTTCCGTTTTTTTATGGACAGACATGTTGATTCAACATTTAAAATTCGAGATTCAAAGTTATTCAGTTCTAAACGTTAAAATTTTGAATCTCAAATTTGAACTTGGTTTAATGGAGATAAACAGACGATTTCTTCCCCAACACTACCTCCACATGGTCGGTAAGGGTTGTTGACAATTCATAGCCAGTGTAGGTTGGTGTGATCGGAAATGCGGTGTGGCTACGGTTTACCAAAACAGCCACTTCAATTTTTTTTACTTCTACATCCAAAAACGGTTTTAGTCCATAGGCGAGTGTGCGGCCGGTATTCAGAACATCATCAATCAAAACAATGCATCTCTTTTTCAAATCTTTAGCATCAAGGTCAATACCCACTTCGCCTTGCTGTGGTGCGAGTTTATCGAGGCTCACTTTGGCAGTAAGCGCCTTAATGGGAGAAATAGACTCAAGTTCTTTGGATAATATCTGCGCAAGCGTATACCCTTGTCCGTCAATTCCAGCCATCACGATCACTTTCTCTTTAAAGTTATTTTCATAAATCTCGTAGGCAATCCTCTTGATTTTTTGATTGACCTGACTCGCATTGAGTACTTGATTTTTTTGTGTGCTCGCTGTGCTCATGCAGGGATGGGTATTACTTTACTATCCTTGAATGTTGATAAAATAATTGTGGATTGCAGATTATCCACTACTTCAATATTCGAAACTTTCTCCAACATCAATTTCTGGTAGGCAGGAATATCAGGGGCGACAATCTTTAGGATAAAGTCAGCTTGCCCGGTTACGTGATGGCATTCCACCACTTCTTCAATCTCTTTGATAGCTTTAATAAAACGCTCAATGTTGTCCTTGTTGTGTCCTTTTAGCGATACGGTTACAAATGTGCTGACGCCCATTCCCACTGCAGCAGTATCCACCACGGCATGATAACTTTTTAAAACACCAGCGTTTTCCAATTTCTTGACACGCTCCAGAGTGGGGGCTGGCGAAAGGCCTATTTCAATTGCTAATTGAGCATTCGTGATATTCGAATTGGCCTGAAGGATTTCCAAAATCTTCTTATCGGTTGGATCTAGCTTCACTTTCATTAGCATTTAAATTTACGAGGCAATTATAACTTAAAAGTAGAATAAAATTTTGCGCAAATTCAAAATTAAGGGAAGATTCCTAACGAAGTAGTCCCGCGCATTAATTCATAACGAATCGATGGGTTTTGGTAATTCCCCCATAGCTAAAGACAACGAAATAAATACCAGGCCCTAAATTGGAAACATCAAGGATAATTTGACTTAAGCCCGGCTGCGTGGCAGTGATTTTCTTATCAAAAGCGCTGCCTCCGGTTGAATTAAATATCGCGATGCTGGCAACGTCCCCCGATGCGGCAATCCAATCAATGTACAACTCGCCCTCACTCGGATTTGGGTAAGGTGCGAAAACAATTACTTCCTCGCCAAGCGTTGAGCATTTCCTGTTGTTAAGCAGATTTTCATCTTTCTCCGGGCTTAGCTGAGCACAAACATAATTTAAGCCTTTTGGCACAAGCTCGGACGCAAGCGCTTGTGTGAAGCTTTGGTTCGGTTGTAAATCGATTTGCATTTTTTCTTTAATTGATCCGCCACCAGACAGATCAATTAGGATACTCACATTAGCCACCGCAATATTTCCATTGTTTCTTATTGTCACCAATGGACGAAGAGAACCTGAATTCGGATCGGGCAGAAGTTCTAAATTAGTCAATGATAAATCTGTTATTGGTTCAACAACGCGAATTGGCTTGCTGAAGCTGTCGGTACAACCGAGCTGACCAAATGAAATAAGCTCAACCTGATAGTCGCCCAATTCATTAAACGTAAATGATGGCTCAACCAGTGAACTCGTTGTACCTGACTTGTCATTGAACTTCCATAAATAAGAACTTGCACCCGTTGAAGAATTTGAAAATTTCACATTCAAAGGTGGCGGCCCGCCTTCCGATGAAGATGTAAATAACGATTTGGGCGAAGCTGCAATACTAACTGCTTTTGTCCCTATGTAAACGCAACCTGATTGGTGAGTAGTTTTCAATTTGACAATATAGTTTGCTGCTACTGGAAATATAAATTTCGGTGCTTGACCATTAGCCGAACCAAGTCCTCCAAAATCCCAATCTCTGATAAGCACAGGGTCAACTCCCGCAGAGGTAATATCAAGAAAGGCCGATGATTTTCCAGAGCAGGCATTCTCAACTGAAAAACTGGGCGTAACTGCTACTGGAACTGTAACTGTTTTAATAAGCTGTGCGATGCAATCATTGGCTCCAGTTATGGTAAGCGTTACGTTATGAGAACCTGAAGTTGCAAAGGTGTGAACAGGATTACTAATCGTATAGGTGCTGTTACCAATTTTCCAAAGCCATGATTTTACACCTGCACCTGAAGCATCGGTAAATTGTGTAGGTTGATTAAGACACGCAGGTGTATTGTTAAAATTGATTGGGGGCGCTGCAGTTATTGTTACCATTTTCTGAGCGAAAGCACTGCAACCAAAGTTCGTAGTAACAGTAAGAGAAACGTTATAAGGCCCAGCGACCGAATAGGTATACAACGGATTTCGTTGTCCTGAAGTGCCATTAGACGCATCACCAAAACTCCAGGACCATGAAGAAAGATTACTATCCGTTGGGTTTGGAGTAAGGTCGTTGAGTTGTGACGGAGTACCTTGGCAGGAGAAGGGAGGCAAGTCTAAAGAAAAGTCAACCTGGGGTTTGGAGTAGATGGTGATTGGCTTGGTGGATGAATTATTACAAACACCATTGTCTGCATGAAGGGTTGCATCAAAGTTTCCAAATGAAGAATACGTATTGGCTGGGTTTATTTGAGTAGAAATATTACCATCACCAAAATCCCAAGAATAATCTATTCCTGTTCCCGAAGTGGTGTTTGTAAACTGTAAGGCCGATCCCTGGCATCCGGTGCTTGCTGAAAAATCAACTAAAGGGCCGGTTAGAATTCCGTTGAACGTTTGCGTGCTCGTACTGGAACAACCTGGAATAGATGCCTTGAGTTCAATCACTTGAGTTGCAGTTGACGCGAAAGCCTGATTTAAATTAGTAGTCGTTGACACCACGGCTCCACTCAAACGCCATTCCCAGGTGGGATTGGAGGGAATATCATAAGTTGAAGTATTGGTGAAGGAATAAACCTGATTGCTACAAAATGTAACTGGCGGTGACGCAAACTGAGCGGCTGGTCCGTTAAAGATGGAAATGATTCTCTCTTTGTAATTGTGACAACCATTTCCCGCAATTGCATCCAATGAAACAGCATAGTCACCGGAAGTTGAGAATTGTACAATCGGATTTTGTAGAGAAGATGTACCTGAGCCATCAAAATCCCACGAAAAATCCGATACATCTCCCAAAGGATTTACGGCAAAAAAATTAACATCATGCCCGGCACACACATTTTGAAAATCGATGGCAATATCAGGAGCCACATTGGTGGTCACGACTATGTCTTTCCCTGTTGAGGAAATTTCTCCCGAAAGACTGCTTTGTGCAATCAGCTCAATTTTTTTCTGTCCCGAACTTTCGTAATGAATATCGGCAGGAGTCATTGTCGTTGAGTAGGTTACGTTCGCACCGCACATAGACTCAAAAACTGCGCGCTTAAGATTGGTTGTTGTTCCTACACCAAGTAGGATACTCTTTCCATTAAAACGAAAGGCATCAATACCAATCATACCAGCTAGAGAATTGATGGGCAAAGCCACCGGAGTATTTATGGGATTTAAGTTCTTGTAATTGATTATCCTTACATCTCCCGCCAGCTCACCACTTACTACAACAAAATATTCATTAGCTTCTTTTTCAATAACTATTCTGTAAGGTTTATCTACACTTGAAGGGTATACTCCTTCTGAAACAGGCGAACTTAATAAATCATTTCCAAACGAAAATTGGTGAATCTCATTGGTAATATTTGAGGTAACCAAAACTTTCCAATCAATACCTGTCCAAATTACATCAAGTCCATTAATGGCATTTGGCCCGCCCATGGTCGGCCCAGCAACTGTGGATATATAAACATGGCCTGCTGTTGAATTGTAAAACGAGTTTCGAAAATTAACTCTGTAAATTTTATTTGTACCGTCACCAGTAAGTCGCTCCGCAAATGTCAAAATAAAATCTGTTCCTTGTTCTACGACTTTGGTATCCCAAATTCTACCAGTAGCACCAAATGCTCCTAAGCTTATGGCTGTTGGTAAATTGGTAAGCGAGGACCCAAAGTCCAACAACTTTATGCCAGCACCAGCATCAATGTTTGTAATAAATCCAAACCAGTTGCCATTTTGCTTTACTATCTCAATATTCTGAGGGAATAGTAGAATATCAAGTGGATCGCCCAAATCAACAACAGCTGGCGCATTCAAGGGACTATTCCCAAAATCCAGTCTAAACAGTTTGTCGTTATTCCACGCCAATACGAACCCAAACCATTGTCCATTGTCCTCTATCAACTTAAAGCCTGTCCCATAACTTAATCCGCTGATGGTGTTTACATCAATGAATTCCTTCAACTCAGAAAAATCATTAGCACAAAAATCCCATTCAAAAGTGGTGGCATTCGAGGATATATTGTTAACGTTTATGTTCTGATCAATACAGGGACTCGAAGTTACCTGAAAGTCGGCAATCGGATTCTGCGCGACACAAAGAGTTAAGCCTAAAAAATAAACTAAAATAAAATGAAGAAAATAAATAGGCCTCACATTAGCTAAAATAGAGTGGAACAATAAGAAGGTGAATTATTCTGAACTAGTTGTTTATTTTTCTAATTTTCTGGAAACGTTGGTATTGGCATCATGTTGAATACATCTATTCAGTTTACTAAAGGGTAGGTGACTGCTTTTCCACACAAAAAAGCAAAAAATGGCCTTAATTACATAGTAGAAGTCAGTTGAATTAATGCTTCTCCTAAAATGGAAGCAGGCAGGAAAGAGAATCACCTTCTATTAATGAAGCAAAATTAACTTTGACGCGTAGATCACTCATGCTTTATAGAACAATAAAAAAACTTGCCCTGGGAGTTATAAATCTGATCGCCAAAAGATTTATTCAAACGATGGACTTGCGAAAAAATCTGAAGGGTGCAATAATTATCGAAAATAAAATCAATCATACATTAAACTTAAATCTGATTCACACGACCAGCGTAAAATTGAATCCGCGCTTACTTGACGTCCTTAACTTAGATGACCTTTTCTATCTGCAATTAAAAAAGGGGGACCTTGTGGGGAACGGAATAATACTAACTACTGAAGGAAAGGTGCTTTTAGAGTCAACTATTTTTCAAAAAGAGTATTTATTTAAGCTTGGTCAAAATCACCTGATCTTAAGTAGGCTGTTTGTCGTAAAAAAGACTCATCCGTATACAGTCTTGTCGCTATCCAATGCGTTGGAAGACAATTATTACCACTGGATTATGGAGTCTATCACAAGAGTGCTCTTGCTTGAGGACTTGATCAACATTCAAAACACGGAAATTGTAATCAATGATAGTGATGTCCCGTTTAAAGTAGATTCCCTTGCTTTCCTGTTTGGAATCCCCAGATCCAATGTCAAATTGAAAGGCGCGAAGGAAGTTTATCAAGGACCGTTGATCATTCCATCTTTTACCCATACTCGAAATCAATCTACGGAAATGACTGACATCAGTCACCCCTACATCATTCATAGGTTAAATCAGAAAGTCGCGAGCAAACTTCAATCTCTCTCCAAGAAGCAGTTTCCTTCAAAATTCATTCTTTCAAGGAGGAATGCTTCCGGTCGGAAAATTCTAAATGAACAATATCTTTTAGATGGCATGGAGGATAAAGAGTTTAGAATCATAGAAATGGAAGATCTTTCTTTTGAAGATCAAGTTCATCTTTTTTATAACTCGCAATTCGTTATAGCAACTCACGGGGCCGGATTGGCAAATATTGTTTTTAGTAAAAAAATTGCGGTGATTGAACTGTTTCCGGCAGATCGAAATTCAAGAGATGCTATCTGCTTCGCCCAATTATCTTCAGTTCTGGGGTTCCATCATCATCTTATTGGTTACCCATCCTCTACAATAGCACAAGATGTAATGATTGATTCACCTCTCTTGAATGAGATTAATTCAATAATTCGAACCGCCAAAATAATTTAATACTTAACTTTCGGTTTAATTGGCAGCAATGGAGTATTTTGATCAGACCTGGTACGACTGTACCATTGATAAAGTAAAGGGATTAACCAAAGAGAAAGATAGTTTCGTTTTGTTTGACGTGGGAGCTGGCAATAGTGTTCTTGAGGACAGGATACGATTAATGGGCGGGCACTGGACGGGTTTTGATTATAAGCCTAGAAAAGAGGGAATCGTTGAGTTAAACCTGGAAAACCCACTTCCACAAGAATTTGCTCACCGCAACCCAGATATAATTTTATTACTTGAAGTGATTGAGCATCTCTTTAACCCTGGGCAGGCCGTTGTTAATCTAGCCAAAATTTCGAAGAAGGGCACGCACCTTGTTTTAACAACGCCCAATCCTTTTTGGTCCGTCAACAGGCTTAAGTTTTTGTTGCTAAATAAGTTTCCAATGTTTGAAAAATCTGACTTGGATAACAATCACCATGTATTTACTGCCTGGCCATATGTGCTTGAGAAATTGCTTCTTCAAAATGGGTTTCAGGTGATCGATAAATTTACCATCGGGTGTTGTGCAAAATTCCCCGCATTTGCTTTTAGCCTTCGCTATCCGGCTAAAATACTAGTCTACTTCCTCAGAAAGTTTATCGAAAAACTGACACCCGACTCAAAGGGTATGTCTTATGGCTTTGTTGCGGTTAAAGATTAAGGTATTTACTGATTTAGCTTTTTCTGATTCGTCATCTAGTCCTTCGAAAATTTAATTAAGATATTCTGTGCTGTTCCTCTGTCTTCCAGCTTCGCTTCAATACTATATCCATATCCAGAATTCTCAAAGGGAAGTAGAAAATTAGAAAGACGTGATTTTTGCTGTCTCTGGTCGTGATGATATTCAACCGTATACTTTTTGGCATTACCTATTTTAAATGACTCCACTAAATCCTTTACCACAAAGGATTCCGCTCCTTCAATATCGATTTTTATAAAATCGATGCTTTGATTTTTAATAAAGTCGGACAATTTGGTAACCGGAACTTTCATTATTGTATCACCTTCTTTTTGTTCAACAATAGAGCCAACTAAACTACCTCTATTCTCACCTATAAAATACTCTATGAAACCGCTCTTATCCGCTAAGGCCTCGTTAACTATTCGGACATTTTTTAGCTCATTCTGATCAATATTTTTCTTTAATACCTCAAAAGCGAATGGATTGGGCTCAAATGCAATAACAGAACAATGCGGATAGATGGTTTTAAAATAAAGAACAGACATTCCAATATTAGCTCCGCAATCGATGATCAAAGGCCTTTCGTTTGTTGTCTCAAAGTAGTAATCGCTGTTTAAGAAAATTTCTTTAAACAAGTATAACAAATCTCCGTATCCGTAGGCTGAGATTCTGTATTTCAATAAATTAAAAGTAACCACACTATTTTTATGTGATTGGCGCAGTGCTTTGAAATAAAGAGACGTCAGCGAATTGAATACAGATAATCTGCTCATCCCTGCAATGTTACTTCGTCTTGCAAGGGAAAAATGAAAAATAAGTGTCCGGACTATGTCGTATAATCTTCTATGCATGAGTTAAATTTTACTTAGCACTGTTTTAAAAAAATCAACTGATATATTTATCCCTCTGTATTTTTCTGCAATGGACCTATAGTATTCGCCTGACCGCGGAACCATTGATATTGTCATGTTCGATTCAGTTATAACAACCCCCACTTGTTCTTCGACAGCCAGAACACTATCGTCTCCAATATCAGGAGGGACTATGTATGGGATTCCGCAGGCAAGGTAGTTTGCCGTTTTGATCGGACACCTGTATCGTTGTGATGGATAGGGTGGAATTAAAACAATTCCAAAATCAGATAACGCTATGTGCCTGGATAATTGTTCATAAGGGATTTTATCCCTTATCAGATATTGGTCTTTAAGACCATAATCTTCAAAACTATTTTTTACCTCTTCCAGATTACCAGGGGTGATAACATAAAAAAAAAGGTCATTATTGCTAGCTAACAATTTTTTAAAAATATTGGCAGCCTCATTAGGACTATAATAGATTCCTCCAAACTTACCCAAATACAACACAATTCTTTTTGCAGTGGGCAACCCGAGGTCAGCTCTCGCCACTGTCTTTGAATTCTTTCCAATGGAAAAATCGTTTATATCTATACACGTTGGCACAAAATACAGTCTCCCGCTCCTCTTCTTGTCGTTCCAAAAGGAAAAACCGCTCTTGGAAGGAACTGCTACATGATCCGCCTTTATCATAATCCTATTCTCCAGAAACTTTAACAGTTTGTACTTCAAGCCTTGCTTCTTCCACTGCCCAGCGTCTACCATAAAATCGCTATGTGGCTCGATGTTTAATGCAATAAATTTAACTCGCAATAAACCGGATAGCACCAAGGCAAGCCCACCACTTAGTGATGTGAAGCCAATCAATGACTTTAACTTATTTACTTTATGAATTCGAAGTGAAGATTTAAAGCATAAAAAGAAATCCCATAATTTCTTTAAAATCAAGAATGCCCCCCCTGTATGGTATTGCTGAGGATACCAAACGATTCTGATTTTTTTCAATTCAACATCAATTGCAAGCTGTTCGCTTTTAGAAACCCTATACTGCTCCTGCTCAAAAGTTATGAGGTGAAAAGTATGACTCCGTTCACCATCTTGCAGCTGAAAGGCCTTCAGATACGTCAACATCAGCCCCTTAAAAATAGGGTCATTGAAACTGTGATAGATGATTACTCCGTGATGATTCACTTCTTACAACTTAAAAATTAATCGCAGGAATGACAAGCTCCTTTGAGTTAACATCCACTTTAAATAAAGGCGTTGTATTTTACCCTTAAGTATTTTTATCTCCTCCCTTGACGCTATACCCGAGTCTTTAACTTTTTCGTAAAACATTTTATACCCAAGCGCGAGTCCTTTAACATTAGACATCGCACTTCCACAAACGATTCGTCTATTATAAATGGGTGCCTTTGAAAAGGAATAATTGCCACCATGGCTCGCAACTAGTGTGTAAAACCATAAGTCCTCGGCAAAATTCATTGTTTGGTCAAATGAATAATCTAGTTCTGCATTCTTCCGAATCAACCACGTTATGCCAAAGAAGCACGATGAACTTAGCTTCAGCAATTCAGCCAGTGGCGGGCCGCTTAGCGTTGGGCAAAAAAAGGAAACCTGTTTCGTCATTTCCTGATTAAAACTTATGACAATTCCGTCTACAAAGTTAATCCGGGTATCTTGAAATATAGGAAGCCTGCCTGATATGGACTCCTTTGGCATTGTGTCATCTGCATCAAGGAAACAAAAAAAATCTCCTCGCATTTCCATCAATCCCTTATTGCGAGCAGCACTTACGCCTTTGTTCGGCTGCTCAAAATACTTTATTCTTAGATCGGCAAATTCCTTAACAATGTCGCGCGTTCGATCGGTACTTCCATCATTAACAATCAGTAATTCCCAGTTTGTGTGTGTCTGAGCTATTACTGAGTCTAACGCTTCACGAATGAATAGCTCTCCATTAAATACTGGTAAAATAATGCTAACCAGATGTGTCATTTACTCCGATTTTTTAACTCTCTTATAAAGTAGAGTCCTCTATTAGCTTCTCAATTTGAATCAACCTTTCTGAATATGAATTTCTCTCCGCAAATTCCCTCCTTACATTCTGATTTTCCTTGCTATTATAAAATGACAAATTGGATACAATTTTTCTGAAAGCTTCGTTAAAATCAGACTCTTTGACCATCATCAAAAGGCTCTCCTTGTCGGCATAATCTGAAAGAAAACTACTAAGTACAATTTTACCACTAAATAAATACTCCAACACTTTGTGAGAATTGGTCAATTCTTGTGGAAACTCATTCACCCGATAGGGCAATAAAAGTACGTCAGCGGCATTCAAATAATTATGAAGTATTTCTGAAGGCACCATCCCATGATAAAACGTATTATCATATCGCTCCCAATTCTTACCTCCTGATCCCAGAAAAATAAAATCAACGTCTGGATTGTTCATCGCCAATTTCAATAAAATACTCTTATCAAAGTGCTTACGATCTAAATTTCCTGCAAAAATAGCTTTGATCGAGTGCGTACCCGGCAAGGCTACCTCCAACCTGTGATTTCGAGAGATGGCTATGCCATGTGGTACCAAAAATGAATTAGAATTATTTTGTCTCAATAACTCAACAATGTTTTGCGAAACCCCCAAACACAAGTTAGCTGTTTTTGCAGCACGGGGCAGTTCAAAATTTTGGCCATAGTCAACGATGTGCGATATTTTGTAAACCAACAAGGGCAAGAAAGAAAAATCAAAAAACACAGAGTTATCAAAAGACCAAATGCAGTCAAATTTCACTGAGAGCATTTTTTCAATCGCCCTATATTTTCTTTTGAAAAAAAGAAGTTGAAGATACCTAGGAAGGTATCGCATTCCCGGAATGAAAACTTTGTAATTAACTTCCCAAATATTTTTATAGCCTGTTTCGAACCAGGAAAATTCATTTGAAGGTGGATTTAAAAAATAAACCTTGTTATTCGTTGAAAGCTCAATGGCATAATGATGTTTTGAAACAAACAAATGCTGCCATGGTTCAGGAGAAATGATCAGAATCCTCTTATCCTTAAAAAACTTTTTCATCGCACTATTTACTTGCGAAAGAAGTTGGCGATTTGTGCGCTAACATATTCAATCTGGGGTACACTTAATTCCGGATACATGGGCAGTGAAAGTATCTCATTCTGAAGGCGAAAAGCTACAGGAAAATCAGCCTTTGTATGTCCGAGGTGGTTATAGGCAGGAAGAAAAGGTAGTGCAACCGGATAATGTATTGCCGTTTGAATACCATGTTCCTCCAGAAACAATTTCAATTTATCGCGAAATGGAGTTCGTATTACGTATAGGTGAAAGGAGTGAAGTGTATCTTTTCTCACTTGAGGAATCTGGACTTCGGTACAATTCCTGAAGTGCTCAGAGTATAATGTAGCATTGTTTATTCTTGATTGAGTCCATTGATCGATATATTTCAGCTTTACACTTAGTACCGCAGCCTGAAGCGTATCCAAGCGGCTGTTAATACCTTCCATTTGATGATCATGCTTCTTGAGGCTGCCATGATTGGCATACATTCTGCAACGACTCGCCAAATGATCATCATTGGTTATAATACATCCAGCATCTCCATACGCACCGAGGTTCTTTCCGGGATAGAAACTAAAAGTCCCCGCTATTCCAGTTTTGCCAGCTAGTACGTTGTTTTCCATTGAGAAGTGTGATTGAGCACAATCCTCAACAAGAAATAAATCATGTTTATTACAAATCTCTTTTATTGCGCTCATGTGAGCCATTTGTCCGTATAAGTGAACTGGTATAATGGCTCTTGTCCGAGGTGTAATTTTAGCCTCTATCAACTCAGGATTAATAGTATATGTCTGGGGATCGATATCTACAAAAATAGGGCGAGCTCCCGTTTGTGAAATAGTTTCGGACGTTGATATCCAACTTGACGCACTGGTTATTACCTCGTCACCTGGCCCAATGCCAAGCATTTTCAAAACTATATAAATAGCATCGGTCCCATTGGCTACTCCTATCACGTGTTTCGCCTGATATCGAATTGAAAAATCCTCCTCAAAATCGGCTACATATTTTCCTCCTACGAAAGATGTCTCATCAAAGACTCTTTGAATGACGGTGTCTATTTCAGGCTTAATGCTGGCGTACTGTGCTTTTAAGTCAACAAAAGGTACAAGCATGATACTCTATATAAAATTTATAACGGATTGGGTTCCAAGATCAACTATCTTTATCGCGATTTAAAACACGTTCATGAAGACTACTTATTCGCGGAGGAATAAATTTTGTCAATTATTTCAACTGTTTTTAATCCTTCATACCCATTTGTAGCAATAACACCATTGTTGCTTAAGACTTCCACCACATTCTCATACACTTTTCCATGATTGGACATTGAACCCTGATATTGTCCATAATTGTTAGGGGGGTTGCCCTTAGGCAAATCTTTTATTTCATAGCCCTCAATACTTTGGTATTCCAATTCATTTAAGTACTGCCCTCCTATTTTGACAGTTCCTCTTTCACCAAAAAGAGCGAGAGAACCTTCCATATTTTTATTATAGCTATTCACCGTATAGTTGATGGTTCCAATTACACCGTTATAGAATTGTATAGCTACGACACCCGTATCTTCAAATTCAATTTTCCCTTGATGGTGAAAATTGCCTGTGAATGTCTTGACAGATTTTATATCACCAATCATCCAATACAACAGATCAATAAAGTGGCTGAATTGCGTAAAGAGAGTACCTCCGTCAAGGTTTAAAGTCCCCTTCCAGGAATTTTTATAGTAATCATCATTACGATTCCAAAAACAACTTAACTGCACACTATACAACTTCCCCAATCTACCCTCATCAATAATTCTCTTTACCGCTTCAACCGGAGGATTAAATCGATTTTGTTTAACTATAAATAATCTACGATTTGCCTTCTCTGATTCCTTAATCATTTCACCGCAATCCTGAACACTTAGGGCCATTGGTTTTTCACACAACACATGAAGGCCACCGCGCACGGCTTTAATTGTATGCTCGGCATGCAGTCCATTGGGCGTACAGATTGATGCGACATCCGCATCTTTGTGGTTGGCAATCAATTCATCCACCGATAAATAGAAGGGACATCCCTCTACCTGCGCAATCCTAGCAGCTTTCTCCTTATCAATATCGCAAACTGCAACTAGTTTTCCATATTTATGAATATACTCAATATGGCGTTGCCCTATTCTCCCAAGACCGAAGAGAACAAACTTCAAATTATTCATTCAATTTTGGCTAATTTAGAACCTCAAATATACCACAAAAACCAAGCTCTCTAAAGCATTAGTTCCTTTCACTAAAGCTTGCTGTATAATTGATTTGTCAAGACTTGCTGATCTGGATAGCTTATTAAAATACTTTTTCGCGAACCTCTGTATACGAACATTGCGCCAGCTGCCACAGCTGATGCCCCGGCACGAATTGCGTTTACAAAATCATCGGTAGATGCTGCCCCACAAGAGGCAATCACTGGGATACCTACGCTACGTGAAACTTCACTTATTTGATTAACATCGTAACCGGTAAACAGTCCATCACGATCGATTCCCTGCAGGAGGATTTCGCCTGCTCCCAGATTTTCCATTTTTTTTGCGAACTCAATTGGAGCAATCCCGGTGTTTTGAGTGCCATTCAGCACAAATATCCTTGGTCGGCCGAGCCAATTTTTTTTAACATCCATACTAACCACGATTGCCGATGAACCAGCACTTTTAGCGATTTCTGTAATTACATCGGGTTTATGGACGGCTGTTTTTCCTAAGACAATTTTTTCAACTCCCGCCTGAAGCAATTTTAATGCATGATCAACCGTAGCCACACCTCCGCCATAAGACAATGGCATAAAACATTCGCTGGTAAGAAGTTTGATGTATTTAAGGTCGGGTGGCATTTTACTTCGCGTGGCAGAGATATCCAAAATACAGATTTCATCCACTTCCTTCTCATTGAATATGCGCACTGCATTGATTGGATCACCAATATAGTTGGGTGATCTAAACTTTGAAGTTTTAACCAATCTTCGGTTTTCAATCAGCAGCGTAGGGATTACGCGTACCCTTCTCATAAACTGATAAAGTTTTGCAAAAGTGTTGATCCGAAACGATGACTCTTTTCCGGATGAAACTGTACGCCCATAATATTATTACGACTAATGGCTGAAGTAAACTCATAACCATAATTGGTTACTCCTAAAATATCTTTGGAATCATCACATTCCATATGATAAGAATGAACAAAATAAAATCGGGGATCGGTCTCGAATCTAGAAAGTGGGTGGCTCTTCACAAATTTTACGTCACTCCACTCCATATGAGGTATTTTCAATTCACTCGTAGTTCTAAACCGAATGCATTTTCCTTCTATCAGTTTTAAGCCTTCTAGCTTTCCTTCTTCACTCGATTGCAACAATATCTGAGCGCCAAGACAAATGCCCAGCAGCGGTTTACCACTTGCCGCAAATTGCTGAAGTACTGGAACAAGATGGAGCTCATTTAACCTTGACATGGCCGCATCAAAAGCTCCAACTCCGGGCAAAATGAGTTTGGTGGCATTGAGTATTTTGACAGCATCGCCTGTGACAATGCACTCCGCACCATTCCTCGCTAGCATATTTTTTACCGAAGCAACATTTCCAACACCATAGTCAACAATTACAATCATACTTTCTTTATTCGTTTGATCAATTTCCAGATCGGAGCCAAAAGCAGAAGCATTGGAAAGCGTTGATATATATCTCTATCCACCGGATAGTCTCTGTGTTTTTTTATCGGCAAGTTCATTATCTGCTGAAAATCTTCTACTGAAAGCCCTAATTTTTTCAGAACAAAATCAAAATCACTTTTTCTTAGATCTTCTGGATAGATTGGTGACTCCAATTCGAGCAGGGCACTATTCCTATTAATCTGCCCCGAGTTAATAAGAGTCGATAAATGAGCCTTGCGCTTATCAATACCAAATTTTACTGGCAAGATGTAACCCTGATAAAATCGGGTAAAAACAGACTCATAGTGCTTGCCACCATAGTCTCTCCAGTTCAGTTTTTGAATAATCTCTTTCTTCACATCAGATTTTATATATTCAAGATAATTGAGCACTGGCACGGAAGTTACGCCCTTCCAAGAAATGCGAAATTTCAAGTTGGTATCAAACAATGGGAATTTTTTAAGAGGGATTTTTCCGAATTGCGTGCTTATGGCTTTAATGTGAATATGATCGCGCTTGTCATGTACCCAAGGTTCGGGCAAAATTGCTTCAGTAACATAATTAACGCCACTCAAGATATACTTAACATCTTGTTCAAGTGCGATCTTGTACAGTGAGGCGAAAATAGCATGATCGGTAATCAATTCTATGTCTACTACAGAAGCTCTCAAAAAAGCCAACTGAAGGTCCCGAAATTCATCCCAATCGATAACCACGGTATGTAAATCGAAATTCAATTTACTAACGATGTTTTCAATATTATTGACGGCTAACTCTGAGTTCCATCCATTATCAAAGTGCACTGCTAGTGGCTTCAAGCCAAACTCTTTCGCTTTTAGTGCCAGATAAGAACTATCTACTCCTCCGCTTAATCCAATGATACAGTCATAAGGCTTTCTAGCACCATCTGATTTAATCTTTTCAACTATTTTTTTTAACTCCTCAAGCCCACGTCCACCTTTTTTGACATATTCTCCTTCATGCTTCTTGTAATTCTGACAATAAGAACAAACACCTTCTTGATCAAATGTCATTTCAGGGTCATCATGGGTATCTAAAACGCAATGCGAACACCCACGGTATTGGCGGCTGGTTATTGTAGGTTTCATTGATTAAAAATATCAATCTCACTTTTGACCGTCCTAAGCAAGGAACATTTATCTGCAATTTCCTGACTCGCTCTTGCCGACATTTTCAAAAATTCATCCGGGTTGTGGTATAAAAACGATATCTTCTCTGCAATTTCATAAGGAGTAGTAACCTGAAAGCTAGAAAATTCATCGGTTGCATATTCGGGTATCCCCCCAATCGCACTCGTTATAGGAACTAAACCACTGGACATAGCTTCACACATGGATACGCCCTGTGTGTCCAAACGAGATGGACAAAGGAAAATTCCATGTTTAGCATGTATCTCAGGTATACTCTTATTCTCTACAAAAAAATTGTTCAAGCGCACATTTGAAAATTGTTCAATTTTTCCCGTGAGTGTTGAAAATAAAAAACCTTCTCCGAAGATTGAAAACTCAAGATCGTTGAAGAATTCTTTCTTACTTAAAAGAAGTATAGCATCAATGGCTAAGTCATTGGCGTAGTTTCTGGCTTTAAATGATCTCAGCAGCAATATTCTCTTTCGGAGTTCCGGAGGTTTTCTCTGAAACTTAAACAACTGCGTATCAATTCCATTTGGTACTACATGATAATTTTTGATCTTCATTTTCCAATCCGACTCCACGGCCTTTCTAAGCCATTGTGAAACAAACACAAATTGATAATTTCCGTCTTGATTAGATTCTTTTGCCAACGCCTTCATCGCACGAGTCTGTTTGCGATTCGACAAGAAATAAGGCAAGAAGTACCGTAGATCGCCAAGTGTTCTATAGTTCATTAATCTTCGTTTCCAGGAAAGGGCCTCATACCCATGAACGAAAATAATCAGTGGTTTGCTCAAAGATTTAAGTTCCGTTATCTGTTTGTAATTGATAAAGTGAACTGCCAACACCTCAGGATCAAACTCCCTAAGTCTTTGAATGAATGTAGTTAAATCTGATGTTATATAAGCATTTACTCCTTCAAACTCAAAAATGCGGTCATGCGTTAAATCTGCATGGTATCCTACCACCATCACTTCACAATATTCTTTATACAACCTGACACGAGAATGAACAAAAGTGTCGCCATAAATTAAATCTGGTCCAGGATACTCTGAAGAAACAATAGCAACCCTCATTATCCCTTATCAGATGAATACTTGTAGTGCTGCTGATTAAACCGTATGTGGCGGGCGGGTACACCCCCTACTATCTCAAATGGTTTTACATTTGATGTCACAACCGCGTGAGCGGCAATAATGGCGTAGCTTCCAATTTGGACACCTGGCAATACGGTCACTTTGTCCCCTATCCAAACAAAATCGCCAATAAGAACATCAGCCTCATGCTCTGCTATTTCAGGATGCAAGTCATCTGTGGTGGGTTGGCTTAAATTGTGTGTTTTAGAAGTAATGTGCACAAATCGTCCAATCGCGCAGTGCTTTCCAATTACAACCTTGGAAGAAACTCCCGTATCCACACGGGTATAATCATTTAAATAGGTATGATCGCCTATAAGAATGTTACCCTCCAAAGACAGAAATTCATAGGAAACCGTTGGTGGCAGATTGAATCTTGTTCGCAGTTGTTCTTTACTGTATTGATTTGCCAGTCGCAAAATTTTCGAAGCTATTCTTTTAATAATTTGATTCGTCATCTCGCTAAAAATTCACAATATATATAATCGTAATCAAAGCAAACATCAATAAAAATAAAGAAAGGCTTACCTTCCAGATTTTGAAACGGAAGTTTATAAAAATACCAACTATTTGAAAAATACTTCCTAGTGCACCACCGATACAAAACCATAAAAGAGCATTCACTTCATTTACATTAAAAAAAATTACAGAAGCAATGATCCCAATTTTTAGCATCAACGAAATAAATGTAGTAGTCAAAAGGAAACGTTGTTTTTCAATTACCTTATACACCTCCGATAATGCCACAGCTATAAATTGAAATGCATATTGAACTGACAAGATGCTGGCGTACAACCCGGCAATTTCCCAGGAAGGGCCAAATATCCATGGAAAAACAATTCTGCTTAGCAATGCAAATCCGATAAAGATAATCACCGATAAAGAAAAAATTATCCAATAAAGCTTATAGGTTCCTTCAGCTAAGCTTTTAACAGATGTCTGCTTTAATTCCATGGCCTTGCGAAGAAAGACAGATGCAATCGAATAGGGGATCAACCGATTAACAATCTCCAGCAAGCTACCGCCCAAGGCATAAGAACCAACTACTGCCGATGTAAACTGAGCCTGAAAAAAAAGAATCGGCAAATGGGCGGAAAAGCTTGATAAAATGTTGGTTGGTAAATTAAATATGGGAAAGTGTTTATAAAGTTTTGCTACCGAACTCATTCCTTGAATAGAGACAGAATGATAAAACCTTTCAAGTTTAGTTTTAAAGTCTTTAACGAATGATAGGAGGATAGTCAGGGCCCCGGCTATTTTTCCAGTCAGGTCACCGCCCATGAGGCCGAGTACATTTGGTTGGGAAAATAGTCCATTCAAAATAGTGAAGCTTCGCGATGTAATATTCACAAGAAAGCCTGCTAACCCGTTACTGAAAAAATTTCTTCGCCACACGTTTGTCATTACCAGGATTTCAACAACTCCACTGAGCATAATACTAAGAGGTATAGCATAAATGAAATTCCCCAGCCACGGTGCCCCCATAAAAATTCGAATTTGGTCATCTAAAAGGAACACGAGAATTGCGGAAAGGAGAGTAATGGACAAAACGAAAACAAAAGCCAGTAGAATTGTATTATTCCTTTGCTGCCTTGACTCTGTTATGGCAATGGCCTCAGAATACCTAAAGCTAGAAATGAGTGCCACATTAAGAACAATGGTATTGAATACGGTAAAGATTCCATATTGATCTGGCGTATACAAACGTGTAATAATGGGCGACAGAATAAACTGCGTAAGAATTCCAAATGTATTCCAGGTGGAGGTTATTGATACATTACGAACAAACGAACCTTCCTCCTTGATCCTTTGAATTTGCGAGAGTGCCTTTTGCCACATGAGAGTAATTATCCGCACGAAGGTATAGATTCACAGAGAATTCCGAGTTACAAACTTCTTACAAAGCACCGGATCTCAATTAAGTTTATGATAATCAATGCTTATCTATTTAATTTGTTTTAATTGAAGAACCATTACTCCGAACACTTGATTCTTGGCTAAAATACTCTTTATAGTGCCCTATCCGTCTCACGAAGCCCCCTCCCAGCGGTTTCGATTCGAACAGTATTATTCGCTACTTACTGAAAGAGGGCATTCTTATTCGATACAATCCTACTACTCTGCATCAGCTTGGGAAGCTCTTTATAAACAAAATAATTCTATTCGCATAGCCTCGGCCGTTTTAATTGGATTCGCTAAACGGTTTTCGCTTTTAGGTTCCCTGCAGCAGTACAATTTTATCTTTATTCATCGTGAAGCCATGCCGCTTGGCCCCCCTTTCTTCGAATGGTTAATCAGCAGAATTTTTCAAAAGAAAATCATATATGATTTTGATGACGCGATCTGGTTGACTGACAAAACACATGAAAATTGGCTTCAACAAAAAGTCCGTTGGAGAAGCAAGGTCTCTTCCATTTGTCAATGGAGCTATAAAGTAAGCTGTGGTAACAGCTATCTAGCAAACTATGCGCGACTGTTCAATCAGCAGGTAATTATTAACCCGACAACAATCGATGCTAACCAAATGGGTAAATCTTTGCACGATGTCGAAAAACCAGTTAACTCAAAAATTACCATCGGATGGACCGGATCACATTCTACGCTTAAATACCTTGAGCAAATTGAAGTAGTTTTACAGCAAGTAGAAAAGAAATATTCTAACGTGCAGTTTGTTGTGATAGCTGATCAAAAACCAATTCTTAATTTAAAATCGCTGAAGTTTATTCCATGGAGTCGAGAGACCGAGATTAGGGATTTGTCGATGTTTGATATTGGAATTATGCCCTTGCCTAATGATGAATGGTCAAAGGGTAAATGTGGATTCAAAGCACTTCAATACATGGCGATGTCAATTCCGGCAGTCGCATCTCCCGTTGGAATCAACATAGAGATCATTGATCATGGCGTTAATGGTTTCCTGTGCAAATCGAATGAAGAATGGATAACTGCACTGGAGAAGTTAATTCAGGATAAGAATCTTAGAGATCGGCTTGGCCAAAACGGAAGGCGAAGAGTAGTCGATCACTATTCGTTAGCCTCTAATGTTGATAATTTTTTATCCCTATTTGAGTAGTGATAAATTAAACCGATACCGAGCAGGTAAAAAGGTTCCATCGGTATTTTGTAACGTGATAGCGTCCCAAAATTGTATGTTGAAATACCAACAGCAAATGCAAAAATCAGTGAAAATGTTAGACAAAAAATGATCTCTGGTTTTTTAACGTAGGAAAAAAATTTACTTCTCGTTTTAAATAAAAGGTAGATAGTCATGACAAAAAAAAGAAAACTTTCTAACCCGGAAATCAACATAAGCGGATTACCAACCTCCCACAAATAAGGTCTAAACAAACTTACATTAATGGCTTGAGGGGCAAGCCTTATCATGCTTGTCCATGTGCCATCCAATTCGCCCAAGGTATAGCCGGATCCTTCTCCAGTTCTGGCGCCCCAGCCATATCGAATATCATATGCTGTCATTTTAGCGGTTATTGAAAGCTGGTCAACGCTATATCTTGCATCGTCTTCACCAACCTTCACTACCGCAAAATATCCTAAGACTGCGGCAAGCCCCACGGCCAGGGGTACAACTAAAATTCGTCTGGCAACCGATTTTATATTTTGCAATCTAGAAAAGAAGAACCATTGGATTATCGCAGGCAAATAACTTAATAAAATATACTTCTTCAGCGTATAAATCATCCAAAAACCCACCATAAGAATTAACGCGTTGAGAATTAATCTTCTTTGATTAAAAAAAATTTCATAGAAGGAATAAGTTATCCATCCTAAAGCCGACAGGGTAACGGTGTCCTTGAAAATTCCCGAACCCCAAAAACATACTGTAGGAACAAAGAGACAGGCAAATGCTATCCAACGATGAAAATCGGGGAAGAGTCTGTAAAAAACTTTGAATAGCATCCATGAACCTGAAAAACCAAATACTGCAAACAACACTGCAGTTGCAGTATAAGTGGAAAAAGTAAGTAAGTCGAAAAGAGCAGCAATACAAATTAAGAAATAAGATTGCTGATCTCTGAAGTACCAGATTTTGGAAGCATAAAGGTAGATTGAAGGTTCATACTGACCATCGGCAAAAAAAAGTTTGACCCCTGTAAGTGGCGAATCCCAAAAAGCTTCCCACAATATCCTACTTCCATAAGTGTGATACGCAAATGTGTCACCACCTCCGTAATAAAACTGATAAATAAACCCAACAAGAAGCGCTCCAACAATTCTAACGGTTAATGCTGGAAGGAAATATTTGTAGTTTACTGTATCGGTAACAAAAGGCCTGATGAAATAAGCTCCAGCATAAACAACAAGTATAACGACAGGAGTTACTATGAAATCGCGAAGCTCCATATCATTCTCTTGTGAGAATGTGAGACCGTTTCTTCCCCATTCTTAAAAATGGTGATTCATAATATTGAAAGCTGAGTTTGCTTATCACAATTGATAATGAAAGTGCCAGGGTTGTTTCCAGGCCAATCACCTGCCAAAGCTTCGTATTCCATCCTAAGTTAGAAGTAAGGGTAGTAATTGTCAAAATTCCAATGAAGTGAAGGCAATATAGTCCATAGGTCATAGCCCCCAATTTAGAAAGAGTTTTAAACCTTTGCATCTTGTAAAAGGAATTGACTGAGTAGTTCTGTTCCAAGATAACAAACAGAAAAACAATTGCAATAATTGTTCGTTCAAAGGCACCCATCCATTGAAAGAGAATACCCCTAAAAAAAAGGATCAAAAAAAGAACAAAGTAGCCCGCGTAGATAGTACCTGTACTTAAACTTCGAATCCGTTCAACAAAGATTCTACGCTGAACTAACCATGCTCCAAACGCTCCAATGGCCAAATCTCCCATACAAGAAACCGTGTGAAATTCATGAAGTACAGGCTCTTGATACTGAAATCGAAAAAAAATGGAAAACAAGATTACAGAAATAAATAGCACTGGATAGAAACCATAGGGTAAAAGAAATAGCAACACAGGCCATACAAGATAAAACTGTTCTTCAATCGCCACACTCCACAATACGCCAAGTATTGACGCATCGGGTAATCCATTTCTTATGAAATCAAAATTATTTAGAAAAGTGAGGTAATAAATTAAGGAGGCCGTTTCAGATGATGCTTGCCCAAACATCTCTTTCAGAAAGGGAAAGATTAAAAAACCAAAAAAAACGCAGAAGTAAAATAAGGGCCAGATGCGAAATATTCTTCTTTTCCAAAATGAAATCACATCTATGCGACCTAACAAATTCCGTTCTTTTATAAGAAGATAGGTGATCAGAAAACCACTTAAAACAAAAAAGAAATTTACGCCAAGATTACCATTTTGGAACAAATGCCACTTAACGAAAATATACACAGCAGAGCTTTTGATGTAATCATACTCAGTGTGAAAACTATGGTAAAAAAAAACAGACAAAAAACACATGAATCGAAGACCATCCAGATTCTCAAAATAAATCTTTGGTTTTTGACTCATCTCAATCTCCCCTCTCTAATTCCTTCAACCTCCTTTTGGCATCCTTAAACGCTTCATTCTTGCGTCCTGCTTTTTTCTTCACATCGGTGAAATATTTTTTCGCCTCTGATTTGTTGCCTTGCTTTTCATAAATTTCTCCCAGCTCTATCAACGAAAAGAGGTAGTAGCCCGACTCTGTTGCTCCTACTTCTTCAGCATACTTCACTGCCAAAAGATAGTACTTCTTGGCCTCCTCCAGGTTTCTTCGCCCGCCATTCAGTTGTCCTAAAAAGAAAGCTGCGTAGCGCCCGCTGGTAGCTTCATAACCTACTTCGCCACTGTCAATACGAAGGAGAATTTCTTTAGATGACTTTTCCATCTCCGCATGCATGCCTCTGCTGTAGAGCATCCGTGCATAATATCGATGGAAGTAAGGATTATCCGGATAGGCCTGATGAAGATACTCCGCCAACTGATAGGCTCTTGTCTGATCATTTTCATAACTGTTAGCAATGCGCATGAGCCAAACCATGGCTTCCGTGCGAGTATAAAAAGCATTATATGACACTTCCTTCAATTGCTGAAGCCCAAGCTGCTTATCTCCTTTCCGGAAAAACCATAAAAGAGGTTTTAATGCTGGATAATTTTCCGGCACCCAAACGGAAAAATAATTGTACAGTGCGTCACCGAAGAGCAACTCTGGACTAAGGTAGTCCTTCTCCTTACACTCCTCCAGATAATTCAATGCAGTCTTTCCAACAGCTGCCGCCTTCCGCCAATTCTTCCGCTCCTCGTCAGCATAAAGCCTCCCTTTAAATCCATATGCTGCTGACAAGAAAAAAGCTGCCTCCAGTTTATACTCCGGATGTTTTTTGTGCAGATTTTCCGCCACCAGAATAGTGCTGTCCATGTACGCAAGAAAACGATCATCGTACTGTGTGTCTTTCGTGTTCGGAACTATCTTCCACCACTCACTAAGACCTAGTAAAAAATAAGGCAAGGGGTGCCATGCATATTTTTGTTTAAACCACCTGAACTGTTGCTCGGCCTTCTCAAACTTAAAATTGTACATGTCGTTCAACGCCATGGTAGACTCCAATTGTACTGTAATGTTTGAAATCAAAATGATGGTTGTATCCTTTTTTGACTGCGCGGATAACTTTACGAATCCGCAGAAAATAACCGCCATCAGGAAGAAGAACTTTCGCACGGAGATTGTAGCTTGAGCGGTAGAAGTCACGGTGTTCATGAAAATCTGCACGAAATAAGCATAAAAAGACTTTATCACCTAAACAACGGATTCAGTAATCAATGAAAACGATAGAAGATACAAGTTCGTTATTCGGAGCGGATAAGAAAATGACTTTTCTCCTACTTTGTCTTTCCACCTTCCTTTTGCTTTACATCAAGAAAACGTTTATCGAAAATGAAACGGCTGCCTTTGAATTTCTTGAAGATCGCCCCGAAGGCGGCATCCTACAATTAGTCAGCTTACTTCAATTCTTTTCAATCCCAATTATCTACCTGTGGAAGTTTACCGTTATTGCTTTTGTAGTTTGGGTGGGGTGCTTTCTTTTTGGTTACAGGGTCACCTACAGTCAATGCTGGGGGTTAGTTATCGTTTGTGAATTTATTTTTCTGATCCCCGAACTCTTTAAAATTGGCTGGTTCTTGTTTATCGAAACCGATCCGCGTCTCGCAGATATCAGAGCATTTTATCCGTTCTCTCTCATGAATTTCTTTGACTATACCGAGCTCGACAAGCGCTACGTTTATCCGCTCAAGGCGCTAAACATTTTCGAAGTTGGGTATTGCTTTCTGCTTGTATCAGGTATCCACTTTTTTGCCCGTAAGCAGAAGAAAACGGCCTGGATTATCGTTTTGAGCTCCTATATTTTAATATTTATCCTATGGCTCATCTTCTACGTTATTGTCTATAAATAGGCTTCCGGAGGTGGTTGGCTATTGACTATTCCTTATTTTCGCCCTTTAATTTTGCTTAAAACGCTGATTCAATGAATTTCCAGAAGACAAATAACATAACTGGTTGGTTTAGTTTTGGAGTTGCCCTTCTAACCTACTGGCTCACTTTTGAAGAAACTGCAAGCTATTGGGATTGCGGGGAGTTCATTGCCGTGGCTTATAAACTGGAAGTATCTCACCCACCCGGAGCTCCTCTTTTCATGTTACTGGGCCGCCTCTTTTCATTTTTAGCCCTTGGCGATGTAACCAAAGTCGCGTATTGGATCAATTTTCTCAGTGTATTGTCTAGTGCCTTTACCATTCTATTTCTCTTCTGGTCGATTACCCTTTTTGGAAGAAAAATAATGGGTGTAAAAAAAGACGCTGATTTATCGGAAGGGCAAATCTGGGTGCTGATGGGTGCCGGCCTGATCGGGTCGCTCTCCTATACCTTTTCTGACTCGTTCTGGTTTTCGGCAGTTGAAGCTGAAGTATATGCTATGTCATCGTTCTTTACCGCTTTTGTGGTGTGGGCTATTTTGAAATGGGATGTAATTGAAGATGAAAGCAGTGCCAACCGATGGTTGATCTTTACAGCCTACATGGTCGGGCTTTCTATTGGCATTCACTTGCTCAACTTGGTGGCGTTGCCTGCATTAGGTCTTATCTATTATTTCAAAAATCATAAAACTACCCAATGGGGAATTATTGCTACGCTGGCAATCAGTGTCGGACTGGTTTTATTTATTAACGATCTCATTATTCCCGGTTTGCCAACCCTGGCAGGAAACTTTGAAGTTTTCTTCATCAATACATTGGGTCTGCCCTTTGGCTCTGGAGTTATACTGTTTTGTTTGATGCTCATCGGAGCCCTTGTTTTTGGAATCAGGTACAGCCATCAAAAAGAAAAGCCACTGTTAAATACTTTTTTACTTTCTACTACCTTCATTATTATTGGCTATTGTTCTTACGCCACCATTGTCATTCGTTCCAACTTTGACACACCGATAAATGAAAATGCACCGAAAGATGTAATGAGTTTTGTTCGTTATCTCAAACGCGAACAATATGGAAGTCGCCCTCTTCTAAAAGGGCCCTATTTCACCTCACAAATAACGAGCATTGACTACGGAGCTCCTGTTTATACCAAAGGGAAAACCAAATACGAAATCACAGACAGGAAATTTACTTATGGATATGATCCAGGCGAAGAAACACTTTTGCCCCGTGCTTGGAATCCTGAATATGCTGCATCGTATAGAAGAATCATAGGACTCAAAGAAGGTGAGCGTCCGACATTCGGACAAAATCTTTCTTATATGTTCAGCCACCAAATTGGCACTATGTACATGCGCTATTTTATGTGGAATTACGCAGGCCGTGAAGGCGATGAGCAAGGTTCTGACTGGCTGGGGCCCAATGGCTGGTTTGAAAAAGTGCCGGATACTATCGCCACAAACAAAGGGCGAAATAATTACTTCATGATTCCATTTTTGCTGGGGCTCATTGGCATGTTTTATCAATTCCTGAAAGACACCAAAAATTTCTCGGTGGTAGCGCTACTGTTTGTCATGCTGGGTGTAGCAATTGTGGTGTACCTGAACTCTCCTCCCGATGAGCCTCGCGAGCGGGATTACATTTATGCAGGCTCAACATATGCGTTTGCATTTTGGATTGGGTTTGCCGTTATCGCTATTGCTGAGTTCTTCAACCGATATTTAAAGAACCTGAAGACCTCCACCATTGTTGCGACAGCAGTATGTCTTATTGCCCCTGCGCTTATGGCTTTTCAGGGATGGGATGATCACAATCGCTCAAACCGTTTCTTCTCCGTAGACTCCGGCAAAAACTACCTTAACTCCTGCGCTCCCAATTCTATTCTGTTTACAGGCGGTGATAACGATACTTTCATGCTCTGGTATGCGCAGGAAGTGGAAGGAGTTAGAACAGATGTTCGAGTGGTGGTACTAAGCTATTTCAATACTGACTGGTACATAGACCAAACGATGAGAAAGGCTTATGAATCTGAACCGTTTGCCTACACCCTCACTTTAAAAGACTATCAGCAAGGTGGGCCGAACGACTACCTTCGCTACTATGATAGAAAGATTAAAAGCATTGACGCCCGCCAATACATTGGGCTATTGTCAAAGAACTATCCCCAACTGCGCAATGACGATTCGAATATCGTCCCTAGTCGCATGTTTACGCTTGATGTAAATAAAGAAGATGTTCTCAGAAAAGGAATTATTCCCAAAGGAATGGATAGCCTGGTTGTAGATCGCATGCAATTCAAGTTATTAAAAGGAGGCCTTGAGAAAAAAGATCTTGCTATTCTGGATTTGATCGTCACTAATAATTGGGAACGTCCTATTTACTTTAACAATACCTCGCTCTCTCAAATTAATCTTGACTTGAGTGATTATGTCGTGTTGGAGGGAAATGCTTATCGCTTGCTTCCCATTAAAAAACCAAATCCAGAAAAAGATCTCGTTAATACAGATGTTGCATTTGATAACGTGATCAACAAATTTCAGTACCGTGGTCTGGACAATGAAAAGCTTTACTATAATGATGATTACAAGGGATTCATCCTCAACCACAGAAGCAGTTTGAATTCAATAGCGGAAGCGCTTATCGAAGAATCGGAAGCCGTCAAGTCAACTACCACCGAAACCATTACAGTAGAGGGCACACCAGAAAATAAAATGGAGAAAGCCCGCAAGGTATTATTGTTCTCGTTAGAAAAGATGCCGGACAAAGTAGTAGCGATGGATCAAACCGGGCCTTCGATGATTGAATTACTTTTCCGCGTAGGCGAAAAAGAAAAGGCAATAGAACTTGCCACGACCACTGGAAATCGGGCCAACGAAATGGCATCTTACGTTATCCAACATGGTGGCGGGCTTAGCCGCGACCTGCGCCTCAATCTTTTTGTATTAGGGGAGCTTTATCAAATTCTATACGAAAACGGAGAAAGCGACTTGGGTAAAAAGTTTGAAGAGATGTACGAAAAACATTTGGCTGCTCTCCAACTTGGAAGAGAAGACAATTAACTGATTTTTGCTACACGCTGGGTTTGCCGGGTAAATGCTATTTTTTTACCCGGAGAAATAAGTCTAGAGCCTCTTCAGCGTTGTCGGTCACAACATAGTCTTCATGCCGGATGCTCATCACTAAGTCATCGGCCATGTTCTTGAGTTTGTTACGATTTCTCCGGTTAAGTAATTCATAAGGGAATCGTAACATCCAGGCTGGAAGTCTGTTTTGCAGATCAAAAATGTCCCAACGCATCATCCGGTCTACCGATTTTTTATTGCGGTAATAGTAGGCCATGACTTTTTCATTTCCCCCAATACCTTTCATTTCCACTTCCCGAAAAAATTCGCTGGCAAGTGAAGTAAGTTCCTCTGCTGTATACTCACGGATGTGCCATGGATTTCTAGACAGCGATTTAGGTCGATTAGGAGTTGTAAGGAATGCCTCCCCTCCCGGCTTTAAAACCCTGTGAATTTCTTTTAGAAAAAGTCGATCATTATCAATATGCTCAATCACCTGAAAACTGAAGACCCTGTCAAAAGAATTATCTTGTAGTTGGCTAAACGGAGGAATATTCCCGCTTATAAATTTCCCCGAAGGGTACTTCTTCCTCAGCAAAGCAATTATAGGTTCAATCTTGTCCAGCGCGGTATAGCTTTTAGCCTTTGGAAGGATCAAATCAATTCCCCGACCTTCTCCGCAGCCAACCTCCAACACATCTCCAAGAACATGGCCTTCCGCCAAAACATATGCCTTTAACAACCGTTGATGAATAGGATTATCAGAAGGAATGCTTTCTGACGTAATTTCTGTGGTAAAAACCTGACTCATGAATAAATTTGTGGGGCAAAAATAAAGTAATCCGCTAGATTTAACGTTGTAAGTAGAATTGAAATGAATCGATGAAGCTAAAGTTCCTTGTCTTTGCTATTACCTTCTTTGGGCTCAATGCTATAGCATTAGGGCAATCCATTGCAAGTCTGAATTTTAACCACATCTACAATCCCAACCATGAAGTTGCCCTGGGGCTGAAGGCTGTAAAGGCCAGGCAACAGGTAACTGTCTATTTCGAATTTAAGGCCAATAACTCACAGTATCCCATAGAAAATTATCGCCTGTCGTGGGAGAGGCGAGAGTCGTATACTGCAAAAGAGGGCGTGCCCTTGGAGCAAAAAGAAGAAGCTATGGTTTCTTCCGATTCCTCTAAAATTATTGGAAAGTTTATCTTTCCGATGCCCACCAAGCAATGGATGCTCCTTGTAAAAGTGACCAACTCTGCAACAATGAAAAGCTGGAGTTTCTTTCAAACCATAGAACCCAAATACCCAGTCAATGGATTTGTTGAAGACAAAAATGGTTTTGTCTTCAAGCCTTACCTGCTGGCTGGTAATGATTATACGGTAAATGGAAGTGACAAAGGCTTGCATGTGGATTATTACAAAACCAACTTCCCAATTTCCTCACCGCCTTTCGCTGAGAAAGAAGCAAAATCAGATCGGTTCATGTTTCCCGATTCAACATTTATCGCAACGTCTGGTCAAAAAATTTCAATTGCAAGGGAAGGACTTTATTTGGTGCAGGAAGACACCACCGCAGCAGAAGGCTTTGCATTCAGGGCAGTGAATGGGGTATTCCCAAAATTTACCAAAGTAGAAGACCTTGTAGCTCCATTAATCTTTGTCTGTACCAAGGCGGAGCATGAGGCGTTGATTGCCGCCAAAGTAGATAAAGCTAAATTCGACAAAGTGATTTTGGATATTACACGGGATAAGGAGCGAGCCAAAAACTTCATGCGTAGTTATTTCCGAAGGGTAGAGCTTTCCAATCTCTATTTCAGCTCCTATAAAGAAGGATGGAAGACAGACCGCGGAATGATCTTTTTGATCTTTGGGTTGCCCGATGAAGTAAGTCGTAATGGCCAAAATGAAGTGTGGTATTACAAGAATTACTACACACGGTTTACGTTTGTAAGAACGGGAAGTATCTATGATCCTTCTCAATATACTCTCATCCGAAATACGAACTACATGGAGACATGGTTCAACACCATCGACCTGTGGCGCAAGAGCAGGTTCTGAAAAACTTACAATTGACAATTGTGTAGTTTGTCAATTGTCAATTTACTCCACTAACTTGTGCCGATGGAGAAGAAAGACATGATTTTTGGCACTCGTGCCGTAATGGAGGCAATCAAAGGCACTCGTGAAATTGAGAAGATTTATATTCAGGCGGGACTCAACAATGATTTGATAAAAGAACTCATTAATGCCGCTAAGGAAAGTCGAGTGCCTTTCTCTTTCATTCCTCAGCAAAAGTTAAATAGCCTTTCAACAAAGAATCATCAGGGCGTGATTTGCATTCTATCGGCAGTGGAGTACGCTTCACTGGAGAACCTGATTGATAAAGCTTTTAGTGAGGGTCGGGAACCTTTCTTTCTGATTCTCGACCGCGTGACGGACGTTCGTAATTTTGGCGCTATGGCTCGCACTGCGGATTGTGCCGGTCTGGATGGAATTATCATTGAAGAAAAAGGGAATGCTCCCATTACTGGCGATGCTGTTAAAACTTCAGCTGGCGCACTCAATCATTTGCCAGTATGCAGAGTAAAAGACCTTAGGAAAACATTTCAACTTTTGCACGACAGCGGGATCCAAATAATTGCCTGCACAGAGAAGGCCGAGAAAACGATCTATGAGATCGATTTAAAAACGCCAACCGCCTTAGTACTCGGCTCAGAAGAAGATGGTATTTCAAATGATCTTCTTCGCAAAGCAGATGCGCTGGCAAAAATTCCAATGAAAGGAAAAATCAGTTCGTTGAATGTCTCGGTTGCGGCAGGAGTAGCTATTTACGAAGTAGTGAGACAGAAGAATTATAGCAAGTGATTGCTATAAAAATTCATTTCCATTTGATTTCGCTTTCAGGTCGTTGACAAACCTCCGGAATAATTCTTCCTTATCTTTTTCGCAAACGATGACCACATTGTCAAAAGCTCCTACGAGGTAGCCGTTCAGACCCTGCACTACAATCAACTTCCCTGCCTCGCTTTTTATTACAGAATTTCTTGTATCGTAAAGTAAAGCGTCTGCTGTCACTGCATTGTTATGATCATCCTTGGGAGAAAGTTCATGCAAAGAGGCCCATGATCCTAAGTCGCTCCAGGCAAAATTACTTAGCCAAACGTAGACGTTATCCGCCTTCTCCATTATCGCATAATCAATAGATATACTTTTGCATTGAGCGTAGGCGGCCTCTATGCCGGCTTTCTCTTCGTTGGTATAAAGCTTGGGTGCCAGTTCGTCAAATACATCTGCCATTTCTGGCAAATGCGTGGCAAATGATTTTAAAATTGCCTGAACACCCCAGATGAATATGCCCGCGTTCCATACAAAGTCACCGCTCTCTACAAACTTCTTGGCCAACGCCAGCTCTGGTTTTTCGGTAAACGTTTTTACTTTCTTCAGCGGATTCTTGCTCTCGAGGTATTGGATATAGCCGTATCCCGTTTCTGGTCGTGACGGCTTGATTCCCAGCGTGATTAGTTTGTCCTGGCTTTTAGCCTGTTCTGCTGCTTTTCTAATGGTGGCTTGGAAATCTTCCTCATTCAAAATCAAATGATCAGCAGGGCTAACAACTACAACAGCCTCCTTATTGAGCCTGGCTATTTTATGACAGGCATAGGCAATGCAGGGGGCGGTATTCTTTCGCATTGGCTCTGTAAGCAACTGGTCTGCCGAAATTCCTGCGATTTGCTCTTTGGTCAGTTTCTCGTGCTCTTCATGTATTACTATGAAAATATTTTCCTGAGGGCACAATGGCAAAAACCTTTCGTAGGTGGACTGTAGCAATGTCTTGCCCGTACCCAACACATCTAAAAACTGTTTTGGTCTGGAGTTTCTGCTGTAAGGCCAGAATCGTGTTCCCACACCACCGGCCATGAGCACTACATATAAGTTTTTATTCATTTGAAGTATGAGAAATTTTTCTTCGAAGATATAACGTCAATGGGGCCTCCTTCCTGGATAAGCATGTTAAATTGTCTTGATGTTTTTCCTCTAGACAATTCCTTCTTTTAACAGATCGTGGAGATGGATGAATCCCACCACTTTTTCCCCTTCTTTCACTACCAACTGAGTTATGTTATTCTGTTGCATTACTTGCAATGCTTTTGCCGCAAACTCATCCCGCTCAATTGATTTAGGTGTTTTGGTCATGATTTCTCCAGCTTTCACCGTGGTCAGGTTAATCTCTTTTTGAAGCATCCTCCTCAAATCTCCGTCAGTAATAATTCCCAACAAATTTTGATGATTATCAGTCACAGCTGTTGCTCCCAGACGTTTTGAAGAAATTTCCAGTATCACGTCCTTTAACGGAGTATCTATTTTAACAACTGGCAAATTCTGTTGAACGCAGACATCCTGTACTTTCAGGTAAAGTTGCTTTCCAAGAGCACCTCCAGGATGGAATTGGGCAAAATCCTCACTTGTAAAATTTCTAAGTTCCAAAAGGCACACTGCCAGCGCATCGCCCAAAGCCAAATGTGCCGTGGTACTGGTCGTGGGTGCAAGATTATTCGGACACGCCTCTTCGCCAATGGTTGCATTCAACACAAAGTCAGCCTGTTGCGCGAGATAGGAATTGGTATTGCTGACTAAAGCAACAAGTTTGGAGCCTCTTCGTTTCAGAAGCGGTACAAGAACTTTAATTTCAGGAGTGTTGCCGCTTTTGGAGATACAGATAACGATATCCTCATTTTGAATCATTCCCAGATCGCCATGAATGGCATCTGCGGCATGCATAAAAAGAGAGGGTGTACCGGTTGAATTGAGAGTAGCAACAATTTTATTGGCAATAATGGCACTCTTACCTATACCGGTAACAACCACACGGCCCTTGGATTGTAAGATTTCCTTCACACAGGCCTCGAAAGCGTTATCAATGTAATTCGCAAGATTTCCGACTGCCTGGGATTCATTTAATAGTACCTCTTTGGCGATTTTTTGGATATTTTTAACTATATTCAATGCTCTTTCGGGTTTTAAGAGAAGGGGAAGCGCAAAGATAGAGAATTCAGGATTTTATTTCGTTTAGTATGATTGTGGCAGAAGAAAATGACATTTTAAAAATTAGGCTCAAAGAGTTTTTCGGGTATACCCAGTTTCGGGGGAATCAGGAAGTTGTAATTAAAAATATCCTCAGCGGTAAAAATACGTTTGTGATTATGCCCACGGGGGCGGGCAAGTCGCTGTGTTATCAATTGCCTGCGATGATTAAAGATGGTCTTGCCATCATCATCTCCCCATTGATTGCTTTGATGAAAAATCAGGTTGATCAGATGAATGCCTATGGTATCAACGCCCGTTTTCTCAACTCAACCTTGAGCAAGGGCGAGATTACACGTCTCAAAAAAGATTGTTTGGCAGGAGTCGTAAAAATGCTTTATGTAGCTCCGGAATCGCTCAACAAGGAAGAAAATATTTTATTTCTGCAAAAGGCGAACGTTGCCTTTGTAGCCATAGATGAAGCTCATTGCATTTCCGAGTGGGGTCATGATTTCAGACCTGAATATCGAAAGATCAAAACGATGATTGCCCAACTAGGGGATATGCCTGTCATTGCCCTTACCGCAACAGCCACCCCAAAGGTGCAGTTGGATATTCAGAAGAACTTGCAAATGGAAGAAGCAGATGTATTTATCTCTTCTTTCAATCGAAAAAATCTTTTTTACGAGGTAAGACCAAAAAAAGAAACCAAGAAACAACTCATTGGATTTCTCAAAAATAATAAAGGAAAATCCGGAGTCATCTATTGCCTCAGTCGCAAGAAAGTTGAAGAAGTAGCTCAACTTCTTAATGTCAACGGCTTCAAAGCGGCACCCTATCATGCCGGGTTAGATCCCGATGTTCGGGTCAAGAATCAGGATGACTTTCTTAATGAAGAGACAGATATTATCGTAGCCACTATTGCTTTTGGAATGGGCATTGATAAGCCAGACGTTCGATTTGTCATTCACTATGACGTGCCCAAGTCACTCGAAGGATATTATCAGGAAACGGGGCGCTCTGGCCGCGATGGCCTTGAGGGCCATTGTCTGATGTTCTATAGTCACAATGACTTGAACAAACTTGAGAAATTTAATAAGGATAAGTCGGTGCAAGAGCGCGAGAACGCGAGAGTGCTTTTACAGGAGATGGAATATTATGCCGAGTCTCCCGTGTGCCGCAGAAGGCAGCTGCTACATTATTTCGGTGAGGAATATACGCAAGACAACTGTGGCATGTGCGACAACTGTGTACATCCCCGCGAACGCTTTGATGGAACCGAATCAGTAAAATTAGTGCTGGCTGCTGCAAAGCAGACCAATGAGCGCTTTGGGCTTGTTCACTTAGTGAATGTGATTCGTGGTGTAGAGGATGAGTATGTCAAGAGCTATGGCCATTTCGACCTTGCTGTATACGGCAAAGGGGCCGATGAGAGTGATGACTTCTGGAAATCCGTTATCCGGCAAACGCTGATCTATCAATACCTGGAGAAGGACATCGAAAACATTGGTGTTCTTAAAATCACGGAGAAAGGCAAAAAGTTTATGGTCAAGCCTCATGCCATTGAACTGGCGCGTGATCATGATTTCACCACCTCGGTAGAGGATGAAGAGGTAATGGATCGTGTGCCAGTTAACACCAAGGCATACGATGAGAAGCTTTTTGAGATGTTGAAGACATTGCGCAAACAAGTAGCCAAAGCGAAAGATCTGCCTCCCTATGTCATTTTTCAGGACCCTTCTCTTGAAGAAATGGCTACAACCTACCCTACTACAAAAGATGAGCTTGCTTCAATCAATGGAGTGGGTATGGGTAAGGTGAATAAATTTGGTGATAAGTTTTTGGAGTTAATTCAGCAGTACGTTGATGAAAATGATATTGAAACGGCTTCTGAGGTCGTGGTTAAGTCTTCAGTAAATAAATCGAAGATCAAAATTTTTATTATTCAACAAGTTGATCGGAAGGTAGACCTCGATGAGATTGCTGAGACTAAAAATATGAGTTTCTCAGAACTCCTTACTGAAATTGAAAACATCTGCTATTCCGGCACCAAACTCAATCTGGATTATTACATTGACGAGGCCATGGATGAAAGTAAGCAGGAGCAACTTTATGAGTATTTCCTTAATTCAGAAACGGACAGTCTTGAAGATGCAATCAACGATGAGAACAATGCAGATTTCTCCGAAGATGATATTCGATTGATGAGGGTAAAGTTTTTAAGCGAGTACGCCAACTGACATCAGGCCCTGAAACAATTTTTAATACATGAACATTCTTATCATTGGCCAGGGCGGTCGCGAACATGCTTTCGCCTGGAAGATCAAACAAAGTAAGCACTGTGATAAACTTTTTGTAGCCCCTGGCAATGCTGGTACGGCAACACTTGCAGAAAATATTCCTATTGCCGTAGATGATTTTCCTAAAATTGGAGATTTCTGCCTTCAACAAAAGATTGAATTAGTTCTGGTAGGCCCCGAAGTTCCACTGGTAAAAGGTATCAGGGATTATTTTGAAAGTGACCCAAGGCTAAAATCAATTCTATTGGTTGGCCCGGGAAAAGAAGGGGCTCAGCTTGAAGGCAGTAAAGATTTTTCAAAGCAATTTATGCTGCGCAATGGTGTGCCAACCGCCAAAGCCCGGACTTTTTCTGCAAATGAATTGACTGAGTCTTTCAGCTATGTACAAGGCTGCACTCCTCCCATCGTACTAAAAGCCGATGGTCTTGCCGCTGGCAAGGGCGTAATCATTTGCACGACAGTAAACGAAGCAAAAGAGAATCTTCGCGAAATGCTGGAAGATAAAAAATTCGGTGACGCAAGTGCCAAAGTGCTTGTTGAGGAGTTTCTTGATGGCGTTGAGCTTTCTGTTTTTGTGCTCACCGATGGTAAGGATTATGTCATTCTTCCGGAAGCGAAGGATTATAAGCGTATCGGTGATGGAGATACCGGGCCGAATACGGGTGGAATGGGTGCCGTATCTCCGGTTATTTTTGCCGATGCTGCTTTTATGAAAAAAATAGAAGAGAAGGTAATTAAACCCACCATTGCAGGCTTGAAGAAAGAGAACATTGCATACAAGGGTTTTGTATTTGTTGGCCTAATGAATGTAAAAGGCGAGCCTTACGTGATTGAATACAATGCACGAATGGGCGACCCCGAAACGGAAGTCGTTATGCCACGAATAAAAAGTGATTTTGTCGAACTACTTATTGCGGTTGCCAAAGGAGAACTTAACGGAAAGTCAGTTGAAACCCATTCTCATAATGCAATGACGGTGATAATGGTTTCGGGCGGGTATCCGGAACAATATGAAAAAGGGAAAATCATTAGCGGCCTTGGCGCTAAAACTGAAGCTTTGATTTTTCATGCCGGTACAAAAAAAGCAGCGTCTCAAGTTATTACCGATGGCGGCAGGGTGATGGCCGTGACGGGGCTTGGGTCAACACTTAAAGAAGCGTCCGCAAGCGCCTACCAGGCCGTGTCTACACTGACCTGGGAGGGAGTGTATTTCAGAAAAGATATTGGTGTAGATTTGCAGCGTATGTCTGATTCGGATCAACAAATTGTAAATCTAAAATCGTAAATCAGAATGGGTTGTGCATGCGGAACAAAGAAAGGTGAAAAGGTAGGAGGCTGTGATAATAACGGTGCCTGTGGCACGGGTGGCTGCAATAAAATGAACGTATTTGACTGGCTCTCTAACATGAGCATGCCAGGGGACGATAAGTTTGACGTGGTCGAAGTTCGCTTCAAAGGTGGACGAAAAGATTTCTACCGCAACACGGAACGAATACCCATGACTACGGGAGACCCTATCGTGGTGGAAGTTCCCAACGGCCATCATATAGGATATGTATCGCTACAAGGTGAGTTGGTTCGGCTGCAGATGCAAAAGAAAAAAGTAGCCAACGACCATGAGATCAAAAAAATCTATCGCATTGCACACCAGCGAGATTTAGAAAAGCATGAGGAAGTAAAAAAGAGAGAGCTTCCAACGCTTTACCGCGGCCGCGAGATAATCAAACAATATAATTTAGGAATGAAACTGTCTGATGTGGAGTATCAGGCCGATAACACCAAGACAACATTCTTTTATTCAGCTGAAGATCGTGTTGATTTCCGGGAACTTATAAAAGCATTGGCTGCCGAATTTAAAGTGCGCGTAGAAATGCGTCAGATCAGTTTGCGTCAGGAGGCTGGTCGTCTGGGAGGAATAGGTGTCTGTGGACGAGAACTCTGCTGCTCTACGTGGTTGGGTGATTTTAAAAATGTGGCCACCAGTGCAGCGCGCTATCAAAATTTATCGCTCAACCCCAGCAAGTTATCCGGCCAATGCGGACGTTTGAAGTGCTGTCTTAACTATGAATTGGAAACGTATATGGAGGCGCTGGAACATATTCCTAAGGTAGAGGGCCCGCTTCTGACAGAGCGCGGTGAAGCTACACTTCAGAAGACGGATATTTTTAGAAAAATAATGTGGTTTGGCTTCAGAGAAGACAATACCTGGTATCCCGTCAATGTTGCCCGTGTAAATGAAATTTTAAGTCTCAACCGCGAAGGGAAAAAACCAGCTAGTCTTAGCGAAGACAGAGCGATAGAAAAAGAATCTATTTCTTCATTGAACAGCGATCTTGAAAGCCTTGATAAGAAATTCAAAGGCAAGCAAGGCGGTGGAAATAAGAAAAGGAAAAAGGGAGGTGGTCGTCCTGATAACCGGAACCGTGGAAACCGTCCATCCAATTCACAGAATCCTTCTAATCCGAAGAATCCCTCAAATCCTAACAAACCAAATAGACCAAACCGGCCTCGTCCTCAATGAGATTTGTTTTTGTATTTCTCTTCGCTTTCGTTCTGATCAGTTGCGACAAGAATCGTATTTATGAAATCAATCATGATTTTGACGACCGTACCTGGAAAATCGCAGAAACACCGGAATTTGAATTCATTATCAAAGACCTTGGCAAGCGCTACACAATCTATTACAACGTCCGTAATTCGCTCGATTATCCCTATGCCCGTCTTTTTGTAAATTATTCATTGCGCGATTCTACCGGAGCTGAGCTAAGCAAAAAGATGGTGTCTGAATTTCTATTTGATCAAAAAACGGGGCAACCGTTTGGCAGTAGCGGATTAGGCGATGTCTATGATCATCGATTTCCTCTCCTTAAGGAGTTTGAGTTTAAATATCAGGGGAAGTACAAATTAACGTTAGAGCAGTTTATGAGGACTGACACACTTCCTGGCATTTTAGCCGTAGGCGCAAGGGTGGAGATGGCAGAACCCTCCAAATAGTGAGTATAAAAAAGTCCCGATTCTACCGGGACTTAAATTTAAAGGTAGCCTAGTCTCCGCAATCCGGCTCTCTATCCTTTCAAAATAGTGTGAAGGACACCAAGGGAGGTATGATTACGAAAAGGCAATTTAAACACCCCTGAGAGCACGTCTTTAAAGTTTTGCTTATCTGGGTTAGTGATTATTGAAATTACGTTTTGAATATGGCTAGGTTTCAACCTATGGAGACTGCACGCCAATGAATTAGCTAATCACTCTTCAATTTGTCCCTATAATTAGAAAATATTCTGGATTTGGATATGAATCCAATATACTTCCCATTGTCCAGAATCGGAATATTCCATACTCCTGTCGTATCAAATTTTGACATAATTGCACTCATATGCTCAGTAACATTTGCTGTCACCATTGGCTTCTGCATCAATTGATCCACTGATACAGTATCGTATAAGGGAGTGTCAAACATAATTTCCCGGATATTATCCAACACAATGAGCCCTACAAGTTTGCCTTGTTCATTAATAACAGGAAAAATATTTCGTTTTGAATGGGCAATTACGTTTACTAAATCCCTCAGTTTGGAGTGGTGTGGTATGGCAACAAAGTCTTTTTCAATGAAACCGGTGAGTGAAAGCTCAGATAGTACATGTGCGTCTTTGTTAAAAGCGATTGAAAGGTCATTCTGTTTTAGCTTCGCTTCGTCTAAAGAATGAGGATGAAGGTAACTCGAAACGGCAGTACTAATTGCTGAGACGATCATCAGTGGAATGATTAAATCATAACCTCCCGTGATTTCTGCGATCAAAAATATGCCAGTCAATGGGGCGTGGAATATCCCCGTTAAAACCCCTGCCATCGCCACCATACAAAAATTGGAAGTTGGTAATTGAGCCAATCCGGAGGTATTGAACATAAAGGCAAAGGAGAAACCTAGGCACGCTCCCACCAACAAACTTGGCGCAAAGTTGCCTCCGTTGCCACCCGCATTAAGGGTTAGCGAAACCGCAAATACTTTTATCAAACCCACGAAAAGAACGGCTAATCCGATGCTCCATGAGGTGCTCGACAAAAAATCTTTCAAAGGGCTCCCGTTGAAAAGTTGCTCCGGCTGATATAATGCTAAAGCAGTAATGGACGTGTATCCCTCGCCAAACAATGCCGGAAGTAAAACAATTAAGCCTCCCAATAGCAAACAGCCGGCTATCAATCGGGACAGTGCTGATTTAAAGCCTTTCTTAAAAAGGCTCTCTGTTTTTAAAAACGATTTGAGATAAAAAACAGAAATTAACCCACAGAAGATTCCAAGTAAAACATAGTAAGGAACATTGCGATAATTAAAATCACTGATCTGCTTAAATGAAAGTAATATACCTTCGGCTAAGATTATTTTTGAACATAAGGCGCCTGTTGCACCCGCAATTAACAAAGGAACGAAAGCCGAGATACTGACATCCACCAACAGTACTTCAAGGGCAAATAATACACCAGCAATAGGTGCATTAAATGCCGTTGCAATACCCGCTGCCGCACCACACGACAACAATAGCGTCCTATCCCGGTAACCGATTGGAAAAAAAGAAGCAAACGTTGAACCAATGGCAGCTCCGGTCTGCACGATAGGCGACTCTAACCCCGCTGATCCACCCAAGCCCACGGTCAAAGCACTGGTTGCTACGTGACTAAAGATTTCTTTTTTGGGAAGAAAAGATGATTTTTTTGCGATAGCCAAAAGAACATGTGATGTTCCTCTAAGCATATCTCCATTTAAAACAAACTTGATAAATAAATAGGTGCTTAGTATTCCCATAGTTGGCGAAACAAAAAACACCCAAGTATACTCTTGCCCAAAGGAAGCCAGCATATGTTGTAGGTAATGAACTGACACCTTCAAAAGCACCGCAGTTAGCCCTGCCCACAATCCTACAACTACGGCACCAACCATAAGAAACTGACGATTGGATAACTTACGTTGCAACCATGCTGAAGCAATTTCTAAGACCCGAATCGATTTGGTTGCAGATTTAACCTCCATGAATCAATAGTTGATTTGAATCAAAAAGTTTCAAATTAAAGACTTCCATCATACTGATTTCACTATGTGTCGATTCAATGATAAATTTAATGGGGAAATCACTACTAACTTTTAATCACTCCCCTTAGCCAGGTAAAAAGTTTAAATCTACTTCCTGTTATATTTGGAATACCATTTTCATCAGCTGCTTTTACATTCTCAATGGTATAAAATGCTGTGGGCAGTATTTCCTTCAACGTTTCAATAAGATCATCTAATCGCTCGCGGTTAAGTACCGTAAAGACCAGGTTCTCATGCCCATCTGCCCCTTCAGCATTTACTTTGGTATAACGAAAGCCCTGCTCATTAAAAAATAATATGAGTCCAGCGACATCTTTGCGGGTGATGATACGAATTATAACTTTGCCATAAGCAATTCTCTCTTCAATAATCATTCCGACAAAAATACCAGCCGCAAAACCGCCTGGATAGGCCACATATGCTGCCCAGTTATCAACGTGCTGAAAAATTTGGCCCATTGCAATTAGCCAAATAAGGGCTTCAAAGAATCCCATAATTGTTGCAATACTACGTCTGCCGCCAAGCATGTAAATAATTCGGATGGTATTCAAAGAAACTTCCGCTATCCGCGCCAGAAAAATAAGACTCGGTAAAAGGACGTAGACAAAAATGTTTTCAGATACTCCCAGGGTTTCGACAAGAAATTGATTCATTACCTAGATGTTTAATGAAATTCTGAATTCGTCTACGAACTAAGCATCGGATAACTGCATTACATTCCATCCTTCTCGAGTTCAACCCGCTGGGTTTCGGAGAGTCTTTGGAGTAATGGCAAAACTGCTGTTTGATTCTCCAGATAGAAATGAGCAGAAGAATGGTCTGATTTACCAACTCTTATGGAGTATGAGTTTGAATCCAATATATCAAAGAGGTCTTCGTCTGTTTGACTATCCCCAATTGCCATGACGAAATCAAAATACTGCCCGCCTATCCATCTGGCAACAAATGAACCCTTGTCAATCTCAGGTGAGCGCAACTCAATTGTAAATTCGTTGTGGGAGATGACGAAATGTTTACTCATCGGTAGCGATCGCAAGGCGGCTAATATTTGTCGCCTATCGGATTCTGTTACATTATCGGCAATGGCTCTATAATGCCAAACGACTGAGTATTTTTTTTTCTCAACGAAAGATCCCTGGTACTGAAAGGATAAGGCATTTAAAGCAGTGAGAGCTTGAGGCATCCAGGTAACTGAAGATGAGAACATAGTTTTCCAACTGCCATTCAATTGTTTGTAAAATGCTCCGTGCTCGGCCACCAAGACAATCTGAAGATCTCCCCAAAACGTTTCCAGATTTTCTTTTTCCCTGCCACTGATCAAGACTATACAATTCTTTGGGTCTGCCGCCAGAGAACGCAAAATTAACTTTGCGCTCACCGAAGGCTTTGAATCTTTTGGATGCAGATCGAATGGAATCAGGGTACCATCGTAATCCAAAAGAATGAGTCTCGACTTCGCTCGCAAATAATCAGTGTCGATATTTGATAAATCTATATTCCTCATCATACTGCTTGTTCAATTTCATGTTGTTTATCGATGGAAGTCAGGAAATCGCTAGCCCATGCTCGGATATTATTCTTACGCACCTTTCCCTGCATTCTGCGTATCCGAACCTGCTGAACTTCAAGCGGCATCGTTAGTGCTTCTAAAATAGCATCCGCTACTTCTCCAGTGTCATTCGCATTAACCAGAATTGCATCATCAAGCTCACTCGCTGCGCCCGCAGTCTCACTTAGGATCAACACTCCGTCCGAATTGGGTCTGCTTGCTACATATTCCTTTGCCACCAGGTTCATTCCATCCCGATAAGGAACCACCATGGCTATATCGGCAGCGCCATATAAGGCAACCAACTGCTTGAAGTCCATCGTGCGATATTGATAGACAATGGGTGCCCAACCAAGCGTCCCATACTTACCATTTACCCTACTGATCAAGGCCTCGACATTTAGTTTATTCTCCTTATACTTCAGTATTGATTCACGGGTAGGCACCATCAATAGAATATAACTCACCTTCTCTTTAAAGTCGGAGTTTTGTTCAAGGAATAACTCGAAACTTTGAATTCGGCTAAAAATTGCTTTCGTATAGTCCAGGCGGTCAACGGATAAAATGACCTTGTCAATATTAAGCTTTTCCCGAATTTTTGCTGCGCTTTTGCGGACCTGACGCATCTCACTTGTGATGCTAAATTTCTCGTAATCGATACTGATTGGAAAACTGTTAATGTTGGGACGCTCGTCCTCCAATGTTTTCTGGCGGCCAGATATCCTCGGCAACAAATAGTTAATTGCTTCCTTAAAGCACTTCACAAAGTCAGGCGTTTGAAATCCAATGACATTTGCCCCTAACAGTCCCCATAAAAGATGAACTCTCCAGGGTTTTGGGAGTAATCGGTACAGTTCATGGCTCGGAAATGGGATATGAAGAAAAAAGCCAATTTTCGCCTCCGGCAATTCTTCCCGCAAAAGTGAAGGCAATAACATCCAATGATAATCATGAATCCAGATCGTATCACCAGGTGAATAAATTTCCATGATCTTCCCCAACATCTGCTGGTTTGTCTTGGTGTATTCATCAAAAAATATTTTTTTATAAATCACGTACGATGGAAAATAAAGAAACAATGGCCATAAAACGGAGTTACAAAATCCATCGTAGAAGTTTTCTTTGGATTGACTTGTCAAAAAAACGGGATGCATTTTAATCTCACCTCTTTCAATGCAGTCCGATGATGAAACTTTATCAAACACTTTTTTTGAAACATCGGAAATTCCAATCCAATGAAGAGAATCAAATTTTTTGGCTTGCTCCGCATTTCCATCAAAATAGGAAGTAAGTGCGGTGGCTAACCCTCCTACGCTTGGTGATGTCACAAGCTTGCCATGCGAAATTGAAACGCGGTAAGGGAGTCGATATGAAACGGTTATTAACTTTCCATTTGCCATGTCGCAAATAGGAAAAAGCTGTTGATTTTAAATTTGACAGATATCAAATTATAAAAAATAAAGAGCTAGTTCATTCATCTGCTTCGTTTGTTGTTTGTACACGACCCGTTCATATAAATAGTCATCCACTCAACACAACCAGGCATTATCTTAGATGATCTATGACGCAGTGTTTATTTTTATCTTTTGCCAATGAGTAAGCTGAGCGTTTCCAAATATTATTTTAACAGCAAGCCGATATTTGCGTGTTTATCCAAAGACGAATTGCTCAGTTTTAAATCTAGCATTACGCTTAAAAAAATAAAAAAAGGCAGAGAGTTATTCGAGGAAGGAACCTATCCAAAAGGCGTTTATATTCTTAAAAGAGGAAAAGTCAAAATTTATCAACGAACTCCAAACGGTGGTGAACAAATTATTTATATATACACCCCAGGTGAAATGTTCGGATATCGTCCCTTGCTTTGTGGCGACAAACATCCCGCCTCGGCCATGACATTGGAGGAATGTGGCATCTATTTCATGACCAAGGCGTCATTCGTTCAAGCACTTCAAAACTCTCCCGTATTGTCAACCATTTTACTGAGGAATCTAAGTCACGAGTTTACTGTTCTGGTAAATCATATTGCAGCGTTCGCCCAAAAGTCGGCTAAAGAAAGAATAGCATTGAGTTTATTGATCTTACAAGAAAAATATCGAAAACCCGGCAGCAAACAATCATCAGAGATATCGTTGTCACGTGCAGATCTGGCTTCCTTTGCAGGCACTACTAATGAAACACTGGCCCGGACGATTAGCCGGTTTCGCGCAGAAAAAGTAATCAAAATCAATGGACGAAAAATAACAATCCATAACGAAGCAGCCTTATACGCGTTAACTGAATAAAAAAAACGGACTCACTTTCGTGAGCCCGCCCCAGGATACTAATTGTCATTATTCTGTTCGACAAGAAATGTATTCCTTGTACATCAATTGACCCAGTAAACTATAAAACTATGTAATCCAAAATTATATTTCTCACAGTGCCTTTCTAAATCATCTTGATTAGAAGGGGATTAGAATTTATCCTTTTGTATTGAAAATTACAGTCATTTGAGTGCCCCGGTTTAGGGTAGAATCAACCTCAATGGTTCCTTTATGAATATCAATAATTTTTTGACAGAGCGATAAGCCGATACCGTGTCCTTTTACTTTTGAGGAATTGTTAGTTCGGTAAAAAGGTTGAAAAATATTTTGAAGTTCTTCCTTTCCAATACCAGGCCCATTGTCAAAGATTCTAATCTCCAATTCGTTATAAGTACAAATGAGTGATATCGTTGCCGTCTTATCTTCAGAAAATTTACAGGCGTTTTCAATTAGATTTTGTAATGCAGTCTTCAGAAGGTAAAGATTTGCTTGTAAATAAAGATCCTCTTCGTTTTCAGGCATTGAAATAGTATGGAGATCTACTTTATAAGTTGAGCTCAAGGATTGAACACTTTCTCTAACCTCCCAAAGAACTTCATCAATCCTTACACGAGAAGTGGCCAAACTTTTATTATTTTGGTCCAACGATGCCAGGTCAAGTAAGCTATTCGATAGTTGATTTAATTCTTTAATATCATCCAAAACAGATTGAACAATTTCCTTATACTCATTAAAAGAACGATCCTTCAGGAGTGTTACCTCTAATTGTGAAGTGATCTTAGTGAGTGGGTTCTTCAACTCATGCGATACATTTGTAAGAAATGTTTTTTGAAGAGTAAAAGAGTTTTCGATGCGACTCAACAAACTATTAAAAATTAAAACAAGATTTCCAATTTCATCTGGCTTTTCTGGGGTATGCAAGCGCTGACTTAAATCAATAGTTGAAATTTCCTGCACATCTGCTATTACCTTTTTTATGGGCTTGAGTGCCCGGCCCGCATACATCCAGCCAGCAAGTGCCACAACGGCCACCATGACAAAGAAAAGTGCAAATAATATTTTTCTTAAATTATATAACCGAACATGACCATTAACATTTATGGCTCCGGCCAAAATTACATGTGTTTGATTCCTATCCTTGAACTGAATGCCGATAATATCAAATTCCTTCTGAGAAAACTTTTGTTCTCCCTCCTTTCTAATCTGCTGCAACAATTCGTGCGGTGTTGTAAACTTAACCGTGTCGTTACTGGTGTATATCTCCTTGTCTTGGTCATCAATGATAGATATATTTTCACGATACAAAATATCATGCTTTGAAAGATCAATTGTTTTTAATAGAGATGAATCGACTTGTTCAACCTTAAGCAAAAGGATAGCAGAGGTAATTGCCTTCTCTCTTAATCGTTTATAAAACTCGCCTTTGCTGCTTTGTTCAGCTAGTAAATAAAGGGAAGCAAATGCAATTAAAAGGATGGCACTTACTAAGAGTGCAAATTGAAGCGTTAGACGAGTACGAATTTGCATACCTACTCTTCTTTAAGAATGTACCCCATCCCAAATTGGGTATGGATCAATTTCTTTTCAAATTCCTTATCAATCTTCTTGCGCAGGTAGTTGACATACACCTCCACCATGTTTGTACCCGTATCAAAATCAACTTTCCAAATATTTCTTGCCAACTCTGCTCTTGATATTACCTTACCGGGATTATTAAGAAAATACTCAAGCAAAGAAAATTCTTTAGCCGTAAGTTCGATGTTTTTTTCACCGCGCCTGACTACCCTTCGATCAACATCTAATTTCAAATCCGCCATCTTCAAAATGTTCTCCGCTTGAGCCAACTTGATATTTCGTTTTGTCAAGGCTTTAATGCGTGCCAATAGCTCCTTGAACTCAAAGGGCTTTACCAAATAGTCGTCTGCACCACTTTCAAATCCGGAAACAATCTCATCTGTTGTGCCCAGGGCCGTAAGCATCAATATAGGCGTCTCAATATCAGCGTTTCTTAATTGAAGACTCAGGCTCCGCCCATTCAGCCCTGGCAAAATAATATCGGTAATGATTAGCTGATAATCATTCTCTAAGGCAAGGTGCTTACCCGAAATTCCATCCGTTGCGGTATCCACCTCATATCCATTTTCTTCAAGCCCTTTTTTAATGTATTGGACCGTTTTAAGTTCGTCCTCAATTATCAGAATCTTCATTGCATAAATTTAGTGACCTCCTAGCTTTAATTAGACTCTAAAAATTAGAATTTAGTTAAAAGAAAATTACGGCCATTTTTTAAAATTTATTCTCTCTACTTTTCAAGCATCATTTTGCAACTTATTATGGAGATTTACATCATAGTGATTTTTGTTCTTGGGTATCTTGCCATTGCACTTGAGCACACAATCAAAGTCAATAAAACTGCCTCTGCCTTGATCACGGGAGTTTTGTGCTGGACACTGTTTTCACTTGATCATGCGAACACTGTCTTAATTGGGAGCAATCATTTTGTATCGTTTGCCGAAGAGTTTAATGATCTGAGCGCAGATGAGATTTATAGAACCTTTATTAACGTTGAGCTTTCACACAATCTCAGTCAAGTTGCTTCCATTCTATTCTTTTTAATGGGGGCTATGACAATTGTGGAGTTGGTGGATGCGCATCACGGTTTTCGATTTATTACAGAAAGGATTAAAACTCAGGATGTAAGAAAATTACTATGGATAATATGTTGGGTTACATTTTTCCTTTCTGCTTTATTAGATAACCTTACTACGGCAATCGTGATGGTTTCGCTGATACGAAAGCTTGTTCACGAAAGAGAAAGGCGGCTTTTTTTTGCTGGAATGATAATAATTGCTGCCAATGCAGGAGGGGCATGGTCGCCCATTGGAGATGTAACAACAACTATGCTCTGGATTGGTGGTCAAATTTCATCTTTTGAAATAATCAAAAACATAATAACGCCAAGCATAATATGTTTACTCATTCCGTTGATTTATTTAAGTCTTAAACTAAAAGGCAAAATTCAGGAAGATCCACTGACAAAAGAACAGAAAGATGAAGTCTACGTAAAGGGAGGAAAAATAATGCTTTTTGTTGGCGTTGGTGCTCTCATTTCCGTCCCAATCTTTAAGACCCTTACTCATTTGCCTCCGTACATGGGAATGTTGTTGGGGCTAGGAATTCTGTGGGTTGTTTCTGAACTAATAAATCCCGATTTAGATGAAGCAGAAAAAAGAAAATATTCGGCAGCAAATGCCCTTTCCAGAATTGACATTTCAAGTGTATTATTCTTTTTTGGAATTCTGCTGGCTGTAGGGGCACTCGAATCAATGCAAACACTTCACCATTTGGCAAGCCTTCTTGAACGGACTCTTAGCGATAATCGAATAATCATAACCTTAATTGGTGTCGTATCAGCCATTGTGGATAATGTGCCTTTGGTGGCCGCCTGTATGGGTATGTATTCATTAGATACGTATCCCATTGATAGCATGATCTGGGAATACCTTGCTTATTGTGCGGGAACTGGTGGAAGTCTATTAGTAATTGGGTCGGCTGCTGGCGTTGCGGTGATGGGGATGGAGAAAATGGATTTTATATGGTATCTAAGAAAAATAAGCCTTTTGGCATTAATGGGTTATTTGGGGGGTGCAGCCTTCTATTTATTATTCTGATATTAATAGAGAAGCAGGCCTAATAGCCTGCTTCTCGTTTCAAGTCAAATGATTGCAAAAGTATTTAAGCCAAAGGCTGCCCAGCCACTTGAGGCTTCTCCAAATCAACCACAATCGGAGCTGCAATAAAGATCGAAGAGTACGTTCCGATGACGATACCGATCACCATGGCAAAGGAGAATCCTCTCAACACTTCGCCTCCAAAAAATAACAATACAATAACCACAATGAGCGTAGTGCCTGACGTAATCATCGTTCTGTTTAGGGTGCTGTTAATGGCATTGTTAAAAATCTTGGTGCGTTCATGGCTTGTGCCAAAGGCCAGGAACTCACGAATACGATCGAAGATAATCACCGTATCGTTGATCGAATAACCAATGATGGTGAGCACCGCTGCGACAAACACCTGATCGATCTCCAGCGAAAGGCCAAGCACCCGCGCAATTGCAAATGCCGAGAATGTAAACAATGTATCATGAACCAAGGCAACGATAGCACCCGTGCTGTATTGCCACTTGCGAAAGCGGAAAAGGATATAAAGGAAAATACCAATGATGGCAAAAATTCCAGCTTCGAATGCGGAGTTCTTTATATCATCTGCGATAGTGGCTCCTACTTTGCTAGAGGAAGAAATAGTGAAGTGCTGATCATCTACTTTTCCGTCATTCTCTGAATATTGCAAGCCGCTATATTTAGCAACTCCCTGAATTAAGGCATTCTTAACTTTATCATCCGCCACATCCGATTCATCATCTGTGAGGTACGAGGTAGTTACCTTCATCACATTATTACTTCCAAAGTTTTTCACTTCCGTACCGGAATTTCCAAAGCTAGCCGACAAGGCACTCTTCATCGTTGTTGCTTCTACTGGTTTGTTGAACGTAACGGTATACGATCTTCCTCCTTTGAAGTCTACTCCCAAATTCAATCCTTGGATGGCAATCAAAATGATTCCGATAATAATTACAATAGAAGAGAATAAGTAAGCAAATTTTCGTTTGCCTATAAAGTCAAAAGCAGAATGACGATTGATTAGCCCCGACAACGGTGTAGTAAAACTTATTTTTGCTTCATCGCCTTTTCTTACCATCCATTCAATGATTACGCGTGACAAGTACACAGCTGAAAAGAATGAGGTAGCAATACCAATCATCAACACAATGGCAAAACCTTTGATTGGCCCCTGGCCGAGTACGAACAAAAACGCTGCCGTCAGAAACGTAGTTACGTTAGAGTCGAAGATGGAAGAGAACGCACGCTTATATCCTACCTGAATAGCCTCTCGCAGTTTGCGCCCCTGCCCCATTTCTTCTTTTATCCTTTCATAAATAAGCACGTTGGCATCCACCGCCATACCCATGGTAAGAATTATACCGGCAATACCGGGTAACGTCAGTGCCGCTCCAATTGTAGGTTGCGCCAAAATACCGAGGATGAAAAAAATGTTAAACAGCAGTGCCAGATTGGCTACCCAGCCTCCTTTAGAATAGTAGGCCACCATAAAAATTACCACAATACCCAATCCACATGCCATAGAGATAAAGCCTTGTTGTTTTGCTACATCTCCGAGCGATGCTCCGATGATTGCTTCTTCCACAATTCGTGTAGGTGCCGGAAGTGATCCAGCCTTAAGTACGTTGGCTAAATCTTTTGCTTCATCATTTGTGAAGTTTCCAGTGATCTGGGAGTTTCCGTTAGGAATTTCGCCCTGCACAGTGGGTGCAGTATAAACATACTTATCCAAAACGATGGCTATTCTTCCCTGGGGTTGCTTAGCGGCAGCGGTAGCGGTAATTTTTGCCCATGCCCTTGAACCGGCTGCATTCATGGTCATACTTACTGCAGGTCGTGCAAACTGATCGAAGTCTAACCGCGCATCGTTGATCACTTCGCCTGCCAGCAAAGGCTTACCGTTGCGCCCAAGGTTAATGAAGTTAAGCTGAATATCTTCTACGCCAGGAGTTTGCTTTGCGTCCGGCTTTACATCCCATAAGTAACCAATGGTTCTTGGAAGCATGGCCTGTACGTCCTGACGTTTAAAAATTCGGTTAATCTCCGCAGTGTCTTTTGTCTGATACAAAAAAGGTATCTGCTGATTGCTCAGCGAAAATAACGGAGAGAGCGTTGCATTGGTAAGGGAGTCTAATGTTCCGCCTGTGCTATCTGTAGCTTTGCTCAATTCTTTCTCCAGCGCTGTCTTAGTAGTATCCGCTGCATCTTTCGTAAGATCTTTGGCAAGATCATCCGTTGCATTTGTGTCTTTGAGTTCGGCCGGTTTGGCGGCATTGCGCTCTTTCACCAACATTTGATTAATAGCGAACAACGACTGATTCAGTTGAGGGTCGTTGCCTTCTACAATCTCCCAAAACTCCAACCGTGCCACGCCTTGCAAAAGCTTACGGACACGTTGTGGATTGTCAGCTCCCGGAATTTCAATTTGAATTCTCCCTGTTCCCTGAAGGCGTTGAATGTTAGGCTGCGAAGTTCCGAATTGATCGATACGTGTTTTAAGAATGGTGAATGAACGATCGATTGCGCTTTCAATTTCCGTATTGAGGAATTTCATGACTGTAGCATCATCGTCTGAAAGGCTCACTCTTCCTTTGTTGGAAGCCGAAGCAAATAAGGACGCCAGGTTCTTATCAGGATTTGCATCTTTAAATGCTTTGAAGAAAAGTGCACTATAATTTTCCTGACTTGTCTTTTGCATTTCGCGTGCCTTCTGTAAAGCAGCTACAAATGCCGGATCCTGATTGTTATCGCTCAGGCCACGAATGATATCTGCCGGTGATACTTCAAGCACTACGTGCATTCCACCTTGCAGGTCAAGACCGAGACTCAGTTCATTATCTTTTACTTCCTTATACGTGTATTCTTTCCAGAATAGATCGTACACGGGTTTGTTCCAGAGTGAGTCAAGGTAATTTTGCTTTTTGCCCAGGTTGACCGAGCCATTTTTGTCAGTAGCGTACTGAATAGCGTCTTTTTGAATTCCCTGTGATACAAACGTGAATGACAGGTAAAACAAACAGAGTGCGCTGATCACAATTGTTAATACAACAACGAGTCCTTTGTTCTGCATAATTTTAAGTATTGAAGATTAATTGATTACAAGTGAAATAGAAAAAGTCAAGAAGACGGGATTAAGAATTCAATCCTGTCGAAAGAGAAAAAGATTAGGGCGCGTTGGGCGAAATCAGCGCTTTCAACAAAATCCTGTAATAAGACACGAGGATTTTAGTAGCAAAAGGCAAAGTAGTTTGCTCCTGATCTTCAGAAATTGTACTCTTTACAAATGAGGGAATGTTGTCAACAAGTTGAATTGCCCCAGCCCCTGGTACAGCATCGGCCGGAGCGCAGATGATCACCTCATCCTGGCCTTGCTCAGCGGTCTGTTCTGTTTTTACCTTTTTAAGATTGTCCTGAGCTTGCTGATAAAAAGATTGTGAAAGCAGAATTACTATCGCGGCCAGAACCCCGGCAACAATTGTAAAACCTTTAGAAAAAGCACTGCTTCGCATAAAATCCCGATAGAGGGACACAAAAATATCAATTTGGATTTAATATCCAACCTCGCAACATGGTATCAGGCATTCACTAACTTCGTCCTCAGAAAGTTGACTAAAACACCAAGAGCTCGTGTTGAATTGCCGTTGTTAGGAATGACTATATCTGACTTGTGCATAAGGGGCAGGATCAGCGCTTCGTAAACTGGCATCGCATGGTTTTCATATTGATAGAGTACTGCATCTATATCATAGCCCCTTTCGATTTTATCCCGTCTGATCCTTCTGCTCAGCTTGAGATGATCTTTGGCTTCAACAAATACTTTCAAATCGAGTAGCTTTTCAATCTCTTCAAAATACTGAACAAACAATCCCTCCACCACAATAATCGGGGCTGTTTTAAACTCAAGCATTTTAGGTTGGGCCTGTGGGTTATTGAATGTGTGTTCTTTCTTAAGTACATTCTTTCCGGCAATCAATTTTAATATGTCGGCATGAAATGTAGCTCTATCTATTGAACTAGGGAGATCAAAATTCTCAATACCGTTTTCATCCGTTGTTTGCTGCTCAATTGGCTTATAATAATTATCCTGAGAGATCAGGCATATCTGCTCCGGCTGAAAATGAGAAGCCAAACCTTGCAAAAAAAAAGTTTTGCCAGATCCACTGCCTCCTGTTATTCCTATTGTAAAGGGTTTACTCATATCGTTTCAAAATTCAAGATACAAGATTTTGGATTTTAGTCTCTACCTAAGAACTCAACGAACTTTTTTACCGCCAATCCACGATGGCTGATCTTATTCTTTTCCTCCATGCTCATCTCAGCCAACGCTTTTGAGAATCCCTCCGGCTGAAAAACCGGATCGTAGCCAAAACCTCCGTTGCCTTTACGAGTAGACAGTATCGTTCCTTTTAATACTCCTTCAAATTGATGCCGGCCTTGTGTGTCTATTAATGTAATCACTGTTCTGAATTGTGCATTACGATTTGTCTTGCCCTCCAGGTTTCTGATCAATAAAGTTATATTATCATCATGGCTTCGCTGCGGCCCGGCATAGCGTGCGGAGTAAACCCCGGGAGCTCCACCTAATGTCTCCACTTCAAGACCAGAGTCATCGGCAAAGCATGGTACTCCATATTTCTCAAAAACGTATTCGGCTTTCTGTAACGAATTGCCTTCGAGTGTATCCTGATCTTCAGCCAATTCCTCCTTACATCCAATATCACTAAGGCTCTGAACCTGGAACTTACCACCTACTAAAGCCTGTAGCTCCTCAAGCTTGTGCTTATTGTTAGTGGCAAAACAAAGATTCATTGGCTCACCAATCTACTTCACATCAATCAACTCAACTTCAAAGAATAGGTTTGCATTACCTGGAATTGAATTGCCAGCTCCGCTTTTTCCATACGCCAGACCTGACGGTATATAAAGGGTGGCTTTGCTTCCTTTTGGCAAAAGTTGAAAACCAATTTGCCAGCCAGCAATTAAGGAACTAAGATCGAATGTAACCGGAGATGTAGCCTGATCAAAAACACCGCTGGCCGCAGGAGCAACACCCTCCTTAAGAAATTTTCCAGTGTATTTTACCGTTACCTTATTGGATAAAGAAGGCTTCACGCCAGTACCCTCGAGTGTGATGTTGTAGCGCAATCCACTAGGGTCAGATAAAGCAGTTATAGAATTTGCAGCAAGCCATTTATCAATGATCTCGATGTCCTTCTGCATTTGCTCAGCATCGGACAATTCTTCCACCTTTTCTGAACAGCTAACGGTAAGTATAAATAAGCTCAGAATATAAATTACTCTTTTCATAATCGACTCAAACAATTATCGAATACCCAACAATTCAATAGTAAAAATCAGGTTCGAGTTAGCTGGAATGGAACCACTTGCCGTAGCACCATACCCATAGCCCGAAGGTATGTAAAGTGTTGCTTTCGTTCCTTTCGGAAAAGTTGGGAACATAATCTGCCAACCAAGGATAAGCTGACTCAAAACAAAATTTCGGGTTGTCCCCTGACTTGAGTCTACCGTTTGAAGCGTTGTCAGGAGTTTAGCGTCATATACCACGCTTACCTGATTTTCAAGACAGGGTGTACCTCCGCTTGCTGCCTTTGTAATCACATAACGGATTCCATTTGGATCGATTTGAACATCCTTGATGTTGTTAGTCGCCAAATAGGCATCAATAGCTGCAATGTCTGCCTTCAGTTGTGTTTGATCCACTGCCTCAATCTTATCCGAAGAAACACCTTTATTGCATTCAGGTCCGCCACAGCCTGCTAATGCTATTATTCCGAGTAATAATAAAACGGACAGAATTGATTTAACTCGCATCATGGTTTAAAAGGTATCTAACATTATTAATTTTCTGGAGCCTCAGCTACAACATCCGTTACATCCATCAATTCCATGTCAAAGACAAGAATAGAATTAGGGACAATATCTTCACTGCGCTGCTGATTGCCATACGCCAGTGTCGATGGTATATACACAGTCATCTTCATGCCTTTATTCATAAGGGTAATGGCTTCATCCCACCCTGCTATCACTTGGCCCATGCCTACGGTAAGTGCAAGGGGTTCATACGGTCTTCCCATTTGAAAAACGTGATTCGCTTTTGCCAAAGCTGCATTGCTTGTATCAAAGCATTTTCCGCTAAGAAGGAAACCAGCATAATCAACTTTTACATTCTTTCCAGCGGCAGCATTCTCGCCCTTGCCTCGTCTTGAAACTACGTAGCGCAATCCGGAATTAGTTTGCTGAGCTTTGATTCCTTTTTCTTTTAGGTAGGAGTCGATTATCAAAAGATCTTTTTCGAGCTGAACAGCTTGTTCCTGTTTTAGCTTCTCATTTTGTTTTGCCGAAATCTCTTCCTGCAGCTTGGTCACCTGTTCACGAGTATAAATATCTTTAATACCAATATTAAAGGTGAAGTCACTCAATGAATCGATATTGGGTGGAACCGGTTGACGGAAAGTTTTTGTAAATAATGTAGAAGCCTTTATCTTAAAGGTAACACTGTCTCCTTTGGACATCTTCCTTAGAACTTCTTCTACTCCTTCTTCCTGCTTCATCATAGAAGTATCCTGAATCATGAAAATAACGGGGATTTCACTTTTACGAGAGTCATTCCAGATAGAGTCTTTTTTGTCCTTGAACAGCATGTTCAACACAAGAAATTCTCCAGGCTTTACTGTGTTACCATCTCCTTTCCTAACGACCGTGTATTCAAAACCTTTGGGCGTTTCATTTTTAGAACAGGCCAGGCATAGCAGCAACAAGCCAGAAAGCATTATTAATTTAGTCGTCATGGAGTTGGTTTAGGAATTAGAGTTAAGTTGATCTTTGTAGGTTGGCAGCAGTGCCAATAATTTCTTTAAGGTTTCTTCCAGCGAAAGTTTTGATGATCCACCAGAAGCATTCTTGTGTCCTCCTCCTTCAAAATGCTGGCGGGCAAACTCATTCACGGAGAAGTTGCCGATAGAACGAAAGGACAATTTGATTTCGTCTTTGCGATCGTACATAAGAATGGCAAATCGCACACCCGTGATCGAAAGACCATAATTAACAAGTCCTTCGGTGTCTCCGGTCTGTGACCCATATTTCTTTAGCTCATCAGAGCTAATCATGATATAAGAAGTTCGGTATTCCGGAAGCACCTGCAATTTCTGGCTGAGGACATATCCTGTCAAACGCAATCGTTCAATAGAATTTGTATCATAAACTAATCGCGCTACTTCACTTGGATTTGCTCCATAGCCCACGAGTTCGGACGCAATCAGGAATTCTTTTTGAGTCGTATTATTATGGCGAAAGCCGCCTGTATCTGTCATTAGTCCTGCATAAAGGCAGTTGGCAATGTTTTCATCAATCACCGACTCTTCATCCAATTCTTTGATCAGTTCATAAACCAACCCTGCGGTTGAAGCAGCGGCTGGGTTCCATTGTTCAAAATCAGCAAACTTTTCCGGTTCCAGATGATGATCGATGAGTACCTTCTTTGCCTTTGATTTTTTTACCAAATCACTTAACTCATTTATCCTGCCCAAGCTTGAAAAATCAAGGCAAAAAATAACGTTTGCCTTTGAGATGGCTTCTGCAGCTTTCTTTTCGGGCTCATCAGAATCTTTGGAAAGGGCAATCACCTCTTCATTTCCGGGCATCCAGGCTAAAAAATTGGGGTAATCGCTAGGCGTAATCACCTGCACTTTATGTCCCTTCTTTTTCAGAAAGCCAGCCAAACCAAGGGAAGAGCCCAGGGCATCGGCATCAGGCTTAAAATGTGTAACGATAACCGCTTTGCGCGGGCGTCCAATGTAGGCTTTGAAGGCTTGCAGTTTTTCCATGGAGGTGGCAAAAATACAAATAGTTATGAGTTGAAAGACTTGAATCTTTTCTGGTTTGCCTCTCTTGGGGCTGTTTAGGCGAAATAACTATCAAATTCCCATAGAATCGGGCATCTGATAACCAGAATCTTTTAATAGTTTTGCGCCCGATTTATATTCATAAATCCAGTTCAACTAAGATTAACTACTCAACTAAAAAAAATGGCAACAAACAGAACTTTTACCATGATCAAGCCTGATGCAGTAGGCGCAGGAAACACCGGGGCAATTATTAAAATGATTGAAGAAGCAGGATTTCGGATCGTGTCGATGAAAAAGACCCAACTTAGCGCAGCATTGGCAGGCAAGTTTTATGAAATTCATAAGGAAAGATCATTTTATGCTGAGTTGTGTGCCTACATGTCAACCGGCCCGATTGTTCCTATGATTTTAGAAAAGGATAATGCAGTTGAGGATTTCCGCAAACTAATTGGCGCTACCGATCCTAAGAAAGCGGCACCGGGTACTATTCGTGCTTTGTTTGCCAAATCGATTGACGCAAATGCCGTTCACGGCTCTGACTCAGACGCTAATGCAGAGATTGAAGGCAGCTTCTTTTTCTCTCAGTTCGAACGATTTTAATTAAAGTCGTTGTTAGTTGGTGGTTGTTGGCAGACAGAGGTCTTGACTAACCAGCCACCGACATCTAATTCCCGAACAACTATTAACGATCAACCAACAACTCATGATAGATCCTACCTACTCCGAAAAATTTGAATTAAGACACAATGCACCTACTGCTTCCCAGATTGCAGAAATGCTAAAGGTGGTAAAAGCAAAATCAGTAGACGAAGTGATCGATCAAACCGTGCCGGCAAACATTCGCTTGAAGAAGCCGCTGAACTTGCCAAAAGCACAATCGGAGTATGAGTTTCTCAATGAATTCAAAAAGGTTGTTTCAAAAAATAAGATTTATAAAACGTACATCGGTACGGGGTACTACAATTGCATCACACCTGGCGTTATACTTCGAAACGTTTTGGAAAATCCAGGTTGGTATACTGCCTACACGCCATACCAGGCCGAAATCGCGCAAGGTCGTATGGAAGCGTTGATCAACTATCAAACGATGATCATCGACCTCACCGGAATGGAAATTGCCAATGCTTCATTGCTAGATGAAGCAACGGCTGCTGCCGAAGCGCTTCATTTGCTTCATGCCTCCAAAAAAGGATCAAAAAAAGACGCTCATAAATTTTTTGTTGATCACCACACATTTCCTCAAGTAATTGATTTGTTGAGAACTCGCTCAGTTCCTATCGGTGTTGAGCTCATTGTAGGCGATATTTCAAAACTAGACATCACGGATGCTAATCTATTTGGAGTTTATGTGCAGAATCCTAACAATCATGGTGAAATAAAGGACTACTCCTCATTCATTGCGGCAGCGCATGAGAAGGAGTTATTCGTGGTGGTGGGTGCAGATCTTATGAGTCTGTTGTTAGTGAAATCGCCAGGTGAAATGGGAGCCGATGTAGTGGTCGGTTGTTCTCAACGCTTTGGTGTACCGATGGGTTTTGGCGGACCTCATGCTGCGTTCTTTGCCACTAAAGATGAATTCAAACGGCAGATGCCTGGCCGCATCATTGGCATTTCGCAAGATGCTGAAGGAAACCCGGGCTATCGCATGGCGCTGCAAACACGCGAGCAACACATCCGCAGAGAGAAGGCAACTTCAAACATTTGCACAGCTCAGGTATTATTATCGGTGATGGCCAGCATGTATGCCGTCTATCACGGACCAGAAGGATTGAAAAAAATTGCTGGAAGAATCCATGGTCTCGCTAAAATTCTGGACTCTACCTTGAAAGCCGCGGGAGTCAAACAGGTAAATGAAAATTACTTCGACACATTAAAAATCAGTGTGGCTGACAAAAAAGCAATTGAGCGCGAAGCCATCAAACACGAAATCAATTTCAGGTACTTTGCCGATAACCATGTTGGAATTTCAATTGATGAGACTACCTCATTGAGTGACATAGAAAAAATCCTTGCCGTTTTTGGAGTTAGCAAAAAACTCACCGCAACAAAAACTGAATCAAGTATCCCAGCTGTTTTGGTTAGGAAATCTTCTTACCTCACTCATCCCGTTTTTAACTCTTACCATAGCGAGCACGAAATGCTTCGCTACATCAAGAAACTGGAGAGTAAGGATTTGTCGATGGTGCATTCCATGATTTCACTTGGCTCTTGCACGATGAAACTGAATGCTACTACAGAGATGATCCCGGTAACGTGGCCGGAGATGGGCAACATTCACCCGTTCGCACCAGTTGATCAAACACAAGGCTACAGTGAAATGATATCTAACCTTGAAAGCTGGCTTAAGGAAATTACTGGCTTCACCGGAGTTTCTTTGCAACCCAATAGCGGAGCGCAAGGTGAGTATGCCGGACTGCTCGTGATTCGGGCCTATCATCAAAACAGAGGTGATCACCATAGAAACATTGCGTTGATTCCTTCTTCTGCACATGGCACGAATCCGGCCAGCGCAGTAATGGCGGGCATGGAGGTAGTGGTAACAAAATCGGATGCTGATGGAAAAGTAGATGTGGCTGATTTAAAAGCGAAGGCCGAACAATATAAGGACAAGCTATCTTGTTTGATGGTCACCTACCCTTCTACACATGGTGTGTACGAAGAAGCGATCATGGAAATCTGTGAAACGATTCATAAAAATGGTGGCCTTGTATACATGGATGGTGCCAACATGAATGCACAAGTCGGGTTAACCTCGCCTGCCAATATCGGTGCAGATGTTTGTCATCTAAACCTTCATAAAACTTTTTGCATTCCACACGGTGGCGGTGGCCCAGGTATGGGCCCCATCTGCTGCAACGATAAATTAAAATCATTCCTGCCTGGTCATGCTGTTGTAAAAACTGGCGGGGACAAAGCTATTACTGCCGTTTCTTCGGCACCTTGGGGAAGTGCAAGCATTCTGGCTATCTCTTATGCCTACATTGCCATGATGGGTGGTGAGGGATTAACCAACGCCACCAAGATGGCCATCTTCAATGCTAATTATATCAAAGAAAGACTAAGCGGCCATTACAAAATTTTATACACCGGCACGCAAGGTCGTTGTGCACACGAGATGATCGTTGATTGCCGCGACTTCAAGAAATTTGGTGTGGAGGTAGAAGATATTGCCAAGCGACTCATGGACTATGGATTTCATGCGCCTACCGTGTCTTTCCCTGTGGCCGGTACGTTAATGATCGAGCCAACAGAAAGCGAACCCAAAGCCGAAATGGATCGATTTGTTGATGCCTTGATTGAAATTAGAAATGAAATTCGCGAAGTGGAAGAAGGTAAAGCGGATAAGGAAAATAATGTTTTGAAGCATGCTCCTCATACTGCCGCTGTCATCACAGCCGATGAATGGACTCGTCCTTATAGCAGGCAAAAAGCTGCCTTCCCTTTGTCCTTCGTAAAGGAAGCAAAGTTCTGGCCATCAGTGAGCCGTGTTGACAATGCCTACGGTGATCGAAACTTAGTATGCAGCTGTCTTCCGATAGAAGAATATGCAAAAGGTGAAACAGCTACGGTGTAGCAATTACTATCAATGAATTTAAAAATGCCGGTCTAAAGACTGGCATTTTTTGTTTTTCTATGAAAAGCTGCGATTACTTCAATCCGTACTTGTCAATCAGGTAAATCAGCGCGGTCATTGAGGCGGAGCCGAGTTCTAATTCACGCTTGCTTACTTTATCAAATGTATCGGTTGCAGTATGATGATAGTCGAAGTAGCGCTGTGAGTCGGGCAAGAAACCAATCAACATCACGCCTTGCTTTGCCAACGGACCAATATCAGCTCCACCACCTTCCTGACTAAAATCTGAAAGGCCATAAGGTTCAAACAATGACTTCCAGCTTCTGATTTTTGATTTAATCTTCTCATCTCCGCTGAGTGTGAATCCTCTCGGAGTAAATCCTCCGCGATCCGATTCCATGGCAGCAATATGTTTTTCTTTATTTTTCTCCGCCAGCTCTGCATACTTAAGTCCTCCTCGCAATCCATTCTCTTCATTCATAAACATGACCGCCCTGATTGTTCGTTTTGGTTTATACCCCATGGCTTTCATGATTCTCAATACTTCAATAGAGTGAACACAGCCGGCCCCATCATCGTGTGCTCCCTCTCCAAGATCCCATGAATCCAGATGCCCTCCAACCGCAATGATTTCTTCAGGGAATTCACTTCCTCTAAGTTCACCTATCACATTGAAGGAGGGTGCATCTTCTAGAATTTCACTATGTGTCTCCAGATAAATTTGCAAGTCTTTATCTTCCTTGGCTAACCGGCTAAGCAAGTCCGCATGCTTCGTACTTATGGCTACAGCAGGAATCAATTTTACACCATTTGCTGTATAGCGCATCCCTCCCGTATGTGGATAATCTTCAAGGTTGAGCCCCATCGATCGCACTACGGCAGCCACTGCCCCATATTTGGCTGCTTCTGATGCACCGCCTCCTCGTTGGTCAACAGCACCTCCGTAGGCAGCAAACGTATTAATCTTAGTAGGATCCATAGGGCGATTGAAGAACACAATCTTGCCTTCTACATTTTTTGTTCCGAGTTGAGCAAGTTCTTCAAAGCTTTTTACCTCGATTACCTTCGCTATAATTCCTTGGGGGCCTGTACCTACTGATCCACCTAAGGCACAAATGTTCAATTCAAGTGTCCCCATTTTTTTCGAATTGATGATCTTGCCTATCTCTTTCGTTCCCCGAACCCAATGCGGCACCATCAAGGGCTGCACCCACACCGAATCAAATTCAAATTTTTTCATTTCATGGTAGCTCCACTCTACTGCTGCCGCTGCACCGGGCGATCCGGAAAGACGAGCGCCTACCTCTTTAGTCAATTGCCCCAGCATTTCGTATGACTGACCATTTTTTAGCGCCATATCATAGATTGACTTAATGGTAATCTCATCAGCGGTCTGAGCAAGAGCCTGGCCGATGCACAAAGACAATAACACAAAAAGTATCTTTTTCATATCAACTTAGTTCAAATCAAATGAGTCATTTAAAATAAGGAAGTCAAGATAGAAAGATTGTCAGGAGAACTCAAAGCACTCCCTCAACCGTTTAAAAAAGATTAACTTTGATAGGACATTCTTAAAGCATAAAACCATGGCCTTTTTATTTGACACTTTTGAAGGATGGAAAGCGCACTGCCTTACCAACAAGATTTCATTAGTTGAGGCGGTGCTCGACTATGAGCACGAACAAAAAGGAAGGTCGCCTGAACAAATAATGGAAGGACTTGGAAAGGCATGGGAAGTAATGAAAGATGCGGTGCGCACCGGGCTTGAAGAAGATATGACCTCTCGCTCGGGTATGATCAACAATGGTGCAAAGAAAGTCTACCGATTCCCAACGGCTGTTCTGTCAAAGGAATTCCAACATCTGATTTCGCGCGCACTGGCAGCAAAAGAAGTAAACTCATGTATGGGTCGCATTGTAGCTGCTCCCACAGCAGGAGCAAGTGGTATCATGCCAGGCGTACTTTACACTTTACAAGAAATTCATAACATCGAGGATAAAAAAATACTGGAAGCAATGCTTTTGGCTGCTGGTATAGCATTAATTATTGAGCAGAAAGCTTCGATCTCAGGGGCCGTGGGCGGATGCCAGGCGGAAACAGGAACGGCTGCGGCCATGGGTTCCGGAGCTATCGTTTTTTGTCTCGGAGGAAATATAGATCAGGTATTCAATGCGGTTGGAATCACCGTTCAATGCATGCTTGGGTTAGTATGCGATCCTGTTGCTGGTCTTGTTGAAGTTCCCTGTGTTGTTCGCAATGCAAGCGCGGCAGCCATTGCCAATAGCTCGGCTCAAATTGCGTTGGCTGATGTAAGCAGTGTCATTCCTGTAGATGAAGTAATAGCAGCCATGGGCGAGATTGGCGCCAGCATGGAAACACGTTATAAAGAAACTGCACTTGGCGGATTGGCCGCAACACCTACAGCACAGCGTATTGCAAAAAAAGTACTGATACGGGATATCGAGATGTTACCGGATGAAGAAGTCCGGTAGACTTTATAAAGGCTGAAACCTCTTGATTAGCTCAACCACGGCATCATAGCCAAAATAAACAGCTGAGGTGAGCAGCACCGACCAGATGCTTGCACTAATTAGCATGTAAATAATTATTTTCTCCCTGCGGTTTCCCAGGCCTACCGCTAACAATGTTCCTCCGATGGGTGTGAGAATGACGGGCGTTAGTAACGCAACACCAGCCATTCCATATTTCTTCAGAAACACAAGAATCTTTTTATTCTGTTCAGGTTTGTTGTGTCTTTCAGGAAAGAATCGATTTAGAATTCGCTCACGAATAAATTTTCCGAAATAGGTAAACGCAAAGACTGCTGTCATCATCCCTGCTGTCGTTACCGCCATGGTAGCAAACACATTCAATCCGGCAGCCTTACCCAGCACAGGGCCAAAAATAAATTTTAGCATGCTCATAAAATATACCGGCAGTGCTCTTAAAATCTCGTCCCACATAGCTCAACCCTTATCGCCAAAACTTAAATCACCTGCGTCTCCCAAACCAGGTACAATATAAAATTGAGAATTTAATTTCTCGTCAACAGCAAAAGTCCAAAAGGTAAAAGGAAAGTCAAGATGAGTTTTCAAATGATCAATTCCCTGAGGCGAAGCGAGCAGTGAGGCAATGTGCAGGCCCTTGGGTGATCCGCGCTTTCGTAACTCCTTGAAAGCATCAACAACCGATTTACCTGTTGCAAGCATAGGATCAATGAGAATTACTTCTTTTCCTTCAAGGTTTGGTGATGCGAGGTAATCAAGTTTTATAGAAATACCTCCTCCGCCTTCTTTGCGGTAGGCTCCTACGAAGCCAGAGTCGGCCTTGTCAAAATAATTCTGAAAACCCTGATAGTATGGCAACCCTGCCCTGAGGATAGTAATTAAAACGGGCTCCGCAGCAAGTGTATTTAAAGTTGCGGTACCAAGTGGCGTGTGTGCTTTTGATATCTTGTAGGAAAGTTTTTTAGAAATCTCAAAGGCCATGATTTCACCTAACCGCTCCAGGTTCCTTCTAAATCTCATACGATCTATTTGAACTTCCTTGTCTCTCAGTTCAAGCAAAAACTGATTTGCTATCGAATTATGCTCCCCCAGGTTATAAAGCATGATGACTTTTATTTGATCAAAATTTAGAATAAAGTTGTAAGAAGAAATAATAAACACATAAATGTATCGCTCCGCTATTTCTTTGCCGGAAGCAAGATAACGCCATGAAACTATTACAACAACTCTGTGAAATCCATGCACCGTCCGGCAATGAAGGCCCCCTGAAGGATTTTCTGCTGAATTACATCAAAAAAAGCAAATGGAAATCCAAGCCTAAAATCTATGAAGGCGAAGAATTTCAGGACTGCATCATTTTGAAATTTGGGAAACCGCGTACTGCAATTTTTGCACACATGGACACCATCGGATTTACCGTTCGCTATTTCAATCAGCTCTTACCCATTGGAAGTCCGGATGCGGAAATAGGAACTAAGCTGGTAGGACATGATAGTCTCGGACCCATTGAATGTCAATTGGAGTGGGACAAGGAACATCATGCTTTCTATAAGTTCGGAAGAGTAATTGATCGCGGCACCGACTTAACTTATAAAATCAATTTTCGTAATACCAAGAGTTACATAGAATCTCCTTATCTGGACAACCGCCTTGGAATCTACAATGCACTAAAGGTGGCCGAAACATTAAAAGACGGAGTTATAATTTTTAGTTGCTGGGAAGAGCACGGAGGAGGATCCGTAGCCTATTTGGCAGATTTTGTTTATAAAAAGTGGGGCGTACGCCAGGCACTGATTTCAGATATTACCTGGGTATCGGATGGCGTTGAGCACGGAAAGGGAGTTGTGATTTCATTACGAGATAGAAATATACCGCGTAAAAAATTTGTTGATAAGGTAATCGCCATTGCAAGGAAACATAAAATCGATTTTCAATTAGAAGTAGAAGGAATGGGATCAAGTGATGGAGGCGAACTTCAAAAAACAGCTTACCCTTTCGATTGGTGTTTCGTGGGGGCGCCTGAGCATGGAGCTCATTCACCCAATGAAAAAGTTCATAAGAAGGATATTGATTCCATGATTGAATTGTATAACCGCCTAATGAAAGACTTATAGCTTTCTATTATTAATTTTAGGACTTATTCTCACCGCAACCCATATTAAAATGACATCGCTATCTACACGCAGAGATTTTCTCAAAGCCACAACGGTGGCAGGAGTTGGTCTAAGCTTGCTCCCTTCCGACATTTTCGCAATTGGTGCTGACACTAAAGTAAGACTTGGCTTTATAGGTGTTGGTTTTCGCGGTCAAAGCCATTTGGAGCTGGCCCTCAATCGAAATGATGTTGAAATCGTTGCTATCTGCGATGTTCAGCAAGCAATGATTGACATGAGTTTGCAAATGATGCACAAGGCATCCAAACCAAAGCCGCAGGTGATTATGGAGGGACCCTACGGCTATCGTAAGATGCTGGAAAATAAAACCATCGATGCGGTAATCATTTCTACTCCCTGGGAGTGGCACACCGTGATGTGCATCGATTCGATGAATGCAAAAAAATATGTTGGCTGTGAGGTAATAACAGGCATGACCATTGAAGAATGCTGGGAATTGGTGCACACTTCAGAAAAAACAGGCATGCCACTCATGATGCTGGAGAATGTATGTTACAGACGCGATGTGATGGCTGTCATGAATATGGCCAGAAAAGGAATCTTTGGAGAACTTGTGCACTTACAGGGCGGCTATCAACATGATTTGCGAGCGGTGAAATTCAATGATGGTAAAACTGATCCGGGTGTTGGAGCAGAATTTGGCGAAAAAGGATTTTCAGAAGCACAATGGCGAACGCAGCACTCCGTCAACCGCAATGGGGAATTGTATCCAACACATGGAATTGGTCCAATTGCCATGATGACTGACATCAACCGTGGAAATCGCTTTACTCAATTAGTTTCTTACTCTTCAAAAGCGCGCGGGCTTCATGATTATGTAGTGAAGACAGCGGGAGAAAATCATCCCAATGCGAAAGTCAATTTCAAATTGGGCGATGTGGTAACTACAATGATCCGAACCGCAAAAGACGAAACAATTTTATTGCAGCATGATACCAACTTGCCACGCCCCTATTCATTAGGGTTTCGCGTGCAGGGTACCAACGGAATCTGGATGGACGTGAATCATTCCATTTACATTGAAGGGAAAAACAAAGAGCCTCATAAATGGGAAGATGCAAAAGAATGGCTCGACAAATATGACCACCCACTCTGGAAAAAGTACGGCAACGATGCAGCCGGAGCAGGGCACGGTGGCATGGATTGGTTCGTGCTTAACGCTTTCATAGAATCCGTAAAGCGAAAAACAAATACTCCTCAAGACGTATATGATGCGGTCACCTGGAGTGCAATTACTCCGTTGTCAGAGAGCTCCATTCAGTTGGGGGGAGAGACGGTTGAATTCCCTGACTTCACTAATGGACAATGGATGTACCGAAAAAACAATTTTGCACAAGATGATTCGTATTAAGCAACTTATGCATGAAGACAACAAGGTACGCTTGACGAATCAGAGGCATTACTGAATCCAATTCAAAAAATTTCCGAATCCTAAAACCTATCTTTGCCTTACTTGTTTAAAAGGATATGAAGGTTAAGGATTTAGAATTTAAGAAATTCATCAGCGAAGAAAAAATTCGTGAAAAGGTAAAGTTATTGGCTGATCGGATTAACGCTGACTATAAGGGCAGGACTCCGATTTTTCTTCCTATTCTAAACGGCTCATTTATTTTTGCTGCCGATCTCTTAAAAGAAATATCGCTCTCATGCCGGGTATCCTTTGTGAGGGTCTCCTCTTATCAGGGAGTTCAAAGCACAGGTCAGTTAAAAACATTGATAGGCCATGAAGAGAGTCTCTTTCAGCAGGATATAATAATCATTGAAGATATCATCGACTCCGGTCTAACACTCGAAAAAATCCTTAAAGAACTTGGCGATCTCGGAGCCAATTCGTTGGAGGCAGTTTGTCTGCTGCGCAAGAAGCCAGCCCGGGAAAAAGATATTTCGATCAAATATATCGGCTTTGAAATTGATGATGAATTTGTCCTTGGGTATGGTCTTGACTACGATGGCCTGGGCCGAAATCTAAAAGAGATTTATCGCGCCAAGTAAATCTTGTCTTCATTATTCAAAGCGCTTTTGCCAAAGGCAATGCTGAATCCTGGATTTTTGATACAGCATGCTGCATTAAATTCCTTATCTTAGCCCTCCGTTTAAAAAAAAATCATCACTTTAATCAGTGCGATCAATGGTAAATCTTGTACTCTTTGGCCCTCCTGGCGCAGGCAAAGGCACGCAAAGCGATAAGCTCATACAGAAGTTTGGCTTTGTACACATCTCAACAGGTGACCTTTTTAGATGGCATACTAAGAATGACACGCCTTTGGGAAAGAGAGTAAAGGATATTATGAACAGTGGCGAGCTCGTGCCCGATGAGATCACCATCGCCATGCTAAAGGAAGAGCTGGATAAAAACCCTCAGGCAAAAGGTTTTTTGTTTGATGGCTTTCCTCGCACGGTGCCGCAGGCAGAAGTACTCGATAAATTTATGAAGGAGAACGGAACTGCCATTCATCATATTATTGCACTTGATGTTACTGAACAAGAAGTGCGAAAACGGATAGCGAAAAGAAGAACAGAAGGGAACCGCGCAGATGACGAAGAGGAGAAACTGAACAAACGGATTGTTGAATACTTCACAAAAACCGTTCACGTCTTGCCTTTTTATGAAAAGCAAGGTAGACTGAAGACAGTACAAGGCATTGGCAACGTTGAAGACATCTTTGAGAGCATCTGCGAGCAGCTTCGCTAATGCCAATTCTGAATTTAAAATCATCAATCTCATACAGCCTTGTCATCTCCAAATTTTATCGATTACGTAAAATTTAATTCCCGCTCAGGAAGTGGTGGCGCAGGCTGTTCCCATTTCCTTCGCGATAAATCGGTAACCAAAGGCGGACCCGATGGCGGTGATGGTGGCCATGGCGGGCATATCATCTTACGTGGCAATGCGCAGTTATGGACTTTACTTCATTTAAAATTTAGAAAACATATTATCGCTGAGAAGGGCGAACCGGGTCGTGATCAAAATTGCACGGGCGCGGATGGCAAGGACGAAATTGTTGAAGTTCCATTAGGGACCGTTGCAAGGCGCGTAGAGACCGGTGAAATTGTTTGTGAAATCAATGCAGACGGGCAAGAAGTAATACTTACTCCTGGTGGCCGTGGCGGAAAAGGTAATGCACATTTTGCAACACCAACTAACCAAACTCCTCAGCATGCCCAACCCGGAGAACAAGGAATTGAAGAATGGATTGTCCTTGAACTTAAGCTTCTTGCCGATGTTGGTCTTGTTGGATTTCCCAACGCGGGGAAATCAACTTTGCTTTCGGTAGTCTCTGCTGCCAAACCAAAAATCGCAGACTATGCGTTCACAACACTTACTCCCAATCTTGGTGTAGTGCCCTATCGTGACGAAAAATCTTTTGTGATGGCCGATATCCCCGGAATCATTGAAGGTGCTGCCGAAGGCAAAGGACTAGGGATCCGTTTTTTGAAGCACATTGAAAGGAATTCATTGTTGTTGTTCATGATTCCTGCTGATGCAAAAAGTATTAAAGACGAGTACGAAATACTACTCAATGAACTGAGAAAATATAATCCCGAGTTGCTGGATAAGAAAAGATTACTGGCAATCACTAAAAGCGATTTGCTTGATGAAGAGTTGAGAACCGAAATTCAAAAAGAAGTACCGAAAGAACTTCCATCCATCTTTATTTCCTCCGTCACCAACAAGGGGATCGGTGAACTCAAGGATTTGATCTGGAAGAGCCTGCGTTGACCCCAAAAATGTGAGAGCGTAGGTCATAAGGCAGCAATGAAAAACGAGGTTCAAAAATATATCACGGGTCAGCAAACCGTCATCTTGGCACGATTTATCAATTGGCAAAATTCTTGTCATTTGGCCACTCATAAATGATGAAGTAGATATGGAAAATTCAGTGCATCCAGAGCCAGAACTGGGAAAACACAATGATTTGGAATCTGAAGTACCCCCAATGCAAAGCCCCGAAACCGAAGAACCAAAATCAGAAGACACTCAAAAAGATGCAATGAAAAAGCTTCAGGACGAATTGGCAGAGGCGAAGGACAAGTATGTGCGGCTTTATGCCGAGTTTGATAATCACCGCAGAAGAACAGCCAAAGAGAAAATTGAAATGATTCAGTCTGCTAATGAGAACCTCATCAAATCACTTCTTCCCGTGGTTGATGATTTTGATCGTGCAGAAAAATCATTCAAAGAAAAAAACGATAAAGAGTCTGAAGGCTTCTTTCTCATCCAGAACAAATTCAAAAAACTATTGGACCAATATGGAGTGAAAATGATGGAGGCAAATTCCTCTGTTGATTTTAACCCCGACCTTCATGAAGCAATCACTCAGATTCCAGCACCTGATCAAAAATTAGTGGGTAGGATTGTAGATGTTGTGGAGAAGGGCTATTTATTGAACGATAAAGTAATTCGTCACGCCAAAGTGGTTATTGGAAATTAATCCCAGATAGATGTCGACCAAAAGAGATTACTACGAGATACTTGGCGTAAGCAAAAGCGCTTCTGTTGACGAAATCAAAAAGGCTTACCGAAAGGTTGCTATTCAATTCCACCCGGATAAGAATCAAGGCAACAAGGAAGCTGAAGAAAAATTTAAGGAAGCAGCTGAAGCGTATGAAGTATTGAGCAATGCGGAAAAGCGTGCCAAGTACGATCGGTTTGGTCATGCTCGTGCAGGTGGAGGCGGTGGTGGTCATGAAATGAACATGGAAGACATCTTCAGTCAGTTCGGAGATATTTTTGGTGGAGGCGGTGGAAGTCCGTTTGATAGCTTTTTCGGTGGAGGTAGCCGCAGTCGGCAACGAAAAGGGTCAAACCTTCGGATCAAATTAAAATTGACGCTGGAGGAAATTGCCAATGGCGTTGAGAAAAAAATTAAAGTAAATCGTCTCATTCAAGCGGAAGGCGTGACGTTTAAAACGTGCTCTACTTGTCAGGGTCAGGGTCAGGTAAGGAAAGTTGTAAATACCATGTTGGGTCAGATGGTCTCTACCGGCACATGTCCTACCTGCAACGGAGCGGGGCAGCTTTTGGATAAACGACCTTCAGGCGTGGACAGCTCAGGCCTCGTATCAAAAGAAGATTTAATTACTGTAAAGATACCTGCAGGCGTAAGTGACAGTATGCAACTCTCCATGTCAGGAAAAGGTAATGAAGCACCGGGAGGCGGAGTGCCAGGAGATCTTCTCATCGTTATAGAAGAGCAGGAGGACAAGCAACTGAAGCGTGATGGAAACAATCTCATTTTTGATCTTCACGTAAGTTTTATTGATGCAGCTATTGGCACCAGTGTTGAAGTTCCCTCCATCGGAGGTAAAGTGCGAATCAAAATAGATCCCGGAACGCAAAGCGGAAAAATTCTTCGCCTCCGCGGCAAGGGAATCAAAGACATCAATGGCTACGGCCACGGAGACCAGCTGATCTACGTCAATGTGTGGACGCCCAAAAAATTAAGTAGTGATGAAAAGGCGAAGCTGGAAACACTGCGCCAGTCTCCTAATTTTCAGCCTCATCCCGATGAAAACGACAAGGGATTTTTTGAGCGAATGAAAGAGTATTTTGGGCAGTAAGAGAAATAGGAAGCCTGTTTCAGCTCGAATAAGCGGTATTTTTTTATAACCCTTCCCCCAAAACCCCGTATACATACCATTACGGGTGTTTATTTTTGGATTTTAAGCTGGTTTATCAACACTCTGACTTAATTCTCATTTAGGATAATTGTCAAATGGTTAAACTTCTGTCGTTGGCTTTGATGGGTAGCAGCTTCGCCTTTGGAGTAATGGGGCAGATTAAGAAGCAGTTCTCTGTTGAGGATGTCACACATTGCGATAATGTGGCGCTTCATTTAAAGGCAAAAACCGGAAATTGCTTTATTCGGCCCAGCCAAAACTCTGACCTACTTAATATTTACAGCAATCAGGAATTGGAGGAATACGGCCACAGCTTCAGTCAGGAAGTAATGGGCACTACGTGTCAGGTCAAACTATCTCTTGATCAGGAAGGCGAGCGCGGTGTCGGAAGAAAAATTTCTTACAGGGTTTTTGGAGACAATGAGAGTGCCGTACTTGATAAAGTATGGAAAGTCTATCTCACGGAAGAAAAATCGTATGCGCTGGATCTTGATTATGGGCTGGGCAACGCAAATATTGATTTATCAGGGCTATCTATTTCAAAGCTTAAGATAAAAACAGGAAGTGCCGATGTTAATGTGTCATATGCATCGGGTATCGAGAACCGTGTGGAAATGGATACGTTCTTTGTTAAAGTAGACCTTGGCTCTGTCAGTGTAAAGCAATTAAATCTCTCGCGTTCCAGAGTGGTTTTGGCTGACGTTGGCTTTGGAAACATGATGCTCGACTTTAGCGATACTCCCCTCATCAACAACCTCGTCAAGGGAAGTGTGGGTGCCGGGAATCTGGTTATTATGCTCCCCGATAAGGAAACTCCAATCCTCGTAAAAATTACAGACTCGTGGCTATGTAGCGTGAATCTCTGCCGTGGACTTAAAAAAATTGGTGAGAATACATTTGCCAATGCAGCCTACAAGCGTGATGCGAAAAATTCCATCACCTTTGATCTTGAGGTTTCAATGGGCAAGATCATTTTTAAGGAAAAAAATTAACAGCAGGCCGTAATCAACGCGGACGCGTGGCGGCTCTAGTCCGGACATCGTTATTAGTTTTACATAACATCCCGTTAACAAGGCTTATCTCTTTTTCGAAAAGAATTTTACAACGCTAATTCTATTCCTATTTTTGTTACCTGCTGTTTTCAACATTAAACCATTCCTGCGTGGATGCATTAGTTACACAAGAGGTTACAAAACGGTACGCCAACCATACCGCACTTGATAAAGTAAGTGTCACCATTCCCGAGCAAACAATTTTTGGATTGCTCGGACCCAATGGTGCAGGTAAGACAACGCTTATCCGTATCATCAATCAGATTATAAATAAAGATGAGGGAGAGGTACTTCTTTTTGGAGAAAAGCTCAATCCGAATCATGTTGGCCTGATTGGATATCTTCCCGAAGAACGCGGCCTCTATAAAAAGCTCAAGGTCGGGGAACAACTTCTGTACCTGGCGCAACTAAAGGGGCTCAAGCGGGCAGATGCACTGAAGCGCATCAAAGTGTGGCTTGAAAAATTTGACATCAAAGATTGGGCGAATAAAAAAGTAGAAGATCTCTCAAAAGGAATGGCACAGAAAGTGCAATTCATCAGTACCGTTATGCATGAACCCAGGCTCATCATTTTAGATGAACCGTTTTCCGGCTTCGATCCGGTGAATGCAAAATTAATAACAGAAGAAATCCTTGACTTAAAGAAAAAAGGCTGCACCATTATCTTTTCGACCCACCGAATGGAGACGGTAGAGGATCTGTGCGATCACATTGCCTTAATCAACAAATCAAAAAAGATACTGGAAGGATCGAAAAAGCAAGTCAAAGACCAATTTCGTAGCAACACCTTTAGTATTGATCATAAAGGTTCGTTTTCGCTTAACAACGATCAGTATGAGTTGTTAAAGCAGGAGACCCGAGAGGAAGATCACTTCAATTCCGTTGTCAAGATGAAAAGTATGCGAAGCCCCAACGAGCTTCTGCGTGATCTTATTCAACTAACAGAAGTAAATGGGTTTCAGGAAAAAATTCCTACCATGAGTGAAATTTTTATAACCTTAGTGAAAGGAGAATCCCATGAATAAAATCTGGCTAATCATTCATCGCGAATTTTTAAATCGTGTTCACAAGAAGTCTTTTCTGGTAGCCACGATTCTGGTGCCCTTGATCTTTCCGGCTATTATTGCCTTGTTGGTTTTTGTTTCCAAAGAGTCAGAAAAAAATTCTCAGAAAGAAGTCATACACTACATTGACGAAAGCGGGGTGTTTATCCCCGATTCTTCGAAATACATCTACAAAAATTTTAATGGCTCGCTGGAAGCAGCCAAAAAAGCATTTCTTGCTAGTGACGATTTTGGATTGCTCTACATTCCCGGTTTTGAGTTATCAAAGCCGGAGGGCATCATGCTTTACACAAAGATCAATCCCAGCTTGGATGATGTTGGCAATCTGGAAGGCGCATTAGCTGATCGTGTAAAAGATTTGAAAATGCAACGGCTGAACATCGATCAAAAGCTGTTGGATAGCCTGAAGACTAACATTAGCATCAAAACAGTTAAGCTATCGGAAAGCGGCCAGGAAAAATCCAGCAATTCCGCTATTTTATTTGGCATTGGCATGGCGGGCGGCATTTTGATGTACATGTTTATTTTCATTTATGGTGCACAAATCATGCAGGGAATCATTGAAGAAAAGACAAGCAAAGTGGTGGAGGTGATTGTTTCCTCTGTAAAACCTTTTCAATTAATGATGGGTAAAATCATTGGGTTAGCCTCCGTGGGGCTATTACAATTTTTGATATGGATCGTTTTAATGTCCACACTTACTTTTGGTGTGTTGGGTTATTTTGGAATTGATCCTCCTCAGCAGCAAGCCATGCAGCAGATGTCTGGAGAAATGGCAGCCCAGCAAGACATGATGAATTCTGAATTCATGAATGGATTCAACGAGGTACTCCAACTTCCCTGGATGTTTATCGTATCTGTTTTTCTTTTTTATTTTCTTGGAGGATATCTTATCTACGGAGCGTTGTTTGCAGCGGTGGGTTCTGCGGTGGATAGTCCTGCCGAAGCTCAGCAGTTTATGTTTCCGATTACTATACCCATGCTGATCTCATACATGAGTTTGTTCATGTTTATCCTTAAAGACCCTCACGGAGCAGTGAGCGTCTGGTTATCAATTATTCCTTTTACATCCCCTATTGCCATGATGGGACGAATTGGCTTTGGGGTACCCACATGGCAACTTGTCTTGTCGATGGTCCTATTGATCGGAGGTTTCATTTTAACTACCTGGGTGGCAGGACGGATTTATCGCGTTGGCATTCTGATGAGCGGCACAAAAGTGAATTATAAAGTTCTCACCAAATGGTTTCTGCAGCGCAATTAATTTAGATTAAGTAACGCTCTACAAAAACCGGAACCTATCCGGTTTTTTTATTTATCTTCAACGCCCATGGCAACCAAAACACCACTTCCTTCAATGGATTTCTATCAGGATAATGCCAACCTGAAGTGGATTATTCTTGCCGTGTCCACCATCATCAGCATTGGTTCTGTTTACTATACCAACATTCTGGTGGAGCAATTAAAGGAACGGGAAATAAATCAGGTGAAACTGTATGCCCGTGCGCTCGAATACACGATCAATGAATCCGATGATAATATTTTATTCATCACAGAAGAGATTCTCAATAAGAACACCTCCATCCCCACCATTCTTATCAATGAGAAGGATGAATTCATTTTTTACAATAACATAAACATTAGCCCCACGTGGAGTGAACAGCGGAAGAAAGAGATGCTGGCTCGTGAAGTGAAGGAAATGAAAAAGATATTTCCGCCTATCGAGATCATTCTAAAAGATGCCGGAGTAGTGTTCGGCAAGCAATACGTTTGTTATAAGAACTCAGCCCTGTTAAGTCAGCTTATTGCGTATCCATACATTCAGCTTTCGGTCATTGCTATTTTTGGATTCATCTCTTACCTGGCGTTTAACTATTCAAAGATTGCCGAGCAAAACAGGGTTTGGGTAGGTCTAGCTAAAGAAACTGCCCACCAACTAGGCACACCCCTCTCCTCCTTGATGGCATGGATAGAAGTCTTGCGCGATGATCCTGAAATCAGCAAAAAAGGTGTAGTGGAAGAGTTAGATAAAGACATTCAAAAACTTCGCATGGTGACGGAACGATTTTCAAGCATTGGCTCCACCCCTACGCTGAAAGAAGAAAATGTATACCTGCTCATCAAAAATGTAGTTGAGTATCTGAAGCCCAGGGTTTCGTCAAAAATAAATTTTGAAGTTTATACTCTATCAGAAACGATCAAGGCACGCGTTCATGCTCCTCTTTTTGAATGGGTAATTGAGAACTTATGCAAAAATGCTGTCGATGCGATGGGAAGCAACGGCACCATTGCCATAAAAATATTGCGAGGCAGTGAGGGAAAAGTGCTCATCGATTTATCGGACACGGGCAAGGGAATTCCAAAGGGAATAATTTCGAGTGTTTTTAAGCCCGGCTTTACTACTAAGAAACGAGGGTGGGGTCTTGGATTAACCCTCGCCAAGCGGATCATTGAACTCTATCATGAAGGCAGCATTTTCGTGAAATCCTCAGACGAAAATTTGGGCACCACGTTTAGAATTGAGCTGAAGAGCGCCTGACCTAAAATCATCAAAATCAACTCATTTTAGGGCCATTTTTAAAAGAGATTCTTTTGGCATTGAGTCCGAAAACGTTACTTTTGCGCACGGTTTTGCAGCCTTGGCATGGCTCCAAAATCAAGTTCAATAACCCGGAATCAATCACATAATCTTATAAATCATAAATAGATGGCGAATATTGGCAGAATCACCCAGGTAATCGGGCCGGTTGTAGACGTTGCATTTGACGAACCAGGCACAAAACTTCCTAACATTCTTGATTCACTTGAAGTGACAAAAAGTGACGGAACCCGAGTGGTATTGGAAACCCAACAACACCTTGGCGAGGATCGTGTGCGTACAATTTCTATGGAAGGTACGGAAGGTCTTGTTCGCGGCATGAAAGTAACAGACAATGGTTCTCCTATCCAGATGCCCATCGGTGAAGATATTAAAGGCCGATTGTTCAATGTGATCGGTGAAGCCATTGACGGTATTGCTCAGCCAAAGCGCGATAAATCACTTCCTATACATAGAGCAGCTCCTCGTTATGAAGACCTCTCCACTTCGCAAGAAGTTCTTTTTACCGGTATCAAAGTTATTGACTTGATTGAACCTTATTCAAAAGGTGGTAAGATCGGATTGTTTGGTGGCGCGGGTGTGGGTAAAACCGTTTTGATTCAGGAGCTAATTAATAACATCGCGAAGGCTTATTCAGGTCTTTCTGTATTTGCCGGTGTAGGCGAGCGTACACGTGAAGGAAATGACTTGCTTCGCGAAATGATTGAAGCCGGTATCGTTGATTATGGCCCTGACTTTATGAAATCTGTTCATGCCGGTGGCTGGGATCTTTCTAAAGTAGATAAAGACAAATTGAAGGATTCGAAGGCAACTTTTGTGTTTGGTCAAATGAATGAGCCTCCCGGAGCCCGTGCCCGTGTTGCTCTTTCCGGCTTAACTATTGCTGAATATTTCCGCGATGGCGATGGAACAGGAAAAGGACGCGACATTCTTTTCTTTATCGATAACATCTTCCGTTTTACACAAGCTGGTTCTGAAGTTTCTGCGCTTTTGGGCCGTATGCCCTCAGCCGTAGGATACCAGCCAACACTAGCGTCAGAAATGGGTGCTATGCAAGAGCGTATTACGTCTACAAAAAATGGATCCATCACATCAGTGCAGGCCGTTTATGTGCCAGCTGACGATTTAACTGACCCTGCTCCGGCAACTACGTTCTCTCACTTGGATGCAACAACGGTATTGTCTCGTAAAATTGCCGAACTAGGTATTTATCCTGCCGTGGATCCATTGGATTCTACCTCAAGGATTTTGCGTGCTGACATTGTGGGTGACGAACACTACGATTGCGCACAACGCGTGAAACTTACACTACAGCGCTACAAAGAATTGCAAGATATCATTGCCATCCTCGGTATGGATGAATTGAGTGATGAAGACAAGCTGGTAGTGCACCGTGCAAGACGAGTTCAGCGTTTCTTATCTCAGCCATTCCACGTAGCAGAGGCCTTCACAGGCTTGAAAGGTGAACTAGTGGATATCAAAGACACTATCAAAGGCTTTAACATGATCATGGATGGTGAAGTTGATAATCTGCCCGAAGCAGCATTTAACCTGGTGGGTACGATAGATCAGGCGATTGCTAAAGGTGAAAGGCTAATTGCAGAAGCAAAAGGCTAATTTTTTTAAATCGAACGTATGCATTTAGAAATAGTAACACCCGAGAAAAAAATTTTTGAAGGAGAGGTATCAATCGCTACGTTTCCGGGAGCTGATGGCTCCTTTCAGGTGCTGAATGATCACGCACCGTTAATAAGTTTGTTGAAAAAAGGATCTGTTGTTTATAAATCAAAGGAAGCCAAAGGGGAAATAAAAATCACCGGAGGAGTGGTGGAGGTTCTAAAAAACAAAGTGATTTTGTTGGCAGACGGTATTACTGCATAAGTAGAATCAAAATATTTAAATAAAAGGGCTCCCTGATAAGGAGCCCTTTTTTGTATTCTTAATTCAAGACTTATTGGCGAACCAGCCACTTTACAAAGAACACTACACCAATCAAAAGTGCAATTGCTCCGATTATATAAAAGACATCACCTCCAATTATTAGTCCAACTACGCCTACTGCGCCAAAGATAGCTGCCAGTTTCAGATCATGTTCCAGCGCTTTTGTACTGGAAACAGATTCCACACTTTCACCCTTCTTTGCTTTTACCATGGTCTCCATTTCCTTCTTCAAATATTGACGCAACGCTTTGCGTTCGGTCTTATTCATTTGAACATAGGTCTTGCGCTCCTCATTAGCGGCCGGGGCAGCGTCAAGAATTATTGTTTTCTCATCAGCGCTGGCAATCAATTCTGTTGAATTAATAGGAGCAATCGTTGTTTCCTTTGTTTTCAGCTCACCGTATCCACCGGCATAACCCGAATTGGACTTGTAGTAATTAAAGTTTGCTGCATACTTGGGTGACGAGCAAGAAGCCATTAAGCCTAAGACGAAGAGGTAAAAGATTTTTTTCATAGTGTGTTTTTTATTTCTTTTTAAAGATACCAAATATCCTTTTGAAAAATCGCTTTTCAAAATCCCAAAAGAACTGGAACTGCCCAAAAACAATTCCATAAAATAAGAGTAATACATTGTAAACCGGAAGGATAAGAATATAATAGAGTATGCTAGCCCACAAGGGCCTGATTCCATCGGCAAACCAATAAGCAAACAAAGGGCGTTTCAAAAAGAGTACGGTAAAGCCCGTACACGCAAAAACCAAAAGAATAACGATTACCTGAAATGCGTTCCCCACTTTCCACCGCTCCTGAAGTTTTTGAATCCAACTCATATCCCTTAATATCGAGCGGCTAAGATAGGGATTAGAATATCTTCATCAAGCCTTAAAAGGTAATGGAAATACCTTCCAAAATTCACGATCTGGCGGATTAGCCGTTATGCTGAGTTTTTCATTTTTCACGGGATGCACAAACTCAAGTTGCCTGGCGTGGAGTGCTATGCTGGCATCAGAGGCGGGAGTTTTTGCTCCATATTTAAGGTCTCCTAAAATCGCACATCCTATACTTGACAACTGAACCCGTATTTGATGAGGCCTGCCGGTAATCGGATTGACTTCCAATAAATAATTGCCAGAAGATTCGCCAATTACCTTATAACTCAATTCCGAGCGCTGAGCTTCAGGCGTTTCTTTCGTGTAAGCCGTTGTTTTATTCTTCTGTTCATCTTTTATCAGCCAGTGAACCAGTTTATCCGCTTCCTTTGGTGGTCGATTGGCAACAATAGCCCAATAGGTTTTTTTTGTCTCACGGTTCTTAAACAAAGCATTCATTCTCTCCAACGCCTTAGAGGTACGGGCAAAAGCTACCACTCCGCTTACAGGCCGATCCAGTCGATGGATCACACCCAGAAAAACAGCTCCGGGTTTCTGGTATTTGTTGGCAATGTATTTTTTACAGACTTCAACTAAAGGCTCATCACCAGTGGCATCTCCCTGCACTAAAACTCCGGTTGGCTTATTAATAATCAGTAAATGATTGTCCTCATAAAGAATAGAAAGATCCTGATACTTCATAAAGAGTGTCAATCTTTAAACTCTGAAGTAAAATGAAAATTGATTTTTGGAAAATTATCCTGTACCATTTGGAGCCAAGCCTTGGACTCGGCCATAAAAACCAACTTGTCATCTTTATCGCGGGCTAAATGCCGTTGTTTGGAGTCTATAAACTCAGCAAGCTTCTTCTCATCGTTACTACTTATCCAACAGGCCTTGTAAATATTCTGTGGAACAAAATCGGCTGTCGCATTGTATTCATTCTTCAGCCTGAATTGTATTACCTCAAATTGCAAAGCTCCTACAACACCCACCACCTTGCGCTTACCCAGTTCATACGTAAAAAGTTGTGCTACTCCTTCTTCCATCAACTGCAATAAACCCTTCTCCAACTGTTTGGTCTTCATCGCATCTTTATTGATGACCTCCTTAAATATTTCCGGAGAGAAGCTCGGGATTCCTGTGTATGTTGCTTTCTCACCATCTGTTAGGCTATCACCGATTTTTAAATTTCCGGTATCAAACAGACCAACAATATCTCCCGGCCAGGCCTCATCTACCGTTTCTCTGTCTTGCGCCATAAAAGCCGTTGCATTGGAAAATCGTATTCCTTTATCCTGCCTGACATGATAGTAATTGCTTCCTCTTTCAAATTTTCCCGAACAAACACGCAGGAACGCAATCCGGTTTCGATGCCGTGGGTCCATGTTTGCATGGATCTTAAAAATAAATCCAGAGAATTTTGTTTCCTCTGGTTTTACCTCGCGCACTGTTGTTTCTCGGGGAATAGGAGCCGGTGCAATTTTAATAAAAGTGTCGAGTAGTTCTTTAACTCCAAAATTATTTACGGCACTTCCAAAAAAAACAGGAGCTACTTTTCCATCCAGATAATCCTGAATATCAAAATCAGGATATACACCCTCAATCAATTCCACATCTGCACGGAGCTGCTTAGCATTATTTTCTCCCACGTGATTATCAATGGCTGGGTCATTGATATCTGCTATCTCAATGGCTTCTTCAATCTTTGTTTTACTTGGTGTGAAAAGCTTGAGGCTTTTTTCATATAAACTGTAAACGCCCTTAAATGTCTTTCCCATGCTTATGGGCCAGCTCAGCGGACGGACTTTAATGCTTAACTTTTCCTCAATTTCATCGAGCAGGTCAAACGGATCCTGGCCTTCACGGTCAAGCTTATTAATAAAACAGATTACCGGTGTGCTGCGCATACGACACACCTCCATTAATTTTTCCGTTTGCGCTTCAACCCCTTTGACGCAGTCAATTACCATGATCACACTATCCACCGCAGTGAGTGTCCGATATGTGTCCTCTGCAAAATCTTGGTGACCAGGAGTATCAAGCAAGTTTATTTTTATGTCTTTATAATTAAAACCCATCACCGAAGTGGCAACAGAAATTCCTCGTTGCTTCTCAATCTCCATCCAGTCGCTTCGGGCGTGGTCTTTTATTTTGCTGGACTTAACGGCCCCCGCCTTTTGGATGGCCCCTCCAAACAGGAGAAGTTTTTCGGTAAGTGTGGTTTTCCCCGCATCGGGGTGACTAATGATGCCAAACGTCCTGCGTTTGGCAATTTCTTGCTCCAGCGTCATAATCTTAAAATGCGGGCAAAGGTAAGAAACCCGTGACGATTATATCAATGGAAAAATTGCAGGGTTAATGCCTTATTCCGCACTCATTGCAAAATCTCATTTTGTGAGGTGGCCTCCTCTTGGGCAAGCGTCTATGTCCGTAATATAGAAAGTTAGTGTACTGAGGCTTTGAAAATTTTTTCAATTGCTTTTGATGGTCCTTTGCCGCTTGCTCTACGCGTTCGTAAAATTCGTATTGAGCAGAATGCGTAACCTTTTGCTTCTTTACTTTTAGCGGTTTTGCCTTTTTGGAAGAAAAAAATCCTTTCCGATGTACGACTTTAGGACTTTCAGCTTCTAGCAGAATCTGAGTCTTAGGAAACGGCCCTGAAAAATCGGAATTCGATTGAGAATAGCTCGCACAAACACTGAGCATCAGCACAAGCACGCATAATAACCTTGGTTGCATACCAAAGCTTAACGAAGTAGGTATAGAAATATTCTCTGAGCTGATTTGAAGTTTTCTTCAACCTCAAATTGACTGGCAGTTAAAGAAGGAAGCGCTGGAGCAAGGTATACAGTAAATAAAGTATGGCTATAACGAGCATAGCATAACCAAATACTTTGGCTCTTGTATAATACCCTTTTACAGGCATCAGGGTCCTGTTTTTGCGTGAACTCATTTTACAAACTCAAAAAAGAGCCTCACTCCCAGGTACGTCATGCACGAAACGGCAAGTAAATTCGCCAATAATCGCGCTCTGTGCATCCAAAATCTCGTTGAAACTGCCTTCATAACTATTTGATTTAGGACAATTTATACACATTTAACGAGAAATCACTTAATCTAGTTCCTTAAACACGATAAATCGCCCTGACGAGGGTACGAAGCGTCATTAAAAGCGGGGAAAGCGAGTTACTATTTGCAGATTTGTTCGAAAAAGGCTTTAGGCTAAAAAAGATTAAACAAACCTCGCTGAATGCCTAACTCTTCACTGTATTGCCCGCCATTTGCATGGTTTCGAGTGTTGGAGACGCTTTTCCTCCACGGGGTTCTATGGTAACCGCAAACGTGGTCACTCCTTTTCCGATTTCCTTCATCTTGATCAGGCCCGAAGCAATTGATTCAAAAACACCGGCATCAACAGGCTTACCGTCAATAATTGCCCAAAGTTGATATTGATTTTCCTGCGATAATTGTCTCATGCTTTGAATACTGAGATAAAGTTCTTGCGTATTCTCATTCCAATACACGGAAGCGAGGGATTGAGGTGCGTTCGATGTTCCTTTCATTAGAATTCGAGTGAAAGCCGGGTTATCGATCACTTTACTATCTGCTTCAATTTTATCCAAACGTTGGTTTACTTTATTGTAATCCTCAGCCATGCGCTGGTTTTGCGCCAGCAGTTCGGTGAGATTAGATTCACTAACTCTCCACTTATTCCAATAGGTATAAGCCATATACGAGGAAAGCAAAGCGAAGGTGATGGATGCGGCTGCGGCAAGTTTCCACATTCGCATAGAACTGGGAACTATTGACATTTCTTTTCCTACTGGTTTGGCTTTGATTTTTTCAAAAAGTCTGGCCTTTACTTCTTTTGAAGGATTGATGGCTGCTTTCATGAATAGTAATTCAGACGCTTCTTCAATTTTCAAAAGTTCTTGTTTAAGTGCTGGGTACTGCGCCAGGTTCTTCTCCACCTCTGCTCTTTCGTGTTCAGAGAGTTCCCCCAAAGCATAAGCTTCCAAAATTCCTGTCGCTATGTAATCTTGAATGTTCACTTAATTTTCAATATTGTTCGTAATTCAATCATGGCCGCACGAAGTCGGGTTTTAACCGTTCCCAGCGGGATACCAAATTCTTCCGCTACCTCTGATTGGGTATATCCTTTCAAATACAGCTGATTCACTATGAATCGTTGATCTTCGGACAATTCCATCAGCACTTCTTTCAATCCAATGCCATCTATTTGCAATTCTGCACTCCCTTGATTATCAATTTTATTTACGAGGTAATCAATGTCATCGGTTTTCTTACCCTTATTCATTTCCTTCGAGCGAGTCTTATCAATAGCCTGATTGCGGGCGATGTTCAACATCCAGGTAAAAAGCTTCCCTTTGCTCGCATCATAATTGTCAATCTTGTCCCAGATTTTTAGAAACAAATCTTGAAGAATTTCTTCAGCAATATCTTCCTGTCTTACAATTCGAAAAATAATACCATAAAGTGAGCCTGAATAATGGTCATAGAGATACTCAAGAGCAGACTGTCTTTTACTTTTTAATCCCTCTATCAAATCCTGTTCTTCTATATGTGCTTTTGTAGTGGCGATATATTTGAGTTAACTGTGATCAAAGTTATTGAAAAGATGGCTTCGTAGAGAATGACTGATAAAAACAAAACCTCGCTGGTGGCGAGGTTTTAATTTCCTTTTGTTGTGAATTACAAATGAATTACCTCCCCATACGCTGCCGCTGCCGCCTCCATAATGGCTTCGCTCATGGTAGGGTGCGGGTGCACGGTCTTTATAATCTCATGACCGGTTGTTTCAAGTTTGCGTATGGCAACTATCTCCGCAATCATCTCTGTAACATTGGCACCAATCATATGAGCACCTAACACCTCACCGTATTTTGCATCAAAAATAAGTTTTACAAAACCGTCACTTGCACCTCCTGCCTTCGCTTTGCCAGAGGCCGTGAACGGAAACTTACCTATCTTAAGTTGATAGCCGGCCTTCTTGGCAGCTTCTTCGGTAAAGCCCACTGATGCAATTTCAGGAGAACAATAAGTACATCCCGGGATGTTATTGTAGTCTAGCGGATGTGGATTCTGACCCGCTATTTTTTCTACGCAAATAATTCCTTCAGCAGACGCAACATGCGCTAATGCCTGCCCCTTGGTAATATCTCCAATAGCATAAACACCGGGAACATTTGTTTTATAAAAATCATCGACCAACACCTTGCCTTTGTCTGTCTTCACTCCTAGTTCTTCCAGTCCAAGATTTTCAAGATTGGTGGCCACTCCCACTGCTGACAGGACAATATCTGTTTCAATTTTTATTTCACCCGTTGGTGTTTTCACGGTGGCAATGCATCCCTTGCCTTTGGTATCAACCTTTGTTACTTCAGAGCTTGTGTAGATGGTCATGCCCGCTTTTTTAAAGGATTTCTCCAATGCTTTGGATATCTCTTCGTCTTCAACGGGAACTAAGCGAGGAAGAAACTCAACCAACGTTACTTCAGTTCCAATTGTATTATAAAAGTAAGCGAACTCAGAACCTATAGCGCCCGATCCAACTACTAACATCCGTTGAGGTCTTTCGGGAAGTACCATTGCCTCACGATAACCGATAATTTTCTTGCCATCCATAGGCATCGTAGGAAGTTCGCGCGAGCGGCCTCCTGTGGCGAGAATTATGTTCTTCGCCTCATAGTCTGTTTTCTTCCCAGTTGCATCTGTCACTTCTACCTTCCCACCTTTTTTTAGTTTACCATGTCCAGCGATCTGTTCTATCTTATTTTTTTTAAAAAGGAATTGAACTCCCTTACTCATTCCTGCTGCTACATCGCGGCTGCGTTTCACCATGCCAGCCATGTCAGGAGAAGCCTCTTTTATTTTTATACCATAATCCGCAGCATGCTGAATATATTCAAATACGTTGGCACTCTTCAATAACGCTTTGGTAGGAATGCAACCCCAATTGAGGCATATTCCACCGAGTTCAGCTTTTTCGACAACTCCAACTTTCATACCGAGTTGAGAAGCTCTGATAGCTGCGACATATCCACCGGGGCCAGAGCCAATTACAATAAGATCAAACTGTGCCATAAATTTTTGTTTACTTCGTACGGCCAAAATTAACCCAAAATCCGATGCAGAAAAAAGATTAATTTTGGTAAAAGAAAACGATCTAAATTCGATCAATCTCACGCATACGATTAACTACTTCAATACTATACTAAATGAAACTACTTCAAGGAAAAACGGCTCTGATCACCGGAGCCTCTAAAGGGATCGGAAGATCAATAGCCATCAAATTTGCAGAACAAGGCGCGAACGTAGCGTTTACTTACCTATCCAGCGTAGAGCAGGGCCAGGCATTAGAATCTGAACTAGCAACCAAAGGAGTGAAAGCAAAAGGATATCGCTCGGATGCATCTGAGTTTGCTCAGGCAGACAAATTGATTAATGATGTGGTCGCTGATTTTGGATCGCTTGATATATTGGTGAACAATGCCGGCATCACCATGGATAATCTGTTGCTGCGAATGACTGAAGAGGCGTGGGACAAAATCATGAACGTAAATTTGAAGTCTTGCTTCAATACTGTGAAGGCAGCCTGCAAGCCCATGATGAAACAAAAAAGTGGCTCTATCATCAACATGACTTCTGTGGTTGGATTAAAAGGAAATGCAGGTCAATCCAACTATGCAGCTTCGAAAGCAGGTATAATAGGGTTTACTAAATCTGTTGCATTAGAGCTAGGGTCAAGAGGTATACGATCCAATGCCATTGCGCCAGGATTCATTGAGACTGAAATGACAGGTAAACTCGATGAAAAAACGGTGCAGAGCTGGCGCGATGCGATTCCTCTCAAACGAGGTGGGCAGCCAGAAGATGTCGCCAATGCTTGCATCTTTCTTGGGTCTGACATGTCGTCTTACATTTCCGGTCAGGTGATTCAAGTAGATGGCGGAATGCTGACCTAAAGAATGAAAACAGAAGTCCAAAAGCTCGGAGACATTCTTCGTCACACCTTTGAAAAAGGTGCATGGCATGGACTTGCCGTGATGGAGGTACTTAACTCCATCGATGAAGACATTGTCCATAAGAAATTTAATGCTAATCATTCCATTATTGAACTAGTGGCCCACATGAGGGCCTGGCGAGTCTTTGTGACGGAAAGACTGGTTGGAAATATCAACTTTGATGTTAGTGAAGAAATGAATTTTCCAGACATAAAATCGTGGCAAACAGCTGTTGATGAATTAGTCGCTAGCCAAAAAAAGCTACTTGCTGCGCTTGAAAAATTTTCTGATGATCGCTTAGGTGAAGTTGTGCCCAATCGTTCTTACAAATTTTTTACGATGCTTCATGGCATTGTTCATCATGATCTCTATCATCTCGGGCAAATTGTTTTTATTAAAAAGATGCATGAATAGCAGGTGTCTTGTTCTGTGAACTGATGGGTGCTGTATAAAAAATCTTCTTGCTTATTTCTACCTCTCCACGGTGTCCCCACATTTAGCCAACCACAAACTCAAGAGTTTGTAATAATTGCACCTACAATTTCTTTATTTTTGATGGGTCTGTTGGCAAATGGAAATTTTAAACCCTTCACGTACTGATCGCAGTACTGCGCATGAGCAATTAAAACATGCCTATGCACATCGTGCTGTCGATCTCAATAAAAGCATTTCATTAACACTACTCTCACTCCAGGAATTTGAGTGCATGGCCGATCAGGAGGGCATTGCCATGGCAAAAAATCAGCTGGGTTTGTTTTATTCTATTCAGGGAGAGTTTGACCGAGGATTGGAGCTATCACAACAGGCGCTCTCCTATTTTGAATCGGTAGGATCCAAAAGAGGTCAGGCTGAAGCCAAGAATAACATTGGCAGCATTTACTACAAGACAGATAACTATCACAAAGGCCTTCTCTATTTGCTTGAAAGCCTGCAACTCTATAAAGAGCTTGATGATTTTGATATGCAAGCAAGGGTGTTGAAATCTACAGGGACTATCTATGAATTTTTCAACGACCAGAAAAAAGCAATTGAATCCTATCAAAAAAGTATTGAAGCGAGCCTTAAGATAAATGCATTGGATACAGCCTCCAATGCCTACAACCCACTTTCAGGAATATACCTCAACCAGGGAGAGATTGATTTGGCGATGAGCACCATTGAAACCAGCATCCGATTAAAAAAACAAACAAATGATATCCGGGGATTGGGCTTCGCCTTGTATGGAAGAGGCAAAATATTTGCAGCACGTAAGGAGTATGACGCAGCTCTCATTGATTTCAATTCATCTGAAAAAATATTAACGGATGCAAAAGATAAGCTAGGGATGGGAATGGTTTATAATAAAACGGGTATCGTTCATTCCGTTCTCGGCAATTTCGACAAAGCCCGGGCGTACTTTGAGAAAGCCATCGGGATATCGGAAGAGTTTAACGTACAATTCATATTATTCAAAGCGTACTACAATTTATACGAGCTTGCCAAAAAAGAAGGCAACACTGCTGGCGCCATTAATTATCTCGAGAAATACTTAGCTCATAAAGAGGGAGTCATCAACAATGAAACATATAATGTTATTAAGAGTTATGATGCATTGGCAAAAATTGAAAAGCTTGAACAATCGGTGAAAAGCCAACGCGAGAAAAGTGAAATCATCGAAAACAAAAACGCAGAGCTTGATTCCTTCTTTTACAGAGTTTCCCACGACCTTAAAGGGCCCATTTCTACGCTGCTTGGTCTTCATCAGGTAGCGAAAATGGAGATCAGGGATGAGCCAGCACTTCGGCTATTTGATATGCACCATTCGCAGGCACTGAGGATGAACAATATTGTGATGGGCCTCATTCATCTCACCGAAGTAAATAATGCAGAGAAGCATAAAACCCGAATTGACTTTACCAAACTTGTTGATGACTGTATTAATTCATGTCGGTATCTCCCCCATTTTGCTGAGACAACGGTTAAGAAAGAAATTGAGTCGTTTGAATTTTACTCAGAATGGCCAATCGTAAATACCATTCTTCAAAATCTTATTGAAAACTCTATCAAATATTGCCGCAACTATGACAATCCATTTGTGAAGATAATATGCCGTCCCTGCGAGGATAATGTAATTATCACAGTGGAAGACAACGGCCAGGGCATTCCGGAAAATCACTTGAAAAACATTTTCAACATGTTCTACAGGGCAAATGATAATATACACGGCTCCGGATTGGGTTTATATATATTAAAGAGAGCCGTAGAAAGACTGCAAGGCACTATACAAGTTGACAGTGTGTTACATCAAGGCTCAACCTTTAAAATTATACTACCTATAAATCAGGTAGGTTAGACTAACGCTTGTCAGTAAAAAAGTTTTTAACAATTTTTTAACGAGGCGTTTGGAAACTCTACTAAACTAGTATACGTTTGTGATATCATAGTCGGGGAAGCAACTCGCTCAACCGATTTATAAAGAAGCGTGGAGAGATAAGGCTCTATGAAGCGCTAGCAACCGCTCCTAATAATAATTGGGATGAAAGGTGCTAAATCCTCCCCTGAGATGGTCTCAGGGAACTATAAACCGGTAAGAAAATGAAAAACTTTTTCAATTCTCTCAGATCAGGTCTTCACGACTTGAGGTTCTCCCTTCAACATCTCTATCATATTATTTCTTTTGAAGGAAGTAACACGTGTATGTGTTGCTGTCCTTGTTGTTGCTGATCTGTAGCGAAGCGCACACAGCAACAAGCTAGCCTAAGGTCAGCCGAGTGACGGGTTTGACTACCGCTATGCCCCTCTCATTTATAAGCATTTCATTTAACAATTTTAAAAACTATAATCATGTCAAATTTACGTTTCGAAACTCTTCAATTGCACGCAGGTCAGGAAGCAGATCCAACAACAGGATCTCGTGCCGTACCTATTTATCAGACCACTTCTTATGTGTTCAAAAACTCCGAGCATGGAGCCAATCTCTTTGCACTAAAGGAATTTGGAAACATCTATACCCGCATCATGAATCCAACCTCTGACGTATTCGAAAAACGAATAGCTGCATTGGAAGGCGGAGTAGCTGCATTGGCCGTAGGTTCAGGCCAGGCTGCCCAGTTCATCGCATTGAATAACATTTTACAGGCTGGCGATAATTTTGTATCCACCAGTTTTTTATACGGAGGAACTTATAATCAATTCAAAGTTGCTTTCAAACGCCTCGGTATTGATGCACGATTTGCCGAAGGCGACAAGCCGGAAGCATTCGAAAAATTGATCGACAAAAAAACGAAGGCGCTGTATCTGGAAACTATTGGAAATCCTGGTTTCAACATTCCCGATTTTGAGGCCATTGCTTTACTAGCAAAGAAGCACGACTTGCCACTCATTGTTGACAATACATTTGGCGCTGCCGGTTATCTATTTCAGCCCATAAAGCACGGAGCCAATGTGGTGGTTGAATCGGCTACAAAATGGATTGGCGGACATGGAACTACCATTGGAGGCGTAATTGTTGATGGCGGAAATTTCAACTGGGGCAACGGAAAGTTTCCTCAATTCACAGAACCTTCTGAAGGTTATCATGGATTGAAATTCTGGGAAATATTCGGTGAAGGTAATCCTCTTGGTTTGCCCAATATCGCTTTTATTATCCGCGCTCGTGTAGAAGGCCTTCGTGATTTCGGTCCTGCTCAAAGCCCATTCAATTCATTCCTGTTGCTTCAGGGTTTGGAGACATTGTCACTTCGTGTTCAACGTGCAGTGGATAATGCCCTAGCTCTTGCGCAATGGTTGGAAGAAAATCCTTTGGTAGAAAGTGTCAATTATCCTGGTCTTCAAAGCAGCACCTACCATAAGCTGGCCAAGAAATATTTGAAGAATGGTTTTGGAGCCGTGCTTTCTTTTACAGTAAAGGGCACGCTTGAAAATACATCAAAACTTGTCGACAGTCTTAAGTTGGTAAGCCATCTGGCAAATGTTGGAGATTCAAAAACTCTTATCATTCAGCCTTCGGCAACTACTCACCAGCAGCTGTCTGAGGAGGAAAAAATTGCAAGTGGCGTATTGCCAAACTTATTGAGAATATCAGTAGGAACAGAACACATAGATGATATCAAAGCGGATTTGCAACAAGCCTTCGAGCAAGTTTTCAAAAAAGAATTGGTGTCAAAATAAAATGATGCTGAAAGTAGAGCATATATTTCACTACACGAGTGTATTTGAGTTGGAGTCCGGAGAAAAACTCTCTGGCTTCCAACTTAAATACACCACGCTGGGTCAACTCAACAGAGAGCGGAGCAACGCGGTATGGGTTTGCCATGCTCTTACAGGTAACTCTGATTTTACCAGTTGGTGGGACGGCCTGTTCAAGGAGGATGGCCCTTTTGATCCTCGTCACTATTTTATTATCTGCGTCAATACATTGGGTGGATGCTATGGGTCTACGGGTCCACTTTCAATTAATCTCCTGACAGGCAAACCCTATTTTCATGATTTTCCGCTGATCACCAATCGTGATGTTGTGGCGGGATTTGATTTGCTGCGTGAAGAGTTGGGCATTCGACAAGTTCACACGTTAATTGGTGGATCACTTGGTGGGCAACAGGCATTGGAGTGGGCTATTCAAAAACCAGATGCATTTGATCACCTCATCCCGGTTGCGTGTAATGCGTACCATTCTCCCTGGGGCATTGCATTCAATGAAGCTCAGCGCATGGCCATTATGGCTGACGCCTCCTGGAAAGAAAATGATTCTCGGGCAGGTCAGGAAGGACTCAAGGCCGCACGCGCGATTGGCATGATTTCATTTCGATCTTTTGAAGCGTTTGGAGAGACACAAGAGGAGAAGAACGTGAATAAACTTGATGACTTTAAAGCAGCATCTTACCAGCGCTATCAAGGGCTGAAGCTTGCCAACCGGTTTAACGCATTTACTTACTGGACCTTGACAAAGGCTATGGATAGCCACAACGTTGGCCGAGGGCGTGGCGGGTCAGAAAGAGCATTGAAGACAATTAAAGCCAAGACATTGGTCGTTGGGATGAGTAGCGATGTTTTATTCCCTTTAGTAGAACAGAAATTTTTAGCCGATTTTATTCCAAATGCAAAATTTGAAATTGTGTCAACACCTTATGGCCATGATGGATTCCTCATCGAATTTGAGCAGCTAAAAACAGCGATCAGAAAATTTTCAAAACAACATGTAATCGAAAAAGAAGTTTTGCTATGAAAAAGAAATTGAAGTTGGGAGTATTTGGATTTGGCTGTGTGGGGCAAGGGTTATACCATGTGCTGCAAGAAACTCAGGGGATAAAAGCAGAGATCAAAAAAATTTGTGTTAAAAATAAAGGCAAATCCCGCATTATCGATAATGAGTTTTTCACCTATGATAAGAACGATATCCTAAATGATCAAGAGATCGATGTAGTAGTGGAGCTTATTGATGATGCCAATGCGGCATTTGAAGTCGTGAAGAAGGCGCTTGAGAAAGGCAAAGCTGTCGTTACGGCAAATAAAAAAATGTTGGCTGAGCACCTCGAAGAAATTTATGAACTTCAAAAAAAATATGGGAAGCCCGTTTTGTATGAAGGCTCAGTTTGTGGCGCCATTCCCATCATCCGCAATCTTGAAGAGTATTACGACAATGATTTAATCAGCAGCATTGAAGGAATTTTCAATGGATCGACCAACTTCATTCTGACAAAGGTTTTCGAAGAGCGCAAGAATTATGCTGAAGCGCTGAGGCAAGCTCAGGAACTTGGCTTTGCCGAATCAGACCCAAGTTTAGATGTGAAGGGTTTTGATCCGAAGTACAAACTGGTTATCGCCATTGCCCATACGTTTGGTGTATTTGTCAGGCCAGAAGACGTAATCAATATTGGAATCGACAAGGTGACTGATCTTGATTTAAAATTCGCCAGAGAAAATGGATATGGAATAAAACTGGTGGCGAGGGCTTTCAAAGAAAATGGAAAAATCTATGGATTTGTGGCGCCTCAGTTTGTCGAAAGCACCAACCTTTTAGCATCGGTAAGAAACGAATACAATGCCGTGATTGTGCAGGGCGCGTTTTCTGAAAAACAACTTTTTGTTGGAAAGGGAGCCGGTAGCTATCCGACAGGTTCAGCCGTTCTC